>Ga0265299_10001770_pt1 | contig 23583 bp, 21 predicted proteins | sample AusTroGonzalo_MG_4_FD_193485 | JGI IMG/M metagenome (GOLD analysis project Ga0265299, IMG submission 193485) | Bovine rumen microbial communities from tropical cattle in Woodstock, Queensland, Australia - Gonzalo_02 | ecosystem: Host-associated > Mammals > Digestive system > Stomach > Rumen ... | reverse complement strand
ATATCTCAAATTTCGAGTGCAAAGTTACTTAAAAATTGCCCATTTCTATCATTTTTGTGCACCAAATTTCGTATAAATAGTGTTTTTTTATTTCTTTCACACTTCAAAATGCCTTTTTGTCTCAAAATGTTGTATCTTTGTCACCTGTTAGTATAAACTTAAAACAACTTATATAATATTTAACGTATAAAACTATGGCAAACAAAGAAAAGCTCTTTACCGAGTTCACAGCGCCAACCAAACAGGAATGGTTGGACAAGATTGAAGTCGACCTTAAGGGTGCCGATTTCCAGAAACGCTTGGTATGGAGAACAAACGAGGGCTTTAATGTACAGCCCTTCTATCGCCGCGAAGATCTGGCGAACCTGAAGACACCTGATGCTCTCCCTGGAGAGTTTCCATTCGTACGTGGTAACAAGAAGGACTCGAACGAGTGGTACATCCGTCAGAACATTGTGGTTGACGATCCAAAGGAGGCTAACAAGAAGGCTCTCGACATTCTGAACAAGGGTATCGATTCGCTTGGCTTCAAGGTTCCTGGAAAGCTGGTTTCTATGGAAACTATCGAGACTCTGCTCGATGGTATCTACTGTGAGTGTGTTGAGGTGAATTTCACTACCTGTCAGCGTCATTCGCTCGAACTGGCTGAAATTCTGAAGTCATATTGGCAGAAGAAGGGCTATGATAAGGAAAAGATAGTAGGCTCAATAGAGTGGGACCCCATGAAGAAGATGGTGCTCAAGGGCAAGGACGTTTCTCCTGTCCTCGCATTTGGTCCTAAGCTGGCTGAGTCGCTCAAGGAATATCCTAAGTTCCGTGGTATCGTGGTTCATAGCGATGCACTCAACAATGCAGGTGCATATATCGTTCAGGAGTTGGGCTACGCTTTGGCTTGGGGTAATGAGTATCTGCAGCAACTCACTGATGCTGGTGTTGATGTCGACCTCGCAGCTAAGAGCATTAAGTTCAACATGGGCGTTAGCGAGAACTACTTCATGGAGATTGCTAAGTTCCGTGCCGCACGCCTGTTGTGGGCTCAGATTGTTAAGCAGTACGAGCCAAAGTGCGATTGCGCTTGCAAGATGATTATCAACGCTACTACCTCTACTTATAATCAGACACTGTTTGATAGCTATGTAAATCTGCTTCGTTCGCAGACTGAGGCTATGAGTGCAGCTCTGGGTAGTGTTCATTCTATGGTTGTTACTCCGTTCGATGCACCTTATGAGGAGGCTACCGATTTCTCTGAGCGTATCGCCCGCAACCAGCAGTTGCTGATTAAGGAGGAGTGTCACTTCGACCGCATCGTTGACCCATCAGCTGGTTCTTACTATATCGAGCACCTCACCGATGCTTTGGCCACTGAGGCTTGGAAGATATTCCTGAAGGTAGAAGAGGAGGGAGGCTTCCTTGCTGCAATCAAGGCAGGAACCATTCAGGACGATATCAATGCCACTAACGTTAAGCGTCATGGCGATGCTGCCAAGCGCAAGGAGTTCCTGCTTGGAACCAACCAGTTCCCTAACTTCACTGAGAAGAGCGAGGACAAGCGTGCTTACAAGCATAACTGCGGTTGTGGCGGTGTTCACCATCAGGGCGAGGAAACAGTTGCTTTCAAGGCTATTGAGAGCACACGTCTTGCTGCAGATTTCGAGGATCTGCGCATCCATACCGAAGAGACCAAGGTTCCTGTGGCATTCATGCTTACTATTGGTAATCTGGCCATGCGTCAGGCTCGTGCACAGTTCTCGTGCAACTTCCTGGCTTGTGCTGGATATAAGGTGATTGACAACCTCGGATTCAAGACCGTTGAGGAGGGTGTTGATGCAGCTCTCGAGGCTAAGGCCGATATCGTTGTTATCTGCTCGAGCGACGATGAGTATGCTGAGTATGCTATCCCTGCATTTAAGTACTTGAATGGTCGCGCTATGTTTGTGGTTGCTGGTGCTCCTGCATGCATGGAAGACCTTAAGGCTGCCGGCATCGAGAACTTTGTTCACGTTAAGTGCAACGTGCTTGAGACTTTGAAAGAATATAATCAGAAACTTGGTATTTAAAGAATAGGAGACTTGAATTATGCGTAAACAGTTTAAAGATATTGATATCTATGCAGGCATCAAGGCTCAGGATGGTGCCAAGTGGATTAAAGACAATAATATTGAGGCCAACTGGAAGACCCCAGAGCACATCGAGGTTCGTCCGGTTTATACAAAGGAAGACCTTGAAGGTATGGAGCACCTCGACTTTACAGCCGGTATTCCTCCCTATCTGCGTGGTCCTTACTCAATGATGTACCCCTTCAAGCCTTGGACCATCCGTCAGTATGCCGGATTCTCTACCGCTGAAGAGTCAAACGCTTTCTATCGCCGTAACCTGGCATCAGGTCAGAAAGGTCTTTCTGTAGCCTTCGACCTTCCTACACACCGTGGTTACGACCCCGATAACGCCCGTGTAGTAGGCGATGTTGGTAAGGCTGGTGTAAGTATCTGTAACGAGGAGAACATGAAGGTGCTCTTCTCTGGTATCCCCTTGAACAAGATGTCTGTTTCAATGACCATGAACGGTGCCGTACTGCCTATCCTGGCATTCTACATCGTAGCTGGTCTGGAGCAGGGCGCTCAGCTCGAGGAGATGGCTGGTACTATCCAGAACGATATCCTGAAGGAGTTCATGGTGCGTAATACCTATATCTACCCACCTGCATTCTCAATGAAGATCATCGCCGATATCTTCGAGTACACCTCGCAGAAGATGCCTAAGTTCAACTCTATCTCTATCTCAGGCTATCACATGCAGGAGGCTGGTGCTACTGCCGACATCGAGTTGGCTTACACCTTGGCCGATGGTATGGACTACCTGCGTACTGGTGTTAATGCCGGTATCGATGTTGATGCTTTCGCTCCACGACTCTCATTCTTCTGGGCTATCGGTATGAACCACTTTATGGAGATTGCCAAGATGCGTGCAGGTCGACTGCTGTGGGCTAAGATTGTTAAGAGCTTCGGTGCTAAGAATCCTAAGTCGCTGGCTTTGCGTACACACTCTCAGACTTCTGGTTGGTCGCTCACAGAGCAGGATCCATTCAACAACGTAGGTCGTACCTGTATCGAGGCTATGGCTGCCGTGCTGGGTCACACCCAGTCTCTGCACACCAACGCTCTTGATGAGGCTATCGCTCTGCCTACCGACTTCTCTGCTCGTATCGCTCGTAACACCCAGATCTATATTCAGAATGAAACCAAGGTGTGCAAGCAGATTGACCCATGGGCTGGTTCTTACTATGTTGAGACTCTTACCAACGAGCTGGTTCACAAGGCTTGGGAGCATATTCAGGAGATTGAGAAGCTTGGCGGTATGGCAAAGGCCATCGAGACCGGTCTGCCAAAGATGCGTATCGAGGAGGCTGCAGCCCGCACTCAGGCTCGTATCGACTCAGGTTCACAGACCATCGTGGGTATCAACAAGTATCGTTTGGATCACGAGGATCCTATCGATATCCTCGAGGTCGACAACACCGCTGTACGCAAGCAGCAGGAGGAGTGCCTGAAGGAGGTACGTGCCGCTCGCGATGAGGCTGCTTGTAAGGAGGCTCTTAAGGCTATCACCGAGTGCGTTCGCGACTTCAAGGAAGGCCGCAAGAGCCAGAACAACCTGCTTGATTTGGCTGTAAAGGCCGCTCAGCTGCGTTGTACTCTTGGTGAGATTTCAGATGCCTGCGAGGAGATCGTAGGTCGTTATAAAGCAGTAATCAGAACAATTTCAGGCGTGTATAGTTCAGAATCTAAGAATGATAAGGACTTTGAGTTGGCTTGCAAGCTGACCGATGAGTTCGCTGAGAAGGAAGGTCGCCGTCCTCGTATCTTCATCGCCAAGATGGGTCAGGATGGACACGACCGTGGTGCAAAGGTTGTAGCAACGGGTTATGCCGATTGTGGTTTCGACGTGGATATGGGCCCACTGTTCCAGACTCCTTCCGAGGCTGCTCGCGAGGCTGTTGAGAACGATGTTCACATCGTAGGTGCATCGTCATTGGCAGCTGGACACAAGACGCTTATCCCACAGCTCATCGAGGAACTTCATAAGCTGGGTCGCGACGACATCATGGTAACAGCCGGTGGTGTTATCCCTGCTCAGGACTACGACTTCCTCTACAAGGCTGGTGTAGCCTGCATCTTCGGTCCTGGTACGCGTATTCCGTACTCAGCCATCGAGATGATGAAGATATTGTTAGACAAAGAATAAAAAAAGCAATTGATTATCCGCAGTTAGCTCTGCGGATAATCTTTGTTATAAAAACTATAATGTTTGTATGAATAAAGGGTACTATGTTCATCGTATTCATTCCAAGATTGATGCAATGTCAAAGTTCATCGATCTGGATGAAGTGATAAATGGTGAGAAAAACTCTCTGGCGCAGATTCGCAATTATTTCCGAGTAAGCCATTGGGCCTATAAACTATTCCATTCGCAAGACGGTTTTATGCACTTCAGAATTTCCAAGACCGGAGTGTTTACCGATGAGGATATATATAATCAGCCCGATGCCATTGCCGATTATATCAAGGATGGCGACACGGTGCTGGAGCTTGGTTGCGGACAAGGTGCCAATATCATGTATCTTGCCTATGGTTTCCCTAAGTCGCATTTTTTTGGTGTAGACCTTATTCCTCTAAAGAAGGATAAGATGCCGCAGAATGTGACAATCTACGAACAAGACTATAGCAGCATTCCACAGTTGGCTGATAATTCGGTTGATGTGTGTTATGCCGTTGAGACAATTGTACATAATACCGACAAGGAGAAAATCTACCGCGAGGTAAATCGCGTGTTGAAGCCAGGTGGCGTGATGATAATCTACGACTATGCCCTGGCAGCCAGTTTCGATACCTACGACCCTAAACTCCAGATGGCAATCGCCCTGACTTCAAAGGGTGGGGCGGCTGCTGTATTCGAGTCGCTGGACGAACTGAACACCCACTACACCAATTGTGGGTTTGAGATTGAGAAGATAACAGATTATACAAAAGAGACGTTCCCCGATTTGAAACACCTTCAGCGTAGTGCTAATTGGACCATGAACCATCCTTGGTTGTGGAAGTTGCAGTACGCCCTTATGCCCAAGGAGTTTGTATACAACCACATTCTGGGCTGGCTGGGGTATGATGGTGGTAAGGCAGGTCTCGGCTATTATATAGAGTGGATACTTAGAAAACCAATATGAGAATAATTGATGTTTTGATTGTTGGAGCCGGCCCAGCTGGTTCCGTTTGTGGAAGTCTGTTGAAACAGGCAGGTGTTGATTGTTTGTTGGTGGATCATGCCGATTTTCCCCGCGATAAGGTTTGTGGTGGAGGTTTGACGGTAAAGGCTTGGCGACTGCTCGATATGCTGTTGCCAGGTATTACTTACGATTATCGTCCCATCACCCGCATGCGTTGCCAATTCGAGAACGACCCTGTATGCGAGTTCCAGTCGGAGTTTGCCATCCGCATGACTCGTCGTAAGGATTTCGACTATACTCTTGTTAAGTATTATCTCGAGCATGGTGGAGAGATGATGAAGGGTTCGTTTGCCCGTTTCGAGCAGCAGCCTAATGGCCGCGTGCTGGTTACCCTGAGGTCGGGCGAGCAGATTTCATGCCGCTATCTTGTGGGTGCCGATGGTGCTAACAGTTTGATTCGTCGTCAGATTCATGGCGAGCCCAAGTTGCACGCCCTTTTCCTTGAGCAGTTTAACGAGGGCGAGAAGGACGATGATGTGTTTGTGCATTTCTCAAGCAACTATAAACCAGGTGTTTTCTATAAGTTCTCAAGCATTGGTCGCGATATGTATGGATACGCCAACTTGGATTCAAATGAGGATGTGCCCCGTCATAAGGCAAATTTCCGCGCAGCACTTACTAAATTCGGTGTTGAGGAAGGTCGCATCTGTGGTGCGTATATTCCCCTGAACACTGTTCCCCATACAGCCGATAATGTGATACTTATTGGCGACGCAGGTGGTTTTGCCAACAAGCTGACGGGCGAGGGACTCTACGACGCCTTTAAGACCGCAGCTAATGCTAAGCGCGCCATTGTAGAGGGTAAGTCGTTCAGCGAGACTAATAGCGAAGAGTTCCGTAAGATGGAGCATCAGGTAAAGGTGTTCAAATTTTTCTTCAGCCCCATCGGTTGGCGACTCATCCGTTGGTTTATGCATTATCCTAAAGTCATCAAGTGGCTCTTCGATGCAAAGATGAAACGCGAGACATTTGTAAACAAGTAACTCCGCTTAAAAAAAACTGTGATTCTGGGATACTGTGATAAAAGCAAGCCCGCCTGGCAATAACGCTAAGCGGGCTTTGCTTGTTTTAGGCTGCATGCTTGGGGTAGACTTCGTAGTAGTGGGCTGTTTTGTGATACACGCCTGTGGTGGCATCTTGTTCGATGAAGCCACGCTTCTCACCCGTCCAAAGTAGCTTGTAGGGGTTGGTGTTATCACTACCAAGCTTCTCCAGCAGATTCTGTGCATCGTCGTAGGTAAACGAGTCGGGCAGATACTGCAAGCGATTGCCTGGGCCGCGATGTGAGGTTACCTTCTCGCGTGCCAAATCCTTACGGAGTCGGTCGCCAAAGAATGTCATCTTCACCCACATGTCGTACCTGAACGACCACATTGCAAACTCCTCAATCTCCTTGCTCCACTTTCCCTCGGCTATGTAGAGCACCATGGCGCGAAGCCATGCCATTATCACTGCACGGTGGCTGGTGTCGAAGTATGCCTGGTCGCCTGTGAGATTCTTCGTGTCGGAGGCTTCACGCTGGATTCGCAGAATCAAATCCTGCGCTTTCTTCAGATCGTATTTGCCACGTGCGGCTATCAAGCGGTCGATGAAAGGCTTAAGCCTTGCCTTGAATTTGGCATCGTAGAATCCATGCTTTGGAATCATGTCATCATCGGTAGGAATGATGGTGGCAAACGATATTCGATTGAACGAACCATCGGCAAGCATCTCGTCGTAGAAGTCCTGTGCGCGCTTGACGGTGCTCGAAGCATTCCAGTTGTAATGCAGGCGGAAACGTGCTGTTACCGACTTTTCACCTACGCGCTCCTGTCCGTACCAATCGCAGTCGAAGGCTGTCTGGAAAATGTTTCTAAGACGCATCTTTTTCTTTGTTGCATCAAGCTGATCAAAGAGCTCAACCTCGTTAAGCTGCGAGTAGATGAAGTGCCCCTCGGCATCCTTACCCTTCTGAGCCAAAGCCGCAGGAGTGATATCGGTCATCAGGGTCTGCACAATCAATCCCTCGGGGCGTTCAGGCGCATCCTGATTCGAGCCTTTCTTGGCACACTCGTCCTTGTAGTCCTGCTCTCGCTGACGGTTGATTTTGTCGCGCTCCAGAATATCCTCCATAATGCAGTCGCATACACGGCCTACGCAAGCCTTTCCCGATGCGGTCTTAGCCATTGTGTGGTTCATGAATGTGGCCTCACGATAATCGTTGTCGTAATAAAGGAAATGTACATCATACAGATGTGCACCCAGCGCGGGGAATACGCTCATGCTTACAGCTGGCCAAAGATGCTCGGGCTCCTTGCTTGTCAGCAGCTTGATAAGCTTAGGCAGATTCTCGGGCATTACGGGAGGTTCCGAACCCATAAGCTGGGTTATCATCACTTTGGGCTCCTCTTTTACTTCCATACACTCTTTGTAGAGCTCGCGAAGTGCCAATGGCATGGGAGCGTTCAGTTTGGTGTAGTTCTCATAGAAGTCGGCCACAAGTCGCTGACAGTCAGGCTCCTTCGCATAGTTTGGCATTCGTACAGAGAGCACATCCATCAGCTCCTGCTGTGGTATCAGTCGGCAGATGCCAACAGAGAGTATTGCTACAAGCGATGTGTGCCAATTATGAACACCCACAACATCGATGGTTTCTGGCTTAAGACCTGCTTTTACCAGAGCGCGGTCGAAGATGCGAAGGTTAAGCTGAAGCTTTGGTGAATCGAGGGCGATGGTTGATGATGGAGCCATTACGTTTGAAACCTCATACTCGTTTCGGGTATCAGGTTTTGCCTCTACAGACATCTCCACCTCACGATCCTTCAGCAGCTCCTCTTCGTCCAAATATAAGATGTACGCGCGAGGAACAAGATACGAACAACGAGCATAGTCCTTTACCGAACCATCGTAGTTGGCATCATTCAACTGCTCCGACATCCACTTTTGAGCCTCTGCCAGAGTCATACCTTTGGGCATCTCGAATATCAGTCGCAATCCCTCGGTTGAGGGTGTTACGTGAGCCATGTTGATGCCAAGTTCGCTTATTCGGTCGGCTATCATTGAGTGATAGTAACCGCGTGGATTCTCAATGTGGTCGATGTCGTACATCGAGAGTCCAGAGGGAATGGCTTCGGCATTCTTGCGCTCACCATTCTTAAAGATGGCGTGAGGGGTAAGCACGGGCAGTTGCTTCTTCATCGCCGTCTTGTAGTCGTCAAACTCTGCGCGAGTAGCCTCACCCTTTTTCACTGCCTCCAGCTTCTGGGCGATATTGTCGCACACGTTTTTAACTTCTGCTGAATCGAAAGCTGCGTTCAGCATCTCAACTGTGCAAGGCTGAACCTTGCTGAAATTATTCTTAGATATACCAATCATAGTTTTAATTATTTATTCTTATTACTTTGTTATTAACCAGCCTGCAGGACCAGTGCTCTGAAAACGATGTTTTTGTCTCAAAAGCGGTGCAAAGTTACGAATAAATAATGTAAGTAAAATGGCTTTTTTTTCTTATAAACAGGCACTTTTCGGGGCTGCCGAATGGAGGGCGCAAATCCGGCCGAATGAGCCGAATGGAGAGGGGATTTTTAGCCGAATGAAAAATAAGAGTTTTATTTTAGCAGATTTGCAAATAGTGCATAAAATGCCCTAATCAACTCTTGCATGTGCTTAATTGTGTCTTTAGAATTCTTATAAAGTCGGGTCCAATCGCTATGTGCCCACACCTGCATTGGTGGCAACTTGCCATTATCTACAGCCCAAAGCTTGTATTCGTAGGATAGCATATCGCAGTAAGGCTTCAGTCGGCGATTGCCTGGCAAATCATTTCTTACGTCCTTAAGGAGGCCTGGAAATAGGGCGTCGATATCTGTAAAGAAGTCAACGAATCCGCCTCCTTTCGCGTGCTCGCGTCTGTAATAACGCCATGCAGCATAGAGGCAGAACCACTCTTTCTTGCCATCAGTATCAATCTTGGCTATACACTCACGTAGAGCATCTTTAAACTCCATTGCCTTATCGTCGCTCACGCCAACAAAGAAACGGAACTCGGGCATCTCGGGGGTGGCTATTTCCAGTTGAGGTAGTTTCTTTTGTTCTGTCGATTCGATTATAGGGCTAGTTAGTTTGAAATAGTCGCGAATATCTTTAATAGCCTGTGCTGATGCCGAAAGGGCACCATTATCCATTCCCCAACCTTGTATCAACACAATGATGGGCAGGGCATCTTTATACGTGGGCAACTGCTTACAGTGCTCCACCAGATATTGTAATTTTATCTGGCTATTCATCGGTTATCCTCTCGCGCTCGTACCTTAGTATATTAGAGATGAGGATTCCGGTTCAGTTCGTCTATCAGATACTGGGCTTCTTCACGATTGTTATGGAATACGATATCAAATTGGTATTCGGAGAATGCCGCATAGTATCCACTACGCATTTTGCGGATATAGTTAAGCAGTTCCTTATCGCTCTTCATATCTCTTGCATCAAAACAAAAGGAGAAGATATCACTCTCTGCCCACCAGTATTGATTTCTTTCAGAATATCCCAAAGAAATATTAACCTCAATTACTTTAGCAGGTTCATTGGTGTCAAAACCTTCGGCATCTTTCTCTTTCGGAAAGTTTACTGTTACATCAAGAGCCTTGAGTTGAGCTACTATTACCTCTGGCCTCAGTGAATATAGCTTATTATTAAACATACTCTGAGCACCATGAACAATCGAATGAAACTCTAACATGGGCAACAGTTTAGGCAATATATCACACTCCTCAAGATTTATTTCTTCGTAAACTACCCCCGAATAGTTGTTATCACCATAATCCACCACAGGATGACTAATGGTCTTAATCTTTTCATCGCCCGTATGGGGGTCGATCATTGTACGAACCTCAATCAGCGTAGCCACGTGGCGACCAAATGTTCCCTTCATATTTAGTACTGGATACGGTGGTTCCAGTTTCATCAGATGAGTCTGTATCATATTTCTCTTATTTCTTTCGGGCTGCAAAGTTAATACAAAAATCTGAGACTACCAACCCCTAATTATCCCAATATCCCAGAATCACAGTTTTTTTCATTGCCCCAACCCACGCTAAAACCCTTTTATAAGTGTTAAAATATATATAATTATATAAATATATGTATAATAGTTGAAGGCTTTTCTGGGCTATGGCGAGTAATAGAAACTGGGATACTGTGATACTGAGAGTTTGAGACGATAAAATGCCAAAAAAGCAGGCTACCACCAAACAGGCAGTTTCCCGTAATCTTTCTGGTGAGGAAAAATAATCTTTCAAGTGAGGAAGTTGCGGCTCCTTTTTCTTTACAAAATCGCCCATTTTTACCACATTCTGCCATCATCACCCGATTCTTCACCACCCCAAAATCGCCACCAAATCGAGCTCAAATCAGGTCAAGGTTTACCCAATTCAAGCCAAATAGTTCAAATCTTACCAATTCCTACTAAATCTGTAGCTGTTGATTTTAACATCCGTTTACATTTGTATTATAGCTCAAACTGGCTAAATTGTTACCATTAATGGATAAAATTGCTAACATTAATAGTAACAATTGCTACATTTAATACTAGCAAAAACGGCATTATCCCCCTCAATCACACCGTCCCAAATCCCAGTATCCCAGTTATTCAGGGGCAGGGTAGAATCTAGAAGATAGCTGCAATTTTGCGAATCTTCTCCAGACGTGACATGAATGATTTGTCTTGCTTCATCTTCTGCATGTTGTACTCTGCCTGCAATCCGAGCCAGATGTTGGCATCTGTACCAAGAGCTGCCTCCAACAAAAGGGCATACTCGGTTGTAACAGGGCGTTTGCCATTTAGAATCTCGTTAAACACGGTATATGATACCCCCATCTGCTGGGCCAAATCCTTCTGAGTAAGGCCACGAGCTACAATCTCATCCTTAATCATCTCACCAGGATGAATCAACATCGATGAAGTCATGTTGTTAGCAATCTTTTCTGCTGAAAAACTATTCTTAGCCATACCTTATTTATTTATAGTGATTTGACAATTCCATTATATTACATATCGTTACTACAGGCTCATCATCAGTTTCTTCCAACGTGAATTCTATGCGATACTGATCGTTAGCCTTGATTGAGAAACGTCCCTCCTTATCGCCATGCAAGGCTTCGAAATGAAGAGACTTAAAGGGAAACAAATCCTCTTTCCTTTTAGCCTGAATCAGATATTTAATTCCCTTCTGATACCCTCTAACTATCTGTGGTTGAAACCAAAGTTTTTTCACCCCAGTCTCGCCCTTAGTATAGAGTTTCTCCAGATAATCCTCGTTGAATGTTACTATCATAACAAAAACTATTTTGGGTGCAAAGATAATAATAATTTTCTAAATTCGCAAAAAATCGAATTTTATTTTGCTTTTATGGATGATTTTTTTCTATAATCACTTCAATGACATTTAAATCATGATGGAATTTGTTAAAATCTGCATCGCATTGCAATTTTTATTCCAGGTATGCGGGATTTTCGCATACCTACCGCCTAATTTCGCTGCCGATATTTAAAATTGTTGAATTAAAAACAAAATGAGTATGGATACAAATAAGGTATTTAGGTGGCTGGCAATCTTTTTGGGGCCCATTGGATGGAGTATAGCTGGAATTTACTATGCAGCGTTGCTCAGGCATCAGTATTGTGAAATCAGGAGAAGTAAAAAGCAAAATTTAATATAAGTAATAATTATGGAAGAGATTAAGAAGAATAAAAGAAAGAGTATTGCCGAGTGGATTGCTGTGTTTTTATGTATTGCTGCTGCACCCGTGCCATGTATTACCCTTATGTCGGCCACAAAGGTGTTGACTGAACGTTGGGAATGTATAGCACTTTGGCCAGCATTGCTATGTTTGGTTATTGGCGCTGTAGCCTTTCTGATAACTTGCAAGGTGCTAAGTTGGCTGATATACCATATTATTAAATAAGAAAGGAGTGAAAGATATGAGAGGATGTCTTACTACCATAATCACATTGATTATACTATTTGCCTTTGGAGGAACAGCTTTAGCAGCGATCGTGATATTAGTACCACTATTACTTGGCGAACAGGATGCAAAAGGTCTAACTGACCTTCACTGGTACACCTGGGTCACTATTATCGTATTACCCATAATACTTTTAAAGCTTCTTGTCAAGATGAGCCGTGTAACATCAAACTACATCTGCGACATGTTAGGAATTGATTGAAATAGATGGAATTTTGACAGAAGATAACAACTTTTTTGCTTTTAATGCTGTATTGTTACAAAGAATTTGTATCTTTGCCAACAGTATAAATTTAAAACGCTTATGACTTTTTTGAGACCTACCATCAAAGTAGTATGTTTATGTTTTTGGGGAGCCATTTTCATATGTTGCGGTGAAAATACTGTGACTGATGATAATCCTCCCTATTCAGACTTACTTAATAGTTTGATAATGGAACATACAGATTTACAAACCATCAGCAAATCAACCAAAATTACTCCCCAAAATCTTATCCGTATGAAATATGGAATAATTGAGCAGAATCGGGAGCTGACTACTTATTTAGCGGATTTGAAGAAAGCATATGAAGAAAATGATGAGTCCGAAATAGAAGAATTAATGGATGAACAAGAGTTCAATATTTCAACAGAAATTGTAGGTAAGCCTTTACCAAAAGAAGAATACAAAGACCAAGAATATCTTAATAATGAATTGTTTCAAGAGCGAATAAATGAGATTGGAACATCTTTTTTCAACAAAAGGATTCATAATTTATTTGAAGAAAAGTTTACGTCGTGGGGAAGAATCAAGACAACTAAAGACTATATTCTAAATAGTAAAAGCGAATATGTTAAGCAATTTCAGGATGAATTCGAGAAACAGTTATCATTGGTAGACCTAAACACTCATCTTAAGAAACGCGTGAAAGCGTATGTAGAATTGATATCTTTAGAGCATAGCACATTGTATGGACTAAAGAACAAAGATACAAATATAGAAATAAAATACCATCAAGATGGCGTAGAATACACTTTTGATGATGAAACAAAAAACAATATTGCAAGCGTCTACTCTATAGTCACAATGGAGGTCTTGGATATAGATATAAAATCAAGGTTATTAGACCCTATTATTGATTTAATTTTTGGCGGACAATCCTATTCAGAAGAGCTTTTTCATGAGACAGAAAATACAATATCAGAACAAGTAAAAATTATGGTCAATAGTCTAGATATATGGATATTATCAGATATTAATCAAATTACAAAAAAATTATGAAACATAGATATTTTTGCTTACTATTTGCTTTTATATTTAATATTGGAAACAGCATTAGCCAAGTTCCAGTTCCTAAAGGTGTTGTAAGGAAAGGAACGCAAAAAGTAACTAAAGCGATTACAAAAGTTGTAACAAAAAAAACTGCGAAAGTTGCAACAAAGAAAGCTGCGGAGTTATCCGTGAAGGATTTACCAAAAGGAAGAAAAGCTTTAGAAGTGATAAGGCAGAAAGATGGCAGTTATTTACCTGCCATCAATAATTTAAATAAGCATTCAGCTAACTATGCTAAAATTGTCAATGAGACTTTGTTAAAGAGAAGGCGTGCAGCAATATCACCATATGACCAATTTGCTACTATGTCACAGCTAAAAACTTATGATAGAAAAAAGCTGATTATTACAGATAAGCCAAGTGCTGCTGTATTAAGAAAGAACATGGAATTAGCTATGGACCAGAAATCAGTAAACATCAGTAAAGCTTTTGGAGGTACGGCTGCTCACCATGTAATAGAAGGCTCTGACAAAGCTGCACTAAAGTCAAGAGATATTTTAAAAAAGTTCGATATTGATATAAATGCGGCTGAAAATGGCATCTTCTTGCCAGACGGTCCAAATAGTATATACAAAGGTAGTAGACACATCACTAGCCATACAGAAGCATACTCGAACTATGTTTATAACAAGATTAAGGATTCTAAGAGCAAGAGCGATCTTATATCATCTTTAATGGAAATTAAACATGAATTATATTCTGGAAAACTGAATCTTCAAGGCCCTGCACAGATTGTGAATAAGAATATTCATTAAATTCACGTACACTGAGAGACAGATACGTTGTGTGCAAGATTAGTCGTCTAACCAAAAATATTAATGATGAAAATGACTTCAATAAGTTGTGTATTTTGAAAACTTTTGCTATTATGATTAATTGTGTTAAGAAAAAAAGAGTATTTCTTCTTTTTGCATTATTTGTTTTCACTTTACTCTTTGCCAGTTGTGACAATGAGGACGAAAAAGACACATCCATGTATCAGGAAAGAGAGTCTTTTGAGAATTACCTTACTGAAAAAATTAATGGCTATGCTGAAGATAGGGCTTCCGAATTGGTTGATAACCAGACTAGCATTTGGACTTTACAACCAATAAGGATGTTGAAACATTCTTTTTTTGTTGACGATAGTACAAGAAGAGCAGAATGGTATCAAGCAGCCGTGAGTGTTGGTCTTAGTACAGATAGTATAATGAGTTTTGTCAATAGAGAAATTGATACGTACAACACATTTCATAAAGGAAACGAAATTGTGTATATGGAAATGAATTCGTTGGAGCAAGAAGATATTATTGACGACAATGCGTTTTTACTTATAAAAGAACTGGAGTACTATGGTGCATATGATTTAATAGATATTCTGATAGGTTCCTTTATTGCATATATTGTAGGCTGGGTGTTTGGATTTATTGTTGCTTATGTGTTTTTTAGTATCTTTACTTCTGTTGAAGACGAAAATAATACTATTTGTCGGGGAATAGGTTATTTATTTATGGTTCTATGGGCATGTTTGTTCTTCTGGCTTACATATAAGTATGTCGTTCTTAGCATGGAATTGGAGAATGTAATAAGTTCAAATATTATCAATACATTATTTTAATAAAACAATTATTCTATGGGTAAATATATCTGGTCTGCAATAATATCTTTATTCATATTTTGTGGAATAAGTATTGGCAGAAAGAGTTTTGTAAAATCGTATCTCGAAAAAGAAGGTAAAACGATCATAAAGTCCGAAATCAAGCATTTTGGAAAGGAATTAAGTATCAATTCGCTTCGAAAAGAATGTCGTACGACAACAAAAGTAGGGCTCAGGACTTCGCTTCGAGTATTAACTCCTGCAGAAAAAAAAGTTCTAAAGAGAATAGAAAAAGTAGTTCCTTATGGTAATAATGGCATCAATGCAGAAAAGTGGACTATTGGGCAAATCGCAAAATCTCCTTTATTTCCTAAATGCATCCAGGACTTTAAGGAATATTGTTCAAAAAATTCTATTTCAAAAGAGACTATGGATAGAATTTTGAGGAACTTAGGAAAAAGTAGGAAAGTTGTTCTTCCCGCAAATAAAAGACAAGTAGATTTTACTGGCATATCCGTTAGAATATGTAGGTTACCTTCGACACAAGATTTAATATCACATTTAGGTGGAAAAGAAGCTATAAAGAAAATGTCGGACCAAACATTAAAAATGAAAATAAGAGAATTTCACTATAATGTTGCTTGGAATGCTTTTGCAAAGAAATATAAGATAACTCCAGAGCAGGCAAAAGATATTTTCGGGTTGTTGGATCATGCGCCTCATGAAGCAGAAAATGGCATAATGCAACTTGTACCCAATAGTATTCATAATTTCAAAAACTTATACGGGCACAATGGACTTGTTTCAAAGCGAATGGCTGAATTAAGGGCTTTACAATAGAGGGCCTATCAACATTATTTTTTGCTATTTGTTTATGCCAATATGAAGGACTACCTGCGCAGACATATTTGGATATTATCAAAGCTGTACGAGAATCCTAAGGGATTAACGTATAAGGAGTTTGCGTATGAGTGGGAGCAGACGGAGTTGAACTCGCTGAAAACTCCATTGCCTAAACGAACGTTTGCTGATTGCCTGCGGGCTATTGAAGAGGCTTTCGATATCGAAATATCGTCTGATGCTCGTAATGGGTATAGGTATCGCATCGTTAATCGTGAGTGGTTGGAGAAGGACAATGTTAAGGATTGGCTGTTGTCTGCTTTTGCCGTTAACGGACTGTTGCAGGACAGCAAAGGACTGCGCGATAGGGTGATGTACGAAACGATTCAATATGGAAATGGGCATTTGTTGAAGATATTGGAATGCATGAAGAAAAACCAGGTAGTAACCCTCCTTTATCAGGATTTCTTTGATGATGAGCCTTGCGAGATATTGCTGGAGCCATACTTTGTACGAGTATTCCACCAAAGATGGTATGTCATTGGAGTGATGCTTAATGCGCCTGAGGGCGAAGAGCCTGAGGAACGGACAAAGCAAGGGCGTATCCGTCGTTATGCACTTGATAGGGTACATCGAATATTTGCTACAGAGGACACATTCAAGATGCCATGTGGCTTTACTGTAGATTCATACTTTGCTGATGCCTTTGGCATCATCGTTGAACCTGAAGCTCAGAAGGTTGAACGTATCCGCATAAAGGCTACTGATATCAACCATAGGCGCGACTATCTGCGAAAACTGCCGATACACTGGTCGCAACGAGAAGTGGAGAAGCATAGCGACTACTCAATCTTTGAAGTGACAGTAATGCCCACCTACGATTTTATTCAGCATATTCTGTCGATGAGTAGCGAAGTCGAAGTTGTTTCGCCAGAACATGTACGAAATGAAGTAATTAGATGGATAAAAGAAATGGCATCAGTGTATAATATGATGCCATCTCTATAATAAATTATCCCACTATCCCAGAATCACAGTTGTTTTGTTGTGTGGGGGTGGGGGAAGTCGTCATTATTTCTATATTTTTACTCTATTTTTCTTTAAAAATGTTTGGAACTAATGATAATTTTTCTTATATTTGCCCCAAACAATTAAGATTATTTATTAACCTATAAAACAATAACGAAATGAAAAAACTGTTACTCTTAGCATTGATTGCTGTGTCGCAGTCAGTATGGGCCGACGGTATCAGTGTGCTGGGGTTCAGATTGCTCGAAACCGATCTGACCGCAAATACCCGTGGCACAGAGAAACGTGACCAGAACGGCGACAAGGCAGCACTCATCAAGATTGTTACCCCAGAGAGAGGATTCCTGTTTAATGGAGGTTCGCTGGGTATCGTTGGAACTGAGGAGAAAGCTGCCGAGATATGGCTTTACGTTCCACCACGCGCACAGAAACTAACTATCACACACCAAGTGTTTGGAGTTCTGCGCGACTACTACTATCCAGTTTCGATACAAGGCGGACGTACCTACGAGATGCTGCTCGACATCGGTACGGGTCGCTATGTAACCATCACCACATCGCAAGCAAAAAGTGATGTAACCGTTGATGGAGAATATCTGGGACAGTCACCTATCTATAATAAGTATCTTACTTACGGACGCCACGCTGTGATGACTCAGAACGGCATCTACGAGGGTAAGGATACCATTATTGTTGCTACTACCGACGAGAAGGGCACAAAGGTGGCAAACATACAGATGCGCAACATGAGCGACCACTACGGCGAGGTTGTAGTGAATGTTGAGAACAATGCCGACATCTGGTTTAACGACCATCAGGTGGGTACAGGTTCGTGGCAGACGCAGCTGCGCGAAGGCTCGTACACCGTTGAAACCCGCAAGGCCGACTGCGACCCAGTGAAGACCAACTTCACCGTTGTGCCGCAGAAGCGCAATCAGATCCAGGCTGCTCCTCCTGCACAGCACACTGGTAGGCTGAACATCTACACCCGCCCACGTAACGCTATGGCATTGCTGAACGGAACAGATGAGATTAACCTTACTGATGTGCCCACACTGCCCGTTGGTACATATCAGATTGCATTGAGCCGCAAGGGCTATGTAGGCACCACACGCGAGTATACCGTTAAGCACAACATTACCACAACGGATACCGTATCGCTGGAAAAGGTACGCTACATAAAGCCAAACTCATTCTACTTCGGAGCTGGCTACACCATGCGCTCATTAGGCGGAATAACAGCTCTGGCTGGTGCTACTTACAAGAACATCGACCTGCAGCTGAGCTACACCTTCGGACTGGGTTCGAGCGACCCCGTGAGATGGTACAGCACCGATGGTAACGATACATATCTGAGTAGTGCTACCTATAAGCGTTCTACATTCGCTGCTAAGCTGGGCTACCAGATTGAACTTACCGAGCGCTTGGGTATTGTGCCACAGCTGGGATTCCAGGCTGAGCGTCTATCGGGAAAGGTTACAGATGGCACTAACCTCTATGGCGACGGAGCCTCGGCCAGCTGTGTATCAGTTGGAGCCAAGCTGCTGTTTGCCCCAATAGAGCGATTCTACGTGTTTGCAGCACCTGAGCTTTCTATCGGCGTGAGCAAGGATGACAACTTTAAGCGCATCTCTGATGCCAGCAACATCTCTGCTGGAGGCTTCATGATTAGCATTGGTGCTATCTTTAACTTCTCATTCTAAACCACTTAATGCAGAAAGATATGAAAACAAAGATATTCATTACAATACTGGCCTCACTGCCGCTGGTGGCAGGACTCACGGGCTGTAAGAGCGATGATGAGACTCAGGCCAAACCTGCCAAGGAGATTCTGAAGGTTGAAGGTGGCAACATCGAAATCCGTGCTAACGAGGAGACAAAGGATGTGGCCATTACAGCCGATTGCGCTTGGACGGTTACTTACGATGGTGGCGATTTTGGCTCGAAGCTATCAGTACAGCCACTTAAGGGTAATGGTAACGGAACGCTTGTTATCACTACCGACCAAAATACAACACTTAGCGACCGCATAGCTACCATCACACTGACATCGGATGGCGGACTTCAGCAGAAGATTTCCGTACGTCAGACAAGCTCTGACCCAGGTATGACGGTGACAAAGAGTCTATACGAGTTTGATGCTATTCCATCAGCTTCGCAGCTGCTTACCATCACCAGTAACACCAACTGGAACATCGTTATGCCGTCGGGTGTTGACTGGATTCACCTAAGCAGCACTTCTGGTTCAACAGGTTCAACACCTGTAGATATTACTGTAGACGAAATACAGACCGATGCCGACCGCTCGGCTATCTTCACCATTCAATATGGCTCGGGTAGTACAGAGATTGAGGTTAAGCAGGTTGGTAAGACCAACATCGAACTGAGTGTTACTCCAGTTGAGCTGCCTGTATTTACACCAGAGGGCGGCACACAGACCGTTAAGGTAACCAGCAATGCCGCTTGGCGAGCATTTATCCCTACATCGCAACAAGACTGGTTGCACATCGAGCCTGCCTCAGGTGTAGGCAATGGCGAGATTAAGGTAACCTGCGATGCCTACTCAGAGACAGAACGCGACCGCATAACGGTGCTGATTGTTGTAGCAGGCAGTCAGAATCCGCAGCAGGCCGATGTTATCATTCAGCAGTCGGCCGCCGAGGTAGTGGAAATACCTGGCGAGAACGATAACCCCGATCCAATACTTTCACGTAAACAGTAAAAGGCTATGAAGAAGTTTATATTCGCAATAATAGCGCTGTTTGGCATCCTGATGCCAACATCAGCTGCAGAGGGTGATGGAAGTACCTATCGCGAGGCGTATGCTGTACTTGAGCTTACAACCTCTGAGGAATACGAAATTACCGATGCATGGATTACTCTTTATTACGACGACCTGAAGTCTACACGCAAAGGTACTGTAGTTGACATTGATAAAATGATGGAATCGCCCGAGATTATGCAAACGCGACGAGTATTGCATTCTGTGATAATCGACCCATCATTTGCCGATGCACGTCCAACCAGCACTCAGTATTGGTTTGCCAACTGTTTTGAGCTAAAAACAATATCTGGCTTGGAGTACTTGAACACATCTGAGGTTACAGATATGTCAGCTATGTTTATGGAATGTGGAGAACTAACAGAACTGGATTTGAGTCATTTCGATACATCGAAAGTAACCAGTATGAACAATATGTTCTTCCGCTTTGCTGGTACTACTCTCGACCTTAGTTCGTTCGATACTTCGAATGTAACTGATATGGCCTACATGTTTGCCAACTGCTCTTCTCTTACCACTATCTATGTTAGCGACAAGTGGGTTACAACCAACGTAACAGAGGGTGATTATATGTTTGGCGATTGTACTGCCCTTGTTGGTGGAAACGGAACAACGTTTGATGAAAACCATACCGATCCATCCTACGCCCGCATAGATAAGCAAGGTCAGCCTGGATATTTTACCGATGGAGGTTCTTCGGGCAAGGAGACTGAACAGGTGGCTACTCCAAGATGGGAATTCCAGAATGAGTCGGATTTGGCTCTTATCACAGAGACAGCTGATGCAAGCATATATTATGCTATGGAAACTTGGGACGACGAGAGCCAGGCCGACAGCATCGCCAACGCTCTTGAGGTAAACACAAGCAGCACTCTGTACACTAAGCCAATTCAAATCACAGACAACGTTGTTATAAAGATGATGGCCGCTAAGGAGGGTATGGAGAACTCTAAAGACACCACCTTTATCTACGCATACAAGTTGTGGTACGAGCTTTATGAAGTCATCAGATATGGTGTTGATATCGCTGATAAGGCAACTGACAATCCAAAGGTAGAGCAATCGTTGGTTGAAGAGCTGAGATGGGCTCTGAACGAAGGCGACCACATGTACCAGATGCGTGCCGAGGTAAGCAGCCACGAGGCTGAGTACTTCATACAAGCTATTATGGAGGCTTGCAAGAAGATTGAGGAGCAGATGACGCCAGATGAGCAGGTGGCTACGCCTACGTTCTCGTTCAATGGCGATAGTCTGGTAATTAGTTGCACAACCGAGGATGCACTTATTTGGTATAAGTCGGCCGATATTGACAGTACCTTTGTTGATGAGTGGGCACAGTATACAGCTCCGATGTTTGTTGGCGACATCAAGATTAACGCCAAGGCAACAAAGGAGGGAATGCTTGACTCGGAGATTGCATCGATGGTTTATTACTATACCGAATGGCAGGAGCTTATTGAGACTACGTACATTTGCGATAAGGTGCTGAGTGAAATACTACAGAGCAAGCCATCAGAAAACATCATTAAGATGATAGATGATGTATATGTAGAGTTAGCATATGTGCGTGATGAATATGGAGTACATCGTCTTGAGTGGGATCGTGATAAGATTGAGGACGAGATAATGAAACTCAAGCATGTTGTTGCTGAAATAGAAGAAGAGTGGAAGAAAGAATCGAGTGAGGCAACTTACGAGAATCTAACTCTTACCGTTGGTGGAACCAACACTATGGCTACCGCACTTGAAATGGTTGGCGGTCGTGATGAGGTTACAAAGGATATTGCTGCAATCGTTTGGAACAGCACCGAGCCTCTTACCAAGAGCGACCTTGAGGGCTTTGATAATCCTAATATGCTGATATTTGTTAATGAGGCATCGATGGCTCCAGAGGGTGTTGAAAACGTTGTTGTAGATGGTAAGGCAAAGAGCATTGTGCTGATAGATACCGACTCTATCAACAATAACTTCTACGCTCCACAGGAGTTTACAGCTGAGAGCATTAGTTACACCCGTGAGTTCAAGCAGACCACCCAGAAGGACGTAAGTCGTGGTTGGGAGGGTATCTGTCTGCCATTCACTGTTCAGGCGTATACTCACGATGATCATGGTACTATCGCTCCATTCCGCAACGATGCCAGCGAGTTCCACTTCTGGCTGCATCAGATGACTGAGGATGGTATGGCTATTGCTACAGATATTGAGGCCAACAAGCCTTACATCATCAGTATGCCTAACAACATAACTTATCCTGCCACCTACAATCAGGCTGGTAAGGTAACGTTCTCTGCAAAGGATGTCGTTGTTCCTGTATCTACTCCAGTAATGATACATCTCAGCGATGGCTCGATAGGTGTTGGTGGTGTTTATAACAGCTTGCCAAAGATGGAAGGCTTCTATGCGCTGAATGTTGGCGACGACTTTGATGGATATCCTGAGGGAAGTGTGTTTGTAAACAACTATCGCACTATCCGTCCATTCGAGGTTTATAGCTATCATGCAAGCCGCAGTGCTGGCACTCGCACCATCAGTGTATCAAGTCTGTTTGGCGGAGTTGATGGAGCTACTGGCATACTCGACGTTATGGACAAGCAGGAGAGTGATGAAATTAAGGTTTACTCTATTAACGGCATACTACTTAAGAAGGGTAACCGTAGTGAGGTTATGAATAGTTTGCCAAAGGGATTGTACATTATTGGAAACCAGAAGATTATGGTTAAGTAAGGTATACCCTTAAACAACAATAAAGCCCGCTTAGCATTATCGCCAGGCGGGCTTGTTTTATCCCAGTATCCCAGAATCACAGTTATTTTATCATGTCCTTAGCCTCTTTGGTTAGGAAGGGGAGGATCTTGGCGAAGGGAACTTCGAAGGTGATGATTCCGCTGGAGTAGGGGGCTATCTCGTATTGGGTGTAGAGGAATACTACGCCTGTGTCGGAGAGATAGGGGGCATTGAGGGGAAGTGGAATATTATCGAGTTCTTCTGCTTCGCTTGCAAAGAGGAACTCCAGCACCTCTTCATCGCTCATTGTTTTATCAGGGCCACCTGCAAAAAAGCTCTTTATGCCTTCTTTTACCAGTTGGGCAAGTTCGGGCGAATCGGTGTTTTCAAGCAGCTTTATCTGCTTGCCGTCGCTCTTGCGGAAGGTGAAACCTACCTCAGTGGTGTAGCCATGTATGCCGCCACCATATTCGAATGTGGTGTAGTGATAGGTTACGTAGTGTTTAGTCTCGTAGAGCTTGATGATGCTGTGGGTGCGCTCTAAGGCTCCAAGGCGTTCGTCGGGCGGCATCTCGTCGAAGGTGCTATGCCAATCTATCGACAACGATTCGAACAGCGACTCGCCATAGTCCTTAATCGACTTGGCATCAGAGAAATTGCAGTCAACCAGACTGCCGATAAACTTCTGCAGACTATCCACCACGGCCTTATCGCCTTTTACTGGCCAGTGAACAAAGAGTTCTACGTTGGCTGTGGTATCGGCCTTTGCGAATCTAATGGTATCGATCTTGATGTTTTTGCCCTTTGCAGCAAAAGCACAATGGCCGCCTGCTATAAGCAGAACGGCCATTGATATGGTCATAAAAAGACGTTTCATCTTTTTACATATTTGCGTCTGAATTACTCACCTTTGATAGCAGCTACACCTGGGAGAACCTTACCCTCGATGGCCTCGAGAAGAGCACCACCACCAGTAGAGATGTAAGATACCTGGTCAGCCAGACCGAACTTGTTTACACAAGCTACAGAGTCACCAC
>Ga0265299_10001767_pt1 | contig 23595 bp, 13 predicted proteins | sample AusTroGonzalo_MG_4_FD_193485 | JGI IMG/M metagenome (GOLD analysis project Ga0265299, IMG submission 193485) | Bovine rumen microbial communities from tropical cattle in Woodstock, Queensland, Australia - Gonzalo_02 | ecosystem: Host-associated > Mammals > Digestive system > Stomach > Rumen ... | reverse complement strand
CATTGAAAATTAACAATTTAAGGTTTTTATATCTTTATATATCACTGATATTCAGCGATATAACAAAATCATATTACTAACAATCAATGGTTAATTCTTAATACATATATATAATATATACAATATTATAATTTATGATATATAATCTTTATTTATTCTCCCTCCACCCCAAACTCACACACCTGTCCTTGCTTAGTTACCATCTTGGCAAAAAAGCACTTGACTTGCGAGAAAAGCAATCATAAAACGAAGGACAATTTCATCCCAAAGAAGGAGGAATCTCCACGCGTCATGCATACATAATTGTATGTCAATATATTATGCACAACCTACCGAAAGAAAAATATTTTTCAAAAGTATGGTGTTGAAAAGAAAAAAAGTGTATTTTTGCAGCCTTAAAAAAGTAAGTACAATAAACAGTTATAGAGATGAAAAGAACATTCCAACCCTCAAACACGAGACGCAGACATAAACACGGGTTTAGAGAGAGAATGTCAACGGCAAACGGCCGCAGAGTATTAGCTGCTCGCCGCGCCAAAGGCAGAAAGAAACTCACCGTGTCTGACGAAAGTCTTGGCAGAAAATAATCCTGTAAGAGTGGATTATTATTAGGAAAAAGAAGGCGTTGGTCTTCTTTTTTTTTGTATTTTCGCCATTTTTTTAGCGTGTGATAAAATCGAAGAAGATGAGAAAGTTATTACTGAGCGTATGTCTGATAACCGCCTTCGCAAGCGGGTTCGCACAAGGCGGCGGCACATCGATCGACGGCATAGTGGCTGTCATCGGCAAGTCCATCATCATGCGCTCCGATCTTGAAAAGCATTACAAGGATTACACCGCCCAATACAAAACCATCGAGAATCCGGATGAAATCTACTGCACCATCCTGGAGAATCTGGTGTACAACAAACTGATGGTACACCAGGCCGATGTGGACAGCATAGAGGTGACCGACGAAGAGGTGGATTACAGACTGAACAGCCGAATCCAGTATTTCCTGCAGCAAACTGGCGGAGATGTGAAGTATATCGAAAACTACTTCAACAAATCAATGGACGAGATCAAGAGAGACATGCGCGAAATGATGTACGAGCAGGCATTGATCGAACAAGTGCAGTCGAATATTACTGGAAGCATCACAATCACCCCGTCCGAGGTAAACCAATTTGCAGCAAAAATCAGTCCTGATAGCATGCCAATTGTGGAAACCAGCTACCAATTTGGTGAAATCGTAAAGATTCCACCGGTGAGCGAGGAGGAAATCAACGCAGTGAAGGAGAGACTCACCAGCTACCGCGAACGCGTGCTGCGCGGCGAAAAATTCGGTGCTCTGGCGCGACTGTATTCCGACGACCCCGGCAGTGCCTCCAAAGGCGGCGACTTGGGATTCGTGGAACGCGGCACTCTTTATCCGGAATTTGAAGCAACAGCTTTCAATTTGAAATCAGGCGAAATTTCACAAGTGATAAAAACGCAAGCCGGCTATCACATCATTCAAATGATTGAGCGTCGCGGTGAATCCATTCGCGTTGCCCACATTCTCATTCAGCCGAAACCCTCCACGGATGAGCAAGTCAAGGCCATCACGTATCTGGATAGCGTACGTAAAATCATCTTAGACGAAAAACTCACTTTGGAAGAAGCAGCGAAAAGATTCTCAGAGGGTCCGACAAGATTGAACGGAGGTATGGTCGTCAACCCGTACAACAGTTCTCTGGTTTTCGACCGGCAGACAATGGACGATGCCACTTTCACGACCGTCAACAAGCTGATTCCCGGCGAATATTCCGAATGCGTACCCTTTGTCAACGATGATGGAGTCATGGCTTACCGGCTCATCTATCTGAAAGAAAAGGTTGCCCAACACAAAGCCAATCTGGTTGAAGACTACGACATGATCAAAAACGCCGCCTTGGAACAAAAGAAATACGACGCCATGGAGAAATGGGTCCTTGACAAAGTAAAAGTGACCAATATTAAAATTTCCGAACAATATAAATACTGTCCTTTCGTTACGAAATGGCGTATTCCGTAGAAGGGTTGAGGAGAAAGAACCGAGGGATTAGTTTTTCGATAGATTAATAGATTACAAGATATGGATTTAGAAAATAAGACAGACATTGAAGCGATAGAATCGTTTGTTGCAAAATATAAGACGCTGCGCGAAGAGATTGCGAAAGTGATTGTGGGACAAGACGAAGTGGTAAAGAATGTGCTGATGGCCATGTTCAGCCGCAGCCACGCTCTTCTCATCGGTGTTCCTGGACTGGCTAAAACATTGATGATTACCACAATCGCAAAAGCGGTGGATATGACATATAACCGTATCCAGTTCACTCCCGACCTTATGCCTTCCGACATTATGGGCGCCGAAATCCTGGATGACAACCGCAATTTCAAATTCGTGAAGGGCCCCATCTTCGCCAATATCGTGTTGGCCGATGAAATCAACCGTACTCCGCCCAAAACGCAATCAGCGTTGTTGGAAGCCATGCAGGAACGTTCCGTGAGTATGAACGGCACTACCTACGACCTTCCGAACCCGTTTTTTGTGCTGGCCACCCAAAACCCTATCGAACAGGAAGGTACCTATCCCCTGCCCGAAGCGCAACAAGACCGTTTCATGTTCAATATCATGCTGGACTATCCGAGCACTACCGAAGAAGTGGAAATCGTGAAACGTACCATTCACGGGGACATGGCCGAGCCTCAGCGTGTGCTGACAGTTGACGAAATCGTTTTCTACCAAAAACTGTTACAGAAAGTTCCCGTACCCGAGAATGTCTATCGATACGCCGTGAATTTGTCCACCCTGACCCGTCCGGGAACGGCGAAAGCACATGCATGGGCCAACGATTATCTTTCATGGGGTGCCGGTCCGCGTGCTTCCCAATTCCTTATCATCGGTGCACGCACACACGCGGTACTGAATGGCAAGTACTCTCCTGACATTGAGGATGTTCGGGCTGTTGCCTATAACATTCTGCGTCACAGAATCATTAAAAACTACAAAGCGGAGGCTGAAGGCATCACAATCGAACAGATCATCGACAAGCTCTTGTCCGCCGCTGACACCCAATAATCGATGAACAGACTGCGGAAACCGTTTTGGAAATCGCTTCTTTTCGCCTCTGCGGCATTGATTTTCTCGGTAATCATCATCTATTCCAACCGTTTAATCAAGAAAATCGCACAGGAGGAGCGTCAGCGTATTGAAATTTGGGCGGGTGCCATCACCTACAAGACCCAAATCATCAATGAAACGGAACGCTTTTTCGACTCTATCCGTATAGAAGAAGGCAACCAAGCGGCTATTTTCGCCAAAGCGGTGAAAAAAGTCGCCGATGCCTCCTTATCGGAAGATATCACGTTTTATCAAGACATTATTTCCGCCAACAAAACGGTCCCGACCATCATCGCAAGTCCTAATGGAAACATCGATGCTGCCATCAATGTGCCAGACAGCGTTTTGTCCAAGCGGAACATACGCGAATTAGGTGACGCGTTACAGGACTTCGACAGCCTAAAGCTTTCCTACTATCATCGCGATTATGTGATGATTTATTACAAAAATTCCCGTATTTACGGAGATTTTCGCGAAATGATTGACAATCTTTTGGAGTCATTTTTCCAAGAGACCGTGATTAATTCGGCGTCAGTACCGGTCATCATCACGGACAGCACCCGCATCAACGTCATCGCAGCGGGCAATATCGACTCTTCCGTCATCAACGCACCATTCAAAGTGAATGCGCGGTTGGAGGAGATGCGTGAGGAGAACGAACCCATCGTGTTGGACTGGCTTGACCATGGGAAATGTTATGTCTATTATGAGGAATCCTCCGTACTAAAACAGCTGCGGCTTTTCCCTTACATTCAATATGGAATCGTCTTTATTTTCATCCTTGTCGCCTACTTACTATTCAGTGTTTCAAGACGTTCGGAAGAAAACCGTGTATGGGTGGGCATGTCGAAAGAGACAGCACACCAGTTAGGGACGCCTATTTCTTCGTTAATGGCATGGACTGAACTGCTGAAAGAGATGCCTGTGGACCCGTCCATTCCGTTAGAAATCGGCAAGGACGTGCATCGTTTAGAAACCATTGCGCAACGATTCTCCAAAATCGGTTCGGTACCAGTCTTGGAAGACACCGACATCGTGCCCATCATCGACGATTTCACGAACTACTTGCAAACGCGCATCTCTTCTATGGTGAAAATCCATTTCGAAAAGCCAGACCATCCCATTGTTCTGCCGCTCAACAAGCAACTCTTCGAATGGGTGATTGAAAATCTATGCAAGAACTCCGCTGATGCCATGAACGGCAAAGGTGACATCACCATCACCATCACGGAGGAGAAAAAAAGGGTTTACATTGATGTCACAGACACGGGCAAAGGCATCCCGCAAAAGATGCAACGACGCATTTTCTCCCCGGGCTACACTTCAAAAAGCCGCGGTTGGGGATTAGGTTTGACCCTCGCCAAACGCATCATCCAAAACTACCATAAAGGAAGACTATTTGTGAAGTCCTCTGTCATTGACCAAGGCACCACCATGCGTATTCAGTTGAAAACAAAGAAATAAGCGCAACAAGAAGGTTACCAATATTGGTAAGTATATAACAATTCCTTATCCTCCTCCATTGTTACCCCATTATAAAAAGTTCTATAGACTTTCGTAGGAAATTTCTTGTAGTAATCATAGGCATAAGTGTATGCATCTGTCTGTGAGTGAAGTCCTTTCTCATATGTCACATGTACACTCGTGGCATTGTTCTCACTACAGAACAGCGTTTTGGGATTGTCATTCAGCAATGCATGATCAAGCAATAACGGGAAAAAGTGATTTTGAGGATTGATTTGATTATCATACATATACGTGAAAGTGATTTTCTGGATGGTGTCAGGGCGATTCACTTTCATTTTCATGTACTTGATATTATTACCTTCCCATACGAAATCCACGGTAGCAGCCGAGAAATTATAGCTTTCACCTTTCGGTTGAGAGGCAAGCTGGTTGCACATCATGGGATAATAGTCCGGCATCAAATGGCTCAGCATGTCAAATGCAGACTTTGACGAAGCCTTTCCTTCCTTCTCAATTTGAATTTGGGACAATTTTTGGCCGTCATACGACAACACATAGCTTTCCACGAGTTGTTCTTTTACATAGGTATTGATTGTGGTCAACACGTTCTTATCATACAGAAACTCTGTATATTGGTCGTCGGCATCGATACGGGCCAGCCGATTTTTATCATAACTATAGGTATGAGTATAATTTATATCTCCATTTTTTTTGTAAAAATCAATTCGGGTCAAGAGATCACCGTTCCAAGTCCAACGTTCCTTTAAATAATGTCCATTTGATTCCTCAAATATCTGTTGGATTTTCAATTTCGGATTATAACACCCCAAATTATCCTTATCACAGCCGTAAAAAGAGAGGACAACGATCAAAATTACGAATAGTATGCCGATTTTTTTCATTTACAATAAATATTATATCGATTAATGACAATTAAGATTTCATAAATCATCGGTGCAAAAATACAACTATTATCCATCCATATCGCCAAAAAGTGTACTTTTGCCAAATGTTTGAGAAGAAAACTATATCAAAAAGTACCATATTATGAAGAAAAATTTTATTATCACCTTGATGTGCTGTCTGTTAGCTACCGGCAGCGCCTGGGCTTGCACCAATTTCATCGTCACGAAAGGTGCCAGCAAAGACGGATCCTGTTTTCTGACGTATGCTGCGGACTCCCATCAGCTTTACGGAGAATTATATTATCGTCCTGCGGCGAACTATCCTGCAGGCACGATGTTGGATGTCATCGAATGGGACACGGGCAAGAAGCTTGGACAAATCGAGCAAGTGGCTCACACCTATTCCGTTATCGGAAATATGAACGAGTTCCAGCTGGCCATCGGCGAAACGACTTACGGCGGCATTGAGGAATTGGAGCAAGGTCAGGGTTTAATTGACTATGGTTCACTGATTTACATCACGCTCCAACGTGCTAAAAACGCCCGCGAGGCCATTGTGGTAATGTCGGATTTGATTGACAGATACGGCTATGCCAGCGAAGGCGAATCTTTTTCCATCGTGGATCCCAACGAAGCGTGGGTGATGGATTTAATCGGCAAAGGCGAGAAGATGTTGGATAGCAAAGGTAAGATTGTGAAAGGATGGAGCACTGGTGCCGTTTGGGTAGCCCGTCGTATTCCTGACGGATATATATCCGGTCACGCTAATCAATCCCGTATCAGCACATTCCCGTTGCGCGATGGCAAGACCAGCATCACCAACAAGGAGTTGGACAAAATTTTCCTGCCGACCATCGAAACCGTCTATTCTTCCGATGTCATCTCTTTTGCACGTTTGAAAGGTCTGTATCCGAAAGACCCGAAACAGGCTCCGGACGCTGAGTTCAGTTTCTGCGACACCTACAATCCCATCAATTTTGATGGCGCACGTTTCTGCGAATCTCGTGTATGGGCGTTCTTCAACCACTGCAATCCTGAAGAAATGGCTAAATACGAAGACTATGCACGCGGCGACAATCTCAAGCACCGCTTCCCGTTGTGGATCAAACCTGCCAACAAGAGTCAAATTGATGCCCAGTTCATGATGAAGATGATGCGCGACCATTTCGAAGGCACCAGCATGGATATGAGCAAAGACCTCGGCGCTGGCCCTTACGCTTGTCCTTACCGTTGGCGTCCGATGACCTGGTCTGTGGATGGCAAGAATTACATTCATGAACGCGCCACGGCCACACAACAAACTGGTTTCGTATTCGTTGCACAATGTCGTGGATGGCTTCCTGATATGTTCGGCGGCATTTTCTGGTTCGGCGTGGACGATGCCGGTTCCAACTGCTTCGTGCCGATGTTCTGCGGCAACACCGATATCCCTGAAGAGTTCAAGGAAGGCAATGGTTCCATGGTGGAATATTCCTCAACCGCTGCTTTCTGGACTTTCACCAAAGTCAGCAATTACGTTTACACCCGTTACAGCGACATGATTAAGCATGTCAATGAGAAGCAGGCTTTCTGGGAAGGCAAATTTGTCAAAGACATTGACGGCATGAGCGAGAAGATGAAAGAACTCTGCATGAAGAATCCCGATGCCGCTCGCAAGCAGCTGAATGCATACAGCACTCGTGCAACCCACGATGTTTGTCAAGATTGGAATCGTCTGTTCGAGTATTTGTTGGTCAAATATCACGACGGCAACGTCAAGAAAGAGGAAAACGGCAAATTCCAGACCAATGGCACCGAGAAACCGCAATGCGCGTTCCCGGAACAGCCCCGTTGGCCGGACAATTGGTATAGAATGATTGTCAACGACTGCGGCGACAATATCAAAGCCAAATAGTAATTTTCTTATATTTTATAAAATCCGCGTATCTTGATACAGATACGCGGATTTTTTTTATTTTTGCACCGTTGCCCCGCACCGCGAGGCGCATAGTATTTTTAGAAAGCGCATTTTCGCTTTTCCGTCAGTGTGAACTTGGACATTCACAAAGTATGCACGGATGCCGAAAATGGAGCTGGCCTATTTAAGTAGTTAATTGCCAAATAGGTGGGGCTCCTTTTTCGTATCTTTGCATACAGGGAGTCCAAGCCCTACACTGAGGATACGGAGAATGGCAGGCTCCACTTTCTATTTCTAATCATTTCCTTAGAGCCGGGGATAACTTTTCACAAAAGCACAAAACATGTCTGAATCCCCCTATATCCGTCACTATTCAGAAGGCAAATACCTTCAGTTTCCAAAAGCATTATTGGAAATCGAGCCCTGTGGTCTCCTTGCTGAAAGCATACAACACGTCATCGTGCCGGATGGGGTCGTGCGCATCGGGCGCGCCGCTTTTTTAGCCGCCACATTGTCAAGCATCACCCTCCCCGATTCTCTTTTGTACATCGAAGATGATGCATTTTGCGGATGTACGCATCTTCAGAAGCTCTATCTTCCTGAAAACTTGACACATATCGGTGCCCGCGCATTTCTATGCTGCGATCATCTCAAAGAAATAATCATTCCTGACAGTGTGCAAAATATTGGAGACGAAGCTTTTGCCTTCTGCCGCAATCTAAAGAAAATACATCTTCCTGCACTCACTCAATTAGGCCGTGATGTATTTCACGCCTGCCCACTAAGCTTCTAAGTTCTACTCCTGTACATAAACGCGAGGAACGCGCTGGGAAATACGAGTCATCAGTTCGTAACTGATGAGGCCAGCGGCTTCGGCCATTTCCATGACCGAGTTGCCTTCACCATATACAATGACCTCATCGCCCTCATGCACGCGCAATCCCGTGATGTCAAGCATGCACATATCCATGCAAATTTTACCGATGACGGGCACCTTAACACCCTGGACGAGTACTTTTCCGCGTCCGTTGCACAATTCGCGGGGATAACCGTCCGCATAACCGATGGGGATGATGGCTACCTGAGTGTCACGTTGCAGCGTCCATGTGCGGTTGTAGCCGATGGTTTCGCCTGCTGGAATTTTCTTGATTTGGGTAATGACCGTCTTGAGTGTCACCACATTATGAAGTTTGGTCGCCATTTCTGGAATCTCGGAGCAGCCATAGAGTTGGATGCCGAGACGCACCATGTCGAACTGCGCTTCGGGGAAACGGATGATGCCTGCGCTATTCAAAAGATGCCGCAGGATTTTATAGTTGAATGCAGCGCATATCTGATCTGTCATGCGACCGAACAAGGCAATCTGACGGCGGGTGAATGCATCTTCGGCGGGATCCTCGGCGGCAGCCAAATGCGAGAAGACAGAGGCAATATGCAGTTTCGGATTGTTCTTGACCATCGCCACAAGTCTCGGAATATCCTGTAAGTCAAAGCCTAAACGATGCATTCCTGTATCAACTTTGATATGGATGTTGAATTGGGTAATTTCGGGATGGCGTGACAGCACCTCTTCCAGTTGTTGCAGATAATAGAAGTTGAATATCTCCGGCTCCAACCGGTGATTGACCATAACCTCAAAACTATGCGCCTCCGCGCCCAACACGATAATCGGAGTGTCGATGCGGCGTTTACGCAGACGAACACCTTCATCTGTATATGCAACCGCCAAATAATCAACACCTTGGTCCACTAATGTATTCACTAATTCCACATCGCCCAAACCATACGAAGAGGCTTTCACCATGGCAACCATCTTAGTATCGGGACGCAGACGACTCCGGTGATAATTCAAGTTATAGGCTAATGCTGGCAAGTTCACCTGCATGATCGTGAGATGCGTTTTATGTTGCAACGCATTGACAATCAGCTCGAAATGAAAATTGCGTGCCCCTTTGACCAACACAATTTCGTAAGAAATGTGCAATTCTGAAATATGTTCGATGAGTGCGGCAGTATCCGGGAAACAGAACACCTCATCCAAATCAAATGCATCGCGATGGTGGGCAAACATGCTGCCGACGGTCACTAACTTCGTGATGCCGTGTTGATGCAATTCTTCGTTAAGATGCTGGAAATCCTCTTTGGTCAGTTTTCCAACCTGTTCAAAATCAGAAATAATCAGCGATTTTTTCCCCATCTGCGTCTGCGTGTCCAAAAAATTGAGCGCCGCTGACAGCGAGTTGGTGTCCAAGCTATAGGTGTCGTTGACAATCACGGAATGGTTGAGGCCCTCCATGATTTCCAACCGCATGCTGATATGCGAAAGCCGGCCCAAACGGCTGTTGATCTCTTCCGGAGTAAAACCGACATATCTCAACGTGACTATCACATGGGTGACATTCTCCAACGAAGCACTGTCTATAAAGGGAACCGTGTAGTCGAAACCATCGAGCGAGATGACAGTCCCATTCGAATCGGATGCCGACATTTTCACAGGATAGGTACTTTTTTCATCCCCCCAAGAGACCTTGTGAATATGTTCATATTCCGGAAGCTGAAGAACCATGTTCAACTCCTCATTATCGTTATGGTAAATCAGTACTTCCACATGTTGGAAGAGTTTCAGCTTTTCAATGATTTTGCGGATATTGCTTTGGAAGAACTGGGCATGAGCGGCACCGATATTGGTCAGGATACCGATAGAAGGGTCTATGATGTCGGCCAACGCACGCATCTCATTGGGTCTGGAGATACCCGCCTCGAACACGGCAATATCGTGCTGATCGGACATATTCCATACAGAAAGCGGCACACCTAAGCGGGAATTATAGCTGTCGGGACTTTTCACCACCTTGAATTTATCTTCCAGTATGGAGGTCAGCCACTCTTTCACGATTGTCTTTCCATTGCTGCCGGTAATGCCGACAACAGGATACTGAAACTGCTGGCGATGCTTCTGTGCCAACTGCTGAAGAGCAGCCACAGAATCGTCCACAAACAGGAAATTGGCTTCCGTGCATTCCGAGAACTCACGCATCACTTTGGTAATCACAAAATTGCGGACTCCCGTATGATAGAGTTGCGGAATGTACAGATGACCATCGTTTTTCTCCGTCTCAATAGCAAAAAAGAGCGTATGCACGGCATCCACCACCTTACGGCTGTCAATGGCCAAGGCCGTGATTTCACTTTCAGGCGAACCGACAATGGTCTCTTTCGGTTCTATAAATGCAACGACGTCAGCAAGTTTCATTGGTTTCCCTATTGTTTTGTAGATTAATATATTACAAATTCCTCAAAGGTTTCCCGAAAATGTGGGATAGTTTAAAACGAAGCGGCAAAAATAACAAAAAATTAACCTAATCGCGTACTTCATGACCGTCTAACAAACGATTATCGGATAACCGTTATAGAGCCATGATATTTGACTATTTTCACAATTCCTTGATAATAGAAAGTATAGTAATAGACGCCATCCGGCAAACTGGGATCATTACCGAAGCCTGATTCCGTGTTGTACACTTGTCCGTCACGCATATAGGTCTGGTAATTATCCTGACGGAAGACCTCACGGCCCCAACGGTCGAATATCTCTATCTTGCTACTGCGTTCCGGATTGAGGTTTTCGATAATGAAAACATCGTTGATACCATCGCCATTCGGTGTAATCACATTCGGGAAACGAAGATCCGCTTCCACATAAACCATATGTGACACATTCGTTACACAACGGTTGACCGACAAAGTCAGCGTCACTTCGTAATCGCCCCATTGAGAATAGATATGATTATTGTCATATTCTAAAGTCGTATCGCTCATTCCATCGCCAAAGTCCCAAACCCAAAAGTAGTTCATATTCGCTAAATCCGTCAGGTCGGTCTGATTGAAGAATGGGATATAGCCACCTTCCGAAAGGAGCACTTTGTCAGGATCGGCAATGAATTCCGGAGTGATATCGGGCGAAATCAACAGTTCCAAACGCACCACACTATCACAATGGAATTGGTTGGTCAGTGTACGCGTGAAAGTATTCGGTCCGAATTGGGAAGTTTGGGCGCTTGACAAATCAAATCCGAATTGATGATATTCTTCTCGCTGGCAGATAGTGTCGTAAAGAACCGTCAAACTTGTCGGATTCACGGTCAGATGCATCGTAAGGACGCTGTCGGCGCCCGTGTGAGCTGGGATTGTGGCTGTCTGAGTATCCGTTCCTGTGAATGTCACCCCGTTCCATGTAAAAGGCAGCGCATTGTCGCAAATAACGGAATCAACTTCTGCTGCGACATTGTAGAAGACATGCAAATGCACCGTAACGATGCTGTCGCAACCGTCTTGGTTGGTCAGTGTGGCCACTTGTACGCCGCTAGAGGTGAACTGCAATCCATGCGTGACATACGGCAATTGATTCTCCACAATCGTGTCGTAAACATCCGTAGAGTCAGCAGGCGGTGCCCAGGAGACCATCATCGTAATGACACTGTCACAGTTGAACCGATTGGACAATGTGGCGGTCTGGGTTCCATAATCCTGAAACGTGACCCCGTTCCACTGATAAGGCAACTGGCACGGCATCAGCGTTTGACTGAGCGTGGTATCAGACACTTCATTGACCACAATATCCACATGAGTGACGATTTGACAACCATCTTCCGTCAGCAACAACGTATCAATCAGGTATTCAACAGGTTGTGATATATCAAAAGGAGCAAAGCCCGGTGCTGTATAAGGCGTAGTGGAAGGACAAAGTGTCGCCGCAATCGTATCGAAGACCTGCGGTGCGAGATGCGCCGTGACCGCCGTCATGGAGACACCACTGAGAATGTCAATAACCCAACCTCCTGCATAGGAGGTGTTGTTGGAGTGAAACACAAATGTGACACTCGAGCTGTTGACCGCCAGTTCCGAAGGGAACGTCCCTTGCGACTGGGCAAGCACAAGAGCTGCCGACTGCGGCGCATTGCCGGAATATATAAACAATGTATCTCCTGCCAACAAATCAACAGAATGGAATTGCAGCCACAGAGGTCCCGCTGAAGGACAATGGAATGTATAGGTATAATGTTCATTATTTCCGTAATGACCACCTTCTCCGCCACTATCAAAGAGGCGAACACCTTCACCGGCACCGATGGTGGAAGAACCATTATGCATGTTCACTTGTTGATAGATAGCACCGAACACGCTTCCGCAATTATCATCGTTAGACACAGATACATAAAGCGTTGAATCCGAAACCAGATGTTCAATCCGGCAGGATGATTGCGTTCCCGGTTGCCATATAGTATCGCATTGCAACAGTTGCGCCTGACGAGGCGATTCATACCAACGGACATAGTAAGGATATGATAAATTTGCCGTTGCGGAAAGATATACTGCATGGTTAAAGCATGCCGTGGCTTCCGTGGTGTTCACGGTAATCGGGACAAAATCCGCCGGACTGACCATAGATACCGTAATCGTGTCAATCAGATAGTTGTAAGCACAGCGTTCATCCGAAATATGGTCCGCCCAGAAAATATTCTGCGACATAATAGGATAAGACTGATGCAAGGTGTCTCCTGAAATTGTGGTAAAAGTTCCAACCCCAGAGACTGGGTCGCCGATATGGTGGACATCGTAAGTAACAGTGCCATAGCCTTCTACTGCAAAGCCAAGAACCGCTTCAGTGCCGGGACAAACCACAGGTTCGCTGAGGAGGGTCACACGCGGAGCCTGCACAATCTCAATATAGACACTATCGGAAACAGTGGTCTGGCATCCCGTGTTCAGAATCTCGACCACATACCAGCCGCTTTCGCCGCCATAAGGAAGATAGACGCTGTTTTCGCGCGAATCACTCTCAAAGCCGTTGGGACCGGTCCAATGATAATCTGCCTGGAACGAGAATGGCAGCGCCGCGACAAAAGTGGTGTCCCCTTCGCAGTGAGACATCCCGGCATTGTCGCCAAACTCCCACGCCATCATGTTCTGGCTCATGGAAGTGGCCGTCAGATTGATATAGAAACTGTTATGGCAAGAGTCAGAGACCATCACAGAGAGTTGCTGTCCCTCCTGCATCGGAACATCGCTGAAATAGCCATCCAAACTGGTGGCCAGCATTTCGCCCATCATATCCGCCTGGTTATACAAGAAATACTCATACGGCATACTGCCATTGATTGCGTGGGTAAGCACGACACCGCTTTGCGATTGATAGTCGCACAGCAATGCAAATCCTCTGTCAAAGTCCAAATAAGTAGGCGAATAATGAATAGTATCATCGTAAATAGTATATGTACAATTGTCCCAGTACGTCTCATACCTAATCACGTACCAACCCGGCACTGTGAACACGAAATACCCCTCGCTGTTAGGATACTCATTGTAGCCGCCTGCCATTCCATCAACCACATGAGGATAATACCCCTGTGGATATATTTCCTCAATAATAGAATCATTGCTCACATCAGCATCAACAAGCATACGATGGCAGACAAAAGTGGAATCTTTATATTCAGGTCGTACAAAATATCTATCACACACTTGCATGGTTTCATACTCGATGGAATCATATAAAGTATGGAATGAGTAGTAATACGGGTCTTCCGTCCATTTGTAGGAAACCGTGTCTGAGCCGCAATCTGTCGTGAAGACAAACACATAGCGACCTGGGATAAGGCATACCGAATCGCGGAACATCGCCCGCCAACCATCTCCTTCCTCAAACTCCACGATAAGGGTAAAATCCTCCGGATTATCGGGAGTGACGTGCCAAGTTCCATCTTCACAGACTGCCGAGAAATTGTTCTTGCCATACAAAGGGCTTTCAATCAGACGCATTTGTAAGTTTTGACGAAACTCACTATAGTTGACTCCCTGTTCCTGAATCCAAAAATATCTATCATATTCACAGCAGCCCGCCCAACCGTTATCATAATAGTAGCTTCCGGTAAGCCATGGATAAAGGACATCGCCGGCATCAGAAACGTTGAACACAAAGACAGTGTCGTACCCTGCTAACCAACACCCTTGCGCATCAGAAACCACAATATGCACCGGAATGACAGTATCCGTGTAAAAGGTCACCGGAGAATCCATCCAACTGAATTCATCCGCTTCCGTATGAGAAAGCAAGGTGGAATCAACAGCAGAATAGACATCATATGAAATCGGGTTGGTAAATAGTCTGGATGGGATATCCGGTGTGTAGTCATCCCACATAGAAACAGAATACCCACACCAAAGACATCCGTATGGGTCACCGTATCGGCCATAGGTTTGTGTGGAGAAGGCCGAATCCACATGAACGAGACACGTGTCAGGGACGACAGTACCTCCGAAATGAGTGGATTCGACTCGGAGATCCAAAAACTCGAAGTTTCGTCTAAAACAGAAAGAGCCAGTCCAGATGGTATCTGAACATAAATTACGCACCTGAAGGTAGATGGTGTCGTTATATACGGGACAATAGTTATTCAAATACGAAATCGTATCCCACATGGCCCCGCCATTCACATTCTCAAAATGATACCAGGGGGAGACTACATTTCCTGGATTGATAAAACGATATTGCAAAATGGAATCAAAGTAGGGAAGATCATATTCCCGTAAATCCAATTTGGCATAATAGTAAAAATAAAAATGCAGCACATTGGAATCGCCACTATAGACATAGTTGTCGGTCTGGAAATAAAAATTGTCGATATCACCATTAGGAACCTCGAATGCAAGCCAGATAGTATAGCCGCAGGAATCCGAAACAATGATGTCATAATTGCCTATTGCCAGGCTGTCAAAGGTGTAATAGTCGCGGTAACTGGCAAACTGAGGGTATTCACCAGACTGAGTGCGCTGCTCAAAAGTGGCCTGGCGCACGATATTATGATCTTCATCTTGAATGGTCACATAGTACGGAAACTTACCTTTTGTGAGTTGCAGCTGGATACGACCTCGGTCTTCACAAGAGTATGACGGATGAAAGCCACACGCTCCTGAACCATCATAACCTTCCATCCACCACACATCCCACTCGTTCTTCGCATTCATGGAAAGCACGGAAGCTTCCAGGTGTTCGTATGTGGTGGCCACTTCGACATCACAAACGGTTGTGTCCACCAGCACAAAATCCGTGGAACCGTCAGACAGGGTGACCGGAATATAGGCCATCACACCAATGCAATAGTTGCCGTTCGTCACCTGTATGATATTCACCGAATCATACCGAGTGTTGGTGGTTGTACTCATGTTGCGGTAGTGATACTGAACGTTATACAACGGATACGTTGCCACATCCACTGCATTCTGAGTCTCGGGGTCCACTTCAATGACATTGCCCCCTTCGTCTTTCATCGTGATGATAATCCGACAATCGTCGTAACATTGTCCCACCACCGTCTGAATTTCAATGTCATACGGGAATGCCAACTCTTGCCCTTTAGCCACAAAATGGATGCCCAAAAGACAAAAGGAGATGAACACCATAAGTTGTCTATGCGCCTTCATAATAGTATCTATTTATGATTACAGCTTTAACAATCAACAACTTATATCACAAAACAGCGATATAAGAAGTTGATTATTAAAGCTGCAAATTTAATATTTTTATAGCAATATTACACTATAAAAATATAGTCAACCAGAAATTTATTTCACAATCTTCAGCTCCTGCATCAAATTTTGGGCATTAGCCATTTTATCAATGATGAAGAGCAGGTAGCGGGCGTCCATGCAGATGGTGCGCTGGACTTCGTTTTCGAATGCGATATCACCGCTCATGGCTTCCCAGTTGCCGTCGAAAGCCAGACCGATGAGATTGCCCTGTGCGTCGATAACCGGGCTGCCGGAGTTACCACCCGTGATGTCGTTGGTGGTGATGAAGTTAACCACCAGATCGCCGTTCTTGTCGGCATAGCGGCCGTAATCTTTGTTCTCCCACAGCTTAATCAGCTCCTGAGGTACGTCAAACTCCCAGTTGCCGGGGATGTACTTCGCCATTACACCGTCCAAGGTCGTGTAATAGTTGTAGGTCACGCCGTCTGCCGGCTGGTAGTCCTGCACGCTGCCGTAGGTGAGACGCATCGTGAAGTTGGCATCCGGATAGAAGTTGCGGTCTTTCTGCATCTCCATCAAACCCTCCATGTACAAACGGTCGGCGCGTCCGCACTCAACTTTCTCCGCTTCTTCGCCCAATGCGATATAGGAATTGACGATTTCTTGCATCAAAGCGAAAATCGGATCTTTGGCAATGGGTTTGGGGTTTTCCAACCAAGCCATCAATTTAGCTTTATCCACAATGATAGATTTTGTAAAAGCATTGTTCACAAAGGCCGTGAAATCGCCACCCGTTTTATCACCCACTTTCTTGATGGTAGCGGGAAGTTGGCTCGGATCCACATCTTTATAGAAAAGATTGAGCAGCGCAATGGTAGCGTCGCGGTCCAAATCCTTATTATAATCCTTGAAGAAATCTTCCACATCGCCTTTCATTTTCTTCGTGTAAGCTGCGATATTTTCTTGAGGGATTTTCTCCGCAAAAGCACGGTCAACACTTCTGAATCTCATCGAAAAGCGAACGGCTTCGCCACCGTTCCAACCCGCTTCACGGTGGTAGAGCAACGCTTTGGTGTACTTGGACTGATGCGCCCAATATTTGTCGAAGTCATCAAAAATACCGGCATATTTGGCCTTTCTTTTCGGATCAGCATTTGCCCAGTCGCGGAAAGCCTGCTCCTGTTCCAAACGTTTCTCAAAGACTTTGTTGCGTTTCAGTTGCTTGATTTGTCCGATGGAGTATTTCCAGTAGTTGCTCACGCTGGCCTGCTTGGAAGCGTATTGGATGAAGACGGCGGGATCAGCATCCATGTGCTTGCGGTACTGTTCCAGTTTGGTGGTACGGCAGGCGACGATGGCTGGATCTTCCAATTCAATCAGATTTTTCACAGAACCAGAAGTGGAATAGCGGTCAGTAGAGCCCGGATAACCCAAAATCATGGTGTAATCACCTGGTTGAACGCCTTTTAAGGAAATCGGAAGGAAATGTTTTGACTTCATCGGGACATTGTTCTTGCTGTATTCAGCGGGGGAGCCATCGGGAGCTGTATAGACACGGAAGATGCAGAAGTCGCCCTTGTGACGAGGCCAAGTCCAGTTGTCGGTATCAGCGCCGAACTTGCCGATACCCCACGGCGGACAAGCCACCAAACGGACATCCTTATAGACATCATACACAAACAGGATGTACTGATTTCCATGATAGAAGGGGACGATTTCCACACGTACGTCGCGGGTGCCTTTTTTCTCAGTAGTCAGCCGTTTGATATTTTCGGCAATCTTATCAGCGCGGGCGGGATCAGACATATCCTCTTTCACATCCTTGAGCACCGCCGTTGTCACGTCCTCTATGTAGTTGAGGAACAGGACAGAAAGGCCTTCGTTTGGAAGTTCCTGGTCTTTGCTTCTGGCCCAGAAGCCGTCCTTGAGGTAGTCGTGTTCCACGGAAGAGTGGGCTTGCACCTGACCGAGGCCGCAGTGGTGATTGGTGAGCAACAGTCCTTCAGGAGAGATAAGCTCGCCCGTGCAGCCGCCGCCAAATTGCACGATGGCATCCTTGAGGCTGGGTTGGTTGAAACTAAAGATTTGCTCGGCCGTCAGTTTGCAGCCAAGTCGTTGCATATCAGCCAAATTCTGACCATTAATAGAATAGGGCAGCCACATGCCTTCATCGGCGCGTGCACAAAATGCAAAGAGCATCATCACGATGCATAAAAGGTTGATTTTCTTATTCATTATTACACATTTTTTGAAAGTGCAAAAGTACGAAATCTTTCCCAAAAAAATTGTATCTTTGCCGCTCAATTTTTGAAACATAGACAAGATGAGCGTTGAATTATCAGAACAGGAAATCATCCGCAGAAAGAAATTACAGGATTTGCTCGATTTGGGCATCAACCCCTACCCCGCCGCCACCTACGAGGTGAACGCCACCACGGCTGAGATTTTGGAGAAATTCCCCAAAGACAACAGCCTTTTCCAAGAGGTGAGCATCGCGGGACGTATCATGAGCCAGCGCATCATGGGCGCAGTGTCGTTCTACGTACTGCAAGATGCCGTGGGCAAAATCCAAGTGTATGCCAAACGTGACGATATTTGTCCAGGCGAGGACAAGACGCTGTACAACAGCGTGTTCAAGAAATTGGACATCGGCGACATCATCGGCGTGAAAGGTTTCGTGTTCACCACGCAGACCGGCGAAATCAGCATCCATGTGAAGGAGTTCACCATCCTCTGCAAGTCGGTGTGCCCGCTGCCCATCGTGAAGGAGAAGGACGGTGTGGTTTATGACGCTTTCCAAAATCCGGAACAGCGCTACCGTCAGCGTTACATCGACCTCATCGTGAACCCGCATATCAAAGATACGTTCATCAAGCGCACCTTGCTGGTGAACACCATGCGTAACTATCTGAATGAGAAGGGTTACCTTGAAGTGGAGACCCCGATTCTGCAACCGTTGTACGGCGGTGCGGCGGCCCGTCCCTTCAAGACTCATCACAATACCCTCGACATGACGCTCTACCTGCGTATTGCAGATGAGCTTTATCTTAAGAAACTGATTGTCGGCGGTTTCAACGGCGTGTATGAGTTCTCCAAGGACTTCCGCAACGAAGGCATGGACCGTTTCCACAACCCCGAATTCACCCAGATGGAGCTGTACGTGCCGTACAAGGACTACAACTGGATGATGGACACCGTGGAGGAGATGGTCGAGCGCATCGCTCTTGCGCTGCACGGCACCACCAAGGTGCAGGTCGGCGAGAACGTTATCGACTTCAAGCGTCCATGGAAGCGCTACACCATGTTCGAAGCCATCGAGCACTTCACCGGCACCGATATTTCGGAGATGGGTGAGGAGCAATTGGCCGCATTCGCCAAAACGTTGGGCGTGGAGGTGGACAGCACCATGGGCAAGGGCAAGCTCATCGACGAAATTTTCGGCGAAGCTTGCGAATCGAAGCTCATCCAACCGACATTCATTTACGACTATCCGATTGAGATGTCCCCGCTCACCAAGAAGCACCGTTCCAAACCGGGTCTCACCGAGCGTTTCGAGGCTATGTGCAATGGCAAGGAAATCTGCAACGCCTACTCCGAGCTCAACGACCCGCTCGACCAGCGCAAGCGTTTCGAAGACCAGCTGGAACTCGGCAAGCGCGGCGACACTGAATCAATGGTACTGGACGAGGATTTCCTCCGTTCCTTGGAAATCGGTATGCCGCCTACTGCCGGTCTCGGCATCGGCATTGACCGTTTGGCAATGATTATGACCAATTCACCCTCCATCCAAGATGTGCTCTTCTTCCCGCAAATGCGTCCGGAGAAGAAGGTTGAGGTCAGCAAAGACGAGGAATTCACCGCATTGGGCATTGATGCCGCATGGATTCCCGCACTCAGAAAACTCAGTTTCAACACCTTAGCACAATTAAAGCAGGCTAATCCCAATAAGTTGTTGAATGACCTCGGTGGTTTGCGCAAAAAGCTGAAATTGGATGTTCCAGCTGCCAAATTGGAGGACATCAAGGGATGGATTGAGAAAATAGGATAATACGGAATTTCCATAAACCCCCAGTAGAGACGCTATTAATCGCGTCTCTATTTTTTTTGAAAATAATTGTCGGAGTGATTCAAAAAAAGTGTATTTTTGCCGCCGATTTGAGCCGAAGTGGCGGAATAGGTAGACGCGTTGGTCTCAAAAACCAATGAGGTAACACTCGTGCCGGTTCGATCCCGGCCTTCGGTACTGAAAAAGAGGAAGTTTTCACTTCCTCTTTTTTTGTTGATTACCAACAAGATACCTGATTATATCTCTGAGTATTTCTGACGAAATTCCGTGGGGGATAATCCTGTGAGAACCTTAAATAGACGACAGAATGACGATTGATCTTCAAAACCCAAGTACTCACTTATTTCATGAATGTTAAGGTCTCTTCGAGTGTGAAGCAAGGACTTTGCTTCCCTGATGATATAGGCGTTTATCCAATATTTGGCCCCGTAACCCGTCTCCTGCTTGATGACATGACTGAAATGCTTGGGCGAAAGGCAAAGCTTATCGGCATAGAAGTTGACAGAATGAGACTTCCGATGGTATTCAACCACATTCTCGAAAAAGCGAAAGCTCACTCCTTGCGAAAGCAGCTTACTATTCAACAGTTTCGACTTTATACTATAATGGTCCTTTATTCGCAAAAGCACCTCCAACAAACTAATCATCAACACTTTACGTGACGGAATATCACAATTTCCAACGGCACGTATCGAATCAACGATGCTTGTCACGGCTGCGAATTGTTGGTCGTTGAGGTGCAGTCCTGGGTATTGCTCGTAGTGCGAACGGCTGCGGAACGAAAAACTTGCCTTGTAGGTGGCGAAGGCCTCTGGAGACAACACTAACAACGAGGTCCGGAAATCGCTTGAAACACTCTCCACCAAAACGACATGCAATGGATAAATAACCGCTATGTCATGAGCCTGGAACGAATAATCATTCATATCATATTTTGCCTTCGAGAAACCACTGTGACAAATGCCGATAACCAAGCAATCGGAGACATACGGTTTCCCTAACATGGATATTTTCGTGATATTGTCGAGAACAACGATACCCTTTTCCGCAATGTGCAATGCGAATTGTTCAATATTGTTATTTGTTTCCTCTTTTTTCATTTTGCAAAGAAACTATTTTTTTTGACACAAACCTTACTAATGTATTCAGAAATATTTAGACCCGTTTCTTCCTATCAGGTCTGAAAAAAGTGTACTTTTGCACTTTGTAAGAATTTATTTGTCCAAATCACGATTCATCACTCAAACAGAAGTGTATCAATCATCTATGAAGAAGAACCAAATTATCATTGTCACATGCATCATGGTTGCTGTTTTGGCAGTGACCGGATGCTGGGCCATCACCAAGAACAACACGGAAAGCGACCCGACTCCGAACCAATACGCGAACACCCTCACGGCTCCGCCGATTCCCCAAAGCATGACTTTTGCCGGCGAGGAGGTGCCCTTGGACGTCTATTGGGTGCGCGAGTCCCTCGACCGAGAGCTCATCATCAACTGCTACCAGCACTCGAAGACAATCCGCATCTTAAAACTCTCCAGCCGTGTGTTCCCTGTCGTGGAGAAAATCCTGAAGGAGGAAGGGGTTCCGGATGATTTCAAATATCTTTGCGTGGCGGAGAGCGGTTTGGAGAACGTAACCTCACCCGCCAACGCCGGCGGCTATTGGCAGTTCATCCCCGGCACCGCCAAAGTTTATGGTCTGGAGGTCAGCAACGACGTGGACGAGCGTTGCCATCTCGAAAAATCGACCCGTGCTGCATGCACATATCTGAAAAAGATGAAAAACCAGTTCGGTAGCTGGACACTTGCCGCAGCGGGCTACAACCGCGGTGAAGGAGGTCTGCAAGCCGCGATGGACGATCAGCAGCAGCGCAGCTATTGGGACTTGTACCTCAACAGCGAGACCTCCCGGTACATCTACCGCATCTTGGCTTTCAAACTCATGTTCGAGCATCCGCAGGAATACGGCATCAAGATTTGTCCGGCCCAGATGTACCATCCCGTTGAGACAAAGACGGTCAAGGTGACCTCTTCCATTGCCAGTCTGCCGCGCTTCGCCGAGGAACACAATGTCACCTATCGCGAACTGCGCAACCTTAACCCTTGGATCCGCAACAACAAACTGACCGTTGCAACTGGCAAATCTTATGAAATCGAAATCCCCGTAAAGGCGAAATCCAATTACCGGGATTTGTTCAAGCATTGCGACAATCCGTATCTGAACCTTGGCCATTAAGGTTCGAAGGATTAGAGTTTAAGGTTAAGGTTTACAGAGTCAACCTTAAACCTTAAATTCCTCTATTCTTATTCCCAAAAAAAGTGTACATTTGCCGTTTGTTTGTAAAATGACGAAAAAGGTTATGAAAAAAACGGCAATCTATTGTATTATATTGAGTATCATTGCATTATCAGCTTGTTCCTCACCCAAAAAGGTGAAGACGGAAAACGATTCCGCAACACAAGAATCCACACAGAAATCCCCAAACAATAATACCGATAAGATGACCCAAGTTTTGTTGAAAACCACATTCGGCGACATCACCATTGCATTGTATGATGACACGCCGGCACACAAGGCCAATTTCGTGAAGTTGGTAAACGATAAATTCTACGATGGCGTGCTGTTCCACCGTATCATCAAAGGATTCATGATCCAAGGCGGCGACCCTGATTCAAAGACGGCGAAGTCCGGTCAACGGTTGGGCAGCGGCGATGTAGGCTACACCATTCCCGCGGAATTCGTTACTGGCCGTTTCCACAAACGTGGCGCAGTGGCTGCCGCTCGCATGGGTGACAATGTGAACCCGCAGAAAGCCTCTTCCGGTTGCCAATTCTACATCGTTGACGGCACGGTCTATGACAACGACAAGCTCAACATGATTGCACAGCGGACCGGCAAGACCTTCTCTACCGAACAAACCGAAGCTTACACGACGATTGGCGGCGCCCCGTTCCTCGATGGCGACTATACCGTCTTCGGCGAAGTGGTGAAAGGCATGGAGGTGGTTGACAAGATTGCCGCCCAGCAAAAGGACGGTGCCGACAGACCTGTGGAAGACATCAAAATCCTGAGTGCTACGATTATCAAATAAAATTCATCATTCACAATTCACAATTTGTGACGAGCGTTATAAATATCCAACGATAATATGAAGACGATTGACGAAATCAAAGCGGAAATTGAAAGTTTCCAAATCGAGAATGCAGAGAACCTGGAGCAATTCCGCTTACAGTTCCTGAGCAAGAAGAGCGAAATCCAATCCCTGTTCGGTCAGCTCAAGAACATGGCACAAGAAGAGCGCAAAGAGTTCGGCCAATTGGTGAACGACCTGCGCGACCTTGCCCAGAACCACTATAACGAATTCAAGGCTACCATTGAAGCGGCCACGGATAAGAAAGCGACATTGATCCCCGACATCACACGTCCTGCCACGCGCCAGAACGTCGGTTCCATGCACCCCATATCCATCATGATGAACGAGGTGCGTCGGATTTTCGAAGATCTCGGTTTCTCCGCCGTGGAAGGTCCCGACATCGAGGACGACTGGCACGTGTTCACCGCACTCAACTTCGCTGAAGAGCATCCTGCCCGCGACATGCAGGAC
>Ga0265299_10001757_pt1 | contig 23745 bp, 17 predicted proteins | sample AusTroGonzalo_MG_4_FD_193485 | JGI IMG/M metagenome (GOLD analysis project Ga0265299, IMG submission 193485) | Bovine rumen microbial communities from tropical cattle in Woodstock, Queensland, Australia - Gonzalo_02 | ecosystem: Host-associated > Mammals > Digestive system > Stomach > Rumen ... | reverse complement strand
TGATTGACACTTACATGGCGGCACTCGGTTTTGAAAAGACTTCCGAAGAAGGCCGTTTCACCAATGGGGTTTATGAGGCATGGGACCTTCTGCCACGCAACGTTCTGGTTGACAGCGAAGGGGATATCTTTGTAGTTGATGCGGAAATTAAACGGTTGTAATAGAGTTATTTATAATAAATCTCCGCGTATCGCTCGTATCTTCACGTATTATTTCCTTACCATTCATCGTTCATAATTTTGCATTCTTAATTACCACAAACTTAACCTTCACGCTTCCCACCTCCGTACTCACGTGCGTGAAGTAGAACCGAATCAAAACTGAAACGAATACACAAAATAGAACGTGGAGTTTGGGAAAAGGTGTATTATGCTTTAAATATCAAATAAGCCCCAATCGTACAGAAACCGAAAAATAGGGTGTATGTTACAATGGTGATTATAGCCCATACAACACGTTGTCGTTTTGTCTGATGCTCGTATTCATTCCAATATTTGCGCCATTTGTTCTTATACGTCAGGAAATACCAGTGGAAGAGGTATGACAGAGCTATAGACAGGACAAGTGTGGTGGATAGGGTCCAAAAGTTGTTGCCAATTAATTTCGTGATTAGGGCGGCCATTGGTAAGAACCATAGCAACCCCAAAAGAGAATAGTACCTGTACCTACCTCCGTTAAACTCGGCTTCTGCATGTCGAAGATAGTCTCCTTTTTTTAACTTGCGCTTAATAGGTAACCACCTCATCTGCCAAAAAACAACGCAGTTCACATTGATGAGATTCACAAACTTTTCCATTGTTCACAATTCCAGTTCCGCAAAAATACACATTTTTTATCTCAACCCCACATTTATATTCGATGCATAATAAAAAGGAGCGAACAACCATTCGCTCCTTCAATGTGATTTTATCGTTTTCGGTCCGTAGAGACGCGGCGCGCCGCGTCTCTACAACGCCCTGTCACCCTCTTTTACCAATAAAATCCTTCAATAAAAACAATAAATGTATAATGAATAACAAAAAAAATATTATCTTTGCCGCCGAATCATTAAAACAAAAAATCATGTCAGACAAAAGATTTCATAACCAGTATCGCATCTTGTCCGCCCGCGCCAAATGGCACGATTATAACGGTGGAATGTATTTCGTGACCGTGTGTACACAAAACAGGGAACATTTTTTTGGAGAGATTCAAAATGGGGTAATGCATTTGACGGAGATTGGGAAATATGCAAACGAACAATTCCAAAATGTCAAAAACCATTATCCTTATACAGAAATACCATTATGGGTGTTAATGCCAAATCATTTACATGCAATAATTGTTATTAACCGCAAGTTGATCCCTTACGATCGTCGGTCTGTAGAGACGCGGCGCGCCGCGTCTCTACATGGGGAATATCGAACCATTTCCTTACGGGAAATTGAACAAACAAAAGGCTGGTTGTCGGTGGTTGTTGGCGGATTAAAATCGTCAATTACGAAATTTGCCCGCCACCACAACCTCTCCTTTGCATGGCAACCCCGTTTCCACGACCACATCATTCGCGGCAACGAAGACATGAACAAAATCGCGGATTACATCGAAAACAATGTGGCGAGGTGGGAATATGACAGATTTTACGGGTAACCATTGTAGAGACGCGGCGCGCCGCGTCTCTACACCAACGACATATGCATGCGTAATTGAGGGCCTACAACATCACCAATAGGGTAATCAGCAGTGCCCCGACAAAGTAGCTGAAAGCATTGGCTATGAGTGTGGCGTTAAGGGTTTTCTTAAATGGGTATTCTTTTCTGAGGATAAGATGATTTACCAACAGCTCAATTAGAACAGAGAGGATCATAGCTACGAGATAGTAAATAATCAAACCCCATAAATGATTGGAGTTATGAACATTTACCTCATGCGAACTGACCCAGGGAAACCAAACAACGAGCCACCACCCACCGTTAAGTATCATAGTTGTTATGATTCCTATGACACCGCTGACTATGTTGGAAAAGATTGCAGACCACCAAATTCTTTTGTTGAACTTTTGTTGAATCAGATACTTACTCATCAGAAAAGCCTCTCCCACAATGATGAAAGCCATAAACAGCCAGCCATGGGGAAGGAAAGCGGTAATACCAAAAGAAACATTTAAGAGCATTTGCATATAATCATTTGAATGAATGTTTCTGATATTCAGGTGTGCATAACCCCGTAGAGACGCGGCGCGCCGCGTCTCTACAACATACCATTACAATCTCTCAATTTTCACCCTAATCTTCACATCCTCCAGATCTATCTCCACACCGTTCTCCACCTTGTCGGCGATGGTCAGGGAGGTGCAGAGGGTCTCGTTACAAATGTGCTGCTCGAAAGCCTTCAGCGCGGGCGTGATCACCTCGTGGTTCTCCACGGTGATGGCGATCTTGTCCAACACCTCGAAGTTGTTCTCCTTGCGGTAGGTCTGCACCAACTTCACGAACTCGCGGGCGTAACCCTCGTTCTTCAGCTCGTCGCTCACCTCGATGTCCAAAGCAACGGTCAGCGCGTCGAAGTTGGCCACCACCCAACCGGGGATGTCCTGAGCCTGGATCTCCACATCGTCGGTGGTGATTTCCACAGGTTGACCTTCGATTTCGAACTTCATCACCCCCTCTTTCTCCAGTTGTGCGATTTCGGCCTGTGAGAAACCGGTGATCTTGGCGGCCACCTGCTTCATGATTTTGCCGTACTTCGGTCCTAATTTCTTGAAATCGGGTTTGATACGTTTCACGAACACACCGTCTTCGTTGCTGACGAACACCAGCTCTTTCACGTTGACTTCGTGCAAAATCAGATCCTGCACCAACGAAATCTGCTGTTTAAAATGCTCGTCCAACACGGGAATCATGATCTTGGCCAGCGGCTGACGAACCTTCAGGTTGGTCTTCTTTCTCAACGAAAGCACCATGGAGGAGATTTGCTGTGCGAGCTGCATGCGCTCTTCCAACTCCTTGTCAATCAGTTCTTCATGCACCTTAGGATAGTTAGCCAAATGGACTGATTCGAATGGTTCCTTGCCAGTGATGGTGTTGAGGTCTTGGTAGAGCTTGTCCATGAAGAACGGCGCAATGGGCGATGCAATCTTCGCAATGGTCTCCATGCAGGTGTAGAGCGTCTGGTATGCGGAAATCTTGTCCTCGCTGTACTCGCCTTTCCAGAAACGGCGGCGACAGAGACGCACATACCAGTTGCTGAGGTATGCATCTACAAAGTCCTGAATTTCACGGCCTACCTTGGTCGGCTCGTAGTCAGCATAGTTTTCCTGACAATGCTTCACCAACGTGTTCAGCTCGGAGAGAATCCAACGGTCGATTTCGGGACGGTTAGCGAACGGAATCTCCGCCTCTTTGTACGTGAATCCGTCGATGTTGGCGTACATGGCGAAGAAGTTGTAGGTGTTGTACAGCGTGCCGAAGAACTTGCGCTGCACCTCGCCGATGCCCGCTTCGTCGAACTTGAGGTTGTCCCACGGGGAGGCGTTGGTGATCATATACCAGCGGGTCGCGTCCGGACCGTACTTGTGAATGATCTCGAACGGATCCACGGCGTTGCCCAAACGTTTCGACATCTTGTTGCCGTTCTTGTCGAGCACCAAACCATTGGAAATCACAGACTTGAAAGCTACGCTGTCGAACAGCATTGTAGCGATGGCGTGCAACGTGAAGAACCAACCACGGGTCTGATCGACACCCTCTGCGATGAAATCGGCGGGGAAGTTGGTCTTGAAGAACTCCTTGTTCTCGAACGGGTAATGCAGCTGGCTATACGGCATGGAACCGGAATCGAACCACACGTCGATGAGGTCGCTCTCGCGGTACATCTTCTGACCGCTTGGGGAGACCAACACGATGGTATCCACGTAAGGTTTGTGCAAATCGATGTTGTTGTCGTAGTTTTCCTGCGACATATCGCCCACTTTGAAGTTCTTGTAGGGGCTTTCGGTCATGAAACCAGCCTTGATGGATTTGTCGATTTCGGCCAGCAACTGCTCGATGGAGCCGATGCAGATTTGCTCTTTCTTATCCTCGGTGGTCCAGATGGGAAGCGGCACGCCCCAGAAACGGGAGCGGGAGAGGTTCCAATCGACCAGGTTTTCGAGCCAATTGCCAAAACGCCCAGAACCGGTAGCGGCGGGTTTCCACTTGATGGTCTTGTTCAGCTCCATCATGCGCTCTTTGAACGCGGTCGTCTTGATGAACCAAGAGTCAAGCGGATAGTAGAGCACGGGTTTGTCGGTGCGCCAGCAGTGCGGGTAATTGTGGGTGTGCTTCTCGCTCTTGAAAAGCTTGCCCTGCTCCTTCAGCATCACAACGATATCGACATCCAAGGATTTGTCCTTCTCCGTCTTGGTGGGGTCGTAAGCGTTCTTCACGAACTGACCTGCGTAAGGACGGTAAGCCTCCACGTCCATAGAGTTATTGACAAATTCGGGATCGAGGTCCTCGATGCGGTAGAACTTGCCGGTGCGATCGACCATGGGTTGGCGGATGCCGTCCTTGTCAATCATCACGAGCGGCGGGATGCCAGCGGCAGCGGCCACGCGCTTATCGTCGGCACCGAAAGTCGGAGCAATATGGACGATGCCCGTACCGTCTTCCGTGGTGACATAATCACCAGGGATGATGCGGAACGCGCCCTCGCCGGGGTTCACCCACGGGATAAGTTGCTCGTACGAAATGCCCACGAGGTCTTTACCCTTGTACTCCTTCACAACTTCCGGAGCTTCCTTGAACATCGTGAGAACCAATGCCTTAGCCATTAGGATATAGCAGGGTTGCTCGGTGTAAGGATGCACGGTCTTCAGCAGCACATAGTCGATATTCGGACCCACGCACAATGCGGTGTTGCTCGGCAACGTCCACGGGGTGGTCGTCCATGCGATTGCGTATGTAGGAATGTCGCATTCCGTAGGGATGTCGCATTGCGGCATCCCTACAGGGTTGGTTTTCAATTTAAACAATGCCACGCAGGTGAGGTCTTTCACATCGCGGTAGCAGCCCGGGAGGTTGAGCTCGTGGGAGCTAAGTCCGGTGCCGGCGGCGGGAGAGTAGGGTTGGATGGAGTAGCCCTTATAGAGCAATCCTTTCTTGTAAAGCTCTGACAACAAATACCATACGGTTTCCATATACTTGTTGTCGAAGGTGATGTAGGGGTGCTCAAGATCGACCCAGTAACCCATTTCGCGGGTAAGCTCGTCCCATTTGTCCTTGAATTTCATCACCTCGCGGCGGCAGGCCTTGTTGTAGTCCTCCACGGAGATTTTCGTGCCGATGTCCTCCTTGGTGATGCCGAGGGTCTTCTCCACACCGAGTTCCACGGGCAGACCGTGCGTGTCCCAGCCGCCCTTTCTGCCGACGTATTTGCCGGTAAGGGTTTGGTAGCGACAGACGATGTCCTTGATGGTACGGGCCATCACGTGGTGGATGCCAGGCATACCGTTGGCAGACGGCGGTCCCTCAAAGAAAACAAACCGTTCGTGCCCTTCGCGGGTGGACAGACTCTTGGCGAACACATCGTGTTCTTCCCAATATTTCAGCAGTTCTTCCCCAATCTTTGGAAGATTAAGACCTTTATATTCAGTATATTTCATCGATAAATAGATTTTTTCCAAAAAACCCGCAAAGATACATTTTTTTAGGGAAAAGGCAAGAGGTAAAAGGTCTCCGAACACAACCAAATATTTTGTATTTTTGCGCTCCTTTGGAATGAAAGGGAAAAACCATTATAGAACCTATGTAGAGACGCGATTATCGCGTCTCTACAACCCGTAGTATCGGGTGTAACATTTTGTAAGGCAATGATATGGCAGAATATCAAGATGATAATATTGTAACCCTGAATTGGGACGAGCATATCCGGATGCGTCCGGGCATGTACATCGGCAAGCTCGGCGATGGTTCGTCAAGCGACGATGGTATCTATGTGTTGCTCAAGGAGGTCATCGACAACTCCATCGACGAGTTTATGGAAGGCCACGGGCGCGCTTTCGACATCACCATCAAGGAGAAACGGGCGTCGGTGCGCGACTACGGGCGCGGCATCCCGCTCAACAAGGTGGTCGATTGCGTCTCCCGCATGAACACCGGCGGCAAATTCAAGGACGGCTCCGCCTTTGAGGTTTCCATCGGTATGAACGGCGTCGGTGTAAAGGCCGTGAATGCCCTCTCCACCGATTTCGTCGTGCAGAGCGTGCGCGACGGTCAGCTCAAACGTGCCGAGTTCTCCTGCGGCAAGCTCGTCAAGGACCATCCCATCACCCCCACTGACGAAAAGAATGGCACCCTCATCGAATTTCTCCCTGACAACACTATTTTCGAGAACTTCGATTGGTATAACGAATACATTGACAAGCTCTTATGGAACTATGTCTATCTGAATCGCGGCCTCACCATCAACTTCAACGGCAAGAAGTACGTCTCCAAAAACGGACTTCTCGACCTGCTGAACAAGGCCACCGGTGACAGTGTCCTTTACCAGCCCATCTACCTCAAGGAGGATGACTTCGAGTTTGCGATGGTGCACACCACCCGCAAGTACGGTGAGGAGTACTACACGTTCGTCAACAGTCAGTTTACGTCGCACGGCGGCACGCACCAGCAGGCGTTGCGCGAGGCCATCGTGAAAACCTTGCGTGACTTTTACAAGAAGAACTATGACCCGTCGGACATTCGCAACGCTGTGGCTGCCACCATGTCCATCCGCGTGAAGGAACCCATCTTCGAGTCGCAGACCAAGACGAAGCTCGGTTCCGAATATATGGCGCCGGGCGGACAGACCATCCGCAACTACGTCAACGACAAGATCGGGCGGTTGTTGGACAACCACCTGCACCGCAACCCCGAGGTGGCCGATGCTCTGCTGAAACGCATACAAGAAGCTGAGAAAGAGCGTATTGCGATCTCCAATCTGAAAAAGCAGACCAAAGAGATTCAGAAGAAGGTGAGTTTGCACAACAAGAAGCTGCGCGACTGTCGTTTTCACCTCAACACCAACGACCCGCGCGGATTGGAGTCGATGATTTTCATCACCGAGGGCGACTCGGCTTCTGGTTCCATCACACAATCACGCGATGCCAACACGCAGGCGGTTTTCAGTCTGAAGGGCAAGCCGGCAAACATCATCAAGTCGAAGAGTGCCATCTACTCTAACGAGGAGCTGAGTCTGTTGCAGGCCGCGCTCAACATCGAGGACGGTGTGGACGGGCTGCGCTACAACAGCATCATCATCGCCACCGATGCCGATGTCGATGGCATGCACATCCGGCTGCTGCTACTGGCTTTCTTCCTGAAATACTTCCCCGACGTGGTGCGCACAGGTCACGTGTATGTGTTACAGACGCCGCTCTTCCGCGTCCGCAACAAACAGAAGACGGTTTATTGCTATTCGGAAGAAGAGAAGTTGTTGGCTGTGAAATCGTTAGGAAAGAAACCCGAGATTACGCGATTCAAAGGTTTGGGTGAAATATCCCCGAAGGAGTTCAAGGGCTTTATCGGCAAGAGCATCCGATTGGAGCCGGTGGTGTTGGATGCAAAGAGCAACATCGATGCGGTGATCGAGTACTACATGGGCAAGAACTCGCCGCAACGACAGCAGTTTATCATGGAGAATTTGCGCGAGGAGATTGACAATTTCTCGGAAGAATCGTAGAATATTCCAGTTGTAGGGCTGTCGCATTGCGGCAGCCCTACAGCTCGACCCTAAACCCTAAACCCTAAACCTTAAATCCTAAACTTTAATACAATGAAAAAAACAACAATTATCCTGGCCGTCCTGATGTTCTCCTGTGTGGGGATGATGGCCCAAGTCAAAGTCGGAAAGTACAAAGACTGGAAAAAGACCATTGACCTTTTGGAGGTGAAAGCCCCGTATGATTTCACGGGTCGCAAGACGGTGATTCTGCTGCCGGTGGAGACCTCCGCGGTGAAGCTGCCCGACAAAGACAACGACAACTACAAACTGGTTACCAAGTCGTTAGCCAATCTCACGCAATCTTTGGCGAACGAGTTGCAGAAGAACCTGCAGAAGCAGGGTTATAAGGTCATCGTGGCTGAGAATGCCGATGTGCGCGATCCTGAAGCCATCGTGTTGCAGCTGAACTGGACGGAGTTCGACCTTGGCAACCGTGCATTGCGCGCATGGGTCGGTTTCGGTGCCGGTAATGCCGGTTTCGGCACGGACGGCGTGATTTACGACGGCGACAACGCCGTGATCACCTTCAGTCACCGCCGCATCGCCCCGATGGACAGCAGAGACTACGAGAAATTGGCCGTAAAAGGCGTAAAAGATATTTCCGAAGACCTCGCCAAGATGATTCTTGGGCTGTAAGAGCTTGTTAGACAATTATTCCAACTGTAGAGACGGTGTGCGCACCGTCTCTACGTTTTTTTTGTGGTTATATTATTTTTTGTATTTTTGCACCGTTGTCTATCCAAATTTTAGGCAACGGTTTTTTATTGAAAAGAAAGCGAGTTTCGCTTATCCGTCAGAGTGAATCTGGACAATTTGCTGAGTTTGCACGGATATCGGAAATCAAGCTTGCCTATTATGTGTTTAATTGCCAAATAGGTGGGGCTTGTTCTTCAGTGTCGTGCAAACGGGAGTCCAGACCCCACTCTGAGGATGCTGTCGAATATAAGCTCCACTTTCTTTTTGTGTGGTTCAAAAAAGATGAAATTATTGACAATTAAACAAATAGGAACATGAAGAATATTACAACATTAATTGCGTTTCTGCTCTGTTTTGTAGGAGCAGCCTTCGCGCAATCCGCCATTATTCCTCTTGGTGGCGATGCGCAAAGCAACAATGGCAGTGTCAGTTACACGGTAGGACAGATTGCAGTGCAGACTTCAGTTAACAGCAACGGCTCCATATCCGTAACCGAGGGTGTGCAACAGCCTTACGAAATCCAGACCGTAGGTGTGGACAATTACCCGCAGATTTTCCTCAATGCGGTGGTCTATCCCAACCCGACCGAGAACCTCGCACAACTGCAACTCAACGGTTTTGATCTGCCGAATAATGGTCTTCGTGCCTTTCTTTACGACGGCAATGGCAAACAACTGCAAACCTTCGTGGTCACCGACGACCTCACCTCCTTCCAAATTGGCCATTACGCCACCGGCACCTATTATTTGGAGGTGAGAGACGGCAAACGTGTTTTGAAAACATTCAAGGTCATTCGCAAATAATTTATAATTCACCAAAACATAAAAAGAAATGAAAAAGATCTTTACACTCATCGTCATTGTGCTCTGCGCAACCACCCTTTTCGCGCAGGCACCCGAGAAATTCAGCTACCAGGCGGTGGTGCGCAACGCGAGCAACGCGCTGGTGACAAATGCGCCTGTGGGCGTGCGCGTGAGCATCCTGCAGGGTGGCGTGAACGGTACAATAGTATATATGGAGACACTGACAGCTGTGACCAATGCCAATGGGTTAATTACGTTGCAGATCGGCAGCGGCAACGTGCAACAAGGTAGTTTCGCCGACATTGACTGGGCAAACGGCACTTATTTCCTCAAAACCGAAACCGACCCAGCAGGCGGTAACAATTATAGCGTCACCAGCACTCAGCAGCTACTGAGCGTGCCGTATGCACTGTACGCGAAAGACGCCGGCAACGTTTTCAGCGGGGATTACAACGACCTGACGAACACCCCGACCATCCCAACTGTTCCGACGAATGTGAGTGCCTTCACAAACGATGCGGGATACATTACGGGCTACACTGAAACCGATCCGCAATTTAACGCTTGGGACAAGGATTACAACGATTTGATTAACAAGCCTGTTATTCCAACAGTTCCTACCAATGTTTCTACTTTTACCAATGATGCAGGCTACATCACGATGGATTCGATTCCAGCGATCCCCACAGTGCCTACAAATGTCAGTGCTTTCACTAATGACGCAGGCTATCTCACTGGCTACAGCGAAACCGACCCGCAGTTCAACGCTTGGGACAAAGACTATAACGACTTGATTAACAAGCCTGTTATTCCAACAGTTCCAACCTCTGTTTCTTCTTTTACCAACGATGCAGGTTACCTCACTTCCTATACCGAGACCGACCCGCAATTTAACGCTTGGGATAAGAACTACAATGACTTAACAAATAAACCCATCATCCCGACTGTACCAAGTGATGTGAGTGCGTTTACCAACGATGCCGGTTACCTTACCTCCTACACCGAAACCGACCCGAATGTTCCCGCCTGGGCAAAGGAAGCCACGAAACCAGCCTACGATTACTCTGAAATCGATAATACGCCCACCATTCCGACAGTTCCAACCAATGTAAGCGCATTTACCAATGATGCTGGCTATCTTACTGATTATACCGAGACCGATCCGAACGTCCCCGCTTGGGCGATGGAAGCTACGAAACCGGCTTACGATTACTCTGAAATCGCCAATACTCCGGAGATTCCGACGGTGCCGACGAATGTGAGTGCGTTTACTAACGACGCCGGCTATATCATTATGGATTCCATACCGACGAATGTATCCGCTTTCGCCAACGATGCACAATACATCACTTCGGAAGCCATTCCTACTGTTGTAAGTGCTTTTGAGAACGATGCGCAGTATGTGACCGAGAGTGAGTTGCAGTTGACGGTAAATGTGATTAACAACACTTTTGATACAGTGAGCAACACTCTCGATGACATGAATAGCATCATCGACAGCTTGACCAACCGGATTGAGGAGTTGGAAGGCAACCACACACCTCCAACCGTGATGACGACAGGTGTTTCCGATGTCTCATATCATACCGCAACTCTCAACGGTAGTGTGGTTTACGTTGGTGGTGCTCCTGTAGCGGCCAGAGGTTTCTGTTACGATACGGTGTTGCATCCCACCGTGGAAAGCTCCATGGTAAGTTGCGGTTCCGGTGGCGGTGTTTTTTCAGCCAATTTGTTGAACCTCACCTCTTCAACCACCTATTACGTACGAGCATACGCCACCAATATGTGGGGTACCAACTATGGCGAGGAGAAAACCTTCACCACGCTGACCGAATATGCACCCTCTGTGGAAATCTCCGCTGCGACAGACATAGACTTCACCGCGTTCACCTGCAGCGGCGATGTGACCGACAGCGGAACATACAGTGTGACGGCTCGCGGTTTCTGTTATGCTACTACGCCCGACCCTGTGATGACCGGCGAGCATGTACATTTGGGCAACGGCACGGGAGCTTTCTCCACCACACTCACAGGGTTGAATCCCGAGACCACTTATTATGTGCGTGCCTACGCGGTGAATGCCGTAGGTGTTTCCTACAGTTCCAATATGACTGCAACGACACTGACTCCGACAGTTCCGACTGTAACGACCGACAGCGTATCTTCTTACAACGAATGTTTTGCCACGGTAACCTCTGACGGCGGAGCACCGGTGACCCAACGCGGTTTCTGCTACGACACGCTCCCGAACCCAACAACAGAAAGCAACGTTGTTTTAGTAGGTGACGGCGCAGGAGAGTTTGAGGCCACGCTAAGCGGTCTGCCCATCGGAAAACTCTATTTTGTGAAGGCTTTCGCCACCAATGCAAAAGGTACTACATACGGTAACCAGTTTGACTTCTACGGTGGTTGCGATTCCAAGACCGTGACCGACTATGACGGAAATGTCTATAATACAGTGCTCATTGGCAACCAATGCTGGATGAAAGAGAATTTGCGGACCACGCATTATGCAGACGGGTGGCCGATAGAGCATGGATTATCACAATCAAGTACAGATGCTTACTATTATTATTCGAATAATAACGTAGTTAACAATGCGGAAACGTATGGTCTGCTATACAATTGGAAAGCTGTTATGCGAGATTCAGAATCATCCAATGAGATTCCTAGCGGGGTGCAAGGGGTATGTCCCACGGGTTGGCATGTGCCAAGTTATGCTGAGTGGACTAAATTGACCAATTATGTGAGCAGTCAAAGTCGGTATGTGTGTGGTAGTAATACCGGAATTGCAAAAGCTTTGGCCGCCACTTGGGGTTGGGCTAGCGCTCTAAATTCTGACGGTTGTGCGCCGCGACATAATCAAAGTGCCACCAACAATGCTACAGGGTTCAGTGCAGTGGCTGCTGGTTGCTATCCGTCAGATTCAGGTTATGGGGCTGTTAATCCAGGTTATAGAACCGTCGGTAGCAGTGCCAAATTTTCGAGTTCCACTTCGCTTCCCTCATGGGAGGGACCTATGATGTTTGAAATGGAACATGAATACGATAGTTTTATTGGAAGAAGCTATCCTAATAACCTATATTTCGGCTATTCCGTCCGCTGTCTCCGCGACTAATCAATTCAGAATTCAGAATTAAGAATGAGGGCGTGGCCGCGGGGCTGCGCCCTTGGTTTAATGAAGAATGTAGAATGCATAATGAAGAATAATGAAGAATGAAGAAAGGTGTGGGAATATAATCTCTTGTCAATGTGTGTTTTGATAAAAAAAATATTAACCCACAAGTTGATTTTTCAAAAAAAGTGTATCTTTGCGGCGATCAAAAAAAACTCAAATATTATGATGACATTTGAAGATATTAAACACGACGGTCACTTGTGGGCTGTGCATTACGCTGACGAACAACTAAATGAGTTGGACAAAGTATTCACACAATGGAATGATGCTGGGTGGTTGTTGAATTTCTTCCGTGAAAACTTCAGTGATTTAGTGTCATATTTCAAGATTACAAGACTTGACGAGGCGGTATATGACACGATGGAGGACGGCGATGAATTGGAGTGCCTCATAATGGATATCAATCCAGAGGCCAATTTAGATGAATTGTTTCGTCCGCTTGAAAACACTCGCGCCTCAGAAATGATGTTAGGGAGAGAAAAGGCGCGATTGAAGGAGCGCCCTAAACATGCCAGTTGGTTGCGTATCTATGCAATAAAGCTAAATCCTGGCATATATGTTGTTACTGGTGGCGCCATAAAACTGACTCGGACGATGGAAGAGAGGGAGCATACGCTCAAAGAACTTGTGAAATTGGAAAAGGTACGCCAATACCTCGTCGCCAACAATGTCATAGATGATGATAGTTTTACGGATTTTATTAAGGAGAAAGGATAAAAATATGAAAACCGCAGCAGAACAAATTGCGTTTTTGGAAGAGCATTCTTCGCCAGAACCTTCAAAATGGCTTGAAAAGGCAGAATGGCGAAAAGCGAACCGCGACTGGCTACGTTATTCGCGGAAAATCGCCATCGTTGTGGCTATGTCTTTGGAGGATTTGAACATGTCACAAAAGCACTTGGCAGAACTTGTCGGCTGTTCCCCTCAATATGTTTCCCGATTGCTGAAGGGTGAAGAGAATCTCACATTGGAAACTTTGTGCAAACTGGAGCGTGCTTTGAATGTCCCCATTATGCAAAAGGTTTTTGCTTAATGCCTAACGTCTCCATCCGCTGCCTCCGCGACTAACCAATTAAGAATTATAATTTAGAATGAAGGCGTGGCCGTGGGGTTGCATTCTATTTGCGATGCCGAATTAAAAAACAAATGATAATTGTATCTCAAGCCAACAGCCAATAGCTAATACGCCAACGTCCACACATACTGTTTCCCCCTGTTCACCGTGGTTTCCAACGAAAAAGGCTGTTCGGGGTTTGGAATTAGCACCTCGTGCAGGTTGTCCACCAAACCCGTGCCGCGCAGTTTCAGCACGGCCTCTTTGCGGGTCCAAAGGTGGGTGAAGGCCTCGGCGGGGTCGGCGGCGGTGCGCACCTCCTCTTGCTCTTCGGGGTTCATGGTGCGCTTCAGGAGGGGTTCCTCCGCATGACGGAAACTCTCCACGTCCACGCCCACCGGTCGGTCGCTCAGCACCACCGCAATGGCGTTTTTGCAGTGACTGATACTGAAATCCACCCCTTCGATACGATTGCCTGAGACATTCTGCATGAAGGGTTTGTCGTGTTCATTATAGACAAAATCACCGGTCCATTCCTGCAATCGTTGTTGCAAGGGCAACCACTGTTCGTTGGTTTCGGAAAGCGTCTCTTGCACAAGTTGTTGCAACATTACGTAGGATTTCAGGCAGGTATACCGCCCGAAAGTGAACTTGAAACGCAGGGCCACCTCACGACGTTGTGCACTTACCAACGGAAGTAGTCTTTCTACCTCAGCATCAGTGCATTGCGACATGTCGTCGAACAGTATCAGTTTCGTAAATGTCGGGTTGTCCGTCTTGATCATTCTTGCTAAAGATTTGCGTGGCAAAAGTAACATTTATTCTGTAATCCTTATGGCTATTGCCTGTTGTCTTTTCATGTTAGTTGAATAAGGTGAATGAAATAAATGTAACCATTTGGCGTTTATGTATCTTAATATTGTATTTTTGCTGCGTTTTTAAACAGAAAATATGATTTTTCATTACTTTCGAACAATTGATAAGGTAAGGTGCTGTCTGACAACGTTTTTTCTGTTGCTGGGCACCTTGCTTTTCGGACAGAACATCACCGTGAGCGGCCACCTCTACGAGCGTGGAAGTCTGGAGTCGCTGCCGGGCGGGCTGGTCTATGAACCGGTTTCGCAGAAGGCCACTATGACCAACACGTATGGTTTCTACACGCTCACCTTGCCCTACCGCGACAGCCTGTACGTGGTGTTCAACAGCTTTGGTTTCATCAACGATACGTTGTGGATTAAATCAGCGGAAGATGTCGAATATGATGCGAAGCTGGTGAAAATCACCACATTGGAGGCTGTTACCATTACGGCAGAGAAACGCAATACCGAAGTGGCGCAGATGAGCTCCATCACATTGTCTCCTAAGGAGATACAGCAAGTGCCAATGCTTTTCGGTGAAAAGGATGTGTTCAAAACGTTGCTGCTTTTGCCGGGCGTGCAGTCGGCCTCGGAGGGTACTTCGGGTATCTACGTGCGCGGCGGCGGTCCCGACCAAAACCTCATCATCCTTGACGAGGCCACGATTTACAACGCTAACCACCTTCTCGGTTTCTTCTCTATCTTCAATGGCGATGCTATTAAGTCTGTGGAGCTTATAAAAGGTGGGTTCCCAGCACGTTACGGTGGACGCCTCTCCTCCGTCATCGACATCAACATGAAGGACGGTAATAAAGAAGACTACCACGTGGAGGGCGGCATTGGGATCATCTCCTCCAACGTCATGGTGGAGGGACCGATTATCAAGAACAAAGCCTCTTTCATGCTTTCCGGCCGCACAACCTATCTCGATCTCCTCATGCTCCCTTTGATGAAACTTCTTAACGGCGTTTCAACTGGCTACTACTTCTTCGACCTCAACGCCAAGTTCAACTTCGACCTCGGCAAAAAGGACAAACTCTACTTCAGTTCCTATTTCGGTCGTGACAAGTTCCATTTCACCGAAACGCAGAATTACGGTTTCGGGGAGTACGACCGCTACAAAGTCGGGCTTTACTGGCAGAATGCCACCGCCACGGCTCGTTGGAACCATCTGTTTACCAATAAGATATTCTCGAACCTTTCGTTGGTGTTCAGCGACTATTCAATGAATACCTACATGGGCTACAAATTCTATGAAGGGGCGGGTAACCCGAACAATGAAACCTTCAACTCGCGTTTCAGCTCGGGCATCCGTGATTACACAGCGAAGTATGACGTCTCCATCAACCCCAACCCCACGCATCGCATTCTTGTGGGCGCGGCGGTCACGGCCCACATAGCGCGCCCCAACGCCATGACAATGAATGTGGACACTTTCTCGATGCGGCAGGCTGAGAAGGAGCCGGGCCTGGAATACGCCCTTTATGCCGAGGACGAGATTAACATTCGCAACCGCTTCCGCATCAACCCGGGACTCCGGTTGGTGGGCTTCTCTGTTCCGGGGAAGACTTGGTTCTCACCCGAGCCACGCCTCTCCATGAGCTACAACATCTTGCCGAACTTGGCCCTGAAAGCCTCCTATGCTATGATGAGTCAAAGCATGATTTTGCTGAGTACCAGTACGATAGGGCTTCCAACGGATTTGTGGGTGCCTGTCACGGAAAAAATCCGGCCACAACGGTCGCAACAGGTGGCCTTGGGTATCCATTATGACTTGAAGAACCCGCGTTTGTCGTTCTCCATTGAGGGCTACTACAAAAAAATGGATCACATCCTGGCGTATAAGGAGGGCGCTTCCTATTTTATGACCTTGCTTGACAACCTGATGGACGAGACGACCACTGGCTTCCAGGGTACATGGACCGACAACGTGACCTCCGGTCAGGGCTGGTCCTACGGCGTGGAGTTCCTCGTTCGCAAGGAGGTCGGCAAGTTCACCGGTTGGATTGGCTACACGCTGTCGTGGACCAAGCAGCAATTCGACGAACTCAATTTCGGCGAACCCTTCTTCGCCCGTTATGACCGCCGCCACGATGTCTCTATCGTGCTGATGTACAGCCCGACATCGAAGATTAACCTCTCGCTGTCATGGGTCTTCGCCACTGGCAACGCCGTCACTCTGCCCACTTCCGTCTATCCTGCCGAAGACCTCTACAACTACCTCGGACTCACCGTTCCGCCTAGCGAATATTCTTGGAACTATTTCTATACCATCGAGAATTACGGCAAGAAGAACGACTTCCGCATGAAGCCGTTCCATCATCTCGACATCGGGGTGCAGTTCATCAAACCGCATGCAAAAAAGGGCCAGAGCATCTTTGAAATCAGCATCTATAACCTCTACAACCACCACAATCCGTTCTTCTACTTCATCGGCGAGAGTTACAACGAAAAAACTCACGAATGGACCACTCAGCTGCAGTCCCTTAGCATTTTCCCGATCATTCCCACATTCACCTACCACTTTAAGTTTTAGTGATTTGTTGTAAATTGAGTTAGTATAAAAAGGGCTGTAGGCCTAAAGCATATAAGCCCAGGGTGGAGCGAAACGAAGCTCTGGGGTAAAAAGTAAAACAATGAAAAAGAACCTTATTATATTCAGCATCCTTGCGGCTATGGCATTCACCGGTTGCGTCGACAATGTGGATATCGAGAACTACGGCGAAACCCGGAAACTGGTGCTCTATTGTCGTTTGTGTCCGCAGATGGACAGCACCTATATCCTGCTGTCGCACAGTCAGTTGATTTTTGGACAGGACAATACGGAGACCCCCAATATCTCAGACGGCACGGTGGAACTTTCCGCCGACGGCAGCCACTGGGTGCGGGCTACTTATGACTCGCTGCGGCAGCGTTACCTCATCACTCGCGAGGAGTTCCCTGTGGTGGAGGGAGGTACTTACCACATCCGCGCCTCATACCCGGGATTCGAGGATGTCTCTTCCACCTGCACGGTGCCGCTGTCCCATGACGTGGGCTTCCGTTTTGATACGGTGGCGACCGACGGCGACCTGCACTGGGGTGAACCCTACTACTGGCCGCACAAAGATGTCTATGCAGAGTGGCGCGATGTGGCCGGCGAGGAAAACGCCTACGCAATCGGTTATAAACGTCTGTTTCCAATGCACATTTACTATGACGATGGCGAGGATGTCTTCTACGAATGGCGCTTTGACTTGGAATGGTTGACCGAAGACAATACAGACTACCTGTATGTTTCCGACAAAGGGCGCGACGGCCAGTTGATGCGGCTCATCCATGATGTGGACCTTTACAACGAGTACGAGGATGACGACTGGAAAGCCGAGGAGGGGCAACGCTACCTGTTTTTCCTCGACCGTAATTGCTACCAATATGAAATCACACTGCCTAACGATGATTTTGGGATGCTCAGTTTCCTGCTCTTGGAGCCGGAGCACACCTACACGAACATTGAGAACGGTTTTGGGCTGTTCGGTGCGTTCAGCATGTTGGAGATTCCCTGAGAGACTTCCTAAAAATAATATCTTTGCGGCATATTTGAATATTGTTTTACCTAAAACCCTTTCATAATGAAGAAATATCGTTTCCTTTTCATCGGAATTGTATTGCTGTCAGCCTTTTGCGCCTGCCAGAAAGACCAACTCGGCGTCTTCAATCCCAAATTTAGGATAGAGAAGGTGTATGCGGAGGGTGATAACCGTTACATGCAGGAACAATGGACATGGAATGGTGCCACACTTGATAAAATCGACTTTTACCGACCCAGCGGAACCCTCAATTACACCCATAAATATATCTACGACGAGAAAAACCGCCTCACGCGCATTGAGACGGACAATCAATACACGGAATTCCTCTACGACGGGAAACGGCTGACCACGATCAACACCTATTTACGCGACAAATTACAGGAAACGTATCACTTGACTTTTGACAAAGGCAAGCTGGTTCATATCTCCATTGAAAAACCGGCTAAAGGAGCGGGCAATGCAGGGCTGCTTCCGTTTTTTATTCCTGGGAACCCTGATGTGGCAGAGACTATTTTCCCGACAAAAGACAGTAAGATTGAGAGTTACGATTATTCTTCAGCTGAGATAGAATATCAATGGAGCGGCGATAATGTGCAGTATATGCGAATGGAACTCGTTCGCCCCGATAGTATCCAACACCTGATTTTCTCATACGTGTACGATGTGAGCCTTAATCCGAAGAATGGTTTTCTGACGTTGCTCACTGATCATGCGTTGCTCAACGACCAGCCCCAGTATCAATTCTGTAGTAAGAATAACGCTCTAAATATCTTGATTACAGACAAATACGATATTTTCTCCGATACAAAATCATTTACCTACGGGTACGATTGTTATAAGCAATACCCCACGAAAATCTATTCCACATTCTATAACAGGGAGACTATGAAGGAGGACAGTGCGCTAATCTACACGTACGTTTATACTTTTGAGTAAAACCGCATAACTTCGCCTGCTCACGACCTTCTTACTTTTTACACCTTTCGTCTCATCATAATCCGCATCGTGGTTCCTTCTCCGACGACGGATGATTTGACGAATAGTTTTCCTTTGTGGTAATTGTTGATGATGCGGCGGGCGAGCGTCAGCCCGAGGCCCCAGCCGCGGCTCTTCGACGTGTAGCCGGGTGAGAAAATGCGTCGTTGCATCTTCGCCGGGATGCCCTTGCCAGTGTCCGTTACGTCGATATAGACTCGGTTTTTCTCTTCTGTTATAGTCACGGTGATACTGCCTTTGCCTTCCATGGCGTCGGCGGAGTTTTTGCAGAGGTTTTCAATGACCCACTCGAACAGCTGTTTGTTCAGCGGCAGCACAATCGGATGGTCGGGCTTCTCGAAGTGGATGCTCACCATGGAAGAGATGCGCGTCTGGAGGTAATTGGTGAAATCTTCGATAATCGGAACGATATCGGTATCCTCCAATACGGGCACGGATCCGATTTTCGAGAATCGTTGCGCAATAGTCTCCAATCGGTGCACGTCCTTGCCAATCTCCTGCGGAATTGACTGGTCTACAGGCATTTCCTTCAATAATTCCGTCCATGCCATCAAGGAAGAGATGGGCGTGCCCAACTGATGTGCCGTCTCTTTTGACATGCCCACCCAAACTCGGTTTTCCTCTGAACGTCTTGATACACTGAATAGTAGGTAGCCAATAAGGATGAACACAAAGATGATACCGTACTGAATGTAAGGGAACCAGCGCAATTGCTTCAGCACCGTCGATTCTTCGTAAAAGACGTAGCATTTGCCGTGGTCGAGCCAGTCGAGGACGATGGGCTCGTTTTCTTCGCGCATCTTCTCTAACCGTGCGTTGACTTTGAATGGCGCGTTGATGACGGCTGAGTCAATATTGCCAGCTGCGATGACGTTGATCTGGGTGCTGTCGGTGATAATGACCGGCACCGAGGCCGAGTTGATAACTGTTTCTTCGAAGAACGACTCCAACAGATTGTCAATCATCTCACGGAAGTCACCGTAAATATGGGAGTTCTTGTAATAGACCATCACATAGTCGCGATGGTAGTATGCCAGTTTCAGGCTGTCGAACTCGCGGATGCCTTCGCCTAACTCGCGTATGTTGCGCATCCGTAACACGCTGTCAGGCAGGTTGATGGCCGCGTCAATGTCGCCGGTGCGGCTTGCTATGATAGTCGGCACCGTCTTGTTGGCGGAGATAATGTCCTGGTAGAAGGTGATGTCTTCGTTGAGGGAAGCCTCGGCTACCTTCTTCACCGCCTTGGCAAAGATGCTGGCCTGATTGCCCTCCTCAATGCGGATGGAGTCGAAAAACTTCTCCGTCTCATTGATGATTTCCGTTTTGTAGGTGATAGCACCGGCCCAAATCTCAATACGCTGCCGTTCCTCCTGAGCGATTTTCTTGATTAACCTGTTGGAATAGAACAGGATAACCGCAAAAATCGCCACGGAGGCAGCAAAGAGCAGCCATTTTAAGATGGGTCTGCGCAATCGGTTCATCGCTTAGTGGCTGTCGGCGGCTACCAGCAGCTTGTCGATGATTTGTTCGACGGTGATGCCCTCGGCCTCCGCTTTGTAGTTTTTGATGATTCTGTGGCGAAGGATATTGTATGCCACAGCGCGAATGTCCTCAATATCAGGTGAATACTTGCCATTTAGCACGGCGTGTGTGCGTGCACCGATGATGAGGAACTGCGACGCACGCGGACCGGCACCCCAGGAGAGGTAGTCGTTGGCCCAAGGATGTGCGCCTGCTGTGCCCGGACGGGTGAGCGTGGAGAGATTCACCGCGTAACGATAGACGTTCTCAGGAATCGGAATCTTCTGTAACAGTTTCTGGTAAAATATGATCTCCTCCACGGTGAGTACTCGCTGCGGTTCCACCATGTCTCCGTGGATAGTGCGCTTCACAATCTCCTCCTCCTCCGCTTTGCTCGGGTAGTCCAGCATGATGTTGAACATGAAACGGTCCTGTTGTGCCTCGGGAAGCGGGTAGGTACCCTCTTGCTCGATGGGGTTTTGCGTAGCCAAAACGAAAAATGGGTTCGGCAACGCATAGGTTGTACCGTTCATACTAACAGACCGCTCCTGCATGGCTTCCAACAACGCCGATTGCGTTTTCGGCGGCGTACGGTTGATTTCGTCCGCCAGCACGATGTTCGCGAAGATGGGACCTTTCACAAACTTGAAATTGCGGTTGTCATCCAAAATCTCCGCACCCATGATGTCCGACGGCATCAGGTCAGGGGTGAATTGGATACGGTTGTAGGTCATATCGACAGCCTTCGCTATCGTCGTGATCATCAAGGTTTTGGCCAGTCCAGGCACGCCAATCAGCAGGGCGTGGCTGCGGCTAAACATAGCCATCAGCACGTTCTTCACCACATCGTCTTGACCCACAATCACCTTCGCAATCTCCTCGCGAAGGGTTTTGTATTTCGCCACGAATAATTCAATCGCTTCAATGTCTGTTTTATTCTCTAAATCCATATATATCTAAATATCTTTAATCAATCGTATATGTTTCAGGTTTTATGGAATCTGCCATTTGGTAACGAACGGACAGTATTTATATTGTTCGGAAATTTTGATGTTTGTCACTTTGACCTTGTCAAGCACCCATTTTTCCATGGCATCGTACTTTTTCTGTTCCAGTGCGGCATTCTTAATCATATCGTAGTCCTCCACGAGATTGGCTTTGTGCTCCAACACTTTCTCTTTCAGGTAGATAATACGGTAGGCCATCACGCCGTCGTCATTGACGAATGGCACGCATTCGGAAAATTCACCCGGAATCAGTTTGTTGATGGTCGTGTAGGTAGCTTCGTCAAGCGACTGCCGGTCAAACGAGAGAGAGTTGTTATAGGGGTTCACCACCATGCCGCCATTGAGACGTGTGGGTCCTTCCGAAAACTTCTTAGCTGCCTCTTCGAGCGTAAGCTTCTCGTCGACAATGACTTTACGCACACTGTCAAGGTAGGTGATGGCACGTACCTGCTCGTCGGTGGAGGGCTTCGGTTGAATGAGGATGTGGGCCACATGGATGGACTCGCCTCTCCGTTCGATTAGTTGGATGATGTGGTAGCCAGCCTGCGTCTTGACGACCTGCGAAATCTCGCCAGTCTTCAGGTTGAAAGCTGCCGCCTCGAATTCGGGGTAGAGGGTGCCGCGCTCGACAAAACCCAAATCACCGCCTTTCGAAGCGCTACCGGGGTCGTCGGAGTATAAGCGCGCCAGTGCTCCGAATCGCTCACCGCGCAGCACACGTTCACGATAGCTCGTCAGCTGCTCTTTGACAGAGGCAATCTCCTCGTCACTTACCGGCGGAATCTTCACAATTTCTCCGAACTGGTAGGTTGTGCTGACCAACGGCATGCTGTCAGGGCTGATGTTCGACGCGAATTGGTGAACCTCCGACGGCGTGATAGTGATACTGCCGGTGATGCCGGCCTGTACCTGTTCAATCAGGGCCTGCTCGTACATCATCTCCCGCATCTCCTTCTTGATGTCCGCCATCGACTTGTTGAAATAGTTCTCAATGTACTTCACATCGCCGCCGGTCTGTTGCAGGAAGTACTGGATACGCGTGTTTAGTCGGTAGTCCACCTCTTCATCGCTCACCTCGATACTGTCAAGTTCCGCCTGGTTGACCATCAGTTTGTTGTAGACCAAGTTCTCCAGGATGGTACAGTAAACCTCGTCGGGATCTTCAATGGTCCTGAACTGTGTCTTGTAGTCGTTGAAATGTTTCTCTAAGTCTGAGCGCAGGATGACTGACTTGCCGATGACGGCCACGATGCCGTCGATAGAGGTGCCTCCGCCCTGTGCAAACCCGCAGAGCAGTGTTCCCGCCAATAGTACGCTCAATAGTACTTTTCTCATTTTTTACTTGTTTTGCCGTATTTGATTGCGGCCGCGAAAATACAAAAAAAAGAAGACCACTGCCTTCTTTTTCCTACAATAATCCCTTTGCGTTCGGATTATTTTCTGCCGAGACTTTCGTCAGAAACGGTGAGTTTCTTGCGCCCTTTCGCTCTGCGGGCGGCCAGCACTCTGCGACCATTCGCGGTGGACATTCTTTCACGGAAACCGTGTTTATGTCTACGTCTCGTGTTCGAAGGTTGATAAGTTCTTTTCATATTTCAACTGTTTTTTATCCTTGAATTTTTCGGACGGCAAAAATACACTTTTTTTCCATACAAACATGCTCCTGTGGATAATTTTTTTCTATGCCTTGTTTAGCGAAGAAATATCAATAAAATAAAATAATTGTATATATAATAATATTGTTTTAATTATTTCGAACAATTCTTTAGTTTAACATATTGAATATCAATAATATACAATTGCGATAAAACTTAAAAATACATTGTATCAATTAGTTACAGTAAAACAACACGATTATCACCTGTTTTAAAATGGCTCCAGAATCGATTTTTGCGGGATTTTTCCAAAAATCTGCGAAATTTTCCGCGCTTCCGGGGCAGGGGAAGCGTAAAAAGTGCGGAAAAACGCGGAAAAATTCGCCCGGACGAAAAAATAAATCACTGAAAATCAACAAGATAGATGTTTTCAAAAAAAAATTCAAAAAAATATGCAGCATGGTGTGCGCATAAAGAAAAAAAACTATTTTTGCAACCCCAAACGACAACGACACGGGAGGACACGAGAGAGGGGGTTGTCAACAGGGGAATGTTCATTGAAAGAATGAAAGAATGTAGCAAATACTCAAGAATGGGAATTTGAGATTCGCAAGCGATGAAGTCAGGACAGACAACTTAAGATAAAGACATTAATTATTATGGAGAGTTCGATCCTGGCTCAGGATGAACGCTGGCGGCAGGCTTAATACATGCAAGTCGAACGGTAAGGCCCGAAGTAGCAAT
>Ga0265299_10001755_pt1 | contig 23758 bp, 20 predicted proteins | sample AusTroGonzalo_MG_4_FD_193485 | JGI IMG/M metagenome (GOLD analysis project Ga0265299, IMG submission 193485) | Bovine rumen microbial communities from tropical cattle in Woodstock, Queensland, Australia - Gonzalo_02 | ecosystem: Host-associated > Mammals > Digestive system > Stomach > Rumen ... | reverse complement strand
TTACATTACCCACCAAACATTATGAGGACTTTTTTCTTAGATTTTTTGTTAATAAATATAACTTGCTGGTTTTGACGGGGGTATCATATACATCCAGCCGTTGAAACGGCTGGCTACCCGTATCATGTACCTAAAGGCACATGTAAAATAACGATGGGGTGTCATATATGGTGGTTTTGTTATATAAAAAGAAAGAGGTGCGCCCGGGAGGGGTGCACCTCTTTCTTATACGCGTGTGCGTGTGCGGGGATTACTCGGCCTCGGGAACGATGAGCTTGTAACCCTTTCCGTGGATATTGATGATCTCTACTGAATCATCATCCTTGAGGTGTTTACGCAGTTTGGTGATGTAAACATCCATGCTACGGGCGTTAAAGTAGTTGTCATCAATCCAGATTGACTTAAGAGCGAAATCACGCTGAAGGATCTCGTTCTGATGAGCGCAAAGAAGGTTGAGCAGTTCAGACTCCTTAGTGGTGAGCTTGGTTGACTTGTCACCGATGGCAAGAATCTGCTTCTTTGAATCAAATGTAAACTTTCCAATCTGGTATACGGTAACCTCGCGGTTCTTCTTACCATGTACACGACGCAGGATAGCCTCCATACGCAGTGTCAGCTCCTCCATGCTGAAGGGCTTGGTGATGTAATCATCGGCACCGATCTTAAAGCCTTCAAAGATATCATCCTTGAGATTCTTGGCAGTAAGGAACATGATTGGAACATCTGAATTGATGGCGCGGATCTCCTTGGCAAGAGTGAATCCGTCCTTCTTAGGCATCATGACATCAAATACGCAGATATCATACTTACTCTTGATGAAAGCCTTGTAACCGGCCTCACCATCGGGACACAGCTCAGCATTGTAGCCTTTAGCCTGCAGATACTCACGAAGGAGCATACCCAGGTTCTCGTCGTCCTCGCACAACAGGATGTTCAGTTTTTCTTCCATAATCATATCAATTTTTTACAGGTTATTCATTGTTTTGAGGTAGTGTAATTATGAACTTGGTTCCGTTGCCCAGTTCACTCTCAGCTTTGATAGAACCATGATGGTTCACGATAACTTTCTTGACGTAAGCAAGACCAAGACCGAATCCCTTTACATCATGACGATTACCGGTATGAACGCGGTAGAATCGGTCAAATATTTTCTTGAGGTCATCTTTCTTGATGCCTATTCCATTATCAGCGATGGAGATCATAAGTTTACCCGGCTCATTCCAGGTGCGCACCTCGAGATGAAGGGCGACATCGGCACGCTTGTACTTGACGGCGTTATCCATAAGGTTGAAGATGACATTGGTGAAATGCATATCGTCAACCATTCCGAAGGGATCCTCGGCCTCAAAGTTGGCATCGATAGTACCTCCGATATTCTCAACCTTAAGTTTGAAGGTATTGACAACTCCGTTGATCAGCTCATCAACATCCATCTCCTTAAGTTTCATGGTATTGCTCTGACGCTCGAACATGGACATCTGAAGCACCTTCTCAACCTGGAAACGAAGACGTTTGGTCTCATCATTGATTACGCCCGAGATATGCTTGAACATCTGAGGGGACTTAACCACCGCCTGATCATTAAGCATCTGGGCTGCAAGTGAGATTGTCGATATCGGGGTTTTGAATTCATGAGTCATGTTGTTGATGAAGTCATTCTTTATCTCTGTAACCTTACGCTGACGGGTTATTATGTAGAGAGTGAAGGCGAATGTTATCATCAGGATGGCTATGAATATGATGGACGGGATCATGAACCCTACCGATTTGTCTATATAATCATCCAATGTGGGGAATGTTACACGGATGACTCCCATACGGTTAGGCGTATCATTGCGGAATACAGACTGGGAATAACTGTTGGTAACCACGTTGGGATCAACATCCTTGCAGCATGTGTAAATTGTACGGCCTGTGTTGGTGGTGAGTACATAATGGAACGGGATTTCGATTCCGTTATTGAGGAACTGATCCCTGAGTTCATTGGCCAGAACCGTATTGTCTATTCTCTGAGAAAGAGGTCTGGAACTTGAGCTATTAAGCATGTTATAGATTACCTCATCTACAAGCCATTTGTTGGCAAGATAATGTTCCAACTGTCTCTGCTGGAGAGAACGGGAGCGCACGGTGACGTCATTCTCCCTATCCTGCTGAACGCGGGGTACAGAAAGCGAAGGCATTGTGGGAGTAGACAAATCAGGGGCTGATGGAGCAGCACCGGCCGGAGGCTGAATTGTCTGGGTGAAAGAGAATGTTCCGTTCTGGAAAGTGAATGTCTGAGTCTGGTTATAATACCCGTCTATGGGATAATTGCCAAAATTGGAGTTGCGCTCCATCTCACGTATATCCTCCTCCAGATAACGCTGTGCCTCATCAACCTCAAGTTTATGAGCCACCTCATACAGACTGCGTTTGACTGCTTCGTCAAACTCCTGATGGCGCATAGAACTCATCTCCTTTATATACCTGAACTGAAGTGAGAGCAGGATTATGAAGGAAATGCACATAATTGCGCTTAAGATCCAAACTACTGACTTTTTCATATGGGCAAATATACGTATGATTTCAAAGATGCAAACAATTAACTTAAATAAATGCGGAAATTTTAGATAAAAAAGGCGAAATCACATGGATTCCGCCTTTTGAAGTTAACAAAATAACAACTATCGTTATTATTCCTCGTCTTTCTGCTTGGCCTCGAACTCCTTGATGAGTTTGTCCTGAACATCGGTAGGAACAAGTTCGTAACTGCTGAAACTCATTACGAATGATCCGCTACCACCGGTGATGGAACTCAGTGAGGTTGAATAGGTTGCCATCTCCTTGAGAGGTACCTTGGCGCGAAGCACCTGATAGTTACCCTCGCTCTCCATACCCATGATCATACCGCGACGACCCTGGAGATCACTCATTACATCACCCATATACTCTGCAGGCACAAGCACCTCTACATCATATACAGGCTCAAGGATCTTAGGACCGGCCTCCTTGAAGGCTGCGCTGAATGCGTTACGGCCTGCAAGCAGGAAGGAGATTTCATTTGAATCAACGGGGTGCATCTTACCATCATAAACGATCACGCGTACGTCACGTGCGTATGAGCCGGTAAGAGGTCCCTGCTCCATGCGCTGCATGATACCCTTAAGGATAGCAGGCATGAAACGGGCATCGATAGAACCACCGACAATACTGTTTACATAAACGAGCTTACCACCCCACTCCAGCGGATATTCCTCAACGCCCTTGACGGTCATCTTGAACTCCTGATTGCCGAACTTGAACATATCGGGCATGGGCTTGCCTTCCTCATAAGGCTCTACGATGAGGTGAACCTCACCGAACTGACCGGCACCACCGGACTGTTTCTTATGACGGTAATCGGCACGGGCGGCCTTGGTGATGGTCTCACGATAAGGAATCTTGGGCTCATCGAAGTTGATCATCATCTTATCATTGTTCTCGATGCACCACTTGAAGGTACGGAGATGGAACTCACCCTGACCGTAAAGGATTACCTGACGAAGCTCCTTAGACTGCTCGATAACGAGAGTGGGATCCTCCTCACGCATACGGTTGACAATGGTCATCATCTTCTCCATATCGGCCTCATTAACGGGTTTGAGGGCACGTGAATACTTGGAGTTGGGATACTTGATGAAGTTGAATGAACGCTCAGCGCCCTCATTGAGGGTATTGCCGGTGCGGACATCCTTAAGCTTAACGGTGCAACCTATGTCACCGGGCATCAACTCTGCGATCTGAACGCGGTTGTTACCCTGCGGAACGAAGATCTGGGCTACACGCTCCTTTGAGCCACGGTCTGCATTAAGCATATCCTGACCCTCATGTGCCTTACCGCACATTACCTTGAAATATGATACGGCTCCGATATGGGGCTCAATTGAAGTCTTGAAGAAGAAGAGTGATGTACCGGAAGCATCGAGCTTAACGACATCGCCCTTAGCATCCTTAATCTCTGCGCCATGCAGGGGTGACGGAGCTACGTTACCAAGGAACTCCAGCAGACGGTTTACACCGATATTGTTGGAAGCTGATGCACATACGATGGGGAACAGGCTGCATGTCTCGATACCCTTACGGAAACCGGCGCGGATCTCATCGATGGTGAGCTCTCCCTGGTCAAAGAATTTCTCCATGAGAACCTCATCATTCTCTGCAGCTGACTCTGTGACAGTCTCACGCATCTTCTGTGCTCTGTCTGCAACTGAATCAGGAATATCCTCGGCCTTGACGGGTGAACCGTCTACGAAAGTGAGTTTCTGGTTAAGGAGAACGTCAATGATTACTTTGAAGTTGGGGCCTGACTGCTCAGGGAACTGGATTGGAACAGAAGACTTGCCGAATGTGCTGCGGATCTGCTCCACGATATTGTCATACTCACATTTTTCACTGTCAACATGATTGATCAGGAAGAATGCAGGCTTGCCAAGTTTCTTGACAAGACGGTAGCTGTTGATAAGGCCTACATCTACGCCTCTTGTACCGTTAACTACCAAAACTGCAGCGTCACAAATATTAAGGGCGGTTACTGCCTGTCCAGAGAAGTCATCTGAACCCGGGCAATCAAAGAAGTTGAACTTCTTGCCGTACATCTCCACTGCAAATACGGTTGAATATACTGAATAACCGTACTCGAGCTCTACTGCTGCAGTGTCACTTACTGTATTCTTGGAGTTTACGGAACCGCGACGCTTTATAACGCCTGCCTCAAAAAGGATACTCTCAGAGAGAGTGGTTTTTCCTGATCCGGCTCCGCCAAGAATGGCGATATTCCGGATCTCTTCTGTGTTATAATTCTTCATAAAAGCATTAATTGGTTGTCAATTAGGTTAGGTCCTATATACTAGGCACGCAAATATAATTAATGATGTGTATAGTTCCAAAGTTTTTTGGAGGCAATTTTTTGGTATTTTCAGGTTTTACTCGCTGCTTCGCAGCTCGGGATTTTGATCATGTATTCCATTATCTTCCAGCCGTTGAAACGGCTGGCTACCCTTATCATGTGCCTAGCGGCACTATCTTATCACGTTCTTATTTGAAGAGGGAGGAGATGATGGAGTCGCTGATGAAGAATTTGGACTCGGGGATGCGGAGGCGGTTGTTTTCTTGCTGAAGGGAGTTGACTTTTATTAGGGGTTGGGCAGAGCGGAGGATGGAGGTACGGTCATGGGGAGAGAGGGTGCTGAGGTCGAGGCCAGCCGAAGTGCGAAGGCGGAGCATGAGGCGCTCGTTGTAGAGGTCGGCATCAGAGAGATTCTCTATATCAAACTTAGGGGTGCCCTGCTCCATCCCTTTGAGATAGGCGTCAAGATCACTGGGATTCCACTGGCGGGAAGTACCGTTGTAGGAGTGTGCACCTGCCCCTACTCCCAGGTAAGGAGTTCCGTCCCAATAACTGCTGTTATGGCGGGAGTGATAGCCGGGACTGCAGAAATTGGATATCTCATAATGATCAAAACCTGCAGAGCGAAGATGACTGCACATGCGGTCATACATGGCAGCACAGGTTTCATCATCCACAGGAACAACGCGGTTTTCCTTACGAAGACGGTCAAGCGGGGAATCCTCCTCATATGAGAGGCAGTAAGACGAGATATGCTGCACGTCAAGACCGGTTGCCGTCTCCAGATCATACATCTGTATATCCGATGTCTGACCGGGCAGGCCATACATAAGGTCGATGCTCACGTTCTCTATACCGGACCGATGACAGATATCTACAGCCTTTATGGCCTGAGCAGCCGAATGACGGCGTCCAAGGAAACGGAGAAGGTCATCACTGAAGGTCTGGACTCCCATACTGATGCGGTTTACCCCTAGCGAACAGAGAGACGCCACATAATGGGGAGTTATATCATCGGGATTACATTCAACAGTAAGTTCAGTGAGACGGTCCAGGCCGAAGGTGTGACGGATGCGGTCAAGAATCTGTCCTATCTGTCCGGGAGACAGACGCGAAGGGGTTCCGCCGCCGAAATAGACGGTTGTAACCGGAGTGCCGCAAAGATAATCACGGCGAAGGCGGAGTTCAGTACAGAGTGCACTTACATAACGTGCGGCTTCATCCTCACGCACGGTGGAGAAGAAGCCGCAGTATATACAGCGTCGGGCACAAAACGGAATATGGACGTATATGCCCGCCATAAAAGTCTAAAGTCAGATCATGGAGTTGATGACGTTCATCACGTCCTGACCGATGGCATCGGCAGCCTCCATGGTTGAAGCCTCAGAGTAGACGCGGATAATGGGCTCGGTATTGCTCTTACGCAGGTGTACCCACTTATCGGGGAAGTCTATCTTGACTCCGTCAATATCATTGATTTCCTCCTTTGAGTAGATACCCTTGACCTTGGTCAGGATGGCATCAACATCAGTACCGGGTTTGAGGTCGATACGGTTCTTGGCGATAAAATAAGGAGGATAGGTCTTGCGGAGCTCACTTACGGTCTTACCCTCATGTGCCAGATGACTCAGGAAGAGAGCGATGCCTACAAGTGCGTCACGTCCGTAGTGGAGTGCAGGATAGATGACTCCGCCGTTACCCTCACCACCTATTACGGCGCCGGTCTCTTTCATCTTGGTGGTTACGTTGACCTCACCTACCGCAGCTGCGTTATACTGGCCGCCATACTGACGGGTCACGTCACGCAGGGCACGGGTTGAACTGAGGTTGGAGACGGTATTGCCCGGAGTATGCTTGAGAACATAATCAGCAACGGTAACGAGTGTATATTCCTCACCGTACATGGCACCGTTCTCATCGATAAATGCCAGACGGTCAACATCAGGATCGACTACGAATGCAACGTCACGGCCACCCTGTTTCATGAGGTTCATGATGTCACCCAGATTCTTCTCGAGCGGCTCGGGGTTATGCTGGAAATCACCGGTGGGTTCACAGTAGAGCTTGTCTACGCTCTTTACGCCCAGGGCGCTGAGCAGTTCAGGCAGGATCACACCGCCTACTGAGTTCACGCAGTCTATGGCTACCTTGAAACCGGCCTTGCGGATTGCCTCGACATCAACCAGGTCAAGAGCCAGGACGGCATCTATATGACGGCGGTTCATGGTGTCATCGGTACGATACTTACCAAGGTCATCCACATAAGCGTATGAGAAGGCCTCGGCATCGGCAAGTTCCAGAACACGCTTGCCATCGGCTGCACTGAGGAACTCACCGTCACGGTTGAGCAGTTTAAGCGCATTCCAATGACGCGGGTTGTGGCTGGCTGTGAGGATGATACCGCCATCGGCCTTAAGCCAGGTTACGGCAAGCTCCGTAGTAGGTGTGGTAGCCAGACCGATATCAGTCACGTCAAAGCCCATACCCATGAGGGTACCGCATACCACCTGACGGACCATCTGTCCGGAGAGGCGGGCATCACGGCCTACAACGATATGTTTTGCTGAGGGGTTTCCCTCACGTACCCATGTGGCATAAGCCGACACGAACTTTACTATATCAAGTGGAGTCAAGCCATCACCGGCAGGGCCTCCAATCTCTCCGCGGAATCCGGAGATTGATTTGATCATTGCCATTACTTTGTAGTTAAAGTGATTTCATAAAAAGTAGGATAAACACTCGATGCGGCTTTCTGTGTTCCCTGATTGTGGGGTACGATTAGACGGACCTTGGCCGCATCATCAAGCATACCGGGTTTTATATAAGGGAACGGCATGAGCCATGCATTGGGAATCTTGGCGTTTCCATAGGAGTTACAGTATAACTTGTACATCACTCCACTGATGAAAGATGCCGAATAATTTGCTCCTGTACGCTCGATAGAAAACTCATCCGGTTCCCTATCAAAAAGGTTAAGGGACATGGTTTCACCATTAGGAATATATATTTCCGTAAATCTGGCGTGTACGAACCAGGTCTCCTCAGACTCGATAAGACGTCCGCCGCCTCTCTTGACAATCTGCATGTAGACTCCGTTATCCTCAAAGAGGACATACTCATTCAGGGTTGAATCAGGGCCTGTATCCGGATTGTTGGTTATTGTATCTTTGATGAAATCCGCCATCGTGATAGGCTTGATGTTATGCTTGACCAGCCAATCATGGATCTGAGTGGCTTCACGCTCTTTCTGATCGGCATAGGTCTCCTCATCATCACATGATGACAATGCGAATGATGTCACCAACAGGGAAACGGCCAGATATAGAAGTTTTTTCATATTTACTTGATAAACAATTGTCTGATACAGTCTTCGGATGAGCGGGACCACTCGTCAAGTCCCTTCCTGAAACGTTCTACAGCCTCAGAAAGAGTTCCCTTAAACTCTCCGCCGGCAGCATTGAGATGACCTCCTCCGTTAAAGAAATCACTGCTGAAGCGGTTGCACGGAACAGATCCTACTGAACGGAATGAGAGTTTTATGATTCCAAGCTCCTTATCTTCACGGAAGAATGCGCTGAGCAGCACTCCGTTTATCTGCAGAGGCATATTCACGAAACCTTCAGTATCACCTTTCTTATAGCTGAAACGCTGTAGTTCATCATCGGTCAAAGTAATAAGAGCCGATGACTGATCCGGGAACACCTGCATCTTGTCACACAGGACAAAGCCCTGAAGACGAAGGCGTGACTCGGAATAGTTGTGATAGACGCGGCGATATATCTCATCCTTGTCAACTCCATTGTCCAGGAGATGTGAAACCACCCTGAAAAGATTGCTGTTGCTGCTGTTGTATGACAATGCGCCCGTATCGGTCATAATACCGGTATAGAGACATTGTGCGATGTCAGTATTGATGAGTTTGAAATCACCAAGAGCGCAAATGAGATGGAACACAAGCTCCGATGTAGACGAAGACTCGGGATGAGAGAGTATCACATCATAATTGGCACCCGGATAGGGATGATGATCCAGCAGGAATTTCTTAGCCTTGGAGTAGATGAAACTGGCAGCAATCTTTCCGATCCGTCCCACTACGTTGAAATCCAGGCAGCAAAGGACATCGGCCTTATAGACCAGTTCTTCCGATTCATCCGGATTATCGGTATACACTCTGATACTGTCAGCGCCGGGCAACCAGTTAAGGAATTCAGGAGCAGAATCAGGAACAAGCACCACGGCCTCCTTTCCCTTCCTCCTGAGATAATGGCAAAGCGCCAACGACGAACCGATGGCATCACCGTCGGGACCCATATGGGTCAATATGACATACCGGTCGGCCCACCCCATCCATATACGGAATTCGGAGACATCACTACCGGAGAAGACATTTTCTATCATAACACCGCAAAGTTACTCAATATGATTCAAATCACAAAGTTTTGGCATAAGCCCAAAATACCGGCTGCAGCCACGCAAGCCAATGCCTGAACGAGACGATGAGTACGCTTCTCGGCAAGCCACAGGTAGACCAGTATCACCACCGCATAGAAAGTGAGTACCTGCCACCAGTTGTCTATGGAGAGTTCCATTCTGGCATAAGGCAGATCCGCAATGAAGGTGAGCACACGCGTAAGGAGATCAATTATCCAGGTTAGTATACTCACGGTTACTGTTCTGATTAACGGCACCCACCCTGTTATCCAGAGCGACATGGAGAGCGCCACCACCACAAACATCACCGGAACCACAAAAAGGTTGGCAATAAGTACATATGTTGAGAATCCGGAGAAATGATACAATACTATGGGCGTAGTGCCTATCTGAGCCGATACGGACAGGACCGACACACGCCAGACATACCTGCCCGGCAGAGTTTTAGGCTTGTAAAGTTCCATAAGCGGCGGAGTGAGAATGACGATGAAGAACACTGCGCTGAACGAGAGCTGGAAACTCATATCAAACAGTGCGGAAGGATTGGCCGCAAGCAGTATCAGCGCTGCTATTCCAAGGGAATTCAGGGCCGACCCCTCCCTATTGATTGCACGGCACACTGCCACTATGGAGAACATTATCAGCGAGCGGGTTATGGAGACCGGCAAGCCTATGACAAATGCGTAGGTCCAAAGTATACCCATAACCATCAGCTCACGCATCCATGCCCGGCGACGGAAAAGGAATGACGGGAATATCAGATAGAGGAACCAGCACATGATACCCACGTGCAATCCCGACACTGCCAGGACATGACTCACTCCCGATGTGGAATAGACCTGGCGGAGACTGTCATCGAGAGCACGCTTTTCACCAAGTGATACGGCCGATACCACCGCGAGCGCATTTCCGTCCAGTCCCCACTCCCGATACTTTCGGATTATGCTACGTCGGAACCGCACCGCACGGACACGCAGACTCTCGTTGCCATGGGGCGGAACGGCATGCCAGTCTTTTGCCTGAACGCGCAACGTTCCGGATATTCCGTGGCTGAGCAGGTATGAGGCATAATCAAAATCAACGCCCTCGCTTGACGGCTTGTTTATCTTTCCTTCAAACGATATGGTACAACCGGGTTCAACCATCTGTGCGGCACTGTCCTTGGGCAGGTAGAGATAGATGTTACGATTCCTATACAGACTGTCCGACAGCATGAGTTCCACCCTGTAGGTACGCTCCCGTTCCAACGGATACGACGTCACCACACCCTGGTATGCCACGTAACGTTCAGGCCACTCAACCTTGACCTTACGCATCTGAATGCCGTGGGACAAAGCTCCGGCAAGTATAAAAGAAAGCGATAGGAACAATCCCGAAAGAGAAGGTTTCCTATCGCCTGTTATTATAGAAATTGTAATTGACAGTGCTATCAAGCCAAGGGCACACCAAACCGGCACCTCTGCCCAGGTGTTTCCGATGGTATCCGATATGATGATCCCTACAGAAAGGGGAATGACCAGCCTTAAAGAGGGCCAGTCCGAGAGTCTCACTTGCTATTCTACAGTTTTTTCAATTCAAGGATAGCCTGCTCCGGATCTGATGCAGAGAAGATGGTGTTGCCCGATACCAGGGCGTCGACACCTGCCTTAACAAGACGGGGAGCCGTCTCAAAAGTGACACCTCCGTCAACCTCAATGAGAGCCTTGGAACCTGTCTCATTTATAAGTTTGCGCAGTTCCTTTACCTTATCTATGGAATGCTCTATGAATTTCTGGCCGCCGAAACCGGGGTTCACGGTCATGAGCAGGACCATATCGACGTCACGGATGACATCGGCCAACATGCATACCGGCGTTGAAGGATTCAGTGTGACTGCAGCCTTCATTCCACGGTTCTTTATCTCATAAATGGTACGGTTAAGATGAGTGCATGCCTCATAATGGACATTGTAGCTTGAAATGCCGAGTTCCTGGAAACGATCCAGGAATTTCTCCGGTTCTACAATCATAAGATGGAGGTCAAGCGGCTTGGTGCAGTACTTGGCCACATACTTAAGTACCGGGAAACCGAACGATATGTTGGGAACAAACACACCGTCCATTATATCCAGGTGGAGCCAATCCGCCTGGCTGCGGTTAATCATCTCAAGATCCTTGCGGAGGTCGCCGAAATCGGCTGACAGAAGCGAGGGTGCTACTATTGTGCTCATTATTCAAGTATTAAGAATCTGATCCTTTCAAGGATCCTGCCACAAAAGTAGTCAATTTTATCCTGCTTTGCTCATATCTGCCGCGAAATTGCGGATAAAATCAAGTGTACGCTGTTGAGGCCGGCCATATGAACCACCCTTTACGGCAGCGCGGATGATGTTTTCAGAAAGAAAAGAAGAAGTAGTAAAAGTTTGATCCATAGGCGTCCCTTTTGTTTAGTTCAATATTAAAACGTAAACAAAACGGGATTAGTATACGGACCCCGCAAAAAATTGAGTTTATCTCAACAATCTGTGTGAGTTAGCTTGCGAGTGTGAGCGCTATGCCCTTCTCGCCAGCCATCTTACGGATATTGATGAGGGCGTAACGCATGCGACCCAGAGCCGTATTGATTGATACACCGGTAATATCGGCTATCTCCTTGAAACTGAGATCCTGATAATAACGCATGAACACTACTTCACGCTGATTGTCGGGCAGTGCATCCACCAGACGGCGTACATCACGCAGGGTCTGGTCATTAATCAGGGAGTCCTCTATATTGGTCTCGGCCAGACTGGCGTCATTGAGAAGGTCGTAATCCTGAGCGTCATTGCTCACGGTATTCTCATTCTTGTCCTGACGGAAGTAGTCTATGATGAGGTTATGGGCTATACGTGTGAGCCAGGCACCGAACTTGCCGGTACTGGTATAGTTTCCTTTCTGAAGGGTTACTATTGCTTTTACGAATGTATCCTGGAATATGTCATCGGCAAGGTCGCGGTTGCGTACAACAAAGTTGATGTACGAGTACAACTTATCCTGATAACGTGATAAAAGGGTGTCGAACGCCTTTGTGTTTCCGTTAGAATAGAGTGCTACCAACTGGTCGTCGGTGAGCTGAAATAAATTCTGCATTACTTCTTCTTTACTTGGTTTATAGGAGTAAAGTTCAGTCTATAGGCAGTCTGGTTTTAGTTGATAATTAATTATTGGTAAAGCCTATTATGGCTATTAGCATGGCAAAGATAATGTGAATTTTTCTTAACACACAACAAAAATGCCGTTTTTAACACTTTTGGAGGGGAGCAGAGGATCAAATGAAGGTGCAGTCGGTGAGGTCGGAGCCGCAGAGGAAGGCGCAGACGGGCATTCTCTTCTTGCCGGCAAGCTGGACGTCATCCAGGCGGAGGGCTCCGTCGGCGGTTGATACGATCAGGGTCTTGCGGCCGTCGCAGGTTATGGTGCCGGGAGTTTGGAGGGGGGCATCGGGGACGGGCTGGGCCGAGAAGATCTTGAAGTCGTGATCGATGCCGTCGGAGGTTCTGAGGACGGTCCAGGCAGCGGGGTATGGGGAGAGACCGCGGATAAAGTCACGGACGCGGGCTGTGGGTTGGTTCCAGTCTATTCGGCAGGTCTCCTTGAAGATCTTGGGTGCGGGGCGGAGTTCATCGGCCGGAATCTCAGATTGCGGGATCGGTTTGATGGTTCCGGCAAGGATATCCTGGAGGGTGCGGACTGTGAGGTCTGCTCCAAGCACCATCAGTTTGTCATGCATGGTCTCGGCATTGTCATCGGGCAGGATTGGAATTCGCTCCTGATAGATGATGTCACCGGTGTCTATCTCATGCTTGAGAAAGAAGGTGGTTACGCCTGTCTCCTTGTCTCCATTTATGATGGCCCAGTTGATGGGGGCGGCACCACGGTACTGGGGTAGCAGCGAGCCGTGCAGGTTGAATGTTCCCAGACGGGGCATGTTCCATACGATCTCGGGGAGCATACGGAATGCCACGACTATCTGAAGGTCGGCCTTAAGGGCACTGAGCTGCTCGATGAACAGAGGATCCTTAAGTCTTTCGGGCTGAAGCACCGGTATCCCCTGCTCCACCGCATATTTCTTGACGGGGCTGCTCTGGAGTACACTGCCATGACGACCCATGGGTTTATCGGGCATGGTTACCACACCTACTATATTATATTGGTCTTCTACCAGACGACGCAGGGTGAACTCCGCAAACTCCGGAGTTCCCATGAACACTATCCTCAGCTCTTTCTTTTCCATAGCAGGCATTATATCAAACAGATTGGGTATATCGGCGTTTTTACGCTCACTCCTCAGACAGCTCAAGTAAGACATTTCTGTATGAGTTGAATATCTTGGACTTGGAGACGAATCCCAGGTAATGACCGTCCTCATCCTCTACAGGCAGGTTCCAGGCTCCGGTCTCGTCAAATTTCTTCATCACGGTATCCATAGGATCCTTTACCGACAGACGGGCCGGCGGCAGTTCCATGAGTTTCTGCACGGTGAAACGGTGATAGAGCTCCTGACGGAACATGATGTTACGGATGCTCTCCATATTAACCACTCCGACCAGGCTGCCGGCATCATCAACCACCGGGAAGAGATTACGTTTGGAACGTGCTATCACATTCACCAACTGACCCAGATCCATATCGGGATTTACCTTGAGGAACTCCTTTTCTATGAGGTTGTCCATACTCATAAGGAGCAGGACTGACTGATCCTTGTGATGGGTCATAAGTTCACCCTTCTGTGCCAGACGCATGGAGTAGATGGAGTGCGGCTGGAAGAGGCGTATGGTGAGATATGACATGATGGAGACCATCATAAGCGGCAGGAACATGGAGTAGCCGCCGGTAAGTTCGGCAATAAGGAATACACCTGTAAGCGGAGCGAACATGACGCCTGACATGAGGCCGGCCATGCCGAACAGCGCAAAATTCTGGACCGACAGGTCAGCACCGGGTGACAGACGGTTTATGAGTGTACCGAATATGAATCCGGTGAGACAGCCCAGGAACAGACTGGGTGCGAATATACCGCCGCATCCTCCACCGGCATTTGTCGCGGTCGATGCAAACACCTTGGTCAGCACCACCAATCCCAGATAAAGCAGGATATTGCCGCCGTAGAACAGGGAACCCTCCATTACTTTCTCAGGGTTCTCATTCACGTTGAGCAGCATTCCTATAGTATCATAACCCTCACCGAACAGGGACGGGAACAGGAAGATGAGCACACTCAGTACTATTGCGCCGATAACGAACTTGACCCAGGGGTTACGGAACTTCTTGAACCAGGTCTCAAACCAGTGCATGGTCTGGGAGAAGTAGAGCGACACAAGACCGCAGGTGATACCCAGCAGCAGCGCATACGGAATACGCGCCAGCTCGAATCCGTGATCCGATACGAAATGGAACATGGAGTCCGTACCGGTGAATACGTATGATATGGTGGCAGCCGTAACGGATGATACCAGCAACGGCAGCAGCGAACCCATGCTCAGGTCAAACATAAGCACCTCAAGCACAAACACCAGGCCGGCAATAGGTGCCTTGAAGATGCCGGCAATGGCACCGGCCGATCCGCAGCCCACAAGCAGCATCAGAGTGCGGTGCTCCATCTTGAACATACGGCCTATATTAGAGCCGATTGCGGAGCCCGTAAGCACTATAGGAGACTCGGCACCGACAGATCCGCCCATTCCGATGGTGATGGCACTGGCAATGACCGATGAGTACATATTGTGCGGCTTGATACGACCGTTTTTCTTGGAGAGCGCATACAGGATCTTGGTCACGCCATGACCTATGTCATCACGGACTATGAAACGAATGAACAGGCCGGAGACCAGAATGCCAACGATCGGATAGATGAGAAGACTGTAATTCTCACTGTTCATGGCCAGATTGCCGTAAATGGTACCATGAATGAGAGAAATAAGATACTTAAGCAATATTGCGGCAAATGCCGTGAATACGCCGACTACCAGGCTGAGCAGCAGAATAAACTGACGCTCACTGATGTGACCGCGACGCCACAAGTTGAACTTGTTGAGCAGCGATTCGGTCTGTTTCTCTATCTCCTCAGTTGAATTGTTCATTATTCCCTGATTACTTTAACGAGTCCGCCGGAACCCAGTTTGATTATGCTCGATGCCACCGCACGGGACCTCTCATCCTGACGATAGCCCACAATATAGTCCACGCCTGCCCTGATACGGTCCGATATGTCACTGAAATTACCCGGTGACGGCTCACCGCTGATATTGGCCGATGTAGACACGACTGCACCACCCAGACGGGCACAGAGGTTACGTGAGAAATCCTCACGTGTAACACGTATGCCGGCACTGCCGTCATCGGCAATAAGTTCAGGAGCCAGATGACGTACATTGTCATAGATGATGGTAAGCGGTTTCTCCGACAGGTCCATAAGGTCATACGCGACATCGGGGATATCGGGCACGTAATAACCAAGTTTGGCATCGGAATCTATGAGCGACAGCATGGACTTGCTGTCACTGCGCTGTTTGAGTTCAAAGATGCGGCGTACGGCTGCGGAGTTGGAGGCATCGCAACCTATCCCCCAGATGGTATCCGTGGGATAGAGGATTATGCCGCCGGCCCGCATCACCTCAACAGCCTTCTTGACATCTTCTATATACTCTTTCATTTAGAACTCACTTGTAAAGTGGAACTTGATATGCTTAAAGTCTATCTGAGCCATCTGCAGCACATATCCGCTGTCGGCCAAGAAGACGTCACGGCCCTCCATATCGGTAGCCATGAACTGGTACTTGCGTTTCTTGAACGCATCCAGCTCGGCCTCATCATCGCTCTCAATCCAGCAGGCCTTATAGAGGCTGGCGGGTTCCCAACGGCACAGTGCGTTATACTCATGCTCCAGACGGTACTGGATAACCTCAAACTGCAGCTGACCTACCGTACCGATAAGCTTGCGGCCGTTGAACTGGTTCACGAACATCTGGGCAACACCCTCTCCCATCAGCTGGTCAATACCCTTGGCAAGCTGCTTGGCACGCATGGGGTCAGCGTTCTCAATGTATTTGAACATCTCGGGCGAGAAGCTGGGCAGGCCCTTGAAATGTAGTTTCTCACCCTGAGTGAGAGTATCACCGATCTTGAAGTTTCCGGTATCGGGAAGTCCGATGATATCGCCCGGCCAGGCCTCCTCAATGGTGCTCTTGCGCTGCGCCATGAACTGGGTGGGCGACGAGAAACGGAAGGTCTTGTCCAACCTCACATGATAGTAGGGCTCATTACGCTGGAACTTACCGGAGCAAACCTTACAGAAGGCTACCGATGAGCGGTGGTTGGGGTCGATATTGGCGGTTATCTTGAATATGAATCCGGTGAACTTGCTGTCCTCGGGTTCCACCACACGCTCCAGGGCCTGGGTGGGACGCGGACTGGGTGCAATCTGCACGAAGCAGTTGAGCAGTTCCTGCACACCGAAGTTGTTCAAGGCCGATCCGAAGAATACCGGAGCCAGCTCACCATCCAGATACTGCTGGCGGTCAAACGGCTCATATACACCGTCTATCAGCTCCAGGTCTGAACGCAGCTTCTCAGCCTCACGCTCACCTACGTGAGCCTCAAGGTCTGTGCTGTTTATATCTACGTTGACCTTCTCGGTCACCTTCTGCTTATCGGGGGTGAAAAGGTCAAGTTTCTGCTCATATATGTTGTAAACGCCCTTAAAGCGGGCACCTTTCTCGATAGGCCAGCTGAGCGGGCGTACATGTATCTTAAGCTCCTCCTCAAGCTCGTCGAGCAGGTCAAACGGGTCATTACCCTCACGGTCCATCTTGTTGACAAACACGATTACAGGGGTCTTGCGCATACGGCACACCTCCATGAGGCGGCGGGTCTGCATCTCAACACCCTTGGCGCAGTCAATCACTATGATTACGCTGTCAACCGCAGTCAGGGTACGGAACGTATCCTCGGCAAAATCCTGGTGACCCGGGGTATCCAGAATGTTTATCTTGTAACCTTCATAATCAAACTCCATGACCGATGTGGTCACTGAAATTCCACGCTGTTTCTCAATATCCATCCAGTCCGATGTGGCGGTCTTGCGAATCTTGTTAGACTTGACCGCGCCGGCCACCTGTATCTGGCCGCCGAACAGCAGGAATTTCTCAGTAAGTGTGGTCTTACCGGCATCAGGGTGCGATACAATCGCAAATGTTCTACGTCTATTTATCTCTTCCATAATATCAATCCAACTCAAGTGTGCCCTCCTTATCCTCACGGTAGAGCACTGCCAGCTTTCCGATGAAAGCCGATACAGCCTTAACGGCCTGCTCAGTTGCGGTGCTTACAGGTTTGCCCTGCACCTTGAGCAGCCAGACTCCGTACAACATATTGAAACAGTCACGCAGTTCCTCATTCTCCGTGCTGTGGTTCTTGGCACGGAACTCTACGATGAACGGCAGAGCCTTGTAATACAGATCCCTGTACTGGGGCTGCTTGTGTGACTCAAGCAGGCGTGTATGAAGATCCTCAAGCAGAATGAGCACGTTCTCATTTATCTGCAGATGACCGCTTACGGTCTTACCCTCGGTGCGCATCATCTCAATCAGGTCATCATACCACTGACGCCACTCGCGGCAATCGGCCTCACTACGGCCGCTGTTCTTAATGACGGAGTCGTACAGACGGTCGCTGTCCAGCCCGGCTGCACGTATCATATCCTCAACCTGCCACATGTAGAGCAGGTACTCGGCAATATTTTTCTCTCGTAACTCTTTTTGTACGAACATCCTACAACTTTATCAAAATCATGGTCAGCCACGCTACGGAGGCTACGATCAGTATGGTACCCAGAATTCTGTTTATCATCCACAGGCCACGCAGGTCAAAACGGTTGCGCAGTTTGTTGATGAGGGTGGACAGGGTAAACCACCAGCAAAAATCGCCCAGCAGGACGAACAGGTATGTCTGCAACTTAAGTCCGGTGGTGAAATCATCGACCGGCAGTGAAAAGAAGGCAAACAGACCCATATAGAAAAAAACCACAAGAGGATTCACTATGGCAACTCCGAACCCGGTAAGCATTATCTGCCAGAGCGAATCCTTCTTTACCTTAACCTCTTTTGATGCCGCAAGGGGGTTGTTCCTTACGGTAGTGATGCCGAACACCAGCAGTAGGGCGCATCCTACCAGTTTGACCACCAACGCTATGGTGGGATCCTCAAGATAGCCTAGCACCAGTGACAGGCACATCATGGTGATCATGATGTAAAAGGCATCACTGACAGACACTCCAAGGCCGGTTAGAAATCCTTTCCACCGGCCTTTGTTGAGTGTTCTCTGAATGACAAGCACCCCCGACGGACCCGTCGGGGCTGCTGCCAGAAATCCTATAGCCATGCCTTTGAGAATTATCTCAAAGACGGATATGTCAATCATCTATATTACTACGTTTCTTTCCGAATGCAAAATTAAGACCCAGACTGAAGTTCAGTCCAAAATCGTGCAAAGGTACAAATTGTGGATTAAATTCCGCCTTAAGTCTGTCAACTGCGAGGAAGAAATTTATACCTCCGGGATGCAGATTGAGCAGAAGGCCCATAGAAGTGCCCATTGTTGAAGCTGCAAAGTTACCCGAGATATCGAACCATCCGCAAGGTGACATAGTGACTGACGTACGAGATTCAAAATATGAATACAGACCAGTACGGAAAGTCAGCAACTCACCGGCTGAAAGCCACTGGGCAAAAGGCATCTGATACTCTGCGCCAAGTCTGAATGTAGCGTCAAGGGCTATCTTTTCCTTTTCGTTGTCTCCCTTCTGGTAGAGTTTTACCATATCTTTGAAGTCATCGGAGATCTTATCCATAGTCTCATCATTGTCTCCGTCAGGCTTGTAGTTGTTGAAGCCTTCAAACTTTACGTACTCGGTGTTGTCAGTTGCGAAAGTGCTGACACCACCCCAATTGATAAAGCCCAGGTCACATATGGATGCAGATACCTTGAGACCCTCAACCAGATCCTTGAAGTCATACTCCGCACCCAGGTCTACCGCAAAACCGTAACTTGAGGGAGCCTTGAAGGAATAGCCGTCCTCAATTCCGTCAAGGGAGTGGTTCTCTGCATCATACTTATACTTGACACCGGGAATGGATGCCTTAAGGGTTCCGTTGCTCTTTACAAGCCACTCGTCTTCGCCCAGTCTGGCATCGATCTCATCGATATTGAGATCTACATACTCTATTCCATCCAGGAACTTGAGGCCCAAACCTACAGTAAGGTTCTCACCGATCTTATGGGAGTGGGTAAGAGATATCTCGGCATAAGTGATGCTGTTGACATTAGTATTCTCAATCATGTAGTTGCCATTGGAGAAACTGGCCTTCATGAAACCGAAGAGGTCCTTGGGAAGTGAAATCTTCTGGTTGTTCCTCAACTTGATATTGAAGGTCGTGAAACCGTTCCTGCCACCTATGCCCAATGCAAGGATATCCATATTGAGACCCACATTGAACTGTGCGGCTTTAGGTAATTTATCCAGGAACTCTGACGAACTGATATCCGGACTCATGAATGTGGTCAACATGCCGGGCTTGGATTTGGACTCGAACAGGAAGTTGGCCAGACCTACTGAGCTCTGTGCATCAACCTGCAGGTTGCTGAGCGCCGGAATTGCCATGAACACGGTACGCTCAGGGGCAAAAGCCGGGTTAAGCTGATAACGCTGGCTGTAACCCTCCAGGAAATAGCCGGAACTTGCACTCTGTGCAGATGAAACAACCGTCACAAGCAGCATTGATACTGCCATGAACGACATTCTGATTATATGCTTTTTCATAACTTTTTCTCTGTTTGAGGGTTATTACTTGTCTTTTTCGGTCAGGTCAACCTTAAGACCCTGAGGCAACAGGATGCGCAGCTTCTTGATCCACAGCCACTGACCCTCATGTATACTTGAACTCTCGTTACCTGAATCGCAGGCTGCCACGAATACGATGCTCTCCAGGTCGGCCAGGCGCTTACCGTTCCTGATATCAATACCCAGAACCATCTGAGACTGGGTAACGGTATCGTTTCCGGCTTCTATCACGCATGAATCGATCTTGATGTCATCCATCTCATATCCGTACTTGTCGTATGCCGTAGCCACGAGCTTGACACCCAGAGGTATGGTGCTCTCGATATCGGCAACAAGTTTCATCCCGGTTGCATCGATCTTATCGGCCACATCCTCGAGATCCTTGCTCAGATCCCTGATGGTATCAGAGTATTCTATGTAGAGGCTGTCAAATGCCAGAGGTATGGAAACATCATAACTACCGCAAACGAACAGAGTACGTGTAAGGTCAACGAAATGATACTCGTCCTGGTTTACACCTGCACGCAGATTGAACTCAATCTTGTCAGGTATGGTTGTCATAAGCTCTGAAAGACGGCTTATACGTACATATATGGTATCATCTGAAACAGGCACATCCCTCTCATTCTTGTAGATGACCAGTGTGGTGGTACGTTTGTCAGTGTCATAATCACACTTGGGAAGATGGATGGTTCCATTCTCCGGACCGATGTTACGGGCTATGTATTCACCCTTGGAATCATATGAAGAGAGGCTCAGGTCCATATCGATGGGAAGGGTTACTGAGCTGGTCAGGTTGATTACTATCTGAGGATCACTGAGTGAAAGCGTATTCTTTTCATTCTGGAAGAAGTCATTGTCTTCACCCAGTGAGAGTTCTACCATCTCATGTACCTCATCGATCTGAGGATTAACCTTTCCGTAAGCAGCCTTGACGCGGATAGAATTGAACTCCACGGCGGGCCGTACTGTAATCATATCCAGACCTGCCAGGCCGAGATTCTGCTCAGCGACAGTTGCCGCACCTGAAATCTCGACTCTCTGGTCAAGAAGTTCCAGACGTCCGTTTACAATGACAAGAGGCTCCTTGAACTCCAGACCTTTAATGTTGAATCCTGACAGAATCAGACCGTCACCACCGGAGGCCAGTTCGCTCTTGACGACAGTCCTGTTGATTACGATTGCACCGGAGAATTCATCAATATAGATATTGGGATCCTGGCCCACATACTCCATCTTGATGAAATCCGGCAAAGAAATGGTCAGGTCCGATATGGTGAGTGATTCTATCTCATCGGGCACACCGTCAAACTTGAGAGACATAGTCACTCCGGCAGGATTGTTTTCATCGATGTCTATACGGCTGAGAGCCACAAGAGACTCGTCAATATTATCCTCTACAACGTCAATCGATGTCGAGCTGCTCAGCTCTGACCTGATTTCTGCGATAGTGAAGTCTGCATCCTTGATGACGATAGCTCCCGATACGGTAAAGCCTACGGTCTGGTCTTTCATCTTGGCAAGACCGTCCGAATCCAGTCCGTCCTTAGGGGCGATGGTGATTGCAGTGGAGTATGATACGTTATTGTTCATCGTGATGGCACCGGTAAGTTTGTCAACATCCTGATACAGTTTGACTTTACTGAGATGCAGTACAATATCATTACCCTTGGCCTTAGTAGGATCTATGACAAGGATGTTGTCGTGGTCGGCATCGGAAGTCCAATAACCCCTGTCCTCCAGACTGTAGGTCTTGTTAAACACGAAATCATTAGAGAACACAAGACGTATGGAACTCTGATTGTCAAAACTGAACGGATCAATGTCAAAATCAAGCATTGAAAGCTTGATGTAGCTCTCATCCTCCTCAAAGTCAATGGTGTTGATTCTCTTCATACCTCCAAGTCCCTTGACCTGGAAGCTTGACTTGATACTGTCCTCAAGAACCGGGATCACCTTGGCGCGGGTATCGACAGAGAAATCAGCTATCTTAAGCTGGTCGTTCAGTTTTACATCAACATACAGGCTACCCGTTCCCTTTGATGTACCGGAAACTGCCAGATCCAGAGAGTATGAGATCTCACCGTCAAAGTCAATGGTATGGCCACTGCCTGAGAAATCACCTGACACCAGATAGAATGACAGAGGAAGGACCTTGCTGGCACCAGTAAAGGTTTCAATCTTCTGGTTTTCATTCATAGTGATGGTGAAAACATTTCCGCTGGCTGTGATGGTACCCTGTTTGATGTAATTGCTGAGCTGGTCATCCTTGGCAAGCACGAAATTATCCGGGAACGATATGCTGAGTTGCTTGATGCGGATCACAGGATCATCAAGTGTGGAGTATATACCACCCAGATCGACATTAAGGCAAATCTTCTGTCCGGTTTTAGTACCCTGCTTACCGAAAGTGATGGAGTTAAGATTCTCCACCTCATCAGGAAGAGTAAAATTGAAAGATAAACCCTGAGTCTGTTTGGGAACAGGTATATCCAGATTGTTCACCTTGTACCCCTTGATACCCACCGGGAAGGACTGAGTGGTCACCTCCAGACTGATAGGATCGAAATTATCCTGCATATCAGACAGGTCAACGGTTCCGACTTTCAGTTCGCTCTCACTGTCCATGGTGGGGATATTGAATGTAAGGTCCTCTTTCTTAGGCGTTGCAAAAGAGGTTGTGATTTCACCGATAGTAGGAGGATCAATGTTGATATCCAGCGGATCTATCTTTACTTTGACAGAGTCAACGGTACCGTCCATCGTTATTCCGAACGTACCGTCATCCAGTTTCTTGAGCATTGAGTCATCACCGTCAACTTTGATGAGCGAATCAAGGAAGAGGGTATCAAGACTACCCAGAGGAATAGAGAGACCTCCGGGACCTATCTGCATGTCCAGACTGATCTCCTTGTCGAGATCCAGTTCATTGGTTGTGGTCAGACAGGAACCAAAGCCAAATGCAGCGACAACACCGCAAAGAGCCAATGATCTGTTGATTTTTTCCATAAGGTTTATAATTGGTTTAGTTATTTATTACCTGTTAAGAGACACATTGATATCGCAAAGATACAAAAAAGGAGTACACACGCGCGTGTGTACCAAGAAAAATTTAAAAATTGTGAAAAAATTATTCTTCCCGCTCTGATTTGTCGTGACGGCGGACGGTTACGCGGATACCGGACAGACGACGTTCTTTCTTCTCCATAACCTTAAGTATCAGATCCTTGCAAACAAGTTCCTCATCCTTTTTAGGGAAATCACCCTTGAGTTCCAGAAGGAATCCGGCCAGAGTATCGGCCTCACCCACCGCCTGGGCATAATCATCCTCATCCAGACCTACTATGCGGAAGAAATCAGAAAGCAGCGTCTTTCCCTCAAAGACGTATGTATCAGGGCCTGTCTTGCGATAACCGACGGTATCGTCATCAAACTCATCGTTGATTTCACCCAGGATCTCCTCAATGACATCCTCCAGAGTTACCAGACCCGATGTACCGCCGAATTCGTCGACCACTATAGCCATATGTATGCGACCGGTCTGGAAATCATGCAGGAGGTCATCGATCTTACGGGTTTCCGGTACAAAGAATGCAGGGCGGATGAGTG
>Ga0265299_10001754_pt1 | contig 23772 bp, 16 predicted proteins | sample AusTroGonzalo_MG_4_FD_193485 | JGI IMG/M metagenome (GOLD analysis project Ga0265299, IMG submission 193485) | Bovine rumen microbial communities from tropical cattle in Woodstock, Queensland, Australia - Gonzalo_02 | ecosystem: Host-associated > Mammals > Digestive system > Stomach > Rumen ... | reverse complement strand
CTTCCGCAAGGCGATTGCGAAAGGCAAAACAGTATGCATGTTCACCGCCGTTTGGTGCGGTCCCTGCCGACTGATGTACCCGCGATTGGAGAATGTGGCCAAGCAGCTCGGCAGAGGTTACCGTTTCCTCAAAGTGGATATCGACCGTTGTCGCACCATCGCCCAGGAATACGACTGCATGACCATCCCGGTCGTCATTCTTTTCGAGAACGGCAAGGAGCTGCGCCGCATCACCTCGGCTGCTTACAGCGAGGAAGATATTCTGAAGTTTGTGGAGGGCCAATAGCGCACCTTGTCGGATTGTGGCTAGGCTAAAAGCCAAAAGCTAACAGCCAATAGCCAAAAATTTGTACTTTTGCCCCCAACTTAAAATCCCAAAAGAATGAACCCCGCTTTTCATACCCTGGACATCATCATTTTCGCCGCTTATCTGGTAATTATTGTTGGATTAGGCATCTGGATTTCCCATCGGAAGAAGAACAAAGACAAGACCGCAGAAGACTATTTCCTCGCGGGTAAGTCGCTGCCGTGGTGGACGATAGGTGCGTCGCTGATCGCCGCGAACATCTCGGCGGAGCAGTTCATCGGGATGTCGGGATCGGGATTCGCAGGCGGCTTCGCGGTGGCCTCTTACGAGTTCATGGCCGCACTCACCCTCATCATCGTGGCCAAGTTCTTCATGCCGGTGTTCGTGAAACAGGGCATCTACACCATCCCCGAATTTGTCGAGAAACGCTATTCCCGGCAGCTTAAAACCATCCTTGCGGTGTTTTGGCTGGCGCTCTTCATCTTCGTCAATCTCACCTCGGTGCTCTTCCTCGGCGCCAAGGCCATTGACACCATCATCGGTACAGGCGACGGCTCATTAATACTCCCCGCCATCATCGGATTGGGTGTCATTGCCGCCCTTTATTCCATCACCGGCGGCCTCTCTTCTGTGGCCTGGACAGACATTCTGCAGGTCGTTCTGCTCGTTTTGGGCGGTCTCATCACGACGGTGGTCGCACTGCAGGTCATCAGTCCCGACGGCACCCTCGCACAAGGAATACGCCATCTCACAGACACGGCGGGCGACCGCATGCATCTGATTTTACCCAAAGACAACCCCGAATACCACAATCTGCCCGGCATCGCCATGCTCATCGGCGGCCTCTGGGTCGCGAACCTCTACTATTGGGGCTTCAACCAATACATTATCCAGAGGGCGTTTGCCGCCAAGTCGCTGCCCGAAGCGCAAAAAGGTCTGGCGTTTGCCGCATTCCTCAAACTTCTCATCCCCTTCATCGTGGTCATCCCGGGCATGATTGCCTACGTGATGTACACAGAAGGCAGCTTCGGCGCGGTGGAAGCCCTTACCAAGGCCAACGGCGCCCTCAACAACGACAATGCCTATCCGTGGCTCATCAGCACCTTCATCCCAACGGGACTCAAAGGACTGGTACTCGCCGCCTTAGCCGCCGCCATCATCTCTTCGTTGGCCTCCATGCTCAATTCCGCCTCCACGATTTACACCATGGACATTTACCGTCCATACATCGCCCCTAAAGTGAAGGAAAAAACCGGAAAAGATGTCAGCTTGGTGCTTGTAGGTCAGATTTCCGCCGGTCTTTTCCTCATTGTTGCCTGTCTGATTGCCCCAATGTTGGGCAGCGTGGGACAGATGTTCCAATATATTCAGGAATATACGGGTTTAGTAAGTCCAGGCATCCTGGCGTTGTTCTTGTTAGGACTTTTCTGGAAGAAGACCACCAACAAAGGCGCGATTACAGGTGTGGTACTGTCGATTCCTATCGCATTGGCACTCAAATTCTTGCCCATCGATATGCCCTTCCTTGACCAGATGTTCTACACCTGCATCCTCACGATGGCCATCATCGTGTTGGTGAGTCTGCCGACCTGCCCTGACGAGGATGACGTGAAAGGTATCGCACTGACGGGCAGCATGTTCAAGACAACCAAAGAGTTCCACATCGCCGCGTATGCCATATTGGTATTATTGGTAGTGATTTACGCGGTGTTTTGGTAAACAGTTTAAGGTTTAGGAGTTTAGAGGTTTAGGGAATTACCCCGTAATGACGAGGTTCTTCATAACAAACTACCCTGTAGAAGGTTATTGTGACAACATCAATTTCAGCTCAATACCCGCCTCTAAGTTCATATTGTTGTATTGATTCTTATTCTTGGGCTTGTTGATGGCATGATTGTAATAAAGTTTCAGTCCGATCAAACGGCTGAATTGATAATCTGCCGCCACATTGATGGTAATGTTCATAGCTCCTGATGTCACCTGCTCGTCATTTTCAGTGATTCTGCGCAACATCGTCTGATTGTCCTTCAGGCCGAAACCTGCCGTAAGATTCAAATCGCTGACAAACTGGCGTTTTGTGCCGGAGAAAACCAGACCAATCTTAATATCCTTAAAACGATAACCTGCCGAAACCGCAACTTCCTTGCTGGTCGTTTCTGTAATTTGCGTATTGGTGAAACTGAGAGAAATGTTTCTAGCCTGCTTGTATTCAATCTTCAGCAACATGCTGTTTTTCAAGGTCATATCAAAACCAATCAACGGAGCGAACTGTTCAGACAATGCCATCTGACTCAACTCGTAGGAAGGGATGAAATCACCGATGGCGTTATATGCCGTAGGATGACCTTCTGCATCATGCGTGAATCCGATATTAGTGGAGTAACTACCGACACTGTAGTTACACGTATAGTTGTGCGTCAGAGAGAAGCTTTGGAACACCTTCTCCATGCCCTTGATTTTGGTCAATCCATTGTAATTGAGACGCCAGTTGGGCAGCGGAATGGTCAAGAAAGGACTGAAGATATTCGATTTTACCGGATCTCTGTCGAGGTATGTGGTGAGGAAAGCGCCCATCAACACATCTTGGGAAATGGCGCTGTAACCCACCGGGAATCCCGTTTCGGGGTTAACTTCTCCCGAATAGTTGGGATTTTCCTCCGCATAGCGCTCGGCCAACTGCTCCCGCACCGCACGGAAATCCTGGAACAGATCGTCATGGTTTTTGAAGAAGGTTCCCAATGCGCAATAGGTCATACTAAACGAACCATTCGTTTTCGGAGTGTAATGCGAAACATTTCCAAGGGCATCCACATGGAAATATTCGGAGAAATTCTCCGTATAGTTACGGCTGGCAGAAACGTCGATTCGGAAATCCTTGAAGGGTTCCACCGTCGCCCTGAAATTCATCACTTCGTTTTTGGTGCGCTGATAGGCAGTATTCATGAGGGAATCGGTCGTCAACCAATGATTTCGTGCGGCAATTTCCTGAATATCAGGCTGTCCACCGAACATGAAAAGGAAGCCGGGAGTGCTGCTCTCCTTGGTGATACCGACCAGCGTGGCCGAGTACATGTAACCGGGCAGAATGGTTCCTCGACCCAGGGAATAGTTAGCGGAAACGTTGCGCACGGACATCAACAAACGGACCGTTCCATCCAGAATTATGCGACCAATCGGGGGTTTCTCACGCAAAGAGTCGTTCTTGTCACGGTTTTTCTTGCCTTTTTGAAAGTTTTTACCATCGTCCTCGTCTTTATCCTTATCCTTCGAATCCTTGGAATCTCTCGCTTCATTCTTATTCGACTTCTGGTTCTTCTGCAAGACTCCTTGATTCACTTTCTTCAAATAAGGCACTGAATTATAAAGTGTTACAAGATTCAAAGAGGCGTTACCCTGAATATTCTGTGAGTTTTGAATGGTGTTTCCTAAGTTGGATAATGAAAGTGCGGAAGCCGTGTACATATACATGGAAGTGTACCGGACATTCGCGTTGATAAACTTGAACAACGGAATTTTGTTGATCGGTATCTGGTAGGTGGCGTTGAAATTCTGCCGATAGTCGGTCGTACGTCCACCTTTTCCTAGACAACGCCAAACGGAATCTTTCTCCGTGCGTGTGTCGATACGGCCTTCGGGTTCGTCGATACGAGCAGACGCATCCGCCTTGAACTCCAGTTTCAAACTTTGGAATATATCCCAGTTAAAGGCATAATTACGCGTCCAGTCGAAGGACTTTACATAGTTCGTATCGATGATGATATTTCCTTGGCTCTTAGGACGATACTTGAATTCCTGCATATCACGGTGAAGGGTGGTACGGATCACGATGTTCTTCGGCATCGGAGTGATATTGAAGTCACGGATAATCTGCAACCATTTGTTGTTCAGCCACTTCACCTTCGAGAAAGGTCGGTAGTTCTTTGGATTTGTACTGAAGGTATAACCGATTTCGCCATTGTGGATGTATTCATTGTTCATCTCCACATCTTCATCACGCTGTATCAACTCGGAATAGGAATAGGAGAAGTCAAGGTTCTCGATATCCCAAAGGTGCATCTTCGTATTGCCACCCGAAAAATCGCGCTCCTTGCGGACATTCATGAGGTTAACGTTCTGGCGTTTGGTGATTTTGTCGGTCAGGTAGCGCAACGAGTCACGTCCCGAGGCATCCAATTCTGCCAGTTCATCCTTCATCTTCACGTCAGGATTCAGCGGGTTATATTCGGGTTGCACAACAGCCAAAGAGTAGTCGTAGTGCACGGGGATCTTGATGTTCCATTTCTCCGGGAAGAAGAGTTTTCCTGCGTCAATATTCGTGGCGATGTCGAAATTAACGTTTGTTTCATGGGAACGTTCCGTGATAGACTGTTCCAGAGAACCGAATCCAGGGCTGGAATAAACGCCCGAGATGGTCAGGTCACCCACATCGGCAAGTGTGGCGCGGGCCCGCAACAAAGCAGCAACACCCTGTCGGTCGTCAAAACCACTCAGTCGCAACTCATTGACCCACATTTCCACTGACTTGGGCCTCATATCATCGTTGTCATTCTGAGACCGCTTTTTGGGATTTCGGATACCGATCATGATGGTGGTCACCTCCCCTAAATTCGGGTTACCGACCACAGTATACCGAGGATCTGTATCGGAAGCACGAGGCGGGGAATAGGGCATCAGAATATTCGGGTGCGTTCCTTTGCGAATCTCACGGTTACGCCTCATTTTCAATGAAACCAAAGAGTCGAGTGTGATATAAACATTATTCTGTTCCGGCCAGATGGCGTTCGTGTCACGACCCACACCCCAAGGTGTGATTTCGATCGGAATCTCATACTCATAGTAGTTTTCCGTGAAGTCGGAGCCCAAACGGATGAAAGCCGTCACATCGCCTTGGCGCAGATCACCGGACGAGTAAACATCCTCCGCATGAATGTACATCTGCAAATTATTAAACTGGCGAAGGTCGTAGGAAGTACTCTTATAGATGGCTCGGGAGTCACCGTCCGGCAAGTCCACCACCTTCATCGTCACGGATTGCTCATTTTCCTGATATGTCTGGGCCGTCATACCGTAAGCGGTTTCACGGACGATACCCGGGGGCAACAAATAGGGGATGGGGACACGGTTGGCGTTCTCCTCATAACTCACCGTACCCACGTAGAATGAGCACTCTCCGTCATCCTGTGTCGGCAAATAGTCGCCATCCTCACGCAAACTCATGGTATATGTGCGCCAGTCGCTACGCACCAGCTCGAACGTGGCCAGACGGCATACAATCGGTTCCTCGAACTCGCGCATGAACACACGCATGAATCGGATCGAGTTGAAACCGGTCATATTGTTCACCACTTTGTCGGGATTATGAATCGGTATTCTGAACTGATACCATTTCGTGGCAGGTCTGCTGCCGTCGGGCAGCACATTCGGGTGCCCTTCGTAAACATCATTGATATAATTCTGACCCACCACCATCTTGTCTGGCGACAAATCAATCACATACTGATAATAACGTTCGTCCTCGCTCAGTGTGTTGTCGTTGTTCATATCCTCCATATTGGGGATATTTGTGGCGGCGGTAGGATAACTCTCGGGGCTTTGGTTGTCGGTCGGGGAGTTGCCATCTGCATTGTTGAAATACTTGTAACGTTCCACCACCTTGAGGTTTTGCTGGTCATAATCAGAACCACGGAAGTAGTGATAGTTATCCGCTGAAGGGTCAAGAATCGCATTCTGGTATGCCTGGGATCCTACACCGAATGCCGCCGCAACACGATCAATATACGTTTCGCTAAAATAGGCCTGCTCACGGCTATTCGGCAAACCGTCATAACCCACATCCTGATATTGGCGGGAGCCCTCCTGGTTGTCGAAAGAGTTCACAATGATCTGTTTGGTAGGCACGCGACCCCAAACCGTAAAGTCCACATCGCTGTCGGAGCCATCCTCGGGCAGACCATTTTCGAAGAACTTACGACCATCGCGCAAAATATCCTCGGAAATGTCACCCAAGTTGAAATAGAGTTTACCTCCCTTATGGTTAGGATTATCGATAAACGGGTCCATCATCCAGAACTCGATGTACTCGTAGTTGGAGGACTCGAAATCCGTTTGGTCGAACTTGCGCATGATACCGCCCCAACGGGTTTCAGGGTCTTTCAGCGTACCATCCTCATTCAAACCGCGCGAAAGACCTTCGGAACCATCCACATCGTAGTTATTTGAACCTCTTTCCGAAGGATAGAAAGCCATGTTGAAGACCGTCATCAGCGTGGAAAGCTGTGTGGTGGCCTGCTCCTTGTAGGGGAAAAGTTCGGGTTCATAAACAGCACGGGCGTAAGGCTGCGAAAGATCTTCCTTGGTCAAGTTGGAAGGCACTGCCGAGCCACTGTTATAGAACAACGGGTCGATGATATACCAGGACATGCGGGCGCGGTTGTAACCATACGCCAACTGACGACGCACCGGAGCCGTAACACTCACCGGCGAAGCCTCGGGGAAAAGGTCGGGTTGCCCCTGCGGCGTGGAAGCCATCACCCAGTTACTGATATTCATCAAATCGATGGTCGATTTCGCCGACTCGAAATTGTCAATGTAGGTCGTACCGCTCTTGCCAATCTGATTGTTGTGGCCGGGAATGAAATGGGCAAACTCGCCATCCAAATTGAGGTACGACTTAGCGGTTGTATGGTGGAAACTCAACAAATCAATGGCTTTCGTCACGAAGGGAAGTTCTGTCTTGTAGGCAAAATTCAACCCCCAAATCAAGTTGTTGATCGGCTCGTCTCCGTAATTGACCTTGTTCGTGATCGGACGTTCGCTAAGGTTCAACAAGGTGGCCCCGATCGTGAAATCGGGGGAGAAAACATAATCCAAATTGACGCCAAACATCCGCTTGTCGGTTTGATAGGCATCATCGGTTTCGGGAGTGATTTGGATCGGGGTGCCGGAAGCCAAGATGCTCTGGTTGATGATGGTCACGACTCCCATGTCGTAATTGACCGTGTAATCGACATTTTCGGTCAGCGTGACACCACCGGCAGTCACTTTCACCGCCTTGGTCGCCCCGCCACCCGTGAAATGGAACTCGGAACCATACGACGATCGGTAGGTTCCCTCGATGTAGTACTTGTTCTTGCTGGTAATCTGCTGCGCCATCGTCTTCGTCATCGTGTACAGCGAATCGAAAGCGTACTTGTCGGCCAGTAACGGATCATCGAGCACGGCACGCAAATCCTTGCCGAAAGGCTCCGTCGTGGGGAAATAGATGCGACCATTCGTGGAATTGATCGTACCGCCGTTGATATGGGCCCCGTCGATGAAGTCGAAAATACCATCCGGGGAAGGATCCTGCTGCTGGTTCAAACGGTCCAAGCCCATCAACCGAATCAACGGGATTCCCTTTTGCGCACCTTCCGTGAAGAATCCGTTCGGTGTTCCTTCCGCATCACCTGTGTAAAGGACATTCAACCGGAATTTGTCAGAAGAAACCTGATAGGCTGACAAACTATAGACGTTCTTCATCATCAGCTTCCAAAGAGGTGACTTGGTGTTCAGATTCGTGCTCTTCAACAATTTGACCCGGATACAGTTCGGGGTGGGCACTTCATTGGAGAATTCACCCACTTGATACACGTTGTCATCCCCGATCACAGTATATTGGAAAGCCACGGCCAGCACCTGGTCGGAAGCAAGAGCGGAATTCAAGGAAATGAAGCCCAACTTGGTATTCACGGTGTACTCATTGGCAGACAGCAATCGCGCACTCTCCACTTTCTCGTAATCCGTCCCCGACTTCATCCCAATGGACTGCATATTGCTCGACACATTGGCGATGTTACGGATGAGCGAAGTGTCAGCGTAGGAGTTCAAATTGTTGATGTTGTTGTCCGGATATTGACCACCGGGGTATGCCGGATTGTACGAGAGATTGGGGAATTGAGGGTCGTATTCACCCAAATCTGTGAAAGCCACAATGTTACGGTTGTTCGTTGTAGCCGCGCCGACTGTCGTGCGCCACACCTCAATTTTGGTAATCACGATGGGCGAACCCACCAACGGCAATGTGCTAAGATATTGGTTATAATGCTCTTCAAAGAAATGCCCGATGAAGAAGTGCTTGTTCTCCTCGTATTCATCCGCCCGGAAATAGAAATCGGTTTCCTCTGCACCGCCGGTTACCGTGATGGTCTGCGAAGAGCCTTTCTTTCGCGAAGCGACAGCCGTGATGAAAAGATTTCCGAACTTGAGCTGGGTTTTCACACCAAACAAACTTTGGCTACCAGTGATGAGAGTGCTGTTCAGCGGGAACGTAATATCACCAAACTCAATGAGTTGCAGAATGTCATCCTCCTTGCCGTTATATTTGAGTTTAATCTGGTCCGTATTTGTGGTAACGGCCAGCTCGTCGGTGGAATAGTTCAGATTGAACTCAATCTTGTCACCGATTTTGGCCAAGAGGTTCAACTGGATATCCTCGTCAAAATCAAGCTGCAGTTGCTTTCGCTGCTTCACAGGAAGCAGATAATTGTCTGTTTGAGTGTATTTTACACCTAATTTCAATCCTAAATTACCGGAAGGGCGAATGTCAATCGTATTGCTACCGAAAATCCCTTCAAAAATCTCGCCACCGATGTGCAGTTGGGGGATCAGGCCGCCGCCGCGACGGGATGTCGGCCCGCCGCCAATGGAACGGCTTTGGCTTTGCCAATAGTCATGAATGCTTTGCTGCAGGTCGTAGTCGATGTATTCGTTAATGTCCATGTACGCACCGGGGCCAAAAGGCGAATTTCCGGTCATATACTGGAAATTATAAGTGTTCGTCTCCGGGTCGTAAATGATGGACTGTCCTATTCCAGGCGGGTTGTTAAGGTAGAAAGGGTTGTTCGGATTGGGGTTCAGTGGGTTGATATCCGGTTGGGGGAGTGCCGGGGGATTGGTGTCAGGCGGACATATCGGATAGGACAGCCGGACACTCGAAGGAAGTGTCTTGCGGACAAACGGACTTTTAGCAGCGTGCAGGCCTTCCAGCCCGAAGCCGATAATAAAGAACGCTATGACGACAGCGTGTATATATTGTCTTACTTTCAAGTCTTTCTCTTTTTTGTTACAATAATTTCAAAGCCTTCTTAATGAGTTCTTCTACAGACAGTTGTATTCCTTCAGTCTTTATAATCTTATCCAAAACTGTTTCCGCCCCAGACTTCGGGAAGCCCAACGCGACAAGAGCGGATAACGCTTCAAATTTATTATTATTGTATGCGACATTAATTTTTGTTGCATCAGCCCAGGAAGCCTTCTTGGCTTTGTCTTTCAATTCGATGACCACGCGCTGGGCTGTCTTGGCACCGATGCCTTTCACCGACTGGATGGCTTTGATATTTTCGGTGGCAATGGCATTGAGGACTTCGCCCACACTCATGGAGGACAAAATCAGCCGCGAAGTGTTCGGACCGATGCCGTTTACGGTGATCAGCAGCTTGAACAGTTCTCGTTCTTCCTCAGTGGCAAATCCGTACAAAACCTGCGCATCCTCCTTCACGATGAAATGCGTCAGCAATTTAACCTCCTGGTTGTCCTTGATTTCGGAGAAAGTGGCCAGCGAAATATTAACATAATACCCCACCCCGCCAGCCGTCTCAATGACTACATACGCGGGATTCACTTCCTCTATTCTGCCTTTAATGTGGTTTATCATATTGTAAAAAAACAAGCGGCAAAGATACAAAATTTGGAGCTATCTCCACGTTAGAATTTTCGGTTGCCGGTGAACAGGAACGGGATACCATTTCCTTGGCAAAACTTCCGCCATCGTTCCACGTAGAACGGCGAATTCGTGCCATCTGCCACCACCTCATGAAATGTCATTAGCACCAGCAGCTCCTCAGGCAACATCCGTGGGTTTTGATGCAACAACAAACAATCAATCCTCAGAGAATGTAGTTCTTTGGCATTCATAACTTTTTGATTGTTAGTGAGTAAAAAGTAATTCCGGCCTTCAAAACGAATAAAATCCCCTCGCTTGCAAAGAAACGGCGTATCATACGTTACAGTGTCAAGCGGCACAATGGTCACCTTCAAACGATGTTTTCGTGCATGGTTCCGGACATTGTACTGATACACTTTGTCTTCCATACTCCGAATGGAATCCGTAAAAATCACCGTCTGCCCATGAAAATTATACTCCAGAGCACTGCTTTTTCGAATATGATATGCCAAAAAATCCGTTTCGCGGGACAAGATCAGCTTTTTCACGACAAAAGAACCGCAAAACAAGGTAAACAGCACACTTGCACTCCAAAACGTTTTCCGGTTCCAACGATGGAGCAACAGGCACAGAAAACCGATAACTCCATATAATAGAAATACTTGCACAATATGATAGTCTATATTTTCCGTCACTGCGTGCGGCAGTCCCTCGATGAAGGTGATGATGCGGTTCATGATACGGATTTCCCATGTCAGAAGCCACGACAAATATTTGGATAAGAGTGGAATAAACGAAATCGGAAGCAACGCGACCCCCGTGATGATGACGACAAACGAGAGGGCGATCACGCTCAGATTGGAAAGGATGAAATAGTTGGGGAACTGCGCGAAATAGTAGATGGAAATGGGGGAAGTACCCAGTTGCGCCGCCACCGAAACTGTCAAAAGTTCCCAAAAATAGCGACCTACCCGCGTGCGGCAGTGGTAGATGGCTGACAGTTTCGGTTGAAACAACACGATACCCGCCACTGCCAGATAGCTAAGTTGGAAGCCAACCTCAAACAGTAGCAACGGATTGAGAACCAACAAAATAAATGCAGAGGCAAATAGACTGTGGAAGACATTCGTGTTCCGCCGCAGCAGCTGTCCCACCGCCACGAAAGTGAACATGGTGGCCGACCGGGTCACCGACGGTGCCAGTCCGGTAATGTGCGCATAGAGCCAAATCACCAGCATCACCACAAAGGTTTTGAAAATCCGCGAGCCGCGAAACAAATCCAATGGTTTCAGCAAGAAATTGATAATCATAAAGATAACTCCAACATGCATCCCGGAAACACAAAGGATATGGCTCACGCCTGCTGAAGAGTAGGAAGCCTTCAGCTCCGGATCCAACGTGTCATCGTCGCCAAGGAGAATGGCCTTCAGAATATCGAGTTCATCACCACTCATGCCCGCAGATATGTACATGCCAGTCAGGCGGTTACGCGCTTGCTGTGCCACAGACTTCAATCGGTTGGCGGGTTGGTGTCCGACACGTTGCCAGCCTCCATCCCGCACGAAGCCGGTATAGTAGATGCCGCGCCGTCGCATATAGCGCTGATTGTCAAAGGCATCGGGATTTTGCGGAGGCTCCACACGACTGAGAGCGGAATGGACGAGCATCAGGTCGCCATACCGCATAGTCGCAGCAGCCTCCGAAGGTTGGACATAAAGCAGGACTTTCCCTTTAACGAACTTGTTTTCAATATTTTGTAACAGCTCGGCCTCTATTTTGACACTTCGTTCCCGCACCGCAGGTTCCGTTGCCACGCGCACTAACCAATCCGAATTCGACACCATCATCTTTTCCGACATGGCCGTATGGTATCGACTGTTGGTCAACGTGATGCCCGCCAGAAAAAAAGCCGCGCTCATGGACAATGTCTGGATCCATCGCCAACGGTACGCCTTGACCAATGTAAGAAACGCCACCAGGACGAAGCAAATCAAAGCACTTACCAGCATGATGAGGCACGCTCCATTGGAAAAGTCCCCGAAGTAAGCCGTCAAGATGCCTGCCACGTAGGGGAACAACACTTTCACGATAGGGTAATTTTCAATTTTCATCGTTCATTGTCTTATTTTTATGGTTTATAATATATTGATTCACAGCGTTTTGTGCAAATACTTTTGTTTCTGGTCATAAAACATTTTCACAAAAGCAAATATACAACAGATTCTCCGCAAACAGACGGATTGCGAAGAATTTTATCAACAATGAAATGCGAAGAAAAACTACTGGTTGAGGTACAAATCCACCAATCCTTCCGGGGTGGAAACATACAGGACTTTGTTTTCGCGATCAACGCGGGTGACGAACTGCTGCGATGCGGGGATGAGGATTTCCGTGCCGTCGTGGTCAACCCGCATGAGAGGGTTGTTCGCTAATTCCATAAAGTCTTCACAGACTCCGATCTCTCCCAAATGGTCATCAACCACTTGGAAACCAATCACTTCGTGGAAATAAAAACGGTTGCCGGAAAGTTTCGGCAGGGAGCTAAGCGGGAGATAGAGTTCCGTTTGCGCGAACTCCCGCACATTGTCCATATCAACCTCCTGCAGTTTGACGATGAACTGGTTATTGCCCTTATATTGCAGTCGTTCAATCATATAGGGCAGCATTTCACCATCAGTTTCGATGAAGACGGAGGTCAGGTCGAGATAGCGTTCGCAATCATCGACATCAAAAAAGGCACACAACTCGCCTTTCAGTCCGAAAGGTTTTGTTAGTGTGCCTAAGTAGTAGAAGTTTTTGTCTGCCATTGGTACGGCGGAAAAAACTATTCAGCAGCCGGTTGTTCGGCTTCGGCGGCGGGAGCTTCCTCAGCTGCGGCCTCGGCGGCAGCGGCTTCAGCGGCTTCCTGGGCGGCCTTTGCCTGAGCAGCGGCGATTTCAGCAGCCTTTGCGGCCACTTTTGCGGAAATGGCTTCTTTCACTTTCGTTTCAGCGGCAAGACGTTCTTTCACGACTTTGCGTTTAGCCTCGCGCTCTGCATTCTCGACATCCTTCAGCTTGGAGTTCTTCTCCTGCTTCCAGGCTTCGAATTTGCGCTGTGCCTCGTTTTCGCTGAAAGCGCCCTTAGCCACACCGCCTCTGAGGTGCTTCATCAAATAGACACCTTCGCGTTTGAGAATCGAACGGGCCGTGTCAGAAGGAGTAGCACCTGCTTCCAACCAATACAGCGCTCTGTCGAAATTGATGTTGAGAGTTGCGGGATTGGTCAGCGGGTTGTAGGTACCCAGATCCTCGATGAATCGTCCGTCACGGGGTGCTCGACCATCCGCAATTACAAGGTGGTAAAAAGGTTGGTTCTTCTTACCGCGTCTTTGTAATCTGATTCTTGTTGCCATAATACGTTAATTTTTAAGGGTTAAAAAATTCGGCGGCAAAAATACACTTTTTTGGGATACAAACAATTGGAGACAAAAAGTTTTAAATCAAGTTTTGCAAGCCATGTTCATTGGGGAAACGTTTGATAAAATGTTGGAGATTCCGCTCATCGTTGGCGCGTCTCGCGGAATGGTGCGCCGCGCACGGGGTGAAAGAGGGAAAAGATGGGCGGCGGAGACAAAGTGTCTGGCAACGGAGCGCCTTCCCCCGCCGCCCATCTTTTCCCTTTGTCTCACACGGAGGCGAGCACCATTCCGCCACCGCCATCAGGCGGAGCGGAATCTCCATCCCGCCAGCGCAGGCAGTTGTAGAGACGTTTCATGAAACGTCTCTACCGCCCCGCATCGTCCCGAAACTCCACATACACCGGCAAATGATCCGCAAAACCTCCGATATACCGCGGACCGAGGAACGTTCGGTAGTTCTTCTTCCCGCCGTACTTTTCGTCGTCCACCAGCAGGAAATCGGCATCGAAAATCTGTGCGTTTCCTACCTGCCTAGCCCCGCAAGTATCGGTCAGCCAGGCATTGGAAACGACAAACTGATCCAGACACCCCCAGAAGTCCTCGTGCTTATGAGACCCGCGAAGACTTTGTCGCGTGTAGGGCAGCATAAGATTATAAAGAGCGTCGTCAGGGGCACGCGGGTCGTACTCCCGCACCCGCAAATGAACGAGCATGCTCTCATCGTTGGCATAATCATTGAAGTCGCCAGTAATCAACACTTTAGCACGTGCTTGGTCAGCCAACAGCGAATCCACAAAGTGGCGAACGACATCGGCATAATAGTTGCGTTTGGGCACAGTGGCGGCATAACCGCCGTAACGCGAGGTCCAGTGATTCACCAGCACATGCAGCGAATCTCCCGACGGGAACTGCACCACAGCGTAAAGAATGTCACGGTTGCGGGCAAACGTATCAAACGGGAAGACGACTGGGATTTTCCGGCTACGCAACACCCGCACGCAACTGTCGCGGTACAGCAGCGCCACATCCACGCCCCGACGGTCGGGGGAGTCGTAATGCACGTAACGGTAACAGTATTTCCGCAACGAGGACCTGTAGCACAAATCTTTGAGCACCTGTTCGTTCTCGATTTCCGCCAATCCGACAAGCCAAGGCGGGTCACCCATTCCCGCCGCCACCATCACCTTTCCGACCATGGATACCTTCCGGTAGTACTTTTTATAGGTCCAGTGATAGCTGCCTGTCGGAGTAAAATCATCGTCTGCCTTCAGACTGTCGTCCGATGGGTGAAACAGATTCTCCACATTGTAGAACATAATTTTATGTAGCGTGCTGTCCAATTGTCCGAACACACCCACACTATAAAGAATACCGCATATTAAACTACAAAAGCGTTTCATCTCGTCTTCAATTTGTCAATGCAAATATACAACGAAACAAAGCGTTTGTCAAGAGTTTTCGAAACTTTTTTGTATTATGCTGAGAGACAGATCCTTATGTTGCAAAGATTACAAAATACAAAAACAAATTTAACTATTAATTGTTAAAATTCTAATCGTAATTGGAAGAAATACGCATGTGCGGGCGCAGGAGAGGTCGGAAAGACGATCAGTCGCCTTAACGCATAAACGGGTGACTTTCGCATGGAAGCGCCGCTAACGGGTGGTATTCACCTTTCAACCCGATCGGCTTGGCATTGCGGATGTCATAGACGATCTGGATACACGGGCGCACGTCCTCCAAACCGAAACCATTTCCGGCCAGTATTTGCCGATAACTCTCTGTATGCAGGTCTGTAAATCCATCGCTGAACTCGAAAACCTCCCCATTGATCACCAACTGCCGGAAGGTGGATTTCCCGTTCTCAAGAACCTCCTTGGGTAATGTTTTCCTATTGATACTCAAGAAATAACGAACTCTTGCCTTCTTGAAACGTATAAAGCCCGCCACACGGTCATGCGTGGAGACATTCACCACATTTTCCTGCACATCCCCGAAAATATAGCATAGCATATCATAAAAATGGATGCCGATATTGGTCGCGATGCCACCGCTTTTGCTTTCCGCCCCCTTCCAACTGGTGAAATACCAATTTCCTCTCGACGTAATATACGTCAAATCAACATCATACACAATATTATCCGGTGCTTTATCCACTTTTTGCTTTAAAGCAACAATAGCCGGATGCAAGCGCAATTGAAGAATGTTATAGACTTTCCTGCCTGTCTCATTCTCAACCGTTTGCAAGACATCGACATTCCAAGGATTCAACACCAAAGGCTTCTCGCAAATCACGTCCGTGCCCAGACGCAGGGCGTAGCGCGTGTGCGCGTCATGCAGGTAATTCGGTGTACAAATAGAAATGATATCCAAGCGGTTTTCCGTGCTTTTCAACTTCGACACGTGCCTGTCAAAAAGTTCCATTTCGGTGAAGAAAGCAGCTTCCGGAAAATAGCTGTCGATGATACCCACACTGTCAGACTTGTCGTATGCGGCAACCATCTGATTCCCAGTTTCTTTAATAGCCTTTAAATGCCGAGGCGCCACATAGCCACCCACTCCGAAAACGGCGAAATTCTTCATGTTTTAATCCTTCAATATTAAACCGCAAAAATACACAATTTAGGACTTGGTATGGTTAATGGTTAATGGTTAATAAATGTAATCCTGTATTCCAAAAAAAAGTACTTTTGCGGCCTTTTTAAAGACAAAGATCATGAGTTGCATAGAGCTGATACTCTTGTCGTTAAGTTTGGCAATGGATTGTTTTGCCATCAGTTGTGTGGTGGGAATGTTGCAACCAGATTTGGAGAAACGTTATGTCTGGCGGTTTTCCTTGGCATTCGGCGTGTTCCAGGGCGGGATGCCGCTGATAGGCTGGCTTGTCGGGGAAGAATTGTTAGGTGTGCTGGGAAAAATCGCCCCGTTCATAGCCTTTGGCATCTTGGTTTTCATCGGAGGCAAAATGCTGATCGAAAGTTTCCGAAAAGAGGAGGAAAGTCCTAAACATCTGGATGTCACAAAATGGAAGAATGTTCTGCTGCTTGCCGTGGCCACCAGCATTGACGCGCTGGCCGTGGGGTTCAGCTTTGCCATGATCCAGGAAGAACACATAATCCGGAACGTGGTGGTCATCGGGGTCACCTCCTTCCTTGTCTCGTGGATCGCCTACACCTTCGTCAAAAGACTATCGAACGAGAAAATCGGGAAATACGCAGAAATCATTGGCGGTATCGTGTTGATTCTCATCGGGTTAAAAATTCTGTTGTGATAATTCACACTTTTTTTTTACTTTTGCCGAAAATTATATATGCGTAAATTATTCTATATCTTCATCCTGTTGATGCTTGGCTATGTCGTGACAGCTCAAGGAAATGTTCGCTACGACATTGAGCCGGGTATCGTCAAAATCCAGGAAGACTATATTTATAATTGGCGGAAAGTGGGAGAAATCAACGGTTACCGTATTCAAATAGCCGCCTACTCCGGAGTAAACTCCAAATCTCAGGCCGAATTGGCCCGCAATTCGTTCAACAATCTGTTCCCTTACACTCGTGCATACCTCATCTATAGCGAGCCCTATTTCAAAGTGCGCGTCGGCAATTACTACACCCGTCTTCAAGCCTACAAAGATCTGGAAACCATCCGTGAAACCTACCCGAGCGCGTACATTGTGCCCGATAAAATCAGCTATCGGTAGGCTAATGTTGGTATATAAAAAATCTATATATCAGATTTTCAGTTTTTTATAAATGTTAAAATTGGTTAAAAAAAACTGTATCTTTGCCGCGTTTTAAAATTGATTAATAAAAAACAAGCAATTATGTCTTCTCGTATTGGATACCGGCTTTTCAAACATTACGTGCGGTTTTGCATGAACCATATCATGTTCCGCAAACATTATATCCTTGGCGAAGAGAACATCCCCGAAATGGGTGAGATGTTTGTCATGCCCGCCAACCACCAGAACACGGCCATCGACCCCATTCTGATGATTCTCGTGCAGGACAACCGTTCGCATCCGTATGTGATGGCGATGGGCGGTGTCTTCACCTGGCACAGCCTGATCAACAAGTTTTGGAACTGGTTGGGCATGTTGCCCGCCTTCCGCATGGACTTTGAAGGGGTGGAGGAAGCCGTTTCGCGGGCAAAGTATGTGATTGATTTCGCTGCCGGAAAGATGGTGGATGAGGGCAACCCCGTTTTTCTCTTTCCCGAAACCAACCATCACGAGGAGCACTGGATGCGCGTATGGGTACCGGGCTATCTGGAAATCGCCTTCGCTGCCGCCAAGAAGTCGAATTTTGAACGCGACGTGAAAATCGTGCCTATGGCCCACCATTATTCGTCCTATTACGGCATACAAGGAAGCTACATGCTACATTTTGGCGAACCGGTGTCGCTGATGCCCTACTATGAAAAATATAAGGAGAAACCCCGCACCACCATGCGCGAGTTGAACGAACCGTTTCGCGAAAAGGTGAAAAGCATGATGCTCTACACCGACGACTTGGAACATCACGATCTTTACGATTTTATCAGGCTATCGAAAGTAGGGGAAGAACATGCATTAGAATTAGGCAAAAACCCCGACGTTCTGCCCGAACGCCTTGAGAGCGACCAACAACTTTGGGCAGCGTTGGAGGCAGGTGTGGCTGCCCATCCTGAAATAGCGGACGAGCTGACGGAAACGATGAAAGACATTCAGACCGTGGAGAAAAAGATGCACCTTCGCGAACATGCCGGTGAACAAAAACAACAAAGTGGCATTAAGGTGGCTTTGAGCGTTTTAGCACAACTTGTGCTGTTGCCGCTTTGGGTGTTTTCTCTCTTCCCCGCCGGCATCATGTATTTCATACCGCCTATGTTCATGCCCGGCAAGGAGGACTCATACTACAGGGTCTATACTCAGGCGATGCAGTTTATCTTGTCCATCGTGATCCTGATTCCGTTCAACATATTGGCCGTGCTGCTCACCCTCGGACTGGTCTGGGGCTGGTGGTGGCAGGCGGTACTCTGGATTGCCCTGTGGATTCCACTCGGACTGTTCGCTTGGTACCATGGATTATGGATGCGTCGCACCTGGGAGCAAATCTCCATGCGCCTCCACAAAACAAAAACCCGCAGACTGCGCAGCCTATACGAACGTTTCTACAATCTGGCAAAGAAATTGGTAGGTTAAATAACAATGTAGGGGCGAGAAGTTTTTCGCCCCTACATTGTTATTTAACCTTTAACCCCTTAACCTTTAACCCTCAACTTATAGATGTCCAACACATTCTGCATCAGCATGGCGATGGTCATAGGACCGACACCGCCGGGCACGGGCGTGCAGGCGCGGAGCCGTTTTTCCAGTTCAGGACGGGTCTCCTCGCTATAGACATCGCCCTGCAGCTTGCCGTTCACGCGGTTCATGGCCACATCGATAAGGACGGCACCCTTCTTGAAATCGTAGGGTTGAAGCAGATTTGGACACCCTACTGCCGTGATGACAATATCACCGATATGGGCAATTTCAGACAAATTTTTCGTGCGGGAATGGCAAAGCGTAACCGTAGCGTTTTGGTGGATTAGCAACTGCGCGGTAGGTTCTCCCACCAACTGGCTACGTCCAATCATCACCACGTGTTCGCCGGAAACTTCTATATTATTGGTTTCCAACAAAGTGAGAATTCCTTTCGGGGTGCATGGCATCACGTAAGGTTCTCCCAAATGCAACAGGCCCACATTCATCAAATGCAATCCATCGGCATCCTTACGATAGTCGATAAAGTCTAACACCCGCGCGGAGTTATAGTGGTCGGGCAGGGGCAGCTGAATCAAGATAGCATCCACCTCGTCGTTGCGATTGCACTCGTCAATCATCACCATCAGTTCGCTTTCGGTCGTGGTGTCGGGCAAAAGATGCAGTTGACAGTCCATGCCCAAGTCCCTGCATGTCTTGTCTTTGGAATGCACGTAAGAAAGACTGTCGGGACGATTGCCCACAAGAAAGATTTCCAATCTCGGGGGACGTTGTCCTTTGGCTTTGATTTCCGCCACCTCCTTGGCTATTTGGCCTTTCACCTGCTGTGCACATATTTTTCCGTCGATGATTCGCATAATGTTTTGATTATAAGTGGTTTCTATCGTTTAAATGGAATGCGCAAAAATATGAAAATTCTCGTTGTAGAGACGCGATTAATCGCGTCTCTCCTATCGGCTGTAATAGCGGATTATCCGTTCCAACACCTCTCTGCAGACCGGGCAAAAATCGTTGTAAACGATGCTGTTCATCGTGCAATGGAGGGACGGGCGATAGACACCCTTGGCCACGTAACCACCTCCTTCATAAGCACCTATACGGTTATAGTTAGGGTCTTTTTTGTCCACCGGCGGGGTGGGAATCGGAGTGCCGCGCTCCACTTTGTCAATCCACTTCGACTCGAAATCCACCAAGGTCGTAAGATTGGGTTCGGTAGGCTCCACACCTTCCGGATAAAAATCCTGCACAGAAACCTCGGAAGTATAATACTCGTCCGCCAGACCGCCGATAAGGTGCCCCATCTCGTGAACCACCACATAATCAGGATATTGCCCGTGGTTATAGACCGTACAATAGAAGTTGTAGATACCGCCACCGCCATATTTTTCGCTATTGCAAATGATGATGATGACATCGTATGGCGCGTCATCGGCCACATCATGCAGGTTCCATACACCCGGACACATCAGGTAGCGATCAAGGTCGAGGGCGTTGTAAGTGCAATTCAATAACGTGTTGACATAGAAGTTGTTCTGTGGCTGTGTAATGCCTGATTGCTCCGAAAAGCCCATAATAGCACGAATGTTCACATGGCGGCGATTTTCTTTGTAGGGGGTACAGTTCATCACGTACTTGGCAAAACGTTTCATGTCGTAACGCAGAGTCTTAGCATCGCTTTTGGCATAACCGTCGGGGATAAAGAGGATGTCGATGGCATCATCAGGCGAACTGCCCTTGTGCAGGTTCATAACCGCATACTCTTTCTTGGCCAGCTCCATCGGCAGCGTTGCTGGGTCTAAAACTGTGTCTTTCAACACTGTAGCGACACGACTGCGGTCGAAGGAGGTAAACCGCACACGCACGGGCTGTTTGGGCATCGGCACATTGACACTCTCTTCCATACGGGCAATCTCTGTCTCGCCTCGTTCCGTGGTGCGGTACTCCGTGAAAAGACAGGAATAGCTACGGCTAAAGATCAGTTTCTGGCTTGCAGGGTCCAGCACCTCTACCATAATATCGCCATAGTGGTAAGGCTCCACTAACTGCGAACGAGTACCGCTCCATTGATTCACCTCCGTGAAATGGTGGAACTGCAGCTGCTCAGTGTTCTTATTGCCGATATGCAAATAATTGATTCGCAACGTTTTGTCCACGAAATATTCGTCAAAATGCTGGGCGTTAACATACGTTATACCGCACAAAAGCAAAAACAGGGTTGCGATAATACTCTTTCTCGAATTCATACCTTTCATTTTTCTGTCGGCAAAATTACATATTTTCCAGATACAAAAAAAAGACCCGCCATCGCGAGTCTTTATAGGAATTAATCATCCGCTCCCATGAAGTTTCCGTTTTTGTCAAAGAGCAGGTCCAGGTCATTGTTCAGCTCAACCTCGTACCGTTTATGCTCATATTTGACGTGGGTGGCGAAATTCATAGGGAACCTGGCGGTTAGATATTGGGCGGTGTTTGCGGGCAGGATTCCTGCAGGTAGCGGATTCATACCGCAATCGACCTTGATCCACTTACCGCCATGCGTGAATTCCAACTCCGTACCGTCAAACAGAACTGCCTCATATTGGAAGCCGTCCTTCCGCACAGAAAGCACATCCACTCCGGGAAAATTGGCGGCGATAAACTGTTTGGCCTGATTAGGAAGCTTCTCGGGAGACACCATTCTGTCACACGACACAAACGTACTCAAAGCAAAGAAGCCCAACAAAATAACAAGAAGTTTTTTCATTGTAAACGCTATTAAATCCAAAAAAACTTTGACTGTTCACTAATCACTAATCATCTATAGCCAAGAAATTCCCGTTTTTATCGAATTTCAGCTCCATGCCATTATTCAATTCGATCTCATAACCGCTGTATTTCTTGTCGATTTTGATGATGTTGCTGTTGGCGAAATTGGTCTTCACATACTTGGAAATGGCGGCAGGGATGATGGCTGCGGGGACAGCGGAACCGGGGCATTTCACCTCTTTCCACTCGCCTTGCAGGGTGAATTCCACCTTTGAACCGTTGGCCAAATAGACTTCGTAGTCGTCATCGACCGTGACGGAAAGCACTTCAACGCCACTGAAATGCGTAGTGATAAATTGTTGCGATTTTTGAGGCAGCTCCTTGAAAGTGATAGGTCTGTCGTTGGATGCAAACACATTGAGGGTCATCAATCCCAACAATAAAACAAATAGTTTTTTCATTTTCTTACTCATAGCGGGTTCTCCATGAAAAAATTGCCTTGTTTCGGACGGAACCCTTTTGTCCGAACGTGGCATTTTTGAAAATGCAAAGATAGCATTTCTTTCCATTCTATTTTATGACAATAATAAATCAGTATGGTTTAATCCTCCTAACCATGTAACCCCCTAACCCTTCTTCCGAATTCCGAACGTGATCCCCTGCTCTACCTTCTTGTTGGCGGATTTGAGGATGAGGTAGTAGAGAACGACCCCGAGAACGCTGACTCCGACGCTTAGTAATTCCTTGTGGGTGAAAGCATAACAGCCGAAGAGCAGCACCATCAGGACGAGGAGCGGCACCACGTAGGCGAGTAGCACGGCCTTGTTGCCGGCGGAGGTCTCCAACAGTAGCTCCACCGTCTCACCGACCTCGAACTTCTCGTTTCGGGTATTATTAACGACGATGCGCTCCTGTCGCCGGTCGGAGGGAATGCAAATACTTTTGGCATGGCATCCGCTGCACGCGGAGCTCACGATCACCTCCACGGTGATCTCATCGCCATTGACAGCGCGAACGATGCCTTCTCGGCAAATGTTATGTTCTTCGTTGTTCATAATCATTGGAATAATAGTTTTGCCATCTCCTCCACCTTCGTAATCGGCACGATTTGCAAGTTGTAATCGGAGGGACGGATGCCTTTGAGGTTGTATTTGGAGACGAACATGCGGGTGAAACCTAACTTGTCGGCTTCGGCGATGCGCTGGGCGATGCGGGTTACGGGACGCACCTCGCCGCTCAGGCCCATCTCGCCCGCGAAACAGGTCTTGCTGTCCAAGGCGATGTCGGTGGCGGAGGACAAAATGGCCGCCACAATCGCGACGTTGATAGCGGGATCCTCCACACGCAATCCGCCCGCTATGTTAAGGAATACGTCCTTGGCTCCCAACTTGAACCGACAGCGCTTCTCCAATACCGCCAACAGCATATTCATGCGACGGATGTCGTAACCTGTGGCGGAACGTTGCGGCGTGCCATACACCGCGCTGCTCACCAACGCCTGCGTCTCAATCATCATCGGACGATTGCCCTCCAAAATGCAGGCGATGGCGTTGCCGCTGTAGTCCTCATCATGCTGGGATACGAGGATTTCCGATGGATTCGTCACCTCTCGCAGGCCATCCTGCAGCATCTCGAAAATGCCTAACTCGGAGGTAGAACCAAAGCGGTTCTTGATGCAGCGCACCATTCGGTATCCGTAGTGCTGGTCGCCTTCGAACTGGAGCACCGTGTCCACGATATGCTCCAACAGCTTCGGACCAGCTAACGAACCATCCTTGGTAATGTGGCCGATGAGGAAGACCGGGCAGGCTGTCCGTTTGGCAAAATGCTGGAATTCCGCTGCACACTCCTTGAGCTGCGAAATCGAGCCCGCAGCAGATTCCAACAGATTGCTCTGCATCGTCTGGATGGAATCCACGATAAGAATATCGGGTTGCAAATCCTCTATATGCTTGAAAATCTGTTGTGTACTGGTTTCCGTCAGGACGTAACAATGCGGTGAAGCAGCATTCGAGAGACGAGCGGCACGCATCTTGAGCTGCGCCTCGCTCTCCTCTCCGGAGACATAGAGCACTTTCTGGTTTTGCAAGTGCAGGGCCATCTGCAGCAGCAGGGTCGATTTACCGATACCCGGTTCACCGCCCAACAGTACGATGGAGCCCTTCACGATGCCGCCGCCCAACACGCGGTCGAACTCTGCAAACCCCGTCACGGTGCGCGGGAAACGGGTCAATTCGATATCATCTATCACCTTGGGCGCACTCTGGGTCATCACAGGCGAATAGCGCCCTTTTGAGGCTGCTACGGGCTCCTGCAGGATCACTTCCTCCTCGAAAGTGTTCCATTCGTTACACTCCGGACAACGACCCAGCCAT
>Ga0265299_10001753_pt1 | contig 23776 bp, 16 predicted proteins | sample AusTroGonzalo_MG_4_FD_193485 | JGI IMG/M metagenome (GOLD analysis project Ga0265299, IMG submission 193485) | Bovine rumen microbial communities from tropical cattle in Woodstock, Queensland, Australia - Gonzalo_02 | ecosystem: Host-associated > Mammals > Digestive system > Stomach > Rumen ... | reverse complement strand
GCGCTCGTTGCACCGCATCACCGAACTTCGCGAGATGATTAAGCGCAACAAGTCGAACGCGCTCATCGAGGTCGATGGTGGCGTGAACGCGGACAATATCGCGGACATTATCAAAGCCGGCGCCGATGCAGTGGTGGCCGGAAACGCGGTTTTCAAATCTGAAAACCCCGAAGAAACCATTTGCCAAATGAAAAAGGCTGGTTGCAAGGCGTAAAATGACAATGTAAAGAATTAAAAATCAATACTTATGGAAGAAAAGAAGAAAAGTACCGCCTATAGCATGTTCGTTATCGGATCGTTGTTTTTCGTATTCGGTTTCGTGACATGGCTGAACAATATCCTGATCCCGTACATGCGTACTTCTTGCGAACTGACCACGCAAGTGCAGGGCTATTTTGTGACGTTCGCCTTCTACATTGCCTACTTTGTGATGTCGATTCCGTCGTCGTTTGTGTTGAAGAAGACGGGTTACAGCAATGGCATGGCGCTGGGTTTAGTGGTCATGGCCATCGGCTGCATGATGTTCATCCCGGGTGCGAAGATGCGCAGCTATCCGATGTTCTTGCTCGGATTGTTCCTGCAGGGCAGTGGACTGTCGCTGTTGCAGACGGCCAGCAATCCGTACGTCACGGTTATCGGCCCGATTGAGTCGGCTGCGCGGCGTATGAGCATCATGGGCATCTGCAACAAAGTGGCCGGCATGATTGGTATCCTTGTTCTCTACAACGCATTGTTCAGCGGCAAGGAGCACCTCTTCGAAAGCATCAAGGAGATGGCTCCCGGTCCGGAAAAGGAAGCAATGCTGCAACAACTTTCTAACGGTGTCATCGTGCCCTATCTCATCATGACCGCCGTGCTTATCGCGCTGGTTCTCTTCATCAAAACGGCTCATCTGCCGGACATTATCGAAGAGGAAAAAACGATTGACGGGCAGAAGACGAGTATCTTCAGCTTCCCGTATATGTGGCTTGGCGTGTTAGCCATCTTCTTCTACGTGGGTGCGGAGGTCATCGCCATCGACACGCTGATTCCTTACGGCGATTACTACGGCATTCCCACGGCTGTGTCCCACTATTTCGGTGTGTATGCGTTGATTGCCCTGTTGGTAGGATATATCTGCGGCATCCTGTTTGTGCCCAAGGTGATTTCACAACGTCAAGCGTTAATCATACAACTGCTACTCTCTGTCACCTTGGTGACGGTGGCTTTGTGCACATCGGGAATTGTCTCCATTATCGCCATCATCTGTCTGAGTTTCGCCCATGCCATCATGTGGCCCGCCATTTGGCCGTTGGCTATCCATGATTTGGGTGACCGCACTGAGTTCGCTTCCGCGCTGATGGTGATGGCCATCGTGGGCGGTGCCATCATGCCGCTGATTTACGGCAAGATAGCCGATGCCGCGAACCCGCATGTCGCTTACGCGCTGTTGTTCGTCAGTTACGCGTACATTTTGTTCTTCGCCACGGTGGGGTACAAAATAGAGAAACGGTAATGAATATTGTAGAGACGCGATTAATTGCGTCTCTACAAAGAGATAACCATACGGAGATGAAAATTATCGCTCGTATTCGCAGCGAGTTCCCGTCGAAGTTCGGGATTCCGAGGCAGAGCGGGCTGGTGCCGTCGTTGCGGGCGCGCATCGTGTTCGAGCCGGAATACCGGAACGCGGAGGCGTTGCGCGGCATAGAGGAGTTCTCGCATCTATGGCTGATTTGGGACTTTTCGGAGGCGCATCAGGAGCAGTGGTCGCCCACGGTGCGGCCCCCGCGATTGGGTGGCAACCGTCGCATGGGTGTCTTCGCCACGCGCTCGCCCTTCCGTCCCAATCCCATCGGGCTCTCCTGTGTGGAACTCATAGAGGCTGACCTCAACCCCAAGAATCCGACCCTTCTCGTAGGTGGAGCCGACCTCATGGACGGCACCCCGATCTACGACATCAAGCCCTACTTGCTCACCACCGACTGCCACCCAGAAGCCTCCAAAGGCTTCACACAAGAACATGAAGATTACCAGCTCGAGGTGGAGATTCCCGAGAGCGTTGCCAAAAGGCTGAAACCCGAAAAATTGGAGAAACTGCGCGAAGTCTTAGCGCAAGACCCGCGCCCCGCCTACCACCACGACGAGGATCGCGTGTATGGGTTCTTGTTTGATGGGTACGAGGTCTCCTTTTCCGTATCGGAAAGAACAGCCATCGTAAAAGCCATTAAAACCCCACGTAAGGCGAAGCCGAAATGTGGTGATTAAAACCGGTTCACCCATCCCGCCACCTCCGTGGCCGAAATGTTCTTCATGCACTTGAAGTGCTTGCGGGGACATTTGGAGCTGCCGAACTTAGAACAGGGACGGCAACGGAGCGGACAGACTTCGAAGTTGCGGAACAAGTTGCGTTCGCCGGGCATATAGGGATAGTAGCCGTATTCGGGAATGGTGGAGCCGAAAATGGCCGCCGTGGGCTTGTGCAACGCGGCGGAAATGTGCATCAGTCCCGTGTCGCCAGTAATCACACAGTCAGCATGTTGCAGGATAGCGGCCGACTGGTAAAGCGTGTATTTGCCGCAACCGTTGGTGGCGCGCTCGCCAAGCTGGGCAACAACCTGCTCGCCCTCCTCGTAAACGTCCTTGCCGCCCAAAAGCATGATCGGCTTGTGCAGGATGCTGGCGATTTCCACCACCTTGCTGACCGGAATCCGTTTGGTGAAATGCTGTGCTGCCAGGACAACGGCTACGAAGCCGTCTTCGAATATCATGGGCAAGTCATCCTCGTCAAACCCTTGGTCCTCAGGAATATAGAATTCCAAACCTTTGTGGTCATTGTGCACATCCAATTCTTTTACGGCCTCGAAATAGCGTTCCACAATGTGGGTTTCGGGCATGCCGTTCATCTTGAGACGGTAACAAATCCATTTCGAGAAATTGTGCTTGTTGAAAGTGTAGGAAGGCACCTTCAGCTTGCGCACCACCTTGCGGGAACGCATGGTCTTCTGCAAATCGATGACGACGGAAAAATCCTCTTTCCGTAATTCCTCAATGGTTTGGTTGACGTTGTCGGGGTCGTAAGCGTGCACCTTGTGGATGTGCGGGTTGTTCCCGACCACAGGCACATAGTCCTTCCTTACCAAAAAATGCACTTCCGCCTCGGGCAGCTGTTCGTTCACCGCCCTGACGACCGGCGTGGTCAATACGATGTCTCCAATGGAACTGAGTCGAATGATTAAAATCTTCGGTTGCGACGGGGGTTGTTGTTCGTCCATAATGTGTTAAAAATGATTAATTTTCTTCGGATATGGTTTTATAATAGTTATCTACCGGGGTGGCGTATATTTTCAGCAGGATTTCAAGCATTTTCTCCGCTGAAACATCCGGCACCTGCGATTGTGTCTGCAAATAGTGTTCGAATGAGGTTTTCTCCGCATCCGTGTAGTGCTCATGATACATCTCGTCCTGATGCAGCATATCATGGGCAATGTAGTTGGTGGAATAGAGCGTGTAGTTTTTATATATCTGTTTGTCAATTAGTTGGCAGACAAGATTGATTTTATCGTTGTTGGAAAGATTTTCGGGAATAGCGTCCAATTCGCTTTCAATGGGCGTGCCGATGGTGAGCGACATGTGCCCTTTTTGCCCGAAAATACCCTGTTTGATGCTGTTGAAGTCCTCGCCAGGCTGTTTCTGGTAAACCGTATGCTCACTTATCGCTAATTCCCTGGCTTTCAGTTTGTCACAAGGCTCAAACTCGTAGGATACAGTCACGGGTGTGATTTTCATCCGGCGGATGGTCTCCATCAGGTTTTGGTCGTTGCCGAGGGTGATCATCTTCACGAGCCCATGCTTGGTATAGTCGTTGCCGTCTTTGGTACGGCCGTCCCGCTGGGCAATCCAAACAGACTCATTGTCCTCAAACAGAGACTGTTGGATGTAGGCGGCAAGCGTGTGGGAGTTTTCCAGCTTCTCGCGCATGGTGCCGGTCCGCTTCACTTTGATCATCTTGTTCAGCTTAGCGACTTCGTTCAACACTGGGGTGGAATAAAGGTTGTCGCCCACGGCGATGCGGGAAGTGTTGCGGTTTTCGACGAAGAAATAATACTCCAACAAGGCGGGGTCTAACGTGATGTCGCGATGGTTGCCAATGAACATGTAGGCTTCGTTCTCGTCGATGTTTTCAATGCCCGACAGATCGGCCCCTTTGGAGGATTGGGCGATGAAGACGTCCACGAACCGCTTGTCGAGGTCGCATTGCACTTCCTCAACAGTGTTAAAATTCCCTAAATTCTGCCGGAACTGACTGATGGGATAATCGGGCAGGAACATGGCCATAGCTTCCTGAAAACCACGATATTCCAAGAGTCGGAGGTATGCCGCCTTGAATTCAAGGTTGTTGTAAGGTCGTATGTCTTCAAAATCCATCTTCGTCATTCAAATCAGGCGGCAAAGATACGATTTTTTAGTGAATGGGCAATAGGACTGAGTTCCAAGTTTAAATGCTTGATACGTAAGACGTTGGAGCGTCGTCGTTAGATGGTTACAAGAGGTTGGAATTGTCCGAGGTGCGGCTAACCCAACATAATGTAGAGGTCGGGATACTGGTGCGGCGACTCCTTCTTGTGGCGGGTGAGGGCGAAGGCCAACGTCAGAGAGCCGATACGCCCGCTGTACATGTTGACCGTGAGGATGAGCTTGGCCATCCAGTTCCAGTTGGCACACTCGCCGGTGGAGAGTCCGCACGTGGTGAATGCCGACGAGGTCTCAAACAACGCGTGCAACAGCTGCACATCAGGCTCCACCACGGTGATGAGGAAACAGGAAATGAGGATGAATGTCGCCGACATCATCATGATGGTGGTTGCCCGTTCCACTAACGACGGCGAGATGGACTTGTGGTCGAATTCGATGTCCTTGCGACCTTTCACCGTGGCGATGACGGACTTGATGACGATGAACAGTGAAGTGGTCTTGATGCCGCCGCCTGTAGAACTTGGGGATCCGCCGATGAAAATCGCCACCAAAATCAAGATGATGGTGGAAACATGCATCGCATTGATATCCAGAACGTTGAATCCGGATGTGCGGCAAGTGACGATCTGGAAAACGGTGGTGAACAGTTTGTTCCCCATGCCGTCTACACTCTTCAACGTGTTGTCATATTCCAACAGGAAGAATAGAACACTGCCTATAATAATGATGGCGAAAGTGACATAAAGGACGATTTTAGTCTGCGGCATGAGCTTTTTCCAGCGGTATTTGTTACGTTCGCGGATATAGCGGTAGCTGAAGAAGTCACGGATGGTGACAAATCCGATACCGCCAAGGAAGACGAGTCCCATAATGACCACTTGCGGGAAGTAACTTCCTGGCACTCCGAGATTTAGCAGACTGTCGTCAATGAGCACGAAGCCGCCGTTGTTGAACGCCGACACGGTGTAGAATATCGAGAAGAAGAGGTTCTGCTTGTCGGAGAGGAAGAACCCCGTGGATTTCCAGTAGGTGAAGAGGAATGCCATGCCCGCCGCTTCGATGATGAAGGTGGTGAGCACGATGCTGCGCAACAACCCCACCGAGTCGGAGAGGCGGTCGGCGGACATCATGTCGCGGATCATGTACTGGTAGCGCAGGCCCACCATCGAGCGCGACAGGAACGTGGAAAAGAACGTTGCGAACGAGAGGATGCTCATGCCGCCGAGCTGGATTAGCACCAGGATGACGACCTGCCCCTTGAACGTGAATGTTTCCGGTGTGCTTACGACCGAAAGTCCCGTGATGCAACTCGCGCTTGTAGCCGTGAAGAGTGCGTCGATGAACGAAATGCCGTGGGTGGTCATGCGCGGCATCTTCAGCAGAAGCGTGCCGATGGCGATGAGGAACAGGAACGACGCCACCATCAATACTGGGGGACTCAGATGGTAATTCCCCAAAGAACTGCTCATCTTCGCTATCTCAATCAGAACGATGATTAAGAAGTAGAACTGTATGAATATCAAGTAGATATTTTCAAAGTTCTGTGCGTTGACAATATCAAAGTGGAAGATATTGACGGATATGAACTGTACGATTAGCAGCAGGATAATAACGAACTCGATCCACGAATGTTTGATGTAGTCGCTGCGGTGCAGATTGTAGAAGAGAAGGACAAAATATTTGAGAACGTAAAAAGCAAGGCTGCCGTGGATGATGATTCGGATGATGTTCTTGGTCTGCGGTGTGATGTAAAGACCGTGGTAGCAGAAGATGCATGCAATGGTCACGACGGAAATCACCAGACTGCAAATCTGAAGGGCCAGCTGGATGCGGTCCTTGTAATTCACAATGTGGATGCGGAGCTTCCCGTTGTATTCGTCGTGATTCCGGATAAAGCTCATTTACAGGTTGATTTTGATGAAGTTGTCGATGTCGCGGTCTTTGCCGAACAGCACGAAGACATCGTCTTTGCGGATTACTGTGGAGTTGTCGGGAACACCGATAATATGCTGTTTCATAGTGAGTTCCTTGTTCTCGATTTCCTCAAAATTGCGACGGATGGTCACCAGGCTGAGGTGATGGTTGTCGCGGAAGTTGATGTCGCCGAGCGTGAGTCCCTCCAAGCGGTCGGGCGCGATGATGGAGGCGATACGGTACTCGTCGGGCATCTGCAGATAAGACAGGATGTTGGGGTTGCTCAGCCGTTCGGCCAGCATGGTAGCCAGCTCCTCCTCGGGCGACAGGAACTCGGTGATGCCCATCTTCTCGAGAATCGTTTGCTGGTGCGTTCCTTTTGTCCGGCAATATATCTTACTGATACCGAGGTCGATAAGATTTGAAATACAGAGCAGCCTCTCCACAAAGTCGTCTCCGATGGCCACAATCACGGCGTCGAAATCCTTGATGTTCTCGTTGAGCAGCGCACGCTTGTCGGTGGCGTCGGTGCAGACAGCGTATGCCACATCGTCGCTGATGTTTTGCACTTTCTTCATGTCCTTGTCGATGACCAGCACCTCGAAACCCTTTTCCGAAAGTGCCAGACTGATGGCCTGACCGAACTGTCCCGCCCCGATGACGGCGAATTTTTTCTGTGCCATATATCCTATTTTATCCGTAACTTATTCATTAACAATAAAAAAGCTGTTTTTCGCTTTTTGCTTTCCAGCTTTCGGCGGCAAAGATACATTTTTTTAAAGACGGATGAAGAAACATGCCCTTTCCTAATAATTCTTAAAATGCCCGATTCGTCAGTAGCATAATCGAAGAATTGTTATCTTTGCCGTTTGTTATTATGAGAAACCGACACCTTATATGGACGTTGCTGCTGCTGGCGGGTATGCTGCGCACTCAAGCGCAGACCGGGGGTCGTTACGTTTATAACTTCTTGAATCTCAACTATTCATCAAGAGTGATGGCTTTGGGTGGAAACCTGATTTCCGTGCGCGACGACAATCCTGCACTCATCCTGATGAATCCGTCCTATATCAGCGAGCGACAGCATAACGCGCTGTCACTCAACTATACAGACTATTTTAACCACAGCAGTGCCATGTCGGCCGTCTATTCGTATACGTTCCCCAAGGCGGGCAGTTTTGCGATTGGCGTGCAGGCCCTGGCATACGGGTCGTTCCGTGGTGCTGATGAGACCGGAATCGAGACCGGTCGCTTCAATGCGGGCGATTATGCGCTCGTCATCGGCTGGGGACGCGAGCTCTCCCCGCACTTCTCCGTCGGCGCGAACCTCAAAACCATCTTCAGCCATTACGGTCCCTATTTCTCCTCCGGCATGGCTGTGGATCTGGCCGGCAGCTACTTTAACGATGAAAAGAACCTGTCACTCACGTTGTTGGCGAAGAACATCGGACTGCAACTCAGCTCCTATGCTCCTGGCAATCGCGAAATGCTGCCCTTCGACCTGCAGCTCGCGCTGTCGCAACGGCTGAAACATGTGCCTATCCGCTACCACATCACCCTCCACTCGCTCTATCGTTGGAACATGAACCACTACGGCTACGACAACCCCTTCATGGAGACCGACGCCATCACCGGCGAACTCCAATATCCCTCCAAAGTGGCGCAGTTCGCCGACAACTTCTTCCGCCATTTTGTGTTCGGAATCGAGATAGAACCCATCAAATACTTCTCGATCCAGGTGGCCTACAACCACAATATCCACCAGGAGATGAAAGTGTTATCGCGCAAGTCTATGGCCGGCTTTTCATACGGTTTCCAGCTGAATATCAAAGGAATACGATTCGGTTTCTCCCGCCTGCACTATGCGGTCGGGGCCACGCCGAACTGCATCGACTTTGCGTTCAACTTCGATGAGCTGGCCAAAAACAGCAAGGAAAGAAAAACAAGAAAATTAGAACGAATCACCCCATAAATATGAATATCCCCTTTTCACCGCCCCATATTGATGACGCCATTGTGAATGAAGTGGTTGCCGCGTTGCGTTCCGGTTGGATTACAACAGGTCCGAGGACAAAGCTTTTTGAACAACGTATTGCGGAATTTTGTGGTATTCAGCGCGTTGTGTGCGTCAGTTCCGCTTCCGCTGGTCTGGAATTAGTGTTGCGCTGGTTCGGAATCGGGCCGGGCGATGAGGTGATTGTGCCTGCGTACACCTACACGGCGTCCGCCGAGGTGGTGCTCCACTGCGGCGCCAGACCCGTCATGGTTGATGTGGATGACGACCTGCTCATCAATACCGACAGGGTGCGCCGTGCCGTCACCCCCCGCACGAAAGCGATTATTCCCGTGGATATTGTCGGATTGCCTTGTGATTATGAACAACTGCTTGATATCGTGAATGATACCGAGGTAAAATCACAATTCCAACCGACAACGGAGGCGCAGCGCATGTTGGGTCGGATTTTGGTTATGCCCGATGCCGCACACTCGTTAGGCGCCTGGTACAAAGGGAAAAGAACCGGTGCGTTGGCCGACATTTCCGTTTTTTCCTTCCATGCCGTCAAGAACCTCACGACAGCCGAAGGAGGCGCTATCTGCCTGAATCTGCCCGAGCCTTTTGATATGGATACTGTGTACAAAGAGATGAGTGTCAGCTCGTTGCACGGACAGACGAAAGATGCGCTGGCGAAAACCAAGGCAGGAGGATGGCGTTATGATGTGACCTCTGTCGGCTACAAGTGCAATATGACGGATGTGGCCGCCGCGATGGGGTTGGTGGAGCTGGCCCGCTACGACCAATTGATTCTGCCGCGCCGTAAGCAAATCTTCGACGCTTATAATCAGGCTTTTAGCAACGACAAACACTTCCGCGTGCCCACGTATGAGACCCCGGACAAATGCTCGTCATACCACGTGTTTACATTGAGGGTGAACGGTGTCACGGAGGAGCAACGCGATACTATTATTTTCAAAATGTCCGAAAAAGGGGTGGCGGCGAACGTCCATTTTATCCCGCTACCGCTTTTAACAGTTTATAAATCATTGGGTTATAAAATTGAGGACTACCCTAATGCCTATCGCCAGTATGCGTGCGAAATCAGTCTGCCGGTCTATTTCGACCTGACGGACGAGCAGGTGGCGGAGGTCATTCGCGTGACGAAAGAGTCGGTTTCGGAGGTTTGCAGCCTATAAGTCGTACCACTCTGGGTGCGCGTGCGGCAAATCCTCTAAGTTGAACTGTCCCTTGTGATAACCTTGTAGCCCGTAATACTGTTTCTGGATTTCCTGAATATCCTTGTCGTAGTCGCCGGTGGGGTAGAAAATAGACATGATACCGCAGGTGCGCGTCTTGTAGTCGATATAACCCAGACTGATGGGCACGCCAGCCTCCATCGCGATTTGGTAGAAGCCGCGTTTCCATTTATCAGTGCGTTTGCGGGTGCCTTCCGGACAGATAATCAGCGTGATGCGTTCGCGTTCCTTGATAATGTTCGCGGCAAAGCTTACAAAGTTGCGCGCATGCTTCCGATCCACAGGAATTCCTCCTAACTTCTTAAGAATCAGATTTAAAGGAAAGATGAAAGCCTCCTTTTTGATGATGGTGCAAGCGTGTAAGTCGTAGTATTTCATTGCGGAGAGCCCGATGATGAAATCCATGTAGGAAGTATGCGGCGCCATCATCAGCACACTTTTGGGAAGCGTGCCGTTCGGATCGGGATAGTCGATGGGCTTTACCCGATAGATATATTTGAAGAAAAAGGTACCTTTACTCATGATTCAAACTGTTGATTATAAACTTGTTGTCTTTGAAAAGTCCTTCGATTTCGCAGCCCATCCGGAAAGCGCGGTTATCAGGCAGGTGGCCTGCGGGAACATTGAAGAGAAGTGGAATGTCGAGGTCGCGGCAATGGTCGGCCACAATCTCCTCGGCGGTCTTGCCAAACGGGATGGTGTTGTCGTGCATGTCGCTTAAGTGCCCGACCAACAGGGCTTTGATGTGCGCCAGCTTCCCGCTGCGTTTGAGGTTGAGCATCATCCGGTCGATGTGGTAGAGATATTCGTCTAGGTCCTCGATAAACAGCACTTTGTCGTCTGTGCTGATGTCGGAAGGCGAACCGATGAGGGAGTAGAGCATGGAGAGATTTCCGCCTGTTAAAATTCCTGAAAATGCCTTTGCCCGTGACAGCGGATGCGGGGCGATTTCGTAGGATAGCGGTTTCCCCGTCAGGGCATCCAAAAAGGAGGTGAGTGGTGGAAATTGCGTGTTTTCAGCCGTCACGTTGATGGGCATGGTGGCGTGCAACGTGGCCGTGTGGAGGTTTTGCTGGAGATGACTGTGAAAGACGGTGATGTCGCTATAGCCGCAAATCCACTTGGGATGCTGTTGGAATCGGGTGAAGTCGAGCCGGTCGATGATGCGGGCAGAGCCGTAGCCTCCTCGCACGCACCAGATGGCCTTGATGTGGTCATCGTCCAACAGATCTTGGAAATAGTCGGTGCGCACCTCGTCCGGGCCGGCGAATTGGTGGTCCTCGGCGAAGAGCCGGTTGTCATAAAAAACGTTAAAACCGACGCTTTTGAGCCAATTCTCCGCAGGGAGGATTTCAGCTTGTGAAATCTTGCGGGCGGGTGCGGCCAGCGCGACGGTGTCGCCGGGGGTGAGGTAAGGCGGAACAATCATAACGTGATATTGTTGTCGGACAGGATCTGTGCGGTCAAATCCCGCAGTAATTGACGCTGTTCCAGATTGTTGTAGAACCGCCGTTTATGCCCGACAGGCTTGCAGTTCTTGAAGATGGTTCCTGTAACATCCTGATACTTGGGGTCGATAGCGGCGGTCAGCATGTTGGCGGCACCCTGTTCGGGCGTGTTGATGAGCGGGCGGAAGAGCCAGTCGCAGAGCTTGTCCACCACGACGTTGTCCATCCGGATAATGCCGGTATCGACAATGTTGGGGTCGGAGACGTTGAAGCAGATGCTTTGGTCTTTCCAGGCCTCGGCGGCGTCGAGCATGAAGTAGTAGAGGGCGAGTTTGGAGCTGCCGTACGCGACGAAGCGGTTGTATTCGCGCTCCGTTTTCGGTTTGAACAGGTCGGGGGTGATTTTGCCGATGGTGTAAGCCAGCGAAATCATGCTCACAATGCGGGTCCCGGCGTTCATGATGGGGTGCAGTAAGTTGGTTAACGTGTAGTGTCCCAAATAGTTGACTGCCATGATGTATTCGATGTTGTCGGCGCTGACTTTCGGTTTGCTTGGCAGCGTGCCGGCGTTGTTGAGCAGGATTTGCAGCGACGGGAAGCGGCCTTTCACCTCGTCGGCAAAACGGACGATGTCGGCCAGGTTGCCAAGGTCCACCTGCATTAGATGGAAAGTCCCGTTGGTTTCGCGTTGGATTTCTTCCATCACGGGACGGGCGATGTCCGGGTCGATGCAAGCCATGATGACTTCGTAGCCGGCCTTGGCCAGTTCGCGCGTGTGGATGCGCCCCATACCGCCGTCCGCACCCGTCACAAGCGCCACGCCCTTGTATGTTCCTTCTGCCATTCGTTAACGGTTTTTAACTTAGATGTCCATGCAGATGATGGAGTGGTGTACGGTGGTGTTGGAGTCCATTTGGAAGGTTTCGTCTTTGTTGAACTCCTCGCAGATGCCGCGCGTGAAGTTGTTCACGGTATCCGTCGCGTTTTGGATGATGCTGTCAACTTGGGTGACAGGGTTGGTCTGTGTGATGACGTTGGTGGAGTAGCATTTGCACTCCTTCATCCCGCAGGAGGTTAAACCCAGTATGCAGGCTGTCAAGCTGATAAGGCCGATGGTTTTCTTCATAGTTTTTAACTTTTTTTAGGATTGTTGGGTGGCGTATGCCAGTGCATACAGTTTGATTTGCTTGATCATGGAGGCCAGTCCGTTGGAGCGGGTGGGGGAGAGGTGGTTCTTCAGTCCGATGGCGTCGATGTAGGCGAGGTCGTTGTCGAGGATTTCCTGCGGGGTGTGTCCGGAGAGGACCCGGATCAGCAGGTTGACGATGCCTTTGGTGATGATGGCGTCGCTGTCGGCGGAGAAGAAGAGTTTCCCGTCGCGCATGTCGGGGTGCAGCCACACCTGCGACTGGCATCCGCTGATGAGGAATTCCTCGGTCTTGAACTGCGGGTCGATCATCGGCAGATCCTTGCCCAGCTCGATGATATAATTGTATTTGTCCATCCAGTCGTCGAACATTTCGAACTCCTGAATGAGTTCCTCTTCGGTTTCTTTCATCGTAGCCATAACGATAATACCTTAAATTTCAAATATTTACATTTGTCAAAAAGCGAGGGCAAATATATGATTTTTTAGGAAACATGCGGAAGGACTGTATATTCACCTCTTCTCCACCGTCCGGTACCCGCCGGTCTTCTTGCTGCCGACGTATTCAATGAGGCCGTCGGCCTTGAGCTGGGTGAGGATGCGGTTGACGGTTCCGAGTGGTATTGTCGTTTTTTTAACAATAGTTGAAGCTTTGCAGTAAGGGTGTTTGATAATGTATGTATAAATAGCTTTGTGGTTTTTCTGTTTTAGCAAATCATGTCCATTCACGGGCTTTTCTAACGACAAATTGGTTTCGTTCCTTCCTTCTGAAAGATAATCTTTTCCTGAATCGGAGGCGGACATTTCTTGTTTCCACAACATTAGCTCATCGGTGCGGTATGCGTCACTTAGGGCAAATGATTTCGTTTTCTTGGTGACAGGATTTTCTATCTCAACAAAATTTTCATCAACGTGTGATACGTATTTTTTCATCACAATCGTGTCTCTCGAAACTTGAAAGAAATGCTGTTCCCCGATAAGGATTTTGACTTTTTTCAGAGATTGCGACCGGAAATAAATTTTGTTGTACAATGAACATATAAACAGAGTGTTGTTCATCTGGATACAATACCAAATATCCGACACGGGCAAATAGGTCAAATCATTTAGGGAGTGAGAGACGGGGCTTGAATCAGGATTGGGTTGTTCGCTATGTGAGGATTCACCTTCCGTGAGACAAGGGGCAACCTCCGTCACAGAAGGGGGAAGAGCCATCATTTTTTTCTCATCCTCCAAGAATAATCTGACAGGTATCTCCTTGGTTTTCTCCCTAATTCGGATTTCATAGATATCACAAAGCTGCGCTCGACTCTTATACTCACAAACGAAGAAAGAGGTGACCAAAACGCCCACATCTCTGAGAAAAATGAAGAAACCATAGCACACCATGAAACCAAATGCTTCATTTCGAGGGTAGTTGGCCATTAGAAGACCCATCACTTGCGGATAAATCAGAAGTATTTCCAGTATGGTGGAAATCAGAGCCGAGAACAGGCAGATCATTATAAACCGCAATGTGATACTTTTGCTAATCTTCGGATAGATTACAATTTTCTGGAAATAGAACATCCCGAGTACTAAACATCCTGTCAGATATTCTTTATATAAGGCTCCGACTGCAGGCAGCCGTAATGTGGTGTTATTTCCAAAGAAACAAATGACAGCGAGGCAGAAAAGCAGGTTTGCGCAAACAACACCGAAAGTAGGAAATCTGGTATTCATAAGAGCATCGTTTTTGCGGCAAAGATAGTATTTTTAACACAGTTTATCTCGTCTGTTCGCAAAAAATGTACGAAATTTATGGTTACATCGCCTTTTCGAAAGAGATTGCAAAAATAAAAAGGTATAAATCAATGTTTTAGTTGTATTTTTATTTTATCAAATATCCTCTCAATATTTTATCAGTTATTCTCTCAAAATGCGTGATTTCGTCATTATTTCGCATATAGGGTGGTTGACCTTGCTCAGAGAAGAAGAAACAAATGGCTATAATGTTTACTTTTGCAAGCGAAATAAAATCCCGAAATTATGAATAAAATTAGATTTACTTTATGTGCAGCATTGTTGGCCTTAGTGGTTGGATGCCAAAAAACGAACGTAACCCTCCCAACCATGGGCGGAAACTGTTTGATAGCGGAAACGACAAACGGGAAGACGTCAAACTCGTATGTTTGTTTCGTCCGAGTAGGACATGAAGCCAAAGGCTGTCCGGGTTGTACTATGTTGGCGGGCAGATTAATTCATGTCCCGTGTCATAGTCACGGAACAGTATGTTTGAAGTCATCTAATATGACATTACAATCATTCAACGGGGAGATTACCGCCACCACCACGGACACATTCGGTCTGACCACAGAGGACTTCTTCAACATGCCGGACCGTTCGCTGAGCTACACGGACGAGAACAACAACCGTGTGTACCTGAACATTCCGGAGCAATTGGTCTTCCGCGACACCGCCACGCAGCAGTTCACGTTCACGGGGCTGTTTTTCACCACGGTGCCGGAATACACGAACGATTAAGAATGAGAATCAACAATGAAATCGTATAATAATGTATGAAAGGTCATCTTTTCTTGTAACCATTTTATGTTGCTTGGCGGCTGTGGTTCATGCGCAAATCCAGCCTCCAACCGCGTGGCTGCGTGCCGACCGTGCCTTAGAGACGTCATATTATGGCGGCTCTACGGCGGCATTCTGGATCGATGTCTCCGGCAACGGATACAATGCCACGCCGTATTCGGGAGCCATGCCCTCCACCTTCTACCGCATGAACTTCAACAAGTGCTTTGAAGTGAACGGTGAGACATTCACCCTGCCGTTGGGCATCAACGACACCCGTCAGTCGGACGTGATCGTGGTTTATGAGACGTATGACACCGTCAATGAGAATGCCCTGTGGCAGGTACAGCTGGATACGGCCAAGCGCATCGGACAGACCACACGGCGCATCCTCAACGACAACGGGCAGATCACCTACGACACAGCCAATCGTCTGAAACCCGTCATCAACTATCTCGCGCAGTCGTGGCGGACACCCGAGGTGTGCGCTCCCACGCTTACCCTCTGCGCGGCGGACTCGCTGCCGCTGTACGGGCGCATCGCCGAGGCTCTGTACTTTGACCATCGGGTCAGCGACACCGCCGTCATCCAGTGGATCAGCTACCTGGCGGTGAAATACGGCGTGACGCTTGCGCAGACCGACTACCTTGACAGCCGCCGCAACGTGATATGGAACTACACAAATTATCCCGATTACAGTTCTTCCATTGCAGGCGTTGGCCGCGACGATTCCGTGGGGCTTTATCAAAAACAGACGTATTTCGCGGACAATCAAATGATTGTGGGAATTGTAGGGGCGAATAATGATTCGCCCCTACAGACGGGAAACAACGAGGACAACCCTGCATTCATTGCCGACGGCGATTTCATTCTGTTCGGTTGTAGAGACGCGCTGCAGCATGTCTCTACGATTTACACACAGGAAGGCGAGACCTACGAGGTCGTCGGGCGCAGCATGGTGCAGGTGACGGGCGGTGCGTACACATATAATACATTCATCCTGCTGGACACGACGGCGGTAGAGACGCACGACCGTGCGTCTCTACAAGGTGCCCCGTCTCTACTGATCGACCGCAGCGGCACGGGCGAGTTCCCCGCAGGGGCAATGGATCAGGTGTTGTGTACGGGCACGGACACCTCGGGACATTACCTATACCCTAATATTCATTGGGACACCGACCTTAACGGGCGCGACTTCTTCTGTTTCGCCGTCACGATGCCGGACACCATGGGCACGCCGAGGTCGTTGGCGGTGAACGACGGTAATAATGGTGCAACACAGGATATTGGGAATGCGACGGGTGTAGGGGCGAATGATTATTCGCCCCTACAGGCCACGAACAACCAGACCGATATAAAAAACGCATCATCCAAATTCCCGCAATATCGCCTCCTCCCCAACCCCAACCACGGGCGTTTTGTGGTTGAGGTTGAATTTCCAGATATTCAGAATGTTAATGTTACGGTGTATGACGCGGATGGTCGTTTGCTGCTCTCCATGAACGGCAAGGACCAGCGGTCCTACCGCTTCGAGAACTCCGTGCCCACTGCAGGGCACTACCTCATCGACATCACTTCGCCTTCTGAGCACAAAACCCTCAAAATGGTGGTCAACTAACCATACAGATGCGATAATTTTGTAGAGACGCAAAATTTTGCGTCTCTACACACCCCCGGGAATCAACAAAAACAGTAAAACAATGAGACACCCCCTTCTCGCCATAATCGCGGTGCTGGCCGCCATCATCTTCGCCCTGTTCACCATCGACACGGAACAGGTGCATACACGCACGCATGTTGCATACAAACGTGTATATCAATCGGTTGCGGATGCGTTGCCCAATCCCGTTGTAGAGACGCACGGCCGTGCGTCTCTACAGGGACGGGAAACCATGCCGAAGAACACGACACCCGGAAAACACGACGAATCCTTGTCGCCCGTAGAGACGCAAAATCTTGCGTCTTCGCAAAATCTTGCGTCTCTACGAAATTTTGCGTTTTTACACCATGCCGCGATGACAGAATTGTCGCCTGCGGAAATCCCGCCGTTGGATGCAGGCATGGTGAACGTGACGGGAGGGTTTGACGGAAACGGTCAGACGGTAGGCTACCGGGTGAATCCTCGCCCGGGCGAATTTGCCATTGCCGTGCCTTACAACCCCTCGCTGTTGCCGCAGGGTTTCTCAGAGGACGACATACAGACCTACGTCTATGACAGGCAGTACCACAGATGGATTGCCATCCAGCGCGATTCCGTGAACGAGGCAGAGCTGCTGGTCTGCTCGCGGTTCAGACCGTGGGAGAAGGGACTGCCCCATACGCAGAATGACTTAGCCAACCCGCAGGATGCCCTCGCGCAGGTGCAGGATATGATGTTGTTCGCCCCGCAGGGAGAGGGCGGCGGGGATTCGCCGTTAGACTTCATCAACGCGGTGCTGAAGACCCCGGAGATGCCGGAGACCTCGGCCTACACGCCCACGAGCATCAAGGAGTTAAAGGCCGCCGACCCGTTAGAGGGTTTGACACTGATGCAGCCACCCACGGCCAACAACAGCGGCACGGCCAACCTGAGCTACCCGATAGAGATCCCCGCCGGACGGCAGGGAATGCAGCCCAACCTTGCGCTGACCTACAATAGCGGCGGTGGCAATGGCTGGCTCGGCGTGGGCTGGGACATCTCCATCCCCTCCATCACCGTGGAGACGCGGTGGGGTGTGCCGAGATACAATCAGGATAAGGAGAGCGAGACCTATCTTTTGAACGGCGAACAACTGGCGACAAAGGATAGCGTAGGGAAATACGAAGATCTTCCTCATAGAGCAGCATGGAAGGATAGGAATACATCGATTACAGAAAAACAGTTCTACCTACGTGTGGAAGGTGCTTTCCAGCGAATCATACGCCATGGGACAACACCAAAAAGCTATTGGTGGGAAGTGCGTGACAAGCAGGGCATAGTTTACTATTACGGTAAAAAAATAGGGCAGGACTCCTTTGATCCTGAGTCTGTCTTGAGAGACAACAGTGATAATATTGCGCAATGGATGCTGACGGAAGTCAGGGATTTGAGCGGAAATTATGTACGTTATGAATATCAGACCATCAAACAGTGTGGAGAAAGAAGTGCCCCGCACAACATTTACCCGAAAGAAATCAGATACACATTGCACGAACAGGCGGACACGAACTATTATTCGGTCAACTTTCATCTGATGGAAAATACTTTTAACCCAACAGATGATGGTCGGTACGGGTTCTTGAGGACAAATGACAAACTATTGGAAGCTATCGTGATTATGCTTTGTTCGTCCGACACAATCTCCACTCGCATAAAAGCGTATACATTTTGTTATGATGCAGGCAAATATAACAAGGCTTTGCTGAAAAATTTCGGACAAATTATTTATACGCCAGAGACAAATCATTCTCACACCTATGCATTCTGTGGGTCACCGGGAAATCTGGTTACACACGAGTTTGAGTATTATGTTCCGAATGACAGTACTATGTTTAACGGGAACATAGACACGATTAGTGTGAAAGAAGACAAAGGCTCTTATCGAGATTTGTTGCCTTTCCGAATAAAGCCATCTCCTCTTGGAGGAACCTATTCCAACAGTTGGAGCGTAGGCGGTGCTCTCACGTTGGGGTTCGGTTATATACCAGCCTCCAAAAATCTGACTGTCGGCGGAAATTACATGTATGCAAAGACAACGTCCGAAAGTGCGGTCACATTTGCTGATATTGATGGGGATGGCCTGCCGGACAAGGTATCTGTAGATAAAAAGGGAAATATCCTTTATCGCAGGATGTTGCCTTCCGGGAATAGTTATGCTTTTTCCAATGAGGCGGACACGATTCGCGCGGATGTGAAAAAAGGATTACTCAACTCCGTTGACGAGACCCACGACTGGGGCTTGGAGGCACACGTGAAATTCGGACCGGTCGGGGCTTCCGTGGCCTACAGCCGAAGTTCCAACACCTCAGCCACCACCACCTATCTATGCGACATGGACGGGGACGGTCTGCCAGACCTTGTTTCTGACGGGAATGTGTATTACAACAGACTGGATTCGCAAACAGGATTGCGAAAGTTTACACTTGTTACGAGTGATACTGTGTGGGTAGGGGGAAGTTGCGAAAAGAACTGTGTGTTCCAAGATGAGTCTGTGGATGAAAACATGTTCTTGCCAGGAGACACAGTCATCACTGTGTGGTATGAAAAGGTGAAAGTGAATGACACTATTGATTGCAGACCTTGTTTTGAATATATAGAACATTCTGACACCTTGATTACGCAAGCACGCAGGGACTCGACGCCCGATTTCGATGCGGTGAGAATGTGGATTGCCCCTTATTCGGGTAGAGTGAACCTGAACTCTTACGCCTGCCTGACCGAGAATCTTCAAACAGCCCGTTTTGCATCACATGTGACTGACGGTGTGAGGGTCTCCATACAAAAGAACGACGGGGATATATACGAGTGGAAGACCATATATCCCGATGCGGAGAATGAGGAGGAGAACAGGTGTTGGAACTATTCTCAAGAAGGCATAGCCGTTACGAGAGGTGACAGATTTTATTTCAGAGTGGAATCCTTGGACAAGCGGAACTACGACAAGGTCAGCTGGAATCCGACTTTTACTTACACTCGTATAAGCCAATATGGCGACATATACCAAACCGACTTGAAAGATGCGGACGGAATGCCCATATACCGGTTCTCACCCAAAGAGGACTTCCTTGTCAACGCATACAGAAAGTATTACATCGCCCTTGACAGCACCTCTGTCGTCAATATAGAAAGAAGTCTTAAAATAGCAAGACGATTGAGCGACACCATAACATTGCGAACTCTTCGCAATAACCTTGATGTGGCGGTTCCCGTTGTTCTTCCTCCTGGAACAGTCGGGAATATCGCGTTGCCGACTATTCCCTTGACCGTGCAAAAGAACGACAGTCTTTTCTTTGAGTTAAGCAGTCCCACCAACGTGAGCTGGCGCGATTTGGACTGGACTGTCGGCTATCACTATATTTCAGCGACTGACACCAATGTGACGGTCTGGGGACAAGTGAACGACACTATTCCCGAGCCGCTGATCCGATACGACACGCTTACCCCGAATCTGACCACATACCCCAAGCCGGTGCTTCCCACATTCGTTTTCAGGTCGGAGCGCACTTATAATCTCCGAGGTCAAAAAATCGTACTTAGTTTCCCCTCTTTGCCCATTCATAATACAAAAGCAACACTATCCATAAAAAATGACAATGGCATATACCACCGTGAGACCGTTGTTTTCCAATCCGATGGTGTTGCTCTGATCTCCGAAGGTTGCATATTAGCTCCAGGGGAAACGTATTTCGTGGATTTGTATTCGTCTGATTATGCCATCCTCTCGAAAGCACAATACGGCTTCATTGATTATCAGGGAGAGGAAAGGCTGCTCATAGGCCTGCATGTCGCACACGAGCCCGATATGAGCATTTTCGGGCCATTGTACCAGAATTGGGGGCAATTCGCCTACCAGCGGGACTCCACGGAGGTGAAAATTATACAGAACAATCTCGAGATTTCCGACGAAGCACTCACTCCATACGACACGTCAATGACAGACACCACACAATATTCCGCGCCCGAGACAATGTCTGCCGACAGCCTGATAGCCACAATGGACGGGTTGTGCTACGACCCCGCCATAGACCATTTCCAAATCGCCGAACCCGACTATAAAAAGAAGCGATGGCTTGGATATGGGAACCTGGTGTTTTTCAGCAAGGATACCATGAGCAACACATACTCCTCCGATCCTGACACCATTGATGTCACATTGTTTCCTGTTCCGTACCTTTCCCCTCACGAGACCGCCAAAGTGGTCAACAAGTCCATGCAAACTAAAAACAATACAATCAATGTGCAAGCGGGTTTAGATATTCCCATCGAGAACAATGCCAGTATGGAATCAATTCCGCTTTCCATTAGCGGAAGTTTCCACTGGGGCCACAGCGACGCGCTTTCTGAATTCACGGACATGAACGGCGACGGATACCCCGATGTGGTCACCGACGCGCAAGTCCAATACTCAAAACCTCAAGGCGGTTTGTCAAATCTGAAATGCGGATTCCATACGACTAGAGGTGATAACAGCTTTGAAACCACAAAATTCAAGGGAGGAGGTGCCTCTTTTGGAGGTTCTTTTACCCACACCACCAAATTGCCGTATAATAGTGCGAAGAATGTCCAACATTCCTTGGGCGGCAGTGCAGGTATCAATTGCTCAGGTGGGATTTCTAACGACAATGCTACTACGCAGTGGGCGGATTTGAACGGGGACGGCCTGCCTGACCGACTTGTGCAGACCAAGGAGGATACCGCTGTTTATTATAATCTCGGCTATTCCTACTTGAAATATACTCCTCAAGATGCCATTCCCGTCAGACAAGGGTATTCCTCTAACCAGGGTCTGTCACAAAGCGCGGATGCTTTTTATTGCTTTGAACACAACGTGCCTCACGCGACTAATGTGAATTTCAACTTGTTTGAGACCAGCCTTTCCGGAGGCTCCTCTTTCCAGCATGTCGCCACATATGGAATATCCGCATTGTCGGATTTAAACGGAGACGGGCTGCCCGATATAATAGCCGGTGGGGAGGATGGTTTCAGTATAAGTTACAATACAGGCCGTGGATTCCTTCCTCCAAGTGTTGTCCCCGTAGATGTTTACAAGGACTTGAACCGCACGGTGTCTTGGGGGAGAGACCTCAACATCGCCCTTAGTGTCGGGTTCATGATAGGGTCTTTCCCTGTCAAATTCGTGATAAATCCCCAAACCGACTTCAACCACAAGATGAATAACACCAAGAGTTGTTTCACGGACATGAACGGAGACGGTTTGCCTGACTATGTCGTGGAAAAAGACACCAAGACCATTATTGTACATTATAACCAGTCAGGCAAGGCCAATCTGCTAAAATCTGTGACCAACCTCGCGGGCGGTGGTATGACCATGGACTACGAACTCTCAAAACACATGGGGTATGATTGTCCCAGCCGTCATTTTGTGCTTTCCTCTCTGACTGTCTCTGACGGCCATTCTGGAGACGGCGTTGATACGCAAAGAATCTCTTTTGAGTATGACAGTGCCTATTATGACCGCTTCGAACGCACCTCCTACGGATTTGGGGTCGTGAAAACCCACTCACTTGATGAAGACTATTCCATATATCGTACTGTCACGGAGAGATATAGCAACCGAGCCTATAAGTTTAGAAACTTGAAGACCTACGAGCTGCTGACTGACGGCGAGGGAAACAAATATGTGGAGAAATTTTTCACATACGTTCCGAAGACTATTGATTCGGGAATTGTTGTGAATGAAAACTTTGAATTTTGCTATGGGGAAAGCTACCCTGCAATCAATCAGGAAGAAGTACGTTACTACGAAGGCGAAAACACCGCAATGGTGGTCACCCGCAAGCATTACGAGCACGGGCCGTTTGGAAACCTGACCAAATATACGGATGCCGGGCAAATAGGTGTGGCAGAAGACAGTATTATTGTCACGATGACGTACCATGCCGACAGTGCCGGAAAGAACTTGACAGGCATGGTGGAAAGTGTAGTGGCAAAAAATTATCAAGACAGTCTTCTTCGAAAAAAAGGCTGTACGGTGAACTATGGAACAGGCCAAATCCGCCAATTGAAAATGTTCAATGACCATGACACTGCCGTAACGGATTTTGAATATGACGCTTACGGCAATTTGGTGCAAGTTAAGGGGCCTGCAAACAGCGACGGCCAGCGCGTCACACACCGCTATACGTATGACGGAACATTGCACACCTATCCTGTCGCCGTCCGGAACGTCCCGCTCGGCTACGTGTCCACCGCCGCCTACGATTTCCGCATTGGAAAGCCGTTGTTTACAACCGACGCCAACGGAAACACCATAAACTATGAATATGACTGGAGCGGGCGTTTGACGAGTTTGAGAGCACCTGGTGAACCGCTTTGGACGATTGCACACGAGTATTGGATTCACTATAGCGCTTTAAATGAGATAGAGTATGTCACGAGTGATTCGTTCCCGTGGGCGCGAACTCGGCATTATGACATCCAGCATGGAAATAATACATTGAACACCACTGTTATTGTGGACGGATTGGGACGGGTAGTCCAAACCAAGAAAGATGCCGAAATCCAGGGCCAGGAAAAAAGCCTCATTTCCGGCAAGATGACCTATGATGCTTTCGGACGGCCGGTGACCCAGCATTATCCTTTCACGGACAGCAGCCTGGACACGCTTTTCAAGATTGATCCACAACCGGCAGAGGCCTCCACTACGCGGTACGATATTCTTGACAGGCCTGTCCGGGTTACGCAACCCTATGGGATTGTAACTACCATGAGATATGGCTTCGGCATGTTTGGAAACCACAGCTGTTTTCGTGCGGAGACAACCGATCCTTTGGAAAACGTTGTTACAGTTTTGACAGATGCGAGAAGGCTCACCTTGGAACAGACTGTTGATGACACTATCACCACCACTTTTGATTACGATGCTCTTGGACAACTGTTGCGCAGCACAGACCCCGACGGGCTGATTACAAGCTATCTGTACGACAAATTCGGACAACTGACGCGGCGTATACACCCCGATGCAGGAACTGAATTCTATGAGTACGATGCCATGGGAAATATGACGAACCATACCAACGGGGACAACAAAACAATACGATACCATTACGACTACAACCGTCTTACCGATGTGGAATACCCTGACTATCCCGCTAACAATGTGCATTATACTTACGGTGACAGTACGGCTGGCTACAACGGAAAAGGACGGATTATGATGCAGGAGGACGGCAGCGGCTGGCAAACGTTCAAATATGGCAAACTTGGCGAACTTACCGAAAATATTCGTACTTTTGCGCTCCCGTTTGAATCTCAAACCTACACTTTCAAGATGGAATACGAGTACGACCCGTTCAACCG
>Ga0265299_10001751_pt1 | contig 23793 bp, 18 predicted proteins | sample AusTroGonzalo_MG_4_FD_193485 | JGI IMG/M metagenome (GOLD analysis project Ga0265299, IMG submission 193485) | Bovine rumen microbial communities from tropical cattle in Woodstock, Queensland, Australia - Gonzalo_02 | ecosystem: Host-associated > Mammals > Digestive system > Stomach > Rumen ... | reverse complement strand
CCCTATGTGATCGTTTGTTGCCTTTTCGCACAACATGGATGTGCCTTCTGTTCTCTGTGGCATCTGCGGGAAAGACCGAGAGTATGAATCCGAGTATGAATGCTAGTTTGCCCATAGTGATATTATTTTTTCAACCCGCAAAAATACAAATTTCCAAAAGAAAAACCATATCGGTGAAAAAATCCACCGAGAACAATCCGCAAAATTCGCCGATTATTCGTACCGCAACGCGGAAATAGGATCCATATTCGCGGCCTTCTTCGCGGGATACCAGCCGAAGAAAATGCCGGTGAGGGCGCAGACGATGAAGGAGGCGAAGATGGCCATTTCGCTCACTACGTACGGCATGTTCATCAGCTTGGAGGCCACGTAAGCGATAATCAGCCCCAAAATGATGCCGATGATGCCACCGATCAGACTTAAAATGACACTTTCGCAGAGGAACTGCAGCATGATGTCGCGGTTGTGCGCCCCGATGGCCATGCGCAGACCGATCTCCTTGGTGCGCTCCGTCACCGTGACGTACATGATGTTCATGATGCCGATACCACCTACAATCAGTGAAATAGAAGCAATAGCAGCCAACAGGGTGGTCATCAGACCCGTGACGGAACTGATGGTGGAAACCAGCTCCTCCTGCGTGCGGATGTCGAAGTCATCATCCTGACCGGACTTGATGCCGTGGTTGCTACGCAGAATGTAGGTGATTTCCGTGGCGGCCAGTTCGGATTCCTCTTCCGAGGTGGCCGAAGCGAACAACATGTTGAAATAGGTGATGCCCAAAAATCGCTTCTGGATGGTGGTGTAAGGTGCAAAAACGACGTCGTCCTGGTCGTCGCCCATGCCGCTCTGTCCCTTCGATTCCAGAATGCCGATGACGGTCATGGGAATGGACCCGAAACGGATGGACTTGCCCAGGGGATCCTCTCCATTTGGGAAGAGCTCTTTCACCACGGTCTGCCCGATGACACACACTTTGTTGTATCGTTTCACGTCCTCTTCGGTGAACATCACGCCCCTTGCGATTTCGTATTTGCGGATGTCGAGATAGGAGGCGGACACGCCGTTGACGGAACAGCTGTGGTTGTTGTTGCCGTAAATCAGCTGTTTGTTGCTGCTGACCATCGGCGAGACGGCAGCCACGTAGCGGGTGTTCTGTACCAGGGATTCCAGGTCTTTGTTGTCCAACGATTTGGAAGCTGACATGCCCATATCCACACCGCCCCGCTGTTGACGGGCGGGCATAATCATGATCATGTTGGAGCCCATGGTGGAGAGCTCCGATTTGACGCTTTGGGTGGAGGCTTGTCCGATGCTGACCATGGCGATGACCGACGCGATGCCGATCACGATGCCGAGCATGGTGAGGGCGGTGCGCATCTTGTTGCGGAACAGCGAGCTGATGGCTATTTTGATGAGGTTTCCGATGTTCATAGCTTACTCTTCTTTTTGGAGGTTGATAGCGGCTAACGCATCCGCCGCCGATTGCGTGTTGATGGGTGCGTCTTCGATGATCTGCCCGTCGCGGAGCTTGATTTTGCGGGTGGTAAAGGTGGCGATGTCGGGCTCGTGCGTCACGAAAGCGATGGTTTTGCCTTGACTGTGAAGGTCTTGGAACAGACTCATGATTTCGTAAGAGGTACGGGTGTCGAGGTTGCCGGTGGCCTCATCTGCCAGCAGGATGACGGGGTCATTGACCAACGCGCGGGCGATGGCAACGCGTTGCTGCTGACCGCCGGAGAGTTGGTTGGGCATGTGCTCCATGCGGCTTTCAAGTCCCACCAGTTTCAGGGCCTCCACAGCACGCTCGCGCCGCTCCTTGGCGGGCACGTCGCTGTTGTAGAACAACGGCAACTCCACATTTTCCACGGCCGTGGTGCGCGCCAGCAGGTTGTAGTTCTGGAACACGAATCCGATCTTGCGGTTGCGCAGGGTGGATAACTCGTTCTTGCTCAAGCTTTTGATAGAAACCCCGTCGATGATGTAGTCGCCGCAGCTGGGCGTGTCCAAACAACCCAGGATGTTCAGCAACGTCGATTTTCCCGAGCCGCTGGTGCCCATGATGCTGACAAATTCGCCTTCGGTGATGGTGAAGGAGACGCCGCGCAGGGCGTGCACATCCTCACTGCCCACGCGGAACACGCGCTCCAGCTTCTCTACTCGTAATATGTCTTTTGCCATAATTGTCCTATTTCTGTGGGGGACGCACACGCAGGTGCATCCCTACCTGGTTTTACGTTGCGGCGGACCCATCTTGAACGGGTTGGAGCTGCCGCCATCCGGACCATTGCCCGGCATCCCCTCCATTGCCTCGCTGACGCTGATGATCACTTCGTCGCCTTCGTTCAAGCCTTCCGGAATCAAAGTTTTCACGCCGTTGTTCAACCCCACGGTCACACTTACTTGCTCGTAGGTGTTTTCTCCTCTTTTCACCCAAATGGTCTTTTTCGTCACATCTTTCAGCCCTTGGGTGAGCTCTTCCTGATTTTTATACAGCGATTTGAATGTGTAGCCCTTTTTCTCCAACAGTTTCATCGATTCAGGGTCAACCGAAGCGTACAGGGCGGTCAGTGGAATGCAAACGCCGGTCTCTTTCTTGGTGGTGATGCTCACGTTGGCGGTCATGCCTGGGAAAAGCTTGCTCTCGGGATTCGGCGCGTTGATGATGACGGTGTAGGTCACCACGTTGGAGGTCACCGTCGGGTTGATACGAACCTCTTTCACCGTGCCGGTGAAGACATCGTCCGGGAATGCATCTACAGTGAAGGACACAGGTTGACCGGCTTTCACCTCGCCAATGTCGGCCTCATCCACTTTCGCCTCCACCTGCATTTGGGTCAGGTCGTTGGCGATGGTGAACAACGTGGGCGTGTTGAACGAGGAGGCCACGGTTTGACCCTCCTCCACGGCCTTGTCCATGATTACGCCGTCAATGGGCGAGTAAATGGTGGCATAGGAAAGGTTGGTTTGTGCCCGTGAAAGGTCCGATTGGGCTGTCTTGAGCTGGTTCTTGGCCAACGTCAGCGAATTGACAGCCGATTCGTAAGTTTCCAGCGTGGCTGCCTTGTTGTCGTACAGCGTCTTGATGCGGTCGTACTGTTGCTGCGCCAACGTCAGGTTGCTTTGGGCGTTCGAGACACTGGCTTTCGCTTGGGTGAGCTGTTCGTTGAGGTTCGAACGGTCGAGCTCGGCCAGCAGTTGCCCTTTCTTCACCACGGAGTTGAAATCCACGTAGATATGTTCCACGATACCTGACACCTGCGTACCTACATCGACTTTATAGACAGGTTGTAGCTCGCCGGTGGCGGTCACTGTCACCTCAATGCTGTCATTGCGGCTGCGTTCGGTCATCACCTGCAATTCGCCTTTCTTTCCTTTCTTCAAGGTGAAAATCAGGATTATGGCGATAATTATCGCCGCGATGATGCCTATGATCCACCAGAGTTTCTTTGATTTCTTCATATCGATTTACTTTGACTTTTGACTTTGACTACCCCACATAAGGCGAAGCCGCAATGTGGGGTTAATTGCACTTCGTGCATTTTGTCCCTTCGGGACTACTTAAGGATTACTTTTCACTAAACACTCTTGCCTGTTGCCTGTTGCCTGTTGCCTCTTGCCTACAACGTGACAGGAACTCCCATATAGATGTCCAAAATCTTCCGTTTCAGCACATACGTGTATTTTGTCTGCATGAAATTATTAAGTTCATCCAAGAAGTCGGTTTGTTGTTGGATGAGTTCAACGGCGGTCACGGAGCCGTATTTGAACTTCATCGAGTAGGTTTTGTAGTTGTCGAGGTAAGCTTGCATTTTGGCTTCCGCAGCGAGGAAATCATTTTGTGCGCTCAATACTTCCAAATAGTTTTGTTGCAGTTCCTGGCCGATTTGGTACATTGTTTCTTTATGGTCCAATTCAACCTGCTCAGCGCGGTATTCCGCCAGTTTGACGTTGTTTCTCACAGAACCGTGCTGGTAAATGGGGATGTTGAGTGTCAATCCGATATTTTCGCTGAGGCCGTGCCAGAGCTGTGTGCCCCATCCCGTATTGGGTGTGGTCAGATTGGAGCCGTTGTAGCCGGTATTGATGCCTGCATTGGCGGAAAGGGTGGGATAGTAGGCGGATTTCTGGATTTTCACGTCGTATTCCGCATTGGTGATTTCGTTTTCGCTCATCTTGAGCTGCGGCAGATAGGCCATGGAACGCTCTATCAGAGTTTCCAACGTTGGAAGTTCCAGACTTTTGAACAAAGTGGTGCTGTCGGGACGGACAATGGAAATATCCTGAAAGGGGTCGATTGATAATAAACTTTTGAGTTTTAAGTAATTGACTCGAATATTGTTCTTGATATTCTCGAAATTGTATAAATCTGAAGTGTATTGCGCATGGAGAATTTTGGAGTCGCTTTCCAGAATTTGGCCGACATTGAGTTTTTGGTCACCTTGTTCCACCTGCTCTTTGCTGGTCGCCAGCACTTGCTCTTGGTAGCTCAACAAGTCTTCGTTCATCATGATGGCCAGGAAGGCCTGAATCACGGAAATGCGGATGTTGTTCTTGTTGTTTTCCAATTGCAGTTGCGACTGTTCCACCTCTAACTTGCTTTGCTTGATTTTGTTAGCATTGCTCAATCCATTGAAAAGGGTCATGCCGGCGTTGATGCCGTAATTGCCGCCCCAACCTACGGATTTCTCGTAATTACCGAAACTGACATTTTGTGTGGCCGAGGCTGATATGGATGGTGCAATATTCAGTTTAGCCTGTTTCAAGTTCAGTTCTGCGGATGAGACATTGATATTGGCGGATTGGAGAGAAAAATTGTTACTCTCAGCGTATTGTAAGCACTCTTCAAGCGTGAAGGTTTTCTTTTGGTTGTTTTCTTGTGAATGTAAGGCGTTGAATATCAAAAAGAAAAAGCCTAACAGAAGGATATATTTTTTCATACATGAATAACAATAACAATATTGCGACTTGTTTTTTTTTCGAATGTTTAACGAGGTTTGAAATTTGTCGGCCCTAAAATAAAAAGGAGGAAATTTTGCAGAAAGATCCTCCTTTTTTGATATTTTTGATGGCCAGCCAAAGTCAATCGTCATTATTCCTTGGTCAGGATTTCTTCCAGCATTTGTCGCAGCGTGGACGAGGTGAGGTCGCGGGTCATCTTGCCGTCGTGGCAGACGGAGATGTTGCCGGTCTGTTCGGAAACGACCACCGCCACGGCATCGGTGAATTCGGTGGCACCCAAGGCAGAACGGTGACGCAAGCCCACTTCTTGCGGAAGGTCGCGGTTTTTTGACACGGGCAGAATGCAACGTGCCGCAGTAATCCGATGATCCTTGATGATTACCGCTCCGTCGTGTAACGGACTGTTTTTGAAGAAGATGTTCTCCAAAAGGTCTGCCGATGGTTTAGCGTCAATCACCTCGCCGGTGTTTAAGAATTCATCCAACGGTGTTTTGCGGGCAAAGATAATCAAGGCGCCGGTCATGTTGGCGGACATGTGCCGGCACGCTTTTTTCACGGCCTCGATTTCTTCTGCATACTCCGAGGTTTTGGTCTGTTTCGCGAAGTGATCACTGAAAAAGCGCATCAGCCGCCCGTCTCCGATGTAGAGCAGGAATTTGCGAATTTCAGGCTGGAAAAGGATGATGATGGCGAGCACGCCCACACTGACAAGCTCGCCCATCAAGTTGGAAAGCATGGTAAAATGGAAATAGGAAACCACCTCCCAAATCACAAAAATCAATGCCAGCACCCAGAAAATCTTCACGGCGGCAGTGCCTTTTGTCAGCTTGTAGAGCTCAAAAAGCAGAATTGCCACAATCAGGATGTCCAAAACATCGATGATGCGAAAATCGATAAAGTTGAAAATGGCCGCAATCTCCATCATACGAGTTCAGAATTAAGCCATCAAGGCAGCCAATGCGATGGAATACATTTTCGTTTTGGCGCTGTCGCCGCGGGAGGAAAGCACGCACGGCACCTTGGCGCCTTTCAACAACGCGCCCAGTTCAGCGTGGCTGAATTTGGTGCAGCATTTGTAGAATACGTTGCCCGTCTCGATGTTCGGGAAGAGCAGGCAGTCGGCGTCGCCGGCCACTTCGCTCTTGAATTTCTTGATTTCCACCGTCTCTTTGTCGATGGCGAGATCCAACGAGATGGGACCTTCGACGGAAACATTGCCCAGTTGCCCGCGGTTGCCCATGGCGGCAAGCAAAGCGGCGTCAACACAAGCCTGCATGCCCACAGACATCTGCTCCGTGGCGGCCAGGCAAGCCACTTTCGGTTTCTCGATACCGAGAGCGTTAGCCGTCTCGACCAAATATTTGAGGATGGCTTGTTTTTCTTTGAACTCCGGAGCTGGAATCACGGCCACATCGCCCACGATGAGCAATTTGTGGTAAGCCGGGTTCTCAATCACGGTCACGTGCGACAAGGTGGCTTTCGGCGGGCAGAGACCCTTCTCCTTGTTCAGGATGGCGCGCATGTATTTGTCGGTGGGCAGCAGACCTTTCATCAGAATCTGGCCTTCGCCGGCATTGATGAGTTCGCAGCTCTTCGTGGCAGCCTTCGTGTCGACATATTCGGGCACGATGGTGAATTTCGACATGTCGAAGTTGTGCTCTTTGCACACTTTCTCGATCTCTTCGGGATTGCCCACGAGGGTGGCGTCAATAACGCCCAGTTCCACAGCAGCATACACTGCCTCAATGGTGTGCGCGTCGTTGGCATTGGCCGCCACCAATCTTTTTTTCGGTTTGGATTTTACTAATTCTACTAATTGATCTAATTTCGTGATAGCCATAACATTACAATTTAAAAATTTCAAGCGGCAAAGATACATTTTTTAATGAGATTTTTAGTATTTTTGCCGCCCGTTTGAAAAATTACTATGGGTTCAATAAAGTTGTGCTTTTCAAAAGATTATTTTTGAAAGAACACGAAAAAGAAGAGAGGATTACACGCGAATAGCTCAATGGGCGGTTCAAAATTTAAGTTGAAGAAGTAAAACAGAATCAATGCAAAAGCGTCATTTTGATAGATGGCAATATTTCACGGAGTTAGCCAATACGACCAGAAAATATTATCTTGACTATTTAAAACCTTATATTTCCATCACTTCTGACACAAAAGTACTGGAGATTGGTTGCGGCGAAGGCGGCAATCTTTTGCCTTTCGCAGAGTTAGGATGCTATGTGAAAGGTATCGACTTGAATGTCGGGCAAATTGAAAATGCGAAGAATTTCTTTGCCAAAGAGGGGCAGAAAGGTGATTTCTGTGCCGAAAACTTCCTCAACTATCCACCTGAATCCAATGAAAGCAAACTTTTTGACCTTGTTTTGGTTCACGACTGCATAGAACACATCGAACCAGAGGGGAAAGAGGAGTTCTTCACGAAAATCATCCCCTTGCTGCGCGAAAATGGCATTGTTTTCTTCGGATTCCCCGCCTGGCAGATGCCTTTCGGCGGTCATCAGCAGATTTGTGAAAGCAAACTGTGCAAGATTCCGTTTATCCACCTGCTGCCTACTCCAATATATCGGGGCTTGCTTAAACTTGGCAAGGAAAATCAAGGCAAAATCGATGAGTTGATCAGTATCAAACGTTCGAAAATGCCCGTGGAGAAGTTCGAACAACTGGCGAAAGCAACGGGTTTCGAGATTATCAACAAGCAATTGTGGTTCATCAATCCGCATTACGAGCAGAAATTCCATCTGAAGCCGCGTAAACTGAATACTTTTATCGCAAAATTGCCGTGGATTCGGAACTTTTTCACCACATCCGCGTTTTATTTGTTGAAATGCAAAAACTAACAATAATTATAACAATATGATTGACAGTAATTTGAAATACAAAATCGCCGACATGGGGTTGGCGGAATGGGGACACAAAGACATTGATGTCTCCCAAAAGGAGATGCCGGGCCTGCTGGCTATCCGTGAGAAATACGGCGACAGCAAACCGTTGAAGGGCGTGCGCATCATGGGCTCGCTGCACATGACCATCCAGACGGCCGTGCTGATTGAGACGCTGACCCATCTTGGTGCGGAAGTGCGCTGGTGCAGCTGCAACATTTTCTCCACGCAGGACCACGCCGCCGCCGCTATTGCCGACAACGGTGTGAGCGTCTTCGCTTGGAAAGGCGAAAGCCTCGAAGACTACTGGTGGTGCACAGTGAACGCCCTGTCGTTCCCCGGTGGCAAAGGTCCGCAACTCATCGTCGATGACGGCGGTGACGCCACCCTGCTCATCCACCTCGGTTGCAAGGCCGAAGACGATCCGACAATTTTGGATGCCGAACCTGAATCCCACGAACAGGCTGTGATTTTCAGCACGTTGAAGCAAGTGCTGAAAGAGGATCCGCACCATTGGCACAACATGGTGAAGGAAATCAAGGGCGTTTCCGAGGAGACCACCACCGGCGTACACCGTCTTTATCAGATGATGGAGCGCGGCGAACTGCTTTTCCCTGCCATCAACGTCAACGATTCCGTGACGAAGTCCAAATTCGACAACAAATACGGTTGCCGCGAATCCCTCGCTGACGGCATCAAGCGCGCCACTGACGTGATGGTGGCCGGCAAGGTGGTCGTGGTCTGCGGCTACGGCGATGTGGGCAAGGGTTGTGCCCAAGCTATGCGCTCCTATGGCGCCCGCGTGATCGTCACCGAAGTCGATCCCATCTGCGCCCTGCAAGCCGCTATGGAAGGCTTCGAGGTCAAGACGGTGGAAGACGCGCTCGACGAGGGCAATATCTACGTCACTTGTACCGGCAACTGCGACGTGATTACGATGGATCATCTTAACAAGATGAAAGACCAGTCTATCGTCTGTAACATCGGCCACTTCGACAACGAGATACAGGTCAGCGCGTTCGAAAGCCAAGCGAACATCACCAAGCGTAACATCAAGCCGCAGGTCGATGAGTATATCTTCCCCGACGGTCACTCCATTTTCATCTTGGCGGAAGGCCGTCTCGTGAATTTGGGCTGCGCAACGGGTCACCCTTCTTTCGTGATGAGCAACTCCTTCACCAACCAAGTGATGGCCCAGCTCGACTTGTGGCAGCATGAGTACAAAGTGGGTGTCTATAACCTGCCGAAACACTTAGATGAGGAGGTTGCCCGTCTGCACTTGGGCAAGATCGGCGTCAAGCTGACGAAGCTTACGCAGAAGCAGGCCGACTACATCGGGGTGAAGGTTGAAGGTCCGTATAAGACGGACGCTTATCGCTACTAAAAATCAAATTATTGCATAGAACCTTTTCTGGCGATTGTCAAAAGCAGTCGCCAGAATTTGTTTTTATAGACCCGATGGAACGGAATCGGGTATCTGGTTCCTCCGAAGCCCTGGTATAATCTCGCCACATTCGGATTGGAGGATCCGTTGAAATCGAGATAAAGGTCCGATTCCGCGTGGTCGTGGATGTAAGCATCAAGCAAAAGGAACATGGGTTTGCTATTCGATAATTGGTTGTCGCGGCCGGAAAACCAGAACCAGCGGCGGTTGCCGTCCTTTACGAACAGGGCGCCAGCAGCCAGTCTGTCGTCGTTTGTGCGCACACCGTAAATGTCTAACAGGTTGTGTTCCAGTAAGTAATCGGAGACCCGCTGTAATCTTGCATAATTTTCATCGCGAAAATGAACCTCTGCCCCTTGTCCTCGGTTGTTTCGGAACAATGCGATAATATCTGCCACTTTTTCTTCCTGCACGGTTACCCGACTTTGTTGTTTTTGGGCTGCTTTGATATTGCGTTTCGTGTTCTCGTGGAATTTGCTATATAGCTCATTATAAGCAAGTTGTAAAGATATGGAATATGAAACGAAATGAAAGTCCTGTTTTCCATCCACGGTATTTTTATTGTTCAGCAGCATATCGGCCAACACATAATGTTTGGCAGTTTCGCGGAAGAAACGGTTTATGGTATCGTCCGTGACGGGATATGCAGAAAAGATGCCCATTTGCGGTAAAAAGAACGGTGTATAAACATATTTTAACACTCCTTTTTTACGGGTCGGAAGCGGCATCACGGCTTCGTAGTCGTTATCGACCAGAGCGTGCCACGTGTCGTCACCCGTGAGCAAATCTAACAATTCATATTCAGCTAATACATTAGGAGACAGACTGCTTCGCACGGCCTGGTTCCATTTGACGGGATCGATTTCGGAATGTTGCAGGAAACGGATCATCACACAAAATGTTCGGCGATGCGCTGCATTTCGGACGAAACATTGTTGTTTTCGTACAAAATGCCGTAAATGGTCTCCACAATGGGGATGTCAGCCCCGATTTTCTTGTTGATTTCGTGCACACAGCGGCAGGCAGTGTAGCCTTCGGACACCATGCGCAGCTCCAGCAGCGACACACGCACGGACAAACCATGGCCGATCATGATGCCGAACAGGCGGTTGCGACTGAAGGTGGAATAGGCTGTCACCAATAGGTCGCCAAGATAAACGGAGTCGGAAATGTGGCGGTTTTCGTTGGGATAAACCTCTGATACAAAGTACTTCATCTCCTTTACGCAGTTGGCCACGTAGGCAGCGATAAAGTTGTCTCCGTAGCCCAGACCGCTGTAGATGCCGGCACCGAGGGCGTAGATGTTCTTCAGGACGATGGAGAGTTCCGCGCCCATCACGTCATTGGAGACGGAGGTGCGGCAATAACGGGTGGTGAAGAATTTCGCCACCGTTTCCGCTAACTCCGTATTCGTGGAGGCGGCCGTCAGGAAGGTGAATTTCTCTTGCGCAATCTCCTCCGCGTGCGACGGTCCGCTGATGATACAGAGCTGATCCAAAGGCACTTTGAACTGCGACTGCATGTAATCGCTGATCAGTTGCATGGTTTCCGGCACGATGCCCTTCACTGCGAGGATGATTTTCTTTTTCGAAAGCTGCGACCTTTTCAGCGGTTCCAATGTTTTATGCAGATAGGCAGACGGCGTGACAATGATGACATAGTCCGCCCGCGCCACCGTGCTTTTGATGTCGGTGCTCACCTTGACGTCTTCCGGATTGATGAAAACGGAGCTTAAGTATCTGGGGTTATGTCCGTATTTGAGAATGCTTTCCGCGATGGATTCCTGCCGGACCCACCAGTGAATATGTTCCAAGTTGACCGAGATAATCTTCACAATGGCGGTCGCCCAACTCCCACTGCCGATCACCGCCACCCTGTAGCGGGCGCGTGATTTCTTGCTGCGAGGCACGATTGCCGAAGATATATGTTCACTCATCTTTTTAACTTTTTTTAAGCGTGCAAAGATACGATATTTTTTGGTACTTTTGCTGCTTTAATGCGAATTGTTCTTTTAATGTTGATAATGAATGTGTTAGGCAACAGGCAATAGGCAACAGGCAATAGGCAACAGGTAAATTAATTTTGCAATATGAATAAATTATTACGATTGACTTTTCTGGGAATTATTTGGGTGTATTGCATGTGCGTGCAGGCGCAAGTGGTGACGGATTTTGACGAGACATACGCACAAGAGCTGCTAAAACCAGGAACTCCCGCACCGGATTTCCAGCTACAAACACCTAATGGCAAAACAGTGAAATTCAGCGAGTTTGCCAAGGGAAAATATGTGGTCATCGACTTCTGGGCCTCCTGGTGCCCCGATTGCCGCAAGGACCTTCCCGAAATCATCAGACTCTATGACAAGTTCAACAGGTATGGCGTGGAATTTCTGGGTGTTTCCTTTGATACGGACAAGGAGAAATGGCAGAACTATATTGCTCAAGAAGGAGTTCCTTATCCCCAAGTGAGCGAACTCAAGCGGATGAACCAGTCTGAGGTGGCCAAGGCCTACGGTGTGCGCTGGATCCCCTCGATATACCTTATTGGTCCGGATGGAAAAGTATTGGTTAGCACAGTGTTATCATATAAGGTTGAGAAGAGGTTGAATGAAATTTTCAATAATCCTTTATCGATACCGCCTACTGGGAATTATGATACCATTTCTATCGATGGCAGTAAGGGAACATTGTGGGCCAGATTGTATAAACCTAACCTCAAAGAAGGAGAACGATGTGACCTTGTGGTGATGTGCCATGGTCTGAATTGCGACCATGATTTTGAGTTGATGAGGTGCATTGCATCGGGTCTGGTAAAGAAGGAGTTTGCAGTACTTGAGTTCGATTTCAACGGTCACGGCAAGAGCGAAGGCAAGTTTGTGGATATGACCATTCCCAGCCAAATCGAGGATTTAGAGCAGGTGTTGGCATACGCCCAAGACCTACGCTTTGTCGGTGACATAGCCTTTGTGGGGCATTCACAGGGTGCAGTGGTGGCCGCCATGGTTGCGGGCAGGCATCCTGACGATATCAAGTCCGTGGTGTTGTTGGCTCCGGCCTCCTCGGTGCGCGACGACATCGCCCGGGGCAACCTCTTCGGTGTCGAGTTCAACCCGTTGGATCCCCCAGACAGTCTTGTGCTGCACAACGGTATTGCCATTGGCAGACGATACCTTAAGACGGCTTTCCGTCTGCCCATTTTCGAGACAGCGGGACAATACCATGGCAAAGCCTGCATCATCCACGGCAATGGTGATCGCCTCGTGCCGTACACTTGCGGAGAACGTTTCCATCAGCTTTGGTCCGGAAGTGAGTACTACGAGCTCGAATACTATGACCACAATTTCACCAACTGTATCTACCGACCGGTGGAAATCACAACCGAATATTTGCAGCGTGTGCTGGAATAAAAAAAAAGATGTCCGATTGGACATCTTTTTTTTAGGTTAGTGGGTTAGTGGGTTACAGCAAGTTGTATGTGTCGGTGGCGATCACGAGTTCTTCGTTGGTCGTCACGACCACCAATTTCGTGGTGGAGTCGGGGGTTGAAATGATGCCGTCCTCGCCGCAGTATTTCTGGTTGGCTTCGGGATCGAGTTTCGCGCCTATCCATTCGAGATTCTCACAAATTTTCTCGCGTTGGAACCAGGCGTTCTCGCCGATGCCGCCGGTGAAGAGGATGACGTCTACACCGCCCATGGCTGCTGCATACGCGCCGATGTACTTGCGCACGCGATAGGCGAACATGTTGAAGGCGTCAGTGCTGCGTTCGTCGCCGGCATCGCGACCTGCGCGGATGTCGCGCATATCGACGCTCTTGCCGGAAATGCCCAGCAGACCGCTCTTCTTGTTGATGAGGGTGTTCATGCCCTTGGTGTCGAGGCCTTCGGTGTCCATGATGTAGAGCAGGGCGCCGGCATCAAGGTCGCCCACGCGGGTGCCCATCACCAGACCTTCGACCGGGGTGAATCCCATGGAGGTATCAATGGACTTGCCGTTTTTGATGGCGCAGATGGAGGCACCGTTACCGAGGTGGCAGCTCACGATTTTTGCGCTCTCGTAAGGGATGCCGGCAATTTCAGCGGCCTTTGGTCCTACATATTTGTGGCTAGTGCCGTGGAAACCGTAGCGACGGATCTTCTTCTCGCTGTAATACTCGAATGGAAGTGCATAAAGGAATGCTTCAGCGGGCATCGTTTGGTGGAAGGAGGTGTCGAACACGCCCACATGCTTCACGTTGGGGAGCAGTTTCTTCATAGCATCAATGCCGGTGAGGCTGGCAGGGTTGTGCAGGGGAGCCAAAGCGCAAAGTTTGGCAATTTCCTCGCGTTCCTTGTCGCCAATGACACAGCTTTCCTTGAAGTATTCGCCGCCATGAGCCACGCGATGACCTACTGCACCAATCTCATCGAGGGTTTTGATGACACCGTGCTCAGGGTCTGTCAACATATTCAAAACCAACTTGATACCTTCTTCATGAGTCGGAATGGGGGTTTGGACATAGCATTTTTCTTTGCCGACGGGCTTGTGGGTGAACTCACCCATTTCCAAACCGACGCGCTCCACCAAACCTTTAGCTAAAAGTTCGGGTTGCGGTTCCATCTCCAAGAGTTGATACTTGATGGATGAACTGCCGCAGTTTAGTACTAAGATTTTCATATTCTTGTTTATTTTATTGAATGATCTTATTAAAGTTCAAGGTTCAAAGTTCAAAGTTTCAGGTTATACGTGTAGATACGAGTGATATGCGGAAATTAGATTACTGTTCGCCGCAGAGAATGTCCGCGATATGGATAATTCCTACGTCCACATCGTGTTCTTGTATGTAGGCGTCAAGCAGCTGCAGGCAGTGGATGTCGGTGGAGGTGATGTATTCAGCTCCTTGGTTATAGGCGCGAAGCACAATTTCCCCGGTCATCTTTTCGGCGGCCTCGGGATTGAGCATGGCAAACCGGCCGTTAGCCCCGCAACAACAGTTTTTTTCTTCGGTATCTTCAATTAAATCAAGCCCTTGCGTGTTTTGCAACAATGTCTCAGGGGCATTGCTGTTTGGATAGAGATGTTTGGCCGAGCAGGATTTGAAGTAAAACACCCGATGCCGGAATTCATTTCCCAACTTGTTGATATGTAACACATTGACGATATAGTCGCATAGTTCATACACATTGTTGATGAATGTGTTCAGCTCGTTGGGTAGGGTGGCGTTTTTCAACAGAAGATCAAAGTTGCGGCGCATGAACCCTGCGCAGGCCGTGTCGGGAACGACAACAGGGAATAGGGTCTTATGCAGTTCACAATATTCCGTGTAAGACTTGATGACTTGGTAGCCTAAGTCCTTGGCGTACTGCATCTCCCCTTCCATAAAGAAACGGCGCCCGCAGCAAGTGCTTTCCATGTCATAATGGCAGAATTGCTCCAGTCGGTTGAGCACAGTAATGACGCTCGTCACAGTATCCGCCTGGAACAAATCCATTTGGCATGGAACGTATAAGAACACGGTTTGTTGCGTATTATCCATTGTTGACTAATTACTATTGCCTGTTTCCTGTTGCCTAATTCCCGCATTTGGCGTATCCGCAGTTGGAGCAGGTGAGGCAGCCTTCTTTGAATTCCATCGTGTCTTTTTGGTGACAATTAGGGCATTCGACGCCTTTCTGTTTGGTGCCGTCCTGGATGAATTTCTTGAGGGCGCGGCAGACACCGTTTCGCCACGAGTTGATGCTTTCCTGACGGAAGTTGAGGCCGGAGATGATGTTTACAATATGGTTCACGGGGATGCCGTTGCGCAATAAAGCGGAGGTCATCTTGGCGTAGTTCCAGAATTCTTGGTCGAAACAGCGGTCAAGTCCACGTAGAATTACATCGTAACCGGCTCTGTCCTGATAGATGAAGTCGTAGGATTTGGTGCCATCCTCATTACGGTTTTTCACGATAGTGCCGTGGTCGACCCATTTCGGCAACAGGAAGCTTTCGTCTCCCGTCTTGCCGGTGAAGATTTCGTAAGGTTTCCCTTCGTACAGTCCGATGTAGGCCACCCAGTCCTCATTGTTGTTCTTGAAGTGGATTACATCGGCGTTCAGCTCGCGGGGGCGTTTGAAGTTCTTCGGTTTCTCTTTCGTCTCTTCCGGTTTTTTCTCGATGGAGTTAAGCACGCCGTCGCGGGAGCCTTCGCGATAGACGGTGAGACCTTTGCAGCCCACCTCCCACGCTTTCATGTAGAGGTCGCCGACCACCTCTTCAGTGATGGTTGACGGCAGGTTGACGGTGACGGAGATGGAGTGGTCAACCCACTTCTGCACAGAGCCTTGCAGCTCGACTTTCTTGATGTAGTCGGTGTCGGCGGCGGTTGCTTTGTAGTAGGGTGACTGGTCCACGAGTGCAAGCACATCCTTTTCGTCCATGTTCTTCAGTTGTTCCAAGGTGTAGCCCTTGGTCTCGGCCCACACCACGAACTTGTGGTGGAAGACCATGTACTCTTCAAACAGATCGCCCACGGAATCCTTCACCACGGTCTTTTTGCTATCCATGTCGTTCGGATTGATCTTGCGGCGACGTTTATAGACCACATTGAATGCGGGTTCGATACCGGAAGTAGTTTGTGTACAAATACTTACGCTTCCTGTTGGGGCAATGGTGAGCAATGCGATGTTACGGCGTCCGTAGCGGATCATGTCGTCGTAAAGTTTGGGATCGGCATCGCGGAGACGTTGGATGAAGGGGTTGTGACCCTCCTTGATGCAGCTGTAGATCGGGAATGCGCCGCGCTCCTTGGCCATCGTGACGGAGGAGCGATAGGCGGCAAGGGCCAGCTGTTTATGCACTTCCGTGGAGAAGGCGTTGGCCTCGTCGGTACCGTAGGTCAGTCCGAGGGCGGCGAGCATATCGCCTTCCGCGGTGATGCCCAGACCGGTACGGCGGCCTTTCAACGACTGTTTGCGGATCTTGAGCCAGAGCTCTTTCTCCACGCGCTTCACGTTCTCGCTTTCGGGATCGCTCTCGATTTTGGCGAGGATGGCGTCGATCTTTTCCAGTTCCAGGTCGATGATGTCGTCCATCAGACGTTGCGCGTACTGCACATGCTGGCGGAAGCGCGGCATATTGAAGACGGCGTTGTCGGTAAACGGATTATCAACGTAGCTGTAGAGGTTCATGGAGATGAGGCGGCAGCTGTCGTAGGGACAGAGCGGGATTTCGCCGCAAGGGTTGGTGGAAACCGTCTCGAAGCCTTCGTCCTTGTAGCAGTCGGGGATGGACTCCCTGCGGATGTTGTCCCAGAAGAGGACGCCGGGTTCGGCGGATTTCCACGCGTTGTGGATGATCTTGTCCCACAGCTTCTTGGCGTCAATCTCCTGTTTCACTTTGGGGTTGTCGCCGCTGATGGGATACTGTTGAATGTAAGGGGTATGGTTTTGGACGCTTTGCATGAATTCATCATCCACTTTGACGGAGACATTGGCTCCAGTGACTTTGCCTTGCGTCATTTTTGCATCTATAAACTGCTCTGCATCAGGGTGTTTGATGGAGATGGAGAGCATGAGGGCACCGCGGCGACCGTCCTGCGCCACCTCGCGGGTGGAGTTGGAGAAGCGTTCCATGAAAGGAACGATGCCGGTGGAGGTCTGTGCGCAGTTCTGCACGTGGCTGCCGGCGGGACGGATGTCGGACATGTCGTGGCCCACGCCGCCGCGCCGTTTCATCAGCTGCACCTGCTCCTCGTCCATCTTCATGATGCCGCCGTAGGAATCGGCGTTTCCGCTGTTGCCGATCACGAAGCAGTTGGAGAGAGAGACCACCTGATATTTGTTGCCGATACCCGCCATAGGGCTTCCTTGAGGAATCACGTATTTGAAGTGATCAAACAAGCTGAAAATCAGCTCTTCGCTCATCGGGTTGGCGTAACGCCGCTCGATGCGGGCGAATTCGCGGGCCATGCGGCGGTGCATGTCCTCCGGGGTGTGCTCCACCAGCTCGCCGTTCGCGTTCTTCAGCGCGTATTTGTCGATCCAAACCCTCGCCGCCAGCTCATCGCCGCCGAAATAGCGGGCAACGTCCTGAAAAATATCCTCTTTTTTGTAGATCTTGGGCTCGGGGATCGGTTCCTCTACCTCGGATTCCGGCATCATTGCGGATGCCTCCTGTGCGTACTTCTGCATGGCCGAATTGCGGGTGGCAATCAGTTCGCTCATGGATTTTTGCAGTTGCTGGTTCATCACTTCCTGCTCTATTTCCTCATCATTCACTGCACCGAAAAGAGATAAATCTTCATTCATAAATATGGCGGTTTTTGGTTTTGCTTTGACAATAATCCTCTTTTTTACACTTTCGCTTGAAAAAAATGCATCCTTGTTGTTTTCATACATTCTAAGTTTTGTTATTTTACTGATTGTTAGAATGTTACAAAAAACACAAGACACTCTTTTCAAGGTTGCTAAAATAGATAAATGAATCGGATTTTTTTCGTTTTCGACGGCTATAATTATCAACAAAAACCCGTTGATAATTTTTTCTGATTGATTATTAGCGACTTATTTTGAAAAAAAATTTTTGGCACGAAAAAAAGTTTTTTTGGAAGTTGACGAAACGATTCTGTATTTTTCATTTGTTTCGATATATGGTTAATTTATGTACATTTGCAGACTTTTTCAAGGAAATTTCAAAAGTCTAATAATCAATATTTTACAAAATGAAACAGTTAATTGAATGTGTTCCTAATTTCAGTGAAGGCAGAAACAGTGACATTATCAACCAAGTGGCTGACGTGATCCGTCAGGCGGAGGGGGTGACCCTTCTGGATGTGGATCCCGGTGCCACGACAAACCGTACGGTCGTGACCTTTGTGGGCGAACCCGATTACGTGGTCGATGCCGCCGTGAAGCTCATCGCCAAATGTCAGGAACTGATCGATATGCGCAACCATCATGGTGATCATCCGCGTTTCGGTGCGACGGACGTTTGCCCGTTAGTGCCCATTGCCAACATCACCATGGAAGAGACGGTGGAATATGCCCGCAAGCTGGCCGAAAGAGTCGGCAAGGAGCTGAACATTCCGGTCTATTGCTACGAGAACGCCGCATTCAAGCCCGAACGTCGCAACCTGGCCAACTGTCGCCAAGGCGAATATGAGGCCTTGAAAGAGCGTATCACCTCCAAGGAGTGGAAGCCCGACTTCGGTCCCAACAAGTTCACGGAGAGCGTCGCCAAGAGCGGTGCCACGGCTGTGGGTGCCCGCGACTTTCTCATTGCGGTGAACTACAACCTCAACACCACCTCCACTCGCCGTGCCAACGCCATCGCTTTCGATGTGCGCGAAAAGGGTCGCCCGAAACGCGAGGGCAACAAGATCACCGGCAAGAAAGTACTGGATGAGAAAGGTAACGTAGTGATGCTGCCGGGTACCCTGAAAGGCACCAAGGCCATTGGCTGGTACATTGAGGAATACGGCATCGCGCAGGTCTCCATGAACATCACCGATATCAATGCCACCCCGCTGCACGTCGCTTTCGACGAGGTGTGCGCCAAGGCTGCCAAACGCGGCATCCGTGTCACCGGTGCAGAAATCGTGGGTCTCATCCCTAAAAAAGTGCTTATCCAAGCCGGCAAATACTATCTCGCCAAACAAAAACGCTCCCTCGGTATCGATGAGCGCGAAATGGTGAAGATCGCCGTGAAATCTATGGGTCTGGACGACCTCAAACCGTTCAATCCGGAAGAGAAAGTCATTGAGTATCTCCTTGAAAAAGAGGATACTACACCGAAGTTGGTCAACATGACCTGCACGGGTTTCGCCAACGAGACGGCCTCCGAAAGCCCGGCGCCCGGCGGCGGTTCCATTTCCGCCTACATGGGTTCCCTCGGCGCGGCACTCGGCACGATGGTCGCCAACCTCTCTTCCCACAAACCCGGTTGGGACGACCAGTGGGCCTACTTCTCCCAGTGGGCCGAAAAGGGCCAGTTGCTGAAAGACCAGCTGCTCGCCCTCGTGGATGAGGACACCAATGCCTTCAACGTGATTATGAACGCTTTCGGAATGCCGAAGGGTACGCCGGAGGAGAAGGAGGCTCGTTCACAGGCCATCCAGGATGCTACCAAGTACGCTACCGAAGTGCCGATGCGCACCATCGAAACCTCTTTCAAGGTGTTCGAGATTTGCGAGGCCATGATCAAGAAGGGCAACCCTGCCAGCGTTTCCGACGCCGGAGTCGGTGTGCTTTGCGCCCGTGCGGCCGTCCATGGTGCTTACCTCAACGTCAAAATCAACGCTTCCTCCTTGAAAGACAAGGAGTGGGCCGAGATGATGATCAACAAGGCGCACGACTATGTGATGAAGGCCGACCGCATCGAACGCAGTTTGATGAAGAAGACCGAAAAGGTGATAGGTTGTTAATGTTACATTTTCTTGTTGTAGAGACGCAAAATTTTGCGTCTCTACGGCAGGGGAACCTGAAACTTGAAACCTGAAACATGAAACTACTCGTGGTTCTTTCCCGCATCCCCTTCCCCTTGGAGAAGGGCGACAAATTGAGGGCATACTACCAGATCAAGGAGCTTTCTCGGTGGCACGATCTCTATTTGATTGCGCTTTACGGCCATTCCGTGCCGTCGGAGGCGATGCGGGAACTGACCCCTTATTGCCGCGAGGTGCATTTCCTGAAGCAACATCCGGTGCGCAGCGTCCTCAATATGGCCAGCGCCTTGCTTCTCGGACTGCCCCTGCAGTGCGGTTATTTTTACAGTCATCGCAACCACAAAAGGATATCCAAGATTATCCAAGCGGTGCAGCCTGATGCCATTTATTGCCAGCTGTTCCGTATGGCCGAGTACGTGCGCGATTGCCGGATCCCGAAAGTGCTGGATTATCAGGATGCTTTTTCAAAAGGGATGGAGCGGCGTGCGCAAAAGGCTTTTCCGCTGTTACGTCCTATTATGCGTATGGAGGCGCGTCGCATCGCTCGCTACGAAACTGACATTTTCGAAGATTTCGAATACAAGACCATGATAACCTCTTTGGATAGAGAATGTATTCAACATCCTATGAATGAGGAGATTGTGGTGGTTCCCAACGGGGTGGACTTCAACAGGTTCAAGCATGAGGAAGTGGCGAAAACACACGACCTCATTTTTTCGGGAAATATGAACTATCCTCCAAATGTGGATGCGGCGGTCTGTTTGGCCAAGGAGATTCTCCCCGAACTGAAAAAGCGGTATCCTGAGCTCAAATTGATGATTGCGGGTGCTGACCCCACCAAGAAAGTCCGCTCATTGCAAAGCGATAGCGTAACCGTCACCGGTTGGGTGCCATCCATGACGGATTGCTACGCCCAATCCCGCATTTTCGTTGCCCCGATGCGGTTGGGTACAGGTCTGCAGAACAAACTGTTGGAAGCCATGTCGATGCGGCTGCCGTGCGTCACTTCCCCATTGGCGGCCAAGCCGTTGGATCCCGCCGTTGAAAAAGGGGCCATCATAGCTTGCAACACCACGTTGCAATATGTCGATACGCTGTCCCGACTGCTGTCGGATCCATGTTACTATACGGAACTGGCGCAGCGCGGGCAGGAATTCGTCTATGAACATTACGATTGGACGAATGCCACGAAGCGGTTGAACAGCCTTTTTGAGAAACTATAAGGTTAGATTTTGTTGGATTCCGACAACCAAACATCCGTACAATCCCGCGGTTTCCGTGCGCAGACGGCGGTCTCCTAATTTGATCTCCACATACCCGGCCTCGCGGGCGGCGGCAATCTCTTCCGGACTAAAATCGCCCTCCGGTCCGATCAACAAAATCATTTCGGAATGGTTGCGCGGTGCGTTGACCAACTGTCGTTGGTTGTTCTCATCGCACCACGCGATAAATTTATCTGCCTGTGTATCTGTGTTTTGCTGAATAAATTCCGAGAACTTCATCATGCGGAGTGGGGGAAGCCAGGTGGTTTGCGACTGCTTGAGGGCGGCCACGGCCAACCGTTGCAGCCGCTCCAAGTTGAGGTGCGTGCGCTCGGAATGGTCGCACTGCAGGAACGTCAGCGAGCAGATGCCGATTTCGATGGCTTTCTCCAACAGCCACTCCATGCGGTCGGCGTTCTTGGTGGGCGCAACGGCAAGATGCAAACCGTTGTGGGTCAGTATGTTTTCGGTAAGGTGTGCCTTGATTTCCAACAGACACTTTTTGGGATGCGCTTCCGCCACGACGGCCTCCGCCAAGTGTCCGCGCCCATCTGTGACGCGCACGGCATCACCCTCGCGGTGGCGCATTACCCGCACGCAATGCTCTGATTCCTCGTTACTTAGCGTGACAAAGGGTTGGGATATATCGGGAGAGTAGAAGTAATGCATGGTAGTGGTGTTTACATAAATAAATCGTTCAGGCAAACTTCGTTTTGGATGTTGCCCGAATATGCGTTATGTACCAAGCCATCGGTTGTCACGAATACCGTGTGAAGGGCTTTTTTTGTTTTTGAAACTTCTGCAAATATGCTCTTCCGACGACTTAATTTTTCCTGATAGGCTTCCGTAATGGTGAATTTGTAGTTTGAATATTTTATTTCGCAAAGGTCTATGATGCCGTCACTTCGATCTATAAGCAGGTCTATTTGCACTCCTTCGCTGGCTGTTGCAGAAGGATTATTCTTTGGATTATAACGCCAAGCGTACTCGTTGGTTAATACGCCGCTGATACCGAGTTTTTGTTTGATTTGGTCAATATGCCATAAACAAGTACGTTCGAAAGCACGTCCACACCAGTTGTTGTACTGCGGCTTGCCTTCCATGGCCTGCCAGAAGTTCTTGCCATGACGCTTACCCTGAATGAACTCATAATAAAATAGGGTATAGTGATCAATAAGTTGGAATATTTCATCCTTCACCTGTTTGCCTAACATGGAATATCCACGGATGAATCCGCACCACTCGAGTTCCTTCAATATTTCAGACAAAGCACCATTATCGTCCAATTTCCCTTTCTCAATGATTTCCAACCGGGTCATTCCTTCTTTTTTTTCAGCTAACAAGCTAATAATCTTGATGTAAGGATCTGGTTTCTTGAAAAGTGAGGCGTAAAGCATGCTGAATTCGTCGTGCATGTCGCCATCTTCTGAAAAAATAAGGCGATCTATTTCTTGTGAGAGGCTGGCGCCTTTATTCAGCAGACTCCAATAATACGGGATACCACCGAGTATCATATATCCATTCAGGATTTGCTTTCGAGTCATCTCAATTCCGCGCGACTCCATCATTTCTTCGCATAGGCGAAGTGAAAAGGGTTTTAGTGCAATACGGTGGGTGAGTCGGTTATGTAGTCCACCTTTGTTTTTGATTATCTTTTTCACCATCCAAGATGTGGCACTACCACAGACCACAAAGACGATGTCTTTTCTGGCTGAAGCCCATCCGTTCCAAAAAGATTCAAGTTCGGAAAGAAAACCGGAACGCGGTGCATCCATCCAAGGTAGCTCGTCAAGGAATATAACTTTTTTACCTTCGGGTTGTAGCGAAATGAAACGCTTGAGTTCAGAAAAGGCAGTCATCCAATTGGTTAATACGGGTGGTAAGTCTGTCAATCCATGTTCTTTTAATGCCATGCGAAAGCGTGCCAGTTGTTTTTTTGTATGAGTTTTAGCAGCTCCTGTGAACTGGAATGTAAAATGATAGTCATACGACTCGCGTATCAGAAATGTCTTCCCGACACGGCGACGACCATACACAGCGATAAACTGAGAATACTCATCTGTAAGTGCTTCTTTTAGAATTTGTTGCTCTTTTTCTCTTCCTATTAGCATGACCTGAATTTTTTTGCAAAGATAGAAAAAATAACCATAAACCAGCGGAATCTAAAAAATAATTATAGATTCCGCTGGTTTACGGTTACAGCAGAGACGATGCATGCACGTCTCTACTGTTACCTCTTCACAAACTTCACAATCTTGCTTGCTCCATCATGAGACACCAGACGAAGCATATATATCCCAGATGCTAAATCCGAGACATCAAATGTGAAAGTCTGATCAAGCATCTTCTCGGTTTTGATTACCTTTCCTGTGATATCCAGGACTGATAATTCAAAATCAGAAATTCCAGTACTATTCAGATTCAATACTGTCGTAGCAGGATTTGGATAAATAGTAATTTCTTGGTTCCACTCAGTCACAAATGGATGAGTCTGAACTTGAATGGTCTGCATTGTTTCATCCTCACAAGCCAATCCTACTTCTTCTCCAAATATCCCTACATACTTGAGTACATGGTCTCCCACTGAAATTCCAGCAGTAGAAAATGTATAATTTGATGGAATATTAGAAGCTATTAGATTATCATCCACATACAGATTTCCACCAGATGGAGAAACCTGCACAGTACAAATAGAATCAGTGATAATTTCCAGAGTCTCTATAGTCATAGAAATATTGGAATTATAGACATCTACCCACACAGAATCATGTGTGACACAACCATGCTGGTCGTAGAAATCTACAGATATCCATGCAGGCTCAGTCATAGGTGG
>Ga0265299_10001748_pt1 | contig 23818 bp, 20 predicted proteins | sample AusTroGonzalo_MG_4_FD_193485 | JGI IMG/M metagenome (GOLD analysis project Ga0265299, IMG submission 193485) | Bovine rumen microbial communities from tropical cattle in Woodstock, Queensland, Australia - Gonzalo_02 | ecosystem: Host-associated > Mammals > Digestive system > Stomach > Rumen ... | reverse complement strand
GGGTCTTGAGAAGAAGGTTGCAAACGCAATCCTCATCAAGGTTAACCAGATCGGTACTCTCACAGAGACATTTGAGGCAATTGACCTTGCAAAGCGCAACGGTTATGTATCAGTTGTTTCACACCGCTCAGGCGAAACAGAGGACAACTTCATTGCTGACCTGGTAGTCGCACTTGAGACTGGAGAGATCAAAACCGGTTCAATGAGCCGCTCTGACAGACTTGCCAAGTACAATCAGCTCATCAGAATTGAGCAGGAGCTTGGTGATGAAGCAAAGTATGCCGGTCGTGAGGCATTCAGAGTTCTTTAATCGAAAAGAATTTAGAAAGAAAATTACTGTCAGGAAAAACTTTGTAACTTTATATTGATTTTACTTGTTTTTCTTGACAGTTAAACCCGTCGTTGCTAAAATGACGGGCGTATAACGAGAAAAAAGGGACAAAGCTGGTCTTTGGCCAGCCCCGAAATTATTGGAGGAAGTATGAAAAAACTTTTAGTAGTACTTACAATTCTGGTGCTGGTTGCTGGCTTTGCTTTCGCTACAGTAACTGGTTCAGTAGAAGCAAGGTATAAATTTGACTTCTCTGAAGGAAAGGCAAAAACTCTTACATATGGTGTTTTCGGAACACACTCAAAGATTGCTTTCAGCCTCAGCACAGACAAGGGTGGCATTGATGGTTCAAACAAGCCCTACGCAGTAGTTGCAGTTGAACTCAATCTCAACACAGACTCTGTTGACGCTACAACAACAGCTGAAGCACTTGATTATGATGGAGCATCAAAGGCAACATACAGCTACGATCTCGGAATTGCTAGCTGGCTTATTAAGGTCTCTCTCAAGCTTACAGACTTCAGAATTGTTGGTGAGAACTGGGAAGTCAATTTCCTGAAGGCTATCGGCGTTGGTAACTATGCTAAGTCAGCATGGGAAACAGATGACACAGACGACGAGAAAGCTCTCAACATGGACTGGGCTTTCGGTGCCAAGGAAGGTATCACAGTAACATACGATGGTTACAAGATTGGTGTCTATGCAAAGCGTGGAACAGACCTCAATGCTGAGGGTAGTGTCCGTGCAGAGTCCAAGGAAATTGAACTTGGTTCAGCAACAAAGGCTCAGGTAGCAGTTGCAGTTGGCGGTTCAAAGAAGGGCAGCGATGCACTTACATTTGACTTCGGTGTATCAGGAAAGGCTTCTTATGCATCAGATGCTTTCACAGCTGATGCCGCACTCGATGTCCAGGTTAAAGACAAGAAGTTTGATGCAGACGCATCAGCAAAGGTTGTTGCTGGTATCGTAACAGTTGATGTTTACGGCGCATCACACATCAAGGTTACATCACCGAGATATTTCTACGGTTCAACTTCAAAGATCATTTCTGTCAAGGTTGCTCTTGCTCTTGATCCTGTTAAGGTTACAGTCTACGGTGAGAACCTTGTCAACAACGACAGAATCCTTGCAGTCAAGGAAGAAGGCAAGTTCGGCAAGCTCTCTGAAGATGCACAGTTCGGTATCATGCCCAGCCTCGGCAATCAGGATATCTTCGGTGTGCTCGTGAAGGGCTTCTGGTTTGCTAACGCAGGTGTTGGCTATGACGTAATGGAAAACCTCAACGTAAACGCACACTTCGGTTATGAGAGAGCTTATGGCTTCCTCGGAGACGAGAAGGGTCACCTCAGTGGTCTTGCAGTACAGGCCGGTGCAGTTTACAAGCTTGAGAAGGTTAAGATTACAGCTGATGCTTATGTTGGAAAGGTGTTTGTTAAGGCTTATGAAGACAAGGATGCTTCTGATCTCCAGTTCGCATGTGTCCTTGGTGCAGAGTCTGATAGTCTTGTTGAGAACGCAGTTCTCAGTGCAAAGCTCAACCTCGATAAGGCTGGCGTTCTTGGCCTCTACAAGTCAACACGTGGAGTTGATTCTTACGATTCAAAGCCTTACGGATTTGATAATGCTGGTATGTTCTTCCAGGTTGGATGTAAGGTTACATTCTAATCTTGAATTGATTGAAAACAATTCACAGGCGGTTCTTCGGAATCGCCTGTTTTTTTTTGCCTGAACGGTTTCTAAAACCGCCTTTTTCTTTTATGTAATGTTGTTTCTATAGAGACTTTTGATAGGGGTTGATATACCTATACTGTAGTTCTTTTCTTATGTGAGTATTGCTATGTTAGATACAAGCAGCAAATAACATAAGAAATACATTGTATAAGGCTTTATAGCCGTATATTCGTTCATAGAATCGACTTTACTGGATTCTATAAGAGTTTATAGCCTTGTATTCTGTGCTGGATTAAATCCTATTTATTAACAGAAGAATTAATACAACGCAGAAGGTGGTTATTACTGTTACTAATACAGTTATGCTCATGGTCTGTGTGGACAAAAAGAAGGCGGCTCCGAAGAGTCGCCTGTAGTTTACCAGACTGATACGCGGTTTTGGGGTTCTACGTACATTGCAGTCTTTGATGTGACCTGGGGATAGGTTTTGTAGAACTCATCAAACTGCTGGACTACGTAGTTGGCTCTAACATAGTCTGCGGGATGGCTGTCTGTTATGTACTCTTCTTTTGCTGTTTCTTCATCCGGTTTGATGCTGTACCAGGTGTATGCGTAGGCTCTGAAGAACTCGTCATAGTCAAAGTCTTTGATTTCCTTTGCAAGATCCAGAGTAAGGGCAAGGCCACCAATGTCTGCAACCATTTCATCTATAATCTTCTTGCCATCCTGGTGATAGCCGTCGCTCAGAAGGGTGATATTGTTCAGCTGGTCGATGATTTTATTAGCCTTTGCTTCGAATTTGGCCCTGTCTTCGTCAGTCCACCAGTTTGCCTTGTTTCCGAATGAATCGTATTCACTTCCACCTGTATCAAAGCCGTGGGTGATTTCATGACCGATTGTTACACCGATTGTTCCAAGAAGGCTTTCGTAGTCTTCATCAGAGAAAAGACCTTCGTAAAAGATACCGGCAAGGATGTTGATTGAGTTTTCTCCGGGGAAGTAGTAGGCGTTGGCTTCAGTTGTACCTGTATCAGAGAGAATCCAGTCACCGCGCTCCACATCATGACCAAGGAAGGATGAGAAGTAATCGCGGTAGAAGTCATCGCGGCACAGAACCGCATCAAGAAGATTCTGATCGTGGTCCTGTACAATCTCAAGAAGCAGGGAGAAGTCAATCCACTCATCAGGATAGACAACAACAGCAACCATGTTATCAATCTTCTCAACAGCCTTGGCCTTTGTGGCTTCAGAGAGCCAATCCTCGGCGAGGATGCGCTTTCTCATGGCCTGGATGTAGTCCTGGGTAAGCTGTTTGACCTTTTCACGTGTTTCCTCGGGGAAGGCAAATTCAACATAGGCCTGGTCCAGAGCACCCTTGAGGTACTTCATCATGAAGTCCCACGGAGTAACACTGTCATCGTAGGGAGTGAGGAAGTAGGATGCATAGGCAGCCATTTCCACTGTAAAGATACCCTTGAAGATCTCAATATTATCATCTAAATAAAGCTGATTCAGAAGTTTGAAGGCGTTGTAGTCTTCAACCATGTAGCAGACTGGAAGATTCTCGTATGAAACGTAGCCAAGACCTACGATAAGGTCGTAGAGAGGAGTACACAGGTCTTTGATTTCATCAAGAGTCATGAGTACTGTTTCATCGTCCTCATAAAAACAATACTGCTCAAGCTGAAGCATCTGGTCAGCTATTTCAGCTGCATAGTCATCTGTGTAACCGGTAAAGCTGAGAAGATCCCTGACATTTGCCAGAGCTTCGTTCATGGCCTCAGTTGTGTTGTCTTCCATTCTTTCACCGATGGGGAGGTAAAGGCTTACCCTAAGACCGTATTTTGTGATGTCATCATCAGCCTTATCTACATTGAAGTGGGCTATTGGATCACCGAAGAGAAGGCCGGTCTGAAGAACCTCTGACATCTCTTTGACAGTGTCTGCCTCTCTGACCATATTTATATAGTACATAAGAGGTTCGATGCCTTCGTTTGTGCGCTTTTCAGTATCGTTGAAAAGATTGAAATAACCGCGAAGAAGCTCAAGTTCATCAGAAGTCTTGGAAGAATCATTCAAAAGATCAAGGATAATATCTTCCTGATACTGTTCAGAACGTGAGTAGTGGTCATCTTCTGTGATGTTGTTCTTAAGGGCCTTCAGATAGGCAGGGCGGTTGACGTAAAGCTCGTAGTTGTCTTCAAGCTTAACTTCGGGCCAGTTGTCATAGATATTTGAATTGACCCAGGGTTTTGTTGTTTTTTTCTCCTCTTTTGATGACTGTGCTGCAACTGAGAAGATACATAGTGTGATAAGGAGAACAGTTAAGAGTTTTTTCATATCTTTCTTCCTTTAAGTATTTCTTCGTAATCTTCAAGATTCTTTCTGAGAAGCTTGGGGATGTTCAGATTGTAGGGACATCTGTTCATACACTTGCCGCATTCGATGCAGTTGTTGATCATGCGCATCTTTTTCTGCCATTCAGGCTCAAGATACTGGGCGCTGGGACTTCTTCTAATAAGCTGGCTCATTCTTGCACAGTTCAGAATCTCAATTCCCACTGTACAGGGCATGCAGTAGCCGCAGCTTCTGCAGAAGTCACCGCAAAGCTCCTTCCTGTCCTTTTCAATTTCGGCCTTGATCTCTTCTGTCATCTGAGGTGGATTGGTTATGCAGGAAAGCCACTGGTCCAGCTCTTCCTCCCTCTGGATGCCCCATATGGGAAGAACGTTGTCAAACTGGGCCTCAAAGGCGTAGCAGGCCTTATAGTTTGTAAGAAGACCGCCCGAAAGACCCTTCATGGCGATAAAGCCCATGTTCTTTTCCTTGCACTTTTTTACAAGCTCAAGTTCCTTTTCTCCGCTTACGTAGCTGAAGGGGAACTGCAGGGTCTCGTAGAGGCCGCTGTCAATTGCCTGGTTTGCAACATGGAGGCGGTGGTTGGTAATTCCAATGTGGCGGATCATTCCCTTCTTTTTTGCTTCAAGAGCAGCTTCGTAAAGTCCGGTTCCATCACCGGGAAGGGGACAGAAGGGCGGGTTGTGGAACTGATAGATGTCCACATGGTCCGTTTTGAGATTCTTAAGAGTGGTATCAAGGTCCTTCCAGAAGCCTTCAGCATCCTTTGATGGGGATTTGGAAGCGATGAAAACCTTGTCCCTCATGCCCTCGAAAGCAAGACCGAGTTTTTCCTCACTGTCTGTATAACTTCTTGCTGTATCGAAAAAAGTCATTCCACCCTCATAGGCGCGTCTGACCAGTTTGACTGCATCTTCCGTAGAGATTCTCTGAATAGGAAGAGCTCCGAATCCGTTCTTGTTTACGGTTATTCCCGTTGAGCCTAATGTTACATTAACCATGCGGATATTATATACATCCTTGCCCATTAGATGAATATTGGTTTATTATAATATCCGGAGGTTCTATGAAGGTCTTCGAAACGGAAGCATCTGTTGACAGGCTGTCTGACGTACTGAATTTCGTCAACACCAACCTTGAAGAGAACGGATGCCCGATCAAAGCACAGACTCAGGTTGAAGTAGCAGTAGAAGAGCTGTACGTAAACATTTGTCTGTACGCCTACAAGGACGTTCCGGAAGGTGGAAAAGCCTGGATTGAGTTCAGCATGGCAGACGACCCTAAAGGAATGATCCTCTCCCTCATAGACACCGGCAAACCTTTTGACCCGCTTCGCCGTGAGGATCCTGATGTAAGTCTTCCTGCAGAACAGAGAGAGATTGGAGGACTTGGAATCTACATTGTCAAAAAGACAATGGACAGTGTGGACTATAAGTACGAAGACGGCAAAAACATTCTGACAATCAGAAAGAACTTCTAGAAAGATAATTGAAAATCAGATGCCTCACAGTTAAGCGCCTGTGCAAGTTTCTTTGCCGTTGCTCTGCCTATAGGCCTTTTGTTTGATTCAATAAGATATATGTTGGAAACGGCAATGCCTGTTTTTTCGGACAATTCCTTCACAGTCATTTCCTGGTTTGTTCTTCTTGCCTTCAGGATATCTCCAGGTTTTGTATTCTCTGACATGTATTTATACCATGTTGACTCTCTGACTTCGGAAACTTCATTGTCTTTACTCTCGTAGTAGTATGAGAAGACCATCTCGGGGAAAGCATCCTTAAGTACTTTCTTAATGGATTCAACTCCTTTTCCGTTTATTTCAACTTCAATATGGTGCGTTTTCTCTACTGCCTGCATAATAAACCTCTATCGTTACAGTTCCCTTGTCCCATTTCCAACATGCAACCCAATCATACGTGAGATGACAGTGATACTTGTTTCCTCCCAATGAGGAAAAATTCTTCCATTTCTTTTGAATTGCACCCGTTCTCATTATGTCATTCACAAGAGTAAAGAATAAAAGCTGAATTCTGTAGGGTAGACGTTGTACCTGTTTTTCAACTTTCTTATTCCATACAACTCTGAATTCCATGTATGAAATATATCAAAAATTGATATATAAATCAAGAGGTTGTTTACTGTTCGATTCTCAGTACGCCCATGGGACAGGCCTTTGCGCATATTCCGCATGCAATGCACTTCTTTGCTGTTTCGTCTGCTTCTATCATGACGCCCATGGGACAGGCCTTGCGGCATTCACCACAGTTTGTACACATGTTGGTATCAACAACCCAGACTCCGAAGCGGTTGCGTGAGATTGCATTGTTTGGACATACGCTTGCGCACTTTCCACACTGGATACAGACAACGGGACGGAGGATTGAACCTTCGATTCCGCTCTGGTTTCCAACACCTTTCTTCTTTGCTATGCGCAGGAAGGCCATGGATGCCTTTTCTGTCTTATGGTAGGTCCTGGCACAGGCGTGTACACATTCGTAACAGCCGATGCAGCGAATGCGGTTGTCTGCAACAAGAACGCGGCTCTTACGCTCCCTGCCTTCAGACTCCTGTACCTGGTAGGGTGTGTTTACAAGAGGAAGTGAGCTGCGCTCATCGCCGTCAAGGCGGTAGTAGGCATCGGCAACAGCCGGGGCTGTGGGTATACAGACAATCTCACCGATACCCTTGGCGCCGTTGGCAACATCAAGGCCGCGCTTTTCAACTATCCTGGCCTCGATCTCGGGCAGTTCGTCGGCCCTGAAAAGACCCAGGGAGCCGAACTTGGAGACGGGAACAGAGTTCTTGAGGATGTAGTTTTCACGCAGGGCATAGCCAAGGCCCATTACAACGCCGCCATGGATCTGGCCTTCAATGTTGTTGGGGTTGATTGAAACTCCTACATCGTGGGCTGCCACCATCTTCTCAATCTTGTGGGTGCGGTCGTTGAGTATGCAGACCTGGGTTGCATAGCCGTAGGCCACGTGGCTTTTGGGGTTGGGAAGGTCACAGCCGAACGGGTCTGTCTTTCCAAGGTACTCTGCAAAGAAACTGCGTCCTTCAAGCTTTTCAAGGGGAGTCTTTGCAAGTTCTTCCTTGAGCATCACGGCGGCACGTCTAGCAGCTTCGCCTGAGATGGTTGTGTGTCTTGAACCGGACGATGTTCCGCTGTCAGGTGCGTTGAATGTGTTGGATTTCTCCTCAACAACCAGAGAGCCGTCAAGGCCTGTTTCCTCGCAGACTATCTGCTTGAGGACTGTGCAGAGTCCCTGACCAAGGCAGGAGCCTCCACAGTGGATTACAACCTTGCCGTCCTTGACTTCAAGGTTAACACGGCCGTAGTCGGGAAGTCCTACGCCAACGCCTGCGTTCTTCATTGCACAGGCAATACCTGCAAGGGGAGAGGACTCAAAGTCCTTCTTCACAGCTTCCAGGGTTTCTACAAGGCCTGTTGCATTGTCTGTAATCTGACCGTTGGGCAGAGCCTGGCCCGGTCTGATTGCGTTCCTGTATCTGATTTCCCAGTGGGAGATTCCTATCTTGTCAGCCATGCGGTTAAGCATGGTTTCAATTCCGAAGCAGGTCTGAGTAACACCAAAGCCTCTGAAAGCTCCTGCAGGCGGGTTGTTTGTGTAGTAGGAATAACCGTCAATTTCAAAGTTCTGGTAGTTGTAGGGGCCTGAGGCATGGGTACAGGCTCTCTGTAAAACAGGAAGACCAAGTGAGGCATAGGCTCCTGTGTCTGCAATTACACGGGCCTTTACACCCTGGATAATTCCGTCTTTGTTACATCCCAGTGTGAAATCCATCTCCATGGGATGGCGCTTGGGGTGGACTGTAATGCTTTCCTGTCTGGAAAGGACCATCTTTACAGGTTTCTTTGAAAGGAAGGCTGCAAGTGCACTCAGGTGCTGAACTGTGACATCCTCCTTGCCTCCGAAGCCGCCACCTACGTAGCAGTTCTGGACCAGAACCATCTTCTCATCGAGTCCCAGCATGGGAGCTGTTTCACGTCTTGTATCGTAGACACCCTGGTCGGTTGAGTAGATTTTCACTCCGCCGTTCTCGAGGGGAACTGAAACTGCAGCTTCAGGTTCGATGAAGGCGTGCTCTGTCCACGGGGTGGAGAAGTGGCCTTCAAGTACAAAGTCTGAGTTTTCGATGGCTTTTTCGGCATTTCCGCGTTCTGCATGGGTATGACCGAGAAGGTTGCCCTTGCTGTGAACCTTGGGTGCATCGGGAAGCATGGCATCGTAGGGTGAGGAAACAGGTTTGAGAACCTGGTAGTCAACCTTCACATTGAAGGCGCCCATTATTGCGTTCTGACGTGTGTCTGCAAGAACCAGGGCAATTACATCGCCAAGGTAGCGGGTTTCCTGGCCAACATCTATCATCGTATCCCAGTCGCGGATCACATGGCCAACCTTCCTGTCACCGGGGATGTCCTTGGCTGTGTAGACAGCTTCAACGCCCGGTACTGTGAAGGCAGGGGAGGTATCGATGGAGATAACCTTTGCACGGGGATATTTTGATCTGACTGCAACTGCGTGGAGCATGCCGTCAATGTAGATGTCGTCGGGGTAGATTGCCTTTCCGCTTACCTTGTCTGCAACATCGACTCTGGGAACGCGGCTTCCAATCTTCCAGTTCTTTTCATCTGCAAGTTTTGCCTCGTTGCGCTTCATGGCTGCGGCAAGTTCAATGGCTTTGACAATTTTCACATAACCGGTACAGCGGCAGATGTTGTTTCTTATTGCGTGTCTGATTTCCTTCTCATCCGGGGTTAGGGTGCGGTCAAGAAGACTCTTTGCGCACATGATCATTCCGGGGATACAGAAACCGCACTGAACGGCTCCGGCTTCTCCGAATGCCCTTGTGAAAAGATCAAGCTCCTCGGGGGCAAGACCCTCTGTTGTGAGGATGTCCTTTCCTTCAAGCTCTGTGGTAACAACCGTACAGGCTTTTACAGGAAGCCCGTCAATCAGGACAGTGCAGCTTCCGCATGCACCTTCAGAACAACCGTTCTTTACCGAGGTTAAACGGAGCTCGTCTCTGAGATAGTTCAGAAGACGTACTTCATTGTCTGTTGAGTACTGTTTGCCGTTTACAAAAAAAGTAGCCATTTGGCTTTATTTTACCATAGCGGCATCAATATGTTAAAATAAGTTTATTATGAAGAATTTCTTTTCGCATATGATACTTTCTGCAAGCGGCTGGCGTGCCGTTTTTGCATCAGACGGTGATGAGAACAGCATGAGAACCGACCTTTCAAGGGCCGGTGAACTTATCTGTACGGCAGTTGCAATGAGCTTTGCATCAAACTTCGGCCTTAAGAAGGGTGACAGAATCCTCCTTGCATCAGACTCAAGACCAACAGGAAAGGCCCTGTGTTCAGTAGTCTACAGAACACTGGAGCATCTGGGGCTGAAGGTCTGCTATGCAGGAATCTGCAGTGCACCGGAAACTATGGCAGAAAGTGCATACGGCGGCTATCAGGCATTCTTCTACATTTCGGCAAGCCACAACCCCGCAGGCCACAACGGCTTCAAGTTCGGAAGGGACGGAGGAGTTTTCAGCAAGGCCGATATCACACCTGCAATCGAGAAGATGAAGGAACTTGCAGACCAGCAGGAACTAGTAGAGAAGGTTTGCAATGAAAGCAGGGGAGAAGACCCCCAGCCTGATGCTCAGCTTAAAAAGCAGAGCCTTGAGCACTACACAGACTTCATAATCAGGACAACATGTCCCGACGGAAACATAGAGGATCTGAGATCCCAAATCAAAAAGTGCAGCATAGGAATCTGTGCAGATCTGAACGGAAGCGCACGCAGTGTTTCAGTAGACAAGGATTTTCTCAAATACATGGGCTTCAAGACACGTTTTGTCAACGACAAGGCAGGTGAGATTGTCCACGCAATCATACCCGAGGGAAAGAACCTTGATACCTGCAGAAACCTCCTTGAGAAGCTTCATGCAGAGGACCCGGACTTCATCATGGGCTATGTTCCGGACAACGACGGAGACCGTGGAAACATTGTGTGCATAGATGAAAACGGAAAGGCTGTAATCCTGGAGGCACAGGAGGTCTTTGCACTTTCTGTAATGTCCACTCTTTCCTACCACAAGAGCATCGGAACAAAGAACCTTGCAGTTGCAATAAACGGTCCCACATCGATGAGAATCGACCGCTTTGCAGAGAAGTTCGGAGCCAAAGCCTTCCGTGCCGAGGTTGGAGAGGCCAACGCAGTAAGCCTTGCAGACAGCCTTAGAGAGAAGGGCTACAGCGTACCCATTCTGGGAGAGGGTTCAAACGGTGGAAACATCACCTATCCTGCCCGTGTAAGAGACCCAATCAACACACTGATGGCACTGACAAGACTTCTTGTAAACGGACAGACAATCCCGCAGGCAATTAAGAGCCTTCCTGCCTTTGTAACAACCAATGCAACAGAGGAGAGGGCAATTCTCAGACTGCAGACTTCTGATTACAGAGCACTGAAGGCAGAATACGAAAAAGCCCTTCCTGCATGCTTTGAAGCAAGAAAAGCCGAACTTGAAGGCTACGGAATAAGAAGCTGGAAAGAGTTCCAGACAGAGGGCATAGTCGAACGCTGTGAAAGTGGAAACGGTGACAAGGGCGGCCTTAAGATCTGCTTCTACAACTCAGAAGAAAAGTGTCTTGCCTACATCTGGATGAGACCAAGCGGAACAGAACCCCTGTTCAGGATTCTTGCCGATGTTGATGCTTCAGTTAAGGATGCTGTAAAGCTTCACGATATGCTTATTCAGTGGCAGAGGGAGATGGTTCTGAAGGCTCAGGAGACAATCCTAAAAATTTCTTGAGCGACCTGTCATAGTCAATAATGCTCTCAAGTATGCGCCTGTCCCGTTCAGTAATGGACGGGTCGCGCAGTTTTTCCTCGGCTTTTCTGCGTGTGAAGAAGATGTCGTTTATCGGATTGCCGTTGGGGCAGAGAAGTCTCTGGATTGAGAATTCTTTCCACTTTGCCATCTGCTCCGGAGTAAGGGCTTCGGGCCAGTTTCTGCACACATGGCGCCAAAGCATCTCGGGACAGCGCTTGTCGATGAAGGCAAGGTTTAGTGAAAGCTTCTGCTCAGGCGGTGTGTTTCTGATAATCGAAAAGAGGTTCTTGTCATGGTCCGAGAAGAAGCCGCTGTAGATGCGGTAGTCGGGATCCTCGGGTGCGGTGAAGGGCTTTTCAGCCTGCCTCAGTTTAACGATCAGCGAGCTTCTGTTCTCAATTATGGTCTTGTAGTGTGCAAGACAGAGGTTCTTATCTATTCCAAGTCTTCTGTAGGCCTCGGCATCGATTGTGTTCATTTTTGTCAGGAACGGACTCTTGTTTATTCCAACCCTGAACAGGCCGGGACTGCTGAATATGTTCTCTTCAGTAGCAGAGAGAAGCAGTGACGGATCCTTTGAAATGTCAAAGAAGAAGACAACGTTGTCCTGGAGGAAACTTGCAGTAATTGGTACAACAAGTGATGAACAGCCGTGTGGATTTGTGAATATCCTGCTTGTGTGGATAAGAGGCTGGGGAACACCCTGCAGGTTGAGAAGGTTCTTGACCTCTTTTTTGAACCTGAGAGAGAAGTAGTAGTCAAAAAGACGGGGCTGCTTCTGCTTTATCAGGCGGGCTATTGCAATAGTTGCATCAACATCAACACAGGCATCGTGTGCTCCGGTCTGGTCAATGTTGTTGGCAGCTGTAAGCTCTGTCAGTTTGAAGACGGGGTTGCCGTTCTCCTTGGGGTTGGGCCAGTTGATTCCCTGCGGTCTGAGGTCGTGGGCTGCTCTGACCAGGTCCAGGATGTCCCATCTGGAGCACTTGTTCTTGTATTCACGCTCATAGGGATCCATCAGGTTGCGGTAAAGGGCGTTTCTTATGAACTCATCGTCGAAGTTTATCGAGTTGAAACCGCAGGTACATGTGTTTTCGCGGCTCATCAGAGCGTTGATTTTCTCAATGAAGTCACTCTCCGGAAGGCCTTTCTTCTTCACATCCTGGGGTGTTATTCCGTTTACCAGACAGGCACCGGGGTCGGGGAGGTAATCGGCCGAAAGGCGGCAGTACAACTCCACCGGATCTCCTATAGGATTGAGGTCCATGTCGGTTCTTCTGGCGGCGAACTGGGCTATCCTGTCAAAGGAGGGATCGCGGCCGAAAGTTTCAAGGTCATACCACAGAAAAGTTGCTTCATTGCTCATGACTTGATTCTAATCAAACCTTATCATCCTTGCAAATGCCAGTTATGTGGGTTTTAATATATTAGGTGAAGCGGATTTTATTGATTCTGTTCATGGTCCTCCTCTGTTTCGGTATTTACGCTGAAGAAGCGCCAAGAGAGGACATAGAAAAAGCATTCAATGTTTTTACAGACTGCCTTACAGCAGCCCTTGTGGGTGAGTATTCCGTCCCGCGGAATGAGATGCCCTGTGTAAGCATTCAGAGAGACCCGTCAACAGATCTTCCGTTCAGGGTTGCTTTCTTCCTTGCAGATCCCAGCGACTATGCAAAGGAACTTGCCCCTGGTTTCAGGAAGAAGACCCAGAACGCCCAGCTTGCAGCAGTTGGTAAGATTCTGGAATCCAGAAACTACCAGATGTCCGACTACCTTTTAAGCGGATCGGTAATGCTTTCGTACAGCGAGGGGCAGACACCGGAGTCTGTAATGAATGCACTGGCGGAAAAGACTGCTACAGGAAGACTGGCAAGGCTTACGGTAAGTCTTGGTATCTTCGGTTTCAAACTTGAATTCCCCCTTCTTATTGAAGGAGATTTTGATATTTCAATTGATGATGAAGGCTTCGTTGTTTTCAGCAGCGATGGCTTCAGTTTCAAGTATTGAGAGGCAGGCAAAGATGAAGAACCTTTTGAATTTTCTTGATGTTCATAAGATATCTCCCTCAAGCGTGGACATTGACCAGATGTGCAACTACAAACTCTCCCAGATGAAGGAAGGAGAGGAGGGCAGGCCCAGTTCAATTGCTATGGTTCAGAGCTACTGCACACCTTCTGTAAACATTCCGATAAACAGAAAGGTTGCCGTAATCGATGCCGGAGGAACAAACCTCAGAACCTGCTCAATCTACTTTGATGAAAACTTCACACCTGTGTTTGAGAACTACGAACACACAACAATGCCCGGAATCAAGACCGAGGTCAGTGCAAATACCTTCTTCTCCGTCTTTGCAGACCAGGTTGAACGCCTTGTAAACATTACCGACGCAATGGGCTTCTGCTTCTCATATGCCGCAAAGATCCTTCCCGACCATGACGGGGTGCCCTTCCTGCTCAGCAAGGAAATCAAGGCTCCCCAGGTTGTGGGAAAGCATCTTGGAAAGGAACTGTTTGCCGAGCTCAGTTCGCGCGGCCACGACATGTCCAACAAGAAGATCATCGTCATGAACGATACCGTAACAACCCTTCTTGCAGCTCTGCCGGCGGCAAAGAACATGGGTTGTGAGGGTTGCATAGGCTTCATCCTCGGAACAGGAACCAACACGGCCTTCATGGGAAAGAACGGAATTGTGAACGAGGAATCGGCCGGTCTTGATATCAGACTGGGCGACATAGACAGACGCTTTACAGACAGCACTCTCGATCCGAACGAGCACCTTCTTGAGAAGGCGGTAGGCGGTGCCTACCTCGGCCCGCTTGCCCTGATGATAATCAAAACAGCAGCAGTGGAGGGCGTTTTCAGCTCTGCATTTACAGATGCAATCGAGTCGATTGACAAGCTGAATACCAACGATATGACATCGTTCATTGCCGATACCCCGTCTCCGCTCGATGCATGTGTGAATACCAAGCAGGACGGAATAAAACTCAGGGCACTTCTTGAGGCCTTTATTGAAAGAACTGCAAAGATAGCTGCAGCAAACATTGCAGCCTCTGTTCTCTACACGGAGTATGGAAAGGAGAAGCCTGTTCTGGTCAATGCAGACGGAACCACCTTCTACAACACACCCGGTCTGAAGGAGAAAACAGAGTCCTACCTTGCAGAGTATCTTGCACCCAAGGGAAGAAGTGTCGTGTTTACAAACATCAGGCGCAGCCCGATGATAGGAAGTGCAATAGGGGCCCTGAGCCTCTGATTAGACATCTCCCAGTGAAAAGTCTCCGATTATCTTGAGAAGGTTGCCGTCCCTGACAATCTCGAGTTTTCTTTCCGGAAATTCGACGGGAAGGGTTTTCTGAATAAACAGAAAGGCCCTGTTGTATATCTCTTCGCGCTGGGCCGAGGAGACGTACTGAAGAGTTCTTACGTCAATTACAATCAGATAGCCCCTGCCGTACTTTGAGCCGTAACCCAGTGTGAATGAAACCGACGTAGCAAAGACTCCGTCAAAGCTCGGGTTTGCACCGGCTCCTCTTTTCGGGCGGTTGGGGTGGAGTGTGAATATGTCGGTATACTGGTCCTCAAGGTAGTTGTCCAGGGCCATGCACAGCTTGTCCAGACGCTTTTCAAGCTCTTCCTGTTTGGGATGCATCCCTGTTCTCCTTAAGCGCCTTTGCAAGTTCTTCAAGGTCGGGCCTGAACTTTATGCACAGGGCCTCGGCGTGGTCTGTCATAAGCTTGAGGGCCTTGTACGATATGTCGTCCATGCTTATCTTCTCACTCAGCTGGTCTTCGATTCTGAAGTAAGCAACATCCGGAATCTTCTCAAGAACACAGTCCACAGTGCGTTTCTGTGCGGTTGAATACATGGGAACAATGTTGTCCAGCCAGTTAAGGATGCCCGATGTGGACTCCTGCCTCATGCTGTGAACATAGCCTGCGGTTCCGATTGAGATGATTGTGAAGTCCCTGCAGTCAGGCCACAGTGTTCTTGCCTGTGAATAGGCAAACAGCGACGGGTTGTTTGCAATAACTCCGCCGTCGACAAGAACCTTTGAACCGAGTTTGAGAGGGGAGAAGTATGTGGGTGCAGCAGTTGTTGCACGTGCAGCCTGGAAGGCCGTGATATCAGGATCTGCCCAGCTTCTCAGTTCGACTTCCTTTCCGCAGGTAATGTCGTATGCCATTATCATGGTCTTGGTTTTTGCCTGTGAAAGAAGGGCATTGCCGTACCACATCTTAAGAAGCTTCTCAAGGCCGTCAACGGGGTACCTCTCTGCGGCAATTGAGCGGATGGCTCCTCCCACAAGTCCCGTCTGCGGGAAAACAACAGAACCTGCAACCCTGTATGTCTTGAGCAGTTCATCCAGACTCTGGTCTCCGCAGGAGAGTGCAAGTGCAATCAGACCTCCGGTCGATGTACCGGCAACAAGGTCAAAACACTGAACAAGGCCGTCTTCGTAGCCGACTTCCTTAAGGCACTTGTCAAGCTCGATGAGAACACGCACAGGGATAACCCCGCGCATTCCACCGCCGTCAAGGCTGAGAATGAACCGTTTCTCCGGTGCTGGTGCAAGAATCTGCACCGGTTCCTTGTTTTCTTCTTTTCTGGACCAGAACTTCCATATTCTCATAGGCTTCTAAATTAATTATCATATGGGCCATGGGTCAAGACCTATATGCAAATTGTCAGCTCTGTCCCAATATGTGCGGAGTTGACAGGACTTCCGGCAGGACCGGACGGTGCAATGAAACCTCTAAAGTCAGGATTGCCTGGGCAGGACTTCACAAGGGTGAAGAGCCCCCAGTAAGCGGCCGTAACGGCTCGGGAATGGTGTTCTTCTGCGGCTGTCCCTTGCACTGTGCCTACTGTCAGAACTACCAGATTTCATCGGCAGGTGGTGCAGGTTTTGAAGTGTCGACAGAGGAGCTTTCAGGCATATTCAAATCCCTTCAGGATTTCGGAGCAACCACACTGAATCTTGTTACAGGAACTCATTTTGTACCTTCAATCATAAAAGCTCTTGAACTTGCAAAAAATGACGGATTCTCGCTGCCTGTTGTCTGGAATTCATCAGGCTACGAAACGGTTCAGACACTCAGACTGATAGACCCATACGTGGACCTCTATCTTCTGGATGCAAAGACATTGGACAGGAAGGTAGGGCAGAAGTTCTGCGGACTTCCAAACTACGCAGATGCTATAGTTCCTGTCATGCAGTTTCTGAAACGCAGACATCCGGAGACAGACCTTGAGAAGCTTAAGGGAGTGCTTGTACGCCACCTTGTCTTCCCGGGAACACTTGATGCAACGTTCTCTTTCCTGAAGTGGTTTGCGGACAACTTTGCACAGAACTTCAAGCTTTCACTTATGGTCCAGTTTGTTCCGCCACTAGAGAATCCCGGTTTCAAGGCACTGACAGCAGAGGAGTACAGAAAGCTTACAGACTACCTTGAGAAACTGGATGTGGACGGTTTTGTCCAGGAGCAGGATGACAACGAGATACTCTGGATTCCCGACTTTAACAGTGACAACCCCTTCCCGGAAGGTTTTTCAAAGGTTCTTCCGCTGTTTCTTGAGTACAAACGGGTGAGAGGTTTATAATCAGAGCGTCATGATTGAAGATCTGCAGGACGAATACACACTGTACACCGAAACAAGGAAGCAGCCTTCCCACAGGGGAAGTGTGTTTCTCATCATGCTCAGTGCGTGGATTATATTCGTTGCAATTCTGTTCTTCATCTTCAGACCTTCAATCAGAAGATCCCTTGAGCAGACCAACGCAGTCGAGATTGTTGAAAACATCGGAAAGTACCGTTTCCTTGCAGATTCCGAGGAACTTACACTGTACTTCTTCAACAACAGAACAGGGCTCACTCCCTACAGGGTAAAGGTGAAGAACATGGGTTCCTCATCCTACCATAACGCAATTGAAGGCCTTCTTTCAGGCCCCGAACCAGAGGTTCTGGAAACCGGTGGAGTAAGCTTCCTCAAGTCCGGAATAAGGCTTCTGGGAATGACTGTTTCCGAGAAAACAGCCTTCATAAACTTCTCTCAGGAAATGGCGGAAGAGGCCGACTGGAAGACCGCTTCAGACCAGATTCTGCTTACACTTCAGGCAATCAACCCCTACATTGAAGAGACCGTCATTCTTGTAAACGGCATTGACACCTCCCATTGACTTATTTATATTAATAATAGTATGGAGGGATACTATGAGTGTATTGTTATGTATCCTTCTTTGTCTTGTTAGTATTGGACTTGGCTGGCTTTTACGCTGGCTATACGGAAGACTGAAGCTTACATCGATTGAGCAGAAGGCAATCAGACTCAATCAGGAAGCAATTAGAGATGCCGAAGCCAAAAGCAGGGAAATCCTGCTTGAGGGAAGAGATAAACTTCTGAAGGAGCAGCTCCAGCAGGAGCGCGAGGACCGCGAAAGACGGGCCGAAGTTCAGAAATATGAACGCCGCCTCCAGCAGAAGGAAGAGAACCTTGATAAGATCAGAGCAGGACTCGATTCTGTCAAGGCTCAGCAACAAGATAAAGAAGCTAAACTTGCTGCAAGGGAAAACCAGATTGCAGAAAGTGAGAAGCACTGGAACGAGGAACTTGAAAGAGTTTCCAATATGACCAGTGAAGAGGCAAAGACTCTGCTCATCGAGAGAATGGAGAACGAGGCCAGACGTGACGGCCAGACCATGATCAACAAGATTGAGCAGGAGGCTCAGGCCAAAGCTGACAAAACCGCCAGGGAGATTATTGTCTCAACTATCCAGCGCCTTGCAACTGAGGTGAGCAACGAAATCACCGTCAGTTCAGTCAACCTTCCCAGTGATGAGATGAAGGGAAGAATCATCGGCCGCGAAGGAAGAAACATCCGCGCCCTTGAGACACTTACAGGTGCAGACATCATCATTGACGATACTCCTGAAGCCGTTGTCATTTCCTGTTTCGACCCCATCCGCAAGGAAATTGCAAGAGTCTCTCTCGAGCGTCTTGTCCAGGACGGAAGAATCCATCCGGCACGCATTGAAGAGATTGTCAACAAGGTCACAAAGGAAGTCAACAAGATTGCCGCAGAAGAGGGTGAGAACGTTGTCTTCGATCTTGGCTTTACAAACATGAGCCAGGAGACAGTCAGAGCCCTAGGAAGACTGTTCTACAGAACAAGCTACGGACAGAACGTTCTGAACCACTCCAGGGAAGTCTCCGTTATTGCCGGAATGATTGCTGCAGAGGTCGGGGCAGATGTCCAGATTGCAAAACGCGGCGGTCTGCTTCACGACATCGGCAAGGGCATTGTTTCGGAAAGCGAATCAAACCATGCCCAGCTTGGTGCTGAACTTGCCCGCAAGCTCGGTGAGGATCCCCGTGTTGTCAACGCAATCGAGGCACACCACGGTGATGTTGATCCCACCGGAATTGAAAGCATCATAGTCCAGATTGCAGACGCCATCAGCGCTGCAAGACCCGGTGCAAGAAGGGAGACTCTGGACAACTACATCAAGCGCCTTGAATCACTTGAAAATATTGCCGTTTCATTTGAAGGTGTTGACAAGGCCTTTGCAGTACAGGCCGGCCGTGAGCTGAGAATTCTTGTGAATGCAGACACAGTGACCGACGAAGGTGCAAAGGAAATTGCCAAGGGAATCGCAGGCCGCATCGAGGCCGAGCTCAGATATCCTGGACGCATAAAAGTTACAATCATCAGGGAGATGCGAGCCGTAGAATATGCCCGTTAACACCCTTACCACCCTGCTTCTCGGAGATGTGTACGCACAGCCGGGCTGCAGGGCTGTTTTTCTTAAACTGAAGTCGCTGATCAAAGAGAGAAGGGCGGATTTCACAATCATCAACGGTGAGAACGCCTACGGCGGCTTCGGATTATCAATTCAGAACATGCAGCTTCTCTTTGAGTGCGGTGCCGATGTAATCACATCGGGCAACCACATCTGGCATCAGGATGAAATCTATCCCATGCTGGACAGCCAGAGCTGCCTTCTCAGACCTGCAAACTATTCCAACCTTGTTCCCGGACACGGCCTTGCCGTGAAGAACAACGTTGCTGTAATAAACCTCCAGGGCAGGAAGGACATGCCACAGACGGAAGATCCGTTCAGGTGGGCAACCGACCTTGTTGCAAAGGCAGGAACAAAGACAATCTTTGTTGACTTCCACGCCGAAAGTTCAGAGGAAAAGGAGGCTCTTGCCTTCTTCCTTGACGGAAAAATCACAGCCCTTGTTGGAACCCACGTCCACGTTCAGACAATGGACGAGCGCATCCTTCCAGGTGGTACTGCCTACATAACAGACCTTGGAATGTGCGGCTGCATGGACAGCGTTATCGGTTCTGCCGCAGAAGTATCAATCAGGCGCCATCTTACCCAGCTTCCCCTCAAGGCGGTTCCTGCCGAAGGTGAGGGAGTGCTTCAGGGTGTATGCGTAGTCTCGGATGCAAAGACGGGGCGCGCTCTTGAAATTGAAAGGTTCACAGTCTGATGGCACAGATGACTTTGCTTGCCCTTCTGAGAAAAACCTATCCGGATCTGGACAAAGACAGGGCAGGTGCACTTATAAGCTGCAAAAACGTCTATGTGAACGGAGAGCTGTGCACGGACCCCAAACAGACATTTCCCTCAACAGGCACGGTTGAAATAATCTACCCCAAATACGTTTCAAGAGGCGGCCTCAAACTTGAGAAGGCCCTTGAAGAGTTTGACTTTCAGACAGAAGGGTTGGTTTTCCTTGATGCAGGTTCATCAACCGGTGGCTTTACAGACTGCCTTCTCAAACACGGGGCGTCCTTTGTTCACAGCGTTGATGTAGGCTACAACCTTCTTGATTTCTCACTGAGAAACGACAGCCGGGTAGTCGTCCATGAGAAGACAAACATAATGCACGTGCAGGACCTCGATCCGGTTCCTGATGCAGCAGTTGCAGACCTTTCTTTCCGCTCAATCTCAGGTGCGGCACAGAAGGTTCTGGGGCTGACAAAGCAGAAGAAGATGATTGCCCTGATTAAACCCCAGTTCGAGGTACCCAAGGGAACCGAAGGCTTTGACGGTGTTATCAGAAACAAAGACCTTCTTCTGAGCACGATGAAGAGCGTTTTCAGAACCCTCTGCGAAGAAGGTGTGGGTGTGTACGGAGTCTGCGCTTCACCGATAAGGGGAGCCAAGGGCAACATTGAATTTCTGGCCCTTCTGGCACCGGATTCTTCCTCTTCAATGACTGAGGAGCAGTTCCTTGAACCTGTTGAGCATTGCACGTTTTTCTGACAAAATTGACTGACTATGAAAAGTGTAGTGATTATTGGAAGGCCTAACGTAGGAAAGAGTACTCTTTTCAACAGGCTTACAGGAAAAAGAAGGGCAATTACAGATCCCACTCCCGGAGTCACCAGAGACCTGATGACCGAGACATGGATTCTCAACGGCCATGCAGTAAGCCTGACCGACAGCGGCGGAGTACGCCTTGAGAAGGGCGGCTTCGATGAGCTTGTAGCCAAAAAGAGCCTTTCACTGCCCGAGAAGGCCGATGCAATCATCTTTTTGATGGACTGCACAGAGGTCACACCCGAGGACCAGAGGCTTTTAAAGGAACTCAGACCCTACACCGACAAGATAGTCCTCACAGTAAACAAGATAGACGACGTCACACGCGAAGACCTCATCTGGAACTTCTTCTCCTTCGGCTACCAGAGGGTTGTGGGAATCAGTTCCTCACACGGCCTTGGAATCGGAGACCTTGAGGAAACCATAGCCGGCATGCTGGACCTGGACAACGACGAAGGCCTTGATGAGGGCGAAGAGGTCCGCGAGCACGAGAGCCTGAAGCTTGCCATCCTGGGTAAGCCCAACACGGGAAAGAGCACCCTTGCCAACATGCTCACCGGCGATGATATTTCCATCGTTTCGCCCATTGCGGGCACAACCCGCGATGTTGTCAAAGGCAGCTTCTCTTACAAGGGCAACGAATTCACCATCCTGGATACTGCAGGAATCAGAAGAAAGGCCAAGGTTGAGGAGGATGTTGAGTACTACTCCGTAAACAGGGCAATCAAGACAATCGACGAAGCCGACGTTGTCCTTCTTGTTATAGACACTGTTGAAGGTCTTGCAGAGCAGGACAAGAAGATTGCCAACCTGATAGTAAGAAGGGGACGCGGAGTTCTGATTGTGATGAACAAGACAGACCTTCTTACAGGCGTTGCCAATGAAAGACAGGCAATTGAAGACAGGGTCCGATTCCTGTTCCCGGTACTCAACTTTGCACCGCTTTGCTTCATAAGCGCACAGACCGGAGACGGAATCCGCGAGATGCTGGATACAGTTCTCAAGGTCAACGTACAGCTTTCAAAGCGCATAGACACAGCAATTCTCAACACAGCACTGACACAGTGGTCCGAATCATATCAGCCGCCACGCGGCTCTGAAGGCCACTACAAGGTCTACTACGGAACCCAGATTTCAGTCAGACCTGTAAAGTTCCTCTTCTTCATCAACCGCAAGAAGGACTTCCCCCAGGTCTACATCCAGTACCTTAAGAACTGCATCAGACGCGACCTCGGCTTCTCCCAGATACCTGTGGAAATCGACCTTCGCGAACGCGAAAGGTCAAAGAGCAATCACAAGCTGGGCCAGGATGCAAAGGTAAGGAGCAAACCTGCCTCAAAGCCCGCCCCCAGAACAGGTGGCAAGGCAAAGGCTGCTCCCAAGGCAAAGAAGGTCGGCGCCAAGGCCAAGGCAAAGGCCATGCAGGAACAGAAGACCAGGTACAGAGGGAAATAATGAAATACAAAGCCATATGTTTTGACATAGATGGAACTCTCTATCCACCCAGACTGCTCAAGCAGTTCATGCTCAACATCACCTTTGCACATCCCATCTGGAGCGCAAGGTACGGCAGGATGAGGCAGGCCTTCAGGGAATGCCAGTCCTCGTTTGAGCAGATGGGCCTTTCATCATTCGGTTTCAGGGAGAGGGAGGCGATGGTCCTGATAAAGACGATGCCTCTCAAGAACATGAAGCTTCTCGAAGCCCGCAGAAGACTTGATGTAGGCTACTACAAACATCTTGCAGACATCTATGAAACCCTGGGAAAGCAGCCCGAAACAGAGAAGACCCTTAGAAAGATCAAGGAAAGCGGAATCACAACAGCCGTGTTCAGCGACTGGCCCCTGTGGGACAAGCTTGAGAGGATGGGTCTTGATTCACTTATTGACCTGAAGTACAGCTCCGACGACTGCGGCTACCTTAAGCCCGATGTCCACTGCTTTGAATTTATTCTGGATAAGCTTGGACTTGAGGCAAAGGATGTTCTTTTTGTAGGAGACAGTTATACTAAAGATATAGCCGGTGCAGCAGGTGCCGGTCTTGATGCGGTTCTTGTAGGAACCAGGGATGAAGAGGGTAAGTTCCCTCTGGCAAAAAAGGTTTTTGCAGACTGGGAAGAATTTGATGCCTGGATTGACAGACAGCTGGAGGCATAACGAATGAATGCAGTAACACCGATGATTGCAGTGGGAATCAACATTGGTCTTTTTGTCATCACTCTCATTATCATCTTTGCACTGAGAAAGGCTGACCAGAATACACGCAGACTTTCAATCGTGAAGAAGCTTGTTGAAAAGCTTGATGCAGATACACGCAAGACAATGGAAGAGTTCAAGCAGGGTCTTGCAGAGATAGAGGTTGAAATAAGCAGGAAGGAAGACAACCTGCGCACCCTTATCCAGACCGGAACCACACAGATCAACGCTCTTTCCTCTTATTATGATGACTTCAGCAATCTGAGCAGCGCCATGCAGACCTACAGAAAGGCCCTTGAGGGAGTCCAGAGACTTACCGAGAGTACCGATGAAAAGATCCGTGCAATTGACGATGACGTAACAAGGCTGGAAGAGGTTAAGCAGCTTATCGAAGCCTTCCGTGACGATGTTGACAATATCCGCCAGGCCGCAATCGACCAGGTTGAGAAGGCCGCAACAGATGCAGACCACGAGATTGACGGTGCTGTTGAAAGCCTGAAGAGCGAATCTGCAATCATGAAGGAAAGCTTCAGAACAGATGTTGCAACCCTTGTGGACAGCAACTCCGAGCGCATGAAGAACGTCGTGGCCGCCTGCGTTGAGGAGATCAACGACAGAATCAGCCAGATGAACCAGATAAGCGCAAAACTTGCTGCACAGCAGGCCCAGATTGAACTTCTGGAAAGCCAGAAGGAAGAGGCTCCCGCCGAAGCTCCTGTTGCAGAACCTGTGGCAGAATCCGAACCCTATGTTGCACCGGTTGCAGAACCTGTGGTTGAGCCTGTAGCCGAACCTGTGGTTGAACCCGCTCAGTTCGATATCCAGGACATCGACTACGACATGGCACCTGAGCCCGAACCGGAGCCCATGCCGGAGCCTGAACCCGAGCCCGAGCCGGAACCGGAACCCGAACCCGAAGTCAAACCCAGAAACAAATTTGAATACACAGGTGAAGATGAAGAAGTAATCTTCAGCTGAACTTGACCTTTGAAAACTCTATTACTATCTTTGCCTTGGCCGTATCAGGCCGTTTGGAGCAGACATGAAAAAAGATGAAACTTTG
>Ga0265299_10001747_pt1 | contig 23824 bp, 21 predicted proteins | sample AusTroGonzalo_MG_4_FD_193485 | JGI IMG/M metagenome (GOLD analysis project Ga0265299, IMG submission 193485) | Bovine rumen microbial communities from tropical cattle in Woodstock, Queensland, Australia - Gonzalo_02 | ecosystem: Host-associated > Mammals > Digestive system > Stomach > Rumen ... | reverse complement strand
GCTCTCTACAAGCTCTACAGTCTGTTGCCACGTCTGCGGGGCTACGATGTGGTACAACTCATCAACCCCATGTTCTTCGAACTGAAAGCCGAACGGTTGTTCTTTTTCTATCGTTACCTGCGTCGACATAACAAGAAGGTATATCTCTGCGGCTACGGTATGGACTGGTATTGGGTACACACCTGCGTCAACGACAAGCCCCTGCGCTACAGCGATTTCAACTTTGGCTCTCAGGTGCGAACCGATCCCGAAGCCCTCCGTTACCAACAAGACTGGTTGGGCACTACTAAGGAACGTCTGAACAAGATGATAGCCGAAGACTGCGACGGTATCATCACCGGTCTCTACGAATACTGGGCCTGTTATCACCCTGTCTTCCCCCAGAAGACCACCTTCATCCCCTATCCCATCAAGATGCCTGCGCCCACAATCGCTGAGTCTGTTGAAGCACCGCAGAAAGTCACCATTTTCATCGGTATCAACCGCGAGCGCTCCACCTATAAAGGCACCGACATCATGTTGCGTGCAGCAGAGGCCATTCAGTCAAAACATCCCGACCGCATGCAACTGCTGATCGCCGAGTCTGTTCCCTTCGATGAATACTGTCGGATGATGGAGGGGGCTGATGCTATTCTCGACCAGCTTTATGCCTATACCCCCTCCATGAATCCCCTGTTGGCCATGTCGAAAGGCATCATCTGCATCGGTGGTGGCGAGCCCGAGAACTACGAGATCCTTGGCGAAAAGGAGTTGCGCCCAATTGTCAATGTCGAACCCACTTACGAGAGTGTCTATCAGGAACTGGAGAAGTTGGTTCTCCACCCCGAACGCATCCCCGATCTCAAGCGCCAAAGCGTTGCCTACGTCTGTCGCCACCATGACTACCTCAAAGTCGCCCGCCAATACCTCGACTTCTGGCTCAAATAGCTCAACGAGCACTGGAAGTCAGACGATAGCGAATAAGCAGAAAAGCAGTACCATCAGGGCAGAAAAATACAAGGGCTGTGCAAGTTTGCACAGCCCTTGGTGATTTTTTTCGATTTTGGAGAAAAGCTTATGCCTCAGCGGGAGCTTCAGCAGCAGGTGCCTCCTCTGCGGGAGCCTCTGCAGTAGCCTCAGCGGCAGCGGCCTCAGCAGCCTTTGCAGCCTCTTCCTCAGCCTTGGCAGCCTTCTTGTCGGCTACCTTCTTGGCGATGGCCTCGTTAACGGCCTTCTCTGCCTTCAGTGCATTAGCAGCAGCATCCTTCTTAGCCTTAGCCTCAGCCTCAACGATCTTGTTCAGACCATTCTGCTTGTCAGCCTTCCATGCCTCGAACTTCTTCTGGGCAGTAGCCTCATCGAAAGCGCCCTTCTTCACGCCACCACGGAGGTGCTTCATCAGGTAAACGCCTTCACGGCTCAGGATGTTACGTACTGTGTCTGTGGGCTGGGCACCAGTCTCAACCCAATAGAGTGCACGATCGAAATTCAAATCTACTGTGGCAGGATTGGTGTTGGGATTGTAAGAACCAATCTTCTCAGTAAATCTACCATCACGTGGTGCACGAGCGTCAGCGATTACGATGCTGTAGAAAGCATAGCCTTTACGACCGCCGCGCTGCAATCTGATTTTTGTTGCCATTTTGTTGTAATTTTGTTGTTTAAATTTTGAATTTCATGCCATTATCTCGTAATAGCGGCTGCAAAGGTACTACTTTTTCACCTAACGCATGCACGAAGGTACGTGTAATTTACGGTTTTTTAACAAGTTTGATGCCTGCCTGTAGGCCTGGAATCTTCTTTGATAGTTTAATAAGAGTATTATTCGTCTTATTATCCTTCATGGCACCCATCAGTTTCATGATGTTCATCAGCTTGTCCACATCTATCAGGAACATCAAGCTTCCGTCGTCCTGATGGGTGGTGATATCGGCTGTCATCACATGATTGATACCCAAAATCAGTCTTTCACCATTCATCAGCCAGACGCCATGCGCCTTATGGCCCACGACATCGCGCTCGAACGTACCGTCATCATGGAATGTAAACGATGTGTTTTCTGCCGTAATCTGACTCTTTTCAATATAGTCGTTCAGGAATTTCTCCAACTGCTTGGTGGTGGTGTTCTCCACCAGTTTCAGCAACAGGTTTCCTTTGGTGGCATAAACTGCAGGCCCATTATAGACCCATCGGCCTATCAGGGAGTCGGCCTCAGCCTTCTTGGCCTTAAAGGAATCCTGCACTTTCGACACGGCTTCCTTCACATTGTCGGCCTTCAAACCAGCCTTCACACTGTCAACCACCTCATCTATCTCTTGAGCAATAGCCGTATTCAACGCCATTGCAAATACAAACATCAAAAAAAACCTTAGTTTATCCATATACCATGATATTTGGGGCAAAGATAAAAAGAAAAAACGACATAACGAAACAATATCTAAAAATATTTTGTACCTTTGCCGACGATATGAAGAAACGAGAGTTGTCTGTGCTGATTCCAACGTATAACCACGTCTGCGTGCCGCTGGTTAAGCAGTTGTTGCCCCTTTTAGAGGCAGCATCTGTCAGCTATGAGATTCTGGTGGCTGACGACGGTTCTACGAATGCAGATACCATCAAGGAGAATCAGGCCATCAGCCTTCTGCCGCATTGCCGATATATCATCAGACAGGGGAATGTGGGGCGTGCTGCCATCCGCAACTACCTCGTTCAGGAGGCACAATACGCTTTCGTGCTTTTCATCGACAGTGACATGACGGTTATAAGTGACCAGTTTATCCGTCGTTACCTCGAGAACGCTTGTGATACCGTTATAGACGGTGGTGTGGCTATCCATGGCGATGAAGAGATGCTGAAGGGTAACCTGCGCTACTGCTATGAGAAGGCTGAGGAGGCCAAACACATCGCTGAGGAGCGCCAGAAGACACCCTACCAGCACCTGCACACGGCCAACCTCTTCGTGAGGCGTGACCTGATGCTGAAATATCCCTTCGACGAGCGTTTCCGCCACTATGGCTACGAAGATGTATTGTTGGGAAAAACCTTCCACCAACAGCATATCGCCATCGAACATATTGACAATCCACTTGGTTTCTGCACCTTTGAAACCAATACTGACTTTGTGGCCAAGACAGAGGAAGGACTGCGGACGTTGGGACAGTTCCGCGAGGATTTAAGAGGCTATTCACGTCTTCTGACCCTTGTCAGCAACATCCATATCCCTGCTGTAAAGACAATAATACGCCTTTGGCACCGACTATTCGGCTCGCTGGAACGACGCATTCTCTGTGGCAGTCATCCCAGCCTTACACTCTTCAAACTTTACCGTTTGGGGTATTTTATCTGTTCTTGTGATTGACGAACCAGTTGTGCGTGAAGTGATAGAGCACTAAGGCAGAGACCACCAGAACAAGTGCTGTTATCAATACAGCGTCTGTATCAATTTGGAAGATGGCCAGTCCTGCACCAAGTCCCCAAGCGATACCACTTTCCCACCCCAACATGAAGGTGCTCTGCGAGGTACCACGCTGACAATGACGACTCAGTTTGATAAAGAAAAGCATAAATCGGGAGCCAATGATACCAAGGCTGAAGCCTACGAACACCGGAGCGACGTACCATACGATGGGTTGTGGACGTGTGAGCATCATCAGCAGTGCTGCTCCCATCAGAATCAGACCAGTAACCACCTCGCTCTTCACTTCTGCATCGCGGAATACAAACCGCTGAGCCAACAGGGCAAACAGGAATCCCACCATCATCATCGCATAGAAACGCTCATGAAGCGGCAGAGAGAACAGCAGTCCTGCAGCCAGCATGATGAGCTGGAGATTGAGGAAAAGAGGGAAGCCATGCACCAGGAAAAAACGATCGAGACTCGCCACGGGGATATCATCCTCGGGAGCCCTAAAAGGAAAATTAACTAGACGGATAAGCAGAACAGAGAAAACGGTGATACCGCCTGCAGCCAACACAACACTATCGAAACCCAGTGTACGTTGCAGCAGTAATCCAGCCAAGGGCCCTAAAGAGAGGGCAAAACGCCCAAACCATCCTGCGGAATGATTAGCCTCTGTGCGCTGATAACTCTCGCAGGTGTCAATAACCAGTGTACTCGTCAGCACCATCTGCGCCAGTCCGAAGACAGCACCAAAACCAAAGCGTTGGAGCACCACCATCCAAAACTCAACAAACTCACTGCGTTGGGCATCTATATAATAAAGCAGTCCTGTCAGTGCCGCCATCGCCAGTACTGACCACATACAGACCACATTCCGACGATAGTGCTGAACGAGGAAAGACACAAAGGCGCCAAACACAAACAATCCGACGCCAAAAGCCCCCATAGCTATTCCTGACTCCTCAATCGACAAACCCTGTGTTTCAATGAGCCACTGGGGCAAAGTGGGCACCAACATATACACTGCCGATGTCAGCAGCAGGTTGGCAATAGCCATCAACCAGAAGTCACGATGCCAGAGTCGGATATGTACAGGGGTATTCTGTGAATTCATAAGCAATCCTTTTGATTTAGCAAAGCCTCCAGATCCATATAGCTGACGCCCAGATAATCATTCATCTGTATATCGGATAAGGGGGCAATGGATTCTGCACTGTTAGTCGTAGCCAGTCCTACGACACACATCTGGGCAGCTCGTCCTGAACGAAGACCATTGAAACTGTCCTCAAAAACGATACACTCATCTGTCTGAGCACCAAGCTTTTCTGCTGCTCTTAGGTAGCAGTCCGGATCGGGTTTGCTCTTGGCAAAATCCTCAGAGGTGAGTATGGCATCAAACAGCTTCCTGAAGTGGGGCTGATAGCGATATACGCTCTCCATCTTGGGCACATTGGAACTGGTCACCACAGCTGTGCGTACCCCATGACGATGCAGGTCATCGATCAAAGCCTCAAAACCTGCAATGAAGTCATAATGCATCTGTCCCTCATACGCATTAAGCCTCAATGTTATGCTCTCCTGTTCCGATTCCAAATTACCGCTAAACCAGCGGTCGTAGATTTGCGTAAGCGTCTGACCTTTGATCTCGTGCTCCAATCCTGGATGTTCAGGATGGTACTGCCTACAGATTCCTCCCCAAAATATGGAGTATTGCGGTTCCGTGTCAAAGACGACACCATCGAGGTCAAAAAGAGCTGCCTTAAGCGTTCTTTGCTTCATTTATCGTAATTTTGGCTGCAAAATTAATATTTTCTAATGAGAAATTTGCTTTTTTGCCAAATTAAGTGTAATTTTGCCGATAATTTCAGAATATAAGTCAAATGAACGCAAAACTATTCTTTCCAGTTTTAGGTGTGATCCTGCTAATGGCCGGATGTAAGGGGAGCGATGAAGGTATCGTGGAGTTTCAGTCGGTCGTAACCGACAAGATTATGCCCCTTACCAATGAAAACAACTCACCTACCTGTTCTGTTCACTTGGAGATGAAGGAAGCTACGAAAGAAAGCGGTCACCCTGGAGAGCTCATCAACGCCACGGTGATGAAACGCCTACTGGACAGAGAAGAGAACACCATGCAACTGGCCATCGATGCCTTTGCTAATAATTATACAGAAACCTATAAGAAGACCATGGTTCCCTTGTATAATCAGGATCGTGCCGACACCACCAAAAAAGCTTGGTATCAGTACCACTATATAATCAACACCAGTACCCAACAAGGTAGTAAAGGCACCATCGTCTATCTGGCCACTGTCGATTACTACGAAGGTGGTGCCCACGGTATCAACCAACTCATTACTCTGAACTTCGAGACAAAGACCGGTCGCCAATTGACGTTGGCTGACATCTTCGCCACAGGCTATGAGCAGCCTCTGAAGAATATCCTGCTGAAAGCCCTGAAGGAAAAGACGGGTTGTACAACCATGAGTGCTTTGCGCGAGAAAGGCTACCTCTACTCAATGGACATCTTCCCGTCAGAGAACTTCATTCTGGGCGATGAGACGATCACCTTTGTCTATAATCCATACGAAATTGCCCCCTATGCGATGGGCAGTACGGAGTTGATCATTCCCTATTCTGATGTCGATAAACTGCTGAAGAATTCTTTCGAGTATTAAGGTATGGCAGCAGATATCGTCTCCAAGTATTTCCCCGATCTCACAGATACCCAGCAACGACAATTCGACATGCTGGACGCTCTCTATCGTGATTGGAATGCCAAGATCAACGTCATCTCACGCAAGGATATCGACCAACTCTACGAGCACCATGTACTCCACTCTTTAGCCATTGCCAAGATCATCCGTTTCAGAGCAGGCACTAAGATATTGGACTTTGGTACAGGAGGTGGTTTTCCGGGTATTCCCTTGGCCATCCTCTTTCCTGAATGCCAGTTCAAACTCATCGACGGTACTGGGAAGAAAATCCACGTAGCCCAAGAAGTGGCTCAAGCCATCGGACTCAAGAACTGTCAGCCTGAGCACCTGCGCGGAGAAGACGAGAAAGGCAAGTTCGACTTCGTAGTGAGTCGTGCTGTGATGCCCCTACCCGACCTCGTGAAGATCGTCAAGAAGAATATCTCGAAGACACAGCAAAACGCCCTGCCCAATGGTGTCATCTGTCTGAAAGGCGGTGACCTGCAGGCAGAAACCAGACCTTTCTACAAGATTGTGGAAAGTACGGAGATAAGCACCTTCTTCAAAGAGGAATGGTTTAAAGAAAAGCATATCATATACCTACCCATTTAATCGTTATGATGAACGTCAAGTCTTTCATGTTCAACCTGCTGCAGGAGAACACATACGTGGTGAGCGACGACACCAAGGAGTGCGTGATTATCGATTGTGGTGCCTATTACGATGCTGAGCGCGATGCACTGGTTAATTATATCAATGACAATGGTCTGAAACCCGTACACCTCCTAGCTACCCACGGCCATTTCGATCATAACTTCGGTATCGACACCATTTATAATACCTACGGACTGAAAGTGGAGATTGCCGAGGAAGACGCACAACTCGTCAACGACCTCCCCCAGCAGTTTCAGGATTTCTTGCACGTACCCCTGCATCGCCAATATCCGTCAGTAGGCAGATACTTTGAGAATGACGAGGTGATCCGCTTCGGAAACCACGAACTGAAAGTATTGAAGACACCAGGTCATTCCCGTGGTGGTGTGGTGTTCTACTGCGAAGAAGAGCATGTTGTCTTCACTGGCGACACACTTTTCAAGATGAGTGTAGGACGTACGGACTTTGATGGTGGCAGCTATGCAGAACTCATGGATAGTCTGAAGAACGTCCTCGGCCCGATGCCTGCTGAGACGGTGGTATATAGCGGTCATGGTCCCAAGACCACCATTGGCGAGGAACTGCGCTATAACCCTTACTTACATTAATTGATTATTTACACTTGTCGTACCACTCCTTCAAGGCACCTCTCGAGGTGCCGTGGAGCACTGCTGCATCAAGTGTTTCCCGAGCTTCCTTCCTCCTGCCTAACCCTATCAGGATGTCTGCTTTCGAAACAGCATACTCCGCATTCTCAGGATGACGACGCAGAGCCTCGTCCCAGTCGTAGAGAGCCACATCATAGTATTTCTGTTCCGTCTCATAGGCAGCTCTGGCAGCATAAGCCACGGCACTGTCTGGGAACTGTTGTACGATCAAGTTCAACTCATCCAGAATATCAGCCTTTCGTCCCATCTTCTGCAACACATGAGCCAATCCTAAATGAGCCTCGAAATGCTGAGGTTGGATAGCGAGAAACGCCTCATAGTCAGCCTTGGCCATATCGTAATGGCGCAGTTGGGTGTGACAATAAGCCCGGAAATAGAGGGCAGCCAGATTCTTGTCGTCCAAACGCAACACGTCGCCATATTCCTCAATAGCATACTCCCATTGCTGGAGGTTGATGTTCGCTTCTGCCTTCTTCAAGCGGAGATCCGTACTTTTAGGGTTCAGACGGATAGCCTCCAACAAGGTAGAGACTGAGTCGCGCCACTCACGAGGTGTCTGTGCCTGAGCACTGACCCCCGCGAGCAACGTTATCATTATTAACAGTTTACGCATTCTTAATGTAGTTTACGATCCACGCTCCTACCTCACGCGTGCCGTACTTGGCGCCACCCTCCACCTGAATCTCTGGGGTACGTACATTGGCATCGAGCGAAGCATTCACAGCCTCACGCACCAGTGCACCCTCCTTCTCCAGTCCGAAGTGCTCCAGTAACATAGCGGCAGAAAGAATCTGTGCCAGAGGATTGGCGAGGTTCTGTCCTGCTGCCTGAGGCCACGAACCGTGTACAGGTTCAAAGAGCGGTGTATGCTCACCCAGCGATGCAGAAGGCTGAAGACCCATAGAACCAGTGATACAAGCAGTCTCATCAGTCAGGATATCACCAAAGGTGTTCTCCGTCACAATCACGTCGAAGAATCGGGGTTCTGTAAGCACACGCATAGAGGCATTGTCGATAAACATATAGTCGGTCTTTACCTCCGGATATTGAGGCTCAATCTCCTTGGCAATCTGACGCCATAAACGGGAACTGGCCAGAATGTTAGCCTTATCCACCACCGTGAGGTGTTTATTACGCTTCATAGCCATCTCAAAGCCCAGTTTCACGATGCGCTCAATCTCGGGTCGCGTATAAATATCGGTATCGTAGGCCTTATCGTTGTCCTGATACCTCTCGCCAAAATACATACCACCAGTAAGCTCGCGCAATACCACGAAATCAGCGCCACGGATGAGTTCATCCTTCAGCGGTGACTTGTGCAGCAGACAGTCGAAAGTAGCCACCGGACGTACGTTGGCAAAGAGTCCCAGTTTCTTACGCATGGCCAGCAGTCCCACCTCCGGACGGATCTTAGCTGTGGGATTGTGGTCGTACTTCAGATCGCCAACGGCAGCAAAGAGCACAGCGTCAGCCCTCATACACACCTCGTGGGTAGCGTCAGGATAAGGATCCCCCACCTCGTCGATAGCGTGAGCACCACAGATGGCCTCTTCGTATTCAAACTCGTGCCCACACTTCTCTGCTATAGCGTCAAGCACAGCCACACCCTGTTTCATAATCTCGGGACCAATTCCATCGCCCGCAAGTATCGCAATCTTCAGTTTCATAATACGTTATTTTGTTCTTTTTCGTAAATATTCAGCATCTTAAACGTCGCCTTGATGGCTGCTTCCGTCTGGTCTGCATCCAGACCTCTTGTACGCAGTATCTTTCCGTTGTCGTTCCAGGTAATCACCGTCTGAACCAAGGCGTCGGTACGACCTCCGGGAGGGATACTTACCTGATAGTTCTGCAGGATGGGGAACGTGCGGTCCAGATACTTCTTATAAATGTAGCGCAGCGACTTCACAAAGGCATCATACTGACCATCGCCCGTAGCACTGGCCTCGTACTCCTTACCATTAATCTCCACTTTAATATTTGCTCCAGGCTTTAATCCGTAAGCAGTTGAGACTACATAACTTACCAATTTCACTTTATCCTCAGGTGCATCGTGTTTCAACACGTCGCTCACGATGAAAGGCAGATCCTCCTGCGTCACGATTTCCTTCTTATCACCCAACTCTGTGATACGCTGGGTGACACGTTTCGTCTGCTCTGGTGTCAGCTCCAAACCCAGTTCCTCCAAGTTCTTGGCAATGTTTGCCCGTCCGCTGTTCTTCCCCAGGGCATACTCCCTCTTACGACCAAAGCGCTCAGGTACCAGTTCGTTCTGATAGAGCCCGTTTTTCTTGTCGCCATCAGCATGCACACCAGCCACCTGCGTAAACACGTTATCACCAATAATGGGTTGGTTTGGAGCCACAGCAATACCACTATAACTCTCCACCAGTCGCGAGATGTCATTCAGTTTGTTCTCAATGATGTTTGTCTTGGCATGAAACTGATCCTTCAAAATTACCTGCACACTCGAGAGCGGAGCATTGCCACAACGCTCACCCAGTCCGTTCACCGTTACATGCAGTCCCTTAGCACCACTCAACACGGCAGCGAGCGAATTCGACACTGCCAGATCGTAGTCGTTATGGGCATGAAAATCGAAGTGGGTATCGGCATAGCGCTTTATCATCTTACGGAAATACTCGATACATTGCAAGGGATTCATGATACCAAGTGTATCAGGAAGCATAAACCTGCGGATGCCAATGTCACAGAGCTGATCCATCATATGATAGACATACGAGGGCGAGTCTTTCATTCCATTACTCCAATCCTCGAGATAAAGGTTTACCTGAAGTCCCTTTTGGCGCGCATACTTCACCTCTTTGATAATGTCATCGACATGCTCCTGAGGCGTCTTGTGCAACTGTTCCTGACAATGGCGCAACGAACCCTTTGCCAGGAGATTAATGGTCTTACAACCACACGAATCCACCCAGTCCACACTCTGTCCGCCATCTACAAAACCGAGCACCTCTACCCTGTCCAGCATATCGATCTGTCGGGCATAGCGGCAAATCATACTCACAGCCTCCTTTTCGCCCTCCGACACGCGTGCCGATGCCACCTCGATACGATCCACGTTCAGGTCGCGAAGCAGCATACGGGCGATGATCAGTTTCTCATGGGGCAGAAAACTCACCCCACTCGTCTGCTCACCATCGCGCAGTGTGGAGTCCATGATCTCCACAAACGGCTGCAGTCGCTGATACATGTTTACTTGTTCTGCTGTTCCCATAATTCCGTTTTCTTTTGATTCTGCACCAGGAAGTCGATATCGTCGAGACCATTCATCAGGCAGTGCTTCTTATAGCCGTTGATGTCGAAGTGCTCACTCTTTCCTGTGGCCTTGTTGGTCACCGTCTGATGAGGCAGGTCCACCTCCACCTCCGTCTTCGGGTCTTTGGCAATGCTGGCGAAGAGCTCTGCCAAGAACGGCTCACTCACCACCACAGGCAATACGAAATTGTTCAGTTCGTTGTTCTTGTGGATATCAGCAAAGAAACTGCTGATCACCACACGGAATCCGTAGCCTGCAATAGCCCAGGCAGCGTGCTCTCTGCTCGAACCGCTTCCGAAGTTCTTGCCCGCCACGAGGATACAACCCGAGTATGTCGGGTCATTGAGCACAAAATCAGGATTAGGCGTACCATCGGTGTTATATCGCCAGTCGCGAAACAGATTGTCGCCAAAGAAACTTTCCTCCCTCGTCGTTGCTTTCAGGAAACGGGCAGGGATAATCTGGTCGGTATCCACATTCTCCAACTGAAGTGGTACGCAGGTTGATGTTATCACGTTAAATTTCTGTTTCATAATAGTGTTCTTGGATCAGTGATTACTCCAGTGACGGCTGCTGCAGCAGCTACTAAAGGCGATGCCAGGATGGTGCGCGCACCAGGGCCCTGACGACCCTCAAAATTACGGTTAGAGGTCGAAACGCTCAGTTTGCCAGCAGGGATTTTATCGTCGTTCATCGCCAGACAAGCCGAACAACCGGGCTGACGGATCTCAAAACCAGCTGCCTCGAGTACCTTGTCGAGCCCCTCCTCACGAATCTGCTTGTCCACAGCCCACGAGCCAGGCACCAGCCAGGCCACCACGTCGTCAGCTTTCTTACGCCCCTTTGCTATCGAGGCAAAGGCGCGGAAGTCCTCAATACGACCATTGGTACAAGCCCCGAGGAACACGTAGTCCACCTTCGTGCCGAGCAACTTCTGTCCAGCCTCGAAACCCATATAGCCGAGCGCCTTCTCAAAACCTACGCCTCCCTCTTCAGGAATGGCCTCAGTAATGCCGATGCCCATACCCGGGTTTGTGCCGTAAGTAATGCGAGGCTCGATATCAGCAGCATCAAACACCAGTTCCTTGTCAAACACAGCATCGTCGCCACTCTTCAGCGTCTTCCAATAGGCCACAGCCTTGTCCCAGTCCTCACCTTTCGGAGCAAACTCCCTACCTTTTATATAATTAAAGGTCGTCTCGTCGGGCGCGACGAATCCACCACGCGCACCCATCTCAATAGAGAGGTTACAGAGCGTCAGCCTGCCTTCCATCGACAAGGCCTTGACCACATCACCACTATATTCCACAAAATAACCCGTAGCCCCACTGGTAGTCAACTGCGCCATCAGATACAGTGCCACGTCCTTAGCAGTCACACCCTTACCCAACGTACCGTTGACCGTGATGCGCATCGACTTCGGTTTCTGCTGCAGGATACACTGCGAGGCCATCACCATCTCCACCTCTGAGGTACCGATACCAAAGGCCACAGCCCCCATTGCTCCATGCGTCGAGGTGTGCGAGTCGCCACAGACGATAGTCATGCCTGGCAACGAGAGTCCTTTCTCTGGTCCTACCACGTGGATGATACCATTGTCTTTAGACATCATACCGTAGTGTGTCAGTCCAAACTCCTTGGCATTCTTCGCAAGTGTGTCCACCTGCGTCTTCGAAACCGGATCCTCGATAGGTTTGTCCTGATCGTGTGTAGGCGTGTTATGGTCGGGCATACAATAGATCTTCTCAGGTCGGAAACACTTCAGTCCCCGAGCTCTCATGCCGTCGAATGCCTGAGGCGACGTCACCTCATGACAATACAACCGGTCGATATACAGTTGCGTGGGACCGTCCTCCACCTGTTGCACCACGTGCTGGTCCCAGATTTTATCAAACAGCGTATTCATAATATCTAATATTTCTCTTAATCTTCCTTCTTAAACTTATTGATACAGTCGATATAAGCCTCCACCGAAGCCGTCACGATATCCGTATTGGCTCCAAAGCCGTAGTACAGCGATCCGTCGTACTCCACCTGCATGTGTACCTTACCCACATCGTCCGAACCCTTCGAGATAGCCTGGATGGTGAACTCCTTCAACGTCATCTGCTTCATGATAATCTTCTTCAGGGCCTTGATGGCAGCGTCAACAGGACCGTTACCGCTGGCAGCAGCCTCAAACTTCTGACCACTGATGTCGAGTCCTATCGAAGCCACGCTCTTCACACCCTTACCCGTAGTTACCTGCAGGAAGTCAAGTTTCACGGCATGAGCCTCAGCCGTATCGGCACCAGCCAGCATCAGCACGTCGGCATCCGTCACCTCCTTCTTCTGGTCGGCCAACAACAGGAACTTCTCATAGACATGGTCGAGCTTGTTCTCCTCCAGTTCCACACCGTTCACGTGCAGACGATGCTTCAGGGCAGCACGTCCGCTACGGGCAGTCAGTACGATGCTGTTATCATCGATACCCACGTCCTTCGGATCCATGATCTCGTAGGTCTGCACATTCTTCAGTACCCCGTCCTGATGGATGCCGCTCGAATGGGCAAAGGCATTACGCCCCACGATGGCCTTATTCGGCTGTACGGGCATGTTCATCAGGCTCGACACCATCCTCGATGTCGGATAGATCTTCGTGGTGTTGATATTGGTATCGATGCCTATGCTCTTGTGGCACTTCAGGATCATGGCAATCTCCTCGAGCGAGGTATTACCAGCGCGCTCACCGATACCATTCATGGTCACCTCCACCTGTCGTGCTCCCGCCATCACACCACTGAAGGTGTTGGCTGTAGCCATACCCAAGTCGTTGTGGCAGTGGGTAGATATGATGGCATGGTCAATGTTGTCCACATGCTCTTTCAGATATTTGATCTTCTCGAAATACTCCTGGGGCAGACAGTAGCCCGTCGTGTCGGGGATGTTCACCACGGTGGCACCAGCCTTGATCACAGCCTCCACTACCTGTGCCAGATACTCGTTATCCGTACGACCAGCGTCCTCGCAGTAGAACTCCACGTCATCCACAAAGCGCTTGGCATACTTCGTGGCAGCCACGGCCCGCTCCAGAATCTCCTCGCGGGTAGAGTTAAACTTATACAGGATATGCTCGTCGCTGGTGCCGATACCCGTATGAATGCGCTTGTGCTTGGCATACTTCAGGGCCTCGAAGGCTGTGTCGATATCGCGCTCCACAGCTCTTGTCAGTGCACAGATCACTGGCCACGTCACGGCTTTCGAAATCTCAATCACACTGTTGAAGTCGCCCGGACTCGAAATGGGGAATCCAGCCTCGATCACATCTACGCCCAACTGCTCCAGTGCCTTGGCCACCTGAATCTTCTCTACCGTGTTCAACTGGCACCCTGGTACCTGTTCTCCGTCTCGAAGTGTTGTGTCGAAAATAAATAATCTGTCGTTCATTTACGTTTTTACTTTTTTACCTTCAAACAAAAAGCCTTTCGCACTCGGAAGTGAGAAAGGCTCGTTACTTATTTAATGTTTATGTTCTCTTGCATCATTCATCTACGCGCACCTCAATCACTTCCGCCTGCCCTCTGCAGTCGAATAATAATAAGGCCGTTAAGTAGATTCAGACTCTTCATTTGTTCTCTTGTTTTTGAAATCGGGTGCAAAAGTAAGCATATTTTCTGAAACAAACAAATAATTCGTAACTTTTTTGCGCAAATACGCAACAATTTATCACTTATTGGCCATTTTGTATATCAATTCCATATCTTTTGCGGTCAACACCTCCATGGCGCCAATGTTCATCTTTCCGTCACGACTGCACTTGCGCACCAGCTCCGCAATCTCCTCGTCTGTGGCCTTGCGACCTATCAGTTCGGGGATGCTCGTGGGCATACCAATGCTCGTGAAGAATCGCTCGATAGCCTCCACACCACGCAGGGCGATGGCCTTCTGAGCCTCGGGATCGCCAGCCAACTTGTCTGCGTCGGTGGCAGGTACGGCGACACCCATCACGTTTACGGCAAACTTCACGAACCGTGCCAGATGCTTATCCATCACATAGCGCGCCCATGATCCCCAAATGGCGGCCAAGCCAGCACCATGTGTTACACCAAAGAGTCCTGAGAGTTCATGCTCCAGCTTGTGGCAGGCAAAGTCCTTCTCCGTGCCACATTCCATCAGGTCATTGTGCGACAACGAACTGGCCCACATGATAGCAGCACGATGCTCATAGTCCTCAGGATTCTTGAGCACGATCGGAGTCGATGATATCACCGTGCGCAGCAGTGCCTCGGCCAGCGCATCGGTCAGCAGTGCGTCTTCGTATTTCGAGAAATAGCGCTCCATCGTGTGCATCATAATGTCAGTGGCACCCGCAGCCGTCTGGTACTCAGGCAGCGTGTAAGTGCGCTCGGGATTCATGATGGCAAACTTACAACGACACAGGTCGCTGTTCACGCCACGCTTCAGCATACCCTCATCTTTCGTGATCACGCAACTCGACGACATCTCGCTACCAGCTGCCGGTATCGTCAGCATCACGCCAATGGGCAGACACGTCTGCGGCACAGCCTTCCCGTCCCAAAAGTCCCACACATCGCCCGGATAGCCCACGCCATAACCAATGGCCTTTGCCGAGTCGATCACCGATCCGCCACCCACGGCCAGGATGAAGTTCACATGCTCTTCACGACAGAGGTCTATACCCTCCTTCACCTTCGAGAGCAGCGGGTTAGGCACCACCCCACCCAGCTCGACATACTCGATGCCAGCCTCGTTGAGCATCTTAAACACCTTCGCCAACAATCCTGAGCGCCAGGCACTGCCACCACCATAGTGCACCAGCACCCGTCCACCACCGTATTGCTGAATCAACTGCGGGAGTTTCTCCTCCGACTCCCGTCCAAACACCACTCTCGTCGGGGCATAGAAATTAAAGTCCTTCATACCTTATTATTATTAAATATAGACTTTCTATTTAATGAACTTCACCTTCGAGGCATCACGAGGCTTGGCATCGGGCTTCTCATCAGGATATCCGATGGCGATGATAAAATTCAGTTTATAGTCGGCAGGGATATCAAGACGATCAAGGAAGAACTTGCACTTCTCGTTCGACAGCAGGAAGCGGACGGGACCGCCCAGACAGCAGGTGCCAAGACCCATCGACTGCGCTGCCAGCATCATATTCTCGCCCAGCAGGCCGGCATCCAAATCGCCACCACCATTGGCAGGTGTGCAGACGCAGATTAGATTCGGTGCATTGCGGAACATGTTCTTGAAGTCCTTGTCGCGCTTTACCATCTCAGCATTCTCCTGCTTATAGACATCTGTCACATCGGCAATCAACTTCTGATCTTCCACCACGCGAACAACCCAGGGCTGACGGTTTACACCGCTCGGTGCATTAATACCACACTTCGCGATAACCTCCAGTTTCTCATGCTCCACGGGCTTGTCAAGGTACTTGCGGATAGAGCGGCGTGCCATGATAGTGCTCAAAACAGGATTTACTTCCAGACAGATATCGGCCTCAATATCGGTCATCTTATCCGTCGGCTCGTAGCGCTTCAACACCCGTCCGTCGCGAGATACGAGGAATTTGGTGAAGTTCCACTTGATATCGCTCTTCTTATCGTAGTCGACATCCTGCTTGCGAAGCATCTCATCCATAAACTTCCCCCGCTGGTCGCTGACATCGAAGCCGCCAAAGCCTTTCTGTGCTTTCAGCCAGGTATAGAGAGGATGCTCATTGTCACCATTCACCTCAATCTTGTCAAACTGCGGGAACTGAATGTCAAAGTTAGCCGAGCAGAACTGGTGAATCTCCTCGATTGTGCCAGGAGCCTGCTCTCCGAACTGGTTGCAAGGAAAATCGAGAATCTCCAGTCCCTCACTGCGGTACTTCTCATACAGCGCCTCCAGTTCCTTATACTGCGGTGTGAATCCACAGCGTGTAGCCGTGTTCACGATTAATAGCACCTTTCCCTTGTAGTTAGAGAGTGATACGTCATGACCCACATCATCCTTTACCTTGAAATCATAAATATCCTTAGCTGAAAGCGTCAGCACACATACCATTGCCAAGAGGCCTGTCAATACCTTTTTCATAATCTATAATTTGTTTGCTTGTTAAATCTGGATGTTACTTATCATCTCTATTTAGTTCTCATCTAATAACATTTAAATCTGATGGCAAAGATAAGAAAAAATCCCCAAATCTACAAGAATTTGGAGACTTTTTAACAAATCAGCCCTTTTAATTTAATTATTGCGATCTCTCCAGAAGTGGCCACCGACGGTCTCTTCACGGGGAGCCCACTTGCCCTTGAGGATCTCGTCCACCAGATCGCCACAGTATGATACGAAGAATGAAGTACCGGTAGCTACGTGCAGCGTGGTTTCTGACTGGTATGAGAGGGCGATGATACTGTTAACACCCCAGGTGTTGCGAACGCTCTCGAAGTTGCAGTAAGGTACTACCTCGTCGCCAACAGAGTGGAAGAAGGTGAAGCCCTCGCCCGGAGTATAGCCGCCGGCTGTGAGCGCATTCTTGGCCAGAGCCTTCTCAAGAGCCTTCAGCTTAGCCTCGGGAACGCCGCCGGAGATGGTACCGTTGCGGAAGTATTCGATGACCTCGGGCTTGAGGCACTGATCTACGGTGCAGTAGTTGTAGCCTTTGCCGTTCTCCAGCTCGAAGGTGCGCTTCTTGCCCTTTGAGTCGGTAGCATTACTCTTGGTGTAGGGAAGGAAACCGTCGTTTGACTGGGCTCTCATCGTGAAGCCGCCTTCGTCACCATACTCGAATGAGTGCTTGAGCAGTGCAGCCTGAATGCCATCAGTAGTCTCTTTTTTGTCCCTAATCATGTCGAAGATACCTGTCTGGAAGAACTTCTCCGTCACAAAGTCCTCATATTTGCAGTTGAGGGCAATCATGTCGGGGTCAGTGTCGACAGCACCCTTCAGCAGCAAGGAGGGAGCCACGGGCATATAGAGCTTGTCCATCTCGATATAGCGCTTCAGTGTAGCCAGAGGATCGTAAGGACCGTCACCGCATACGGCACCCTTCAGTCGGAGAGAAGTCTCACCATGTTGCTGGCAGTAGCGCAGTACGCCTGCTGCAACGGCACCACCCTGTGAGTAACCGATGGCTACGCCCGACCAGTTGGGGTCCATCTTTGTCACATTGTCCTCATAATAGCTCAGGGCGGCCTTCGCACCTGTTACCACCTGCTCGGCAGTGAGCTCGCGGTTGCAATAAGGATGGGGGATGCTGGCGGTAGAACCGTAACCCTCATAGTCGGGAACGACAACCAGCGCATTCTGGCTAAATACGTTAGCAAACAGGGCCAGCATATTGATCTCGCCCAGAGTAGGCAGGTTGCTGAAGTTGGAGGGGCACTGGTCGTTGCTGGTAATGGTGCTGTGACAGCCAATGACCAGTTGGTTAGCAGTGGGGTTCGTTTCATAAAGTACCAAATTGAGATAAGGAAATACAACGAGTTCCGAGAGGTCTTTCTGGGTACCGTTGGCGGTATTGCAACGATAGGTCAGCGTTACCCACTGGTACATTGAACCGGTGCTCTTTCCGTCACCATTCTGGAGCATCATCTTGGCCTCTGACTCAGAGACCTGTGTGATATTGAAGTCCTCGGGCTTAAGTTCGCCGACGTTGCCACGGGTGAAGTTCCTCTTTGACTCGACTCTTACAATACCTGATGCCATCACCTTGACATCCGATACGGGGTACTCTCTATTATTATTTGTAAAGGTAGGGGTCTGCTCAACGATCTCGTCGTCTGCTGTACATGCTGTGAAACTTACTGCGGCAAAAATGCTGCTGATCACGATAATCACGGATTTCTTAATTGTCTTCATAACTTCTTCTTTACGTTTAATTATTCCTTTATTATTTAACTCTTCGTTTTTTTTTTGCAAAGATAAGACGTTTTTTAGGCTCATTCCAAACTTTTTGCCATATTTCGGTTGAGGTTGTTGCGACTGGCATATGAAAATGCGACAGACCTCAGGAGAGACCCTGAAATCTGTCGCATCTGACAATGATGTTATAACTGTCAACCAAAATCAGAAAACAACTGTTGGGAGGCGGGTAATGTGATGGTGAATTCTGTGAACTGATCCATCGCAGAGGCTACGCTGATGTCGCCGCCGTGGTTCTGGATTATCTCACGGCTCAGGTAGAGCCCTACTCCTGATGCCTCGCCTGTGGTCTTCGTGGTGAAGAAGGGATCGAAGATCTTGTCGAGGAGATCCTGGTCGATGCCTATGCCGTTGTCGCGGATCTTCAGGATATACTGGCCGTCGGCCTCGGTGGCGGTAAACTGGATCATGGGCTCGGGAGCAGCCTTCTTCACAATGGCATAGACGGCATTTCCCAGCATGTCCATGATGGTCTTACAGAGCATCTCGGGATTGCCGTTTAGGGGCATGGCCTTGTCGGGGAAGTTGAAGACGGCCAGGATGCCGAACCGCGCTATCTCTTTGGCATAGTTGTGGTTGAACATCTCTTCGCTCTGCTTCAGTATGGGCAACAGGTCCATGTCGATGTAGCCTCCAGTGCGGTCTTTCAGCATCTCCTCCATCGACTTGAGCGTACGGGTGGTGTTCTGCCCATAACGGTCAATATCCTGCAGATTCTGAGTGAGCATGCTGATGATGTCCTCCGAATCATCGTAGTCGTCGCGGTCCATCTTGTCCTTGTTGTGATCGAAGTTGGCCTTGAGGTCCTTCAGCAGGTCGTTGGACATCTTCGAGAAATTGATGATATAGTTCATGGGGTTCAGGATGCGGTCGATGAGTCCAGCGGTCAGTTTGACCACCGATGACATCTTCTCCTGACGTATCAGCTCGTGCTGAGCCTTGCGGAGGTCGGCGGTACGTTCCTCGACGATTTGCTCCAGTTTGATCTTGTCCTTCTTGAGTTTTGTCAGGCGGTAGCGGAACAACAGAAAGACCAGGTACACGAGGCCTAAGATATAGAGCACTATCATATACCAGCGCAACGGCAGCGGATAGGCAATGCGGAACCTGACAGAGGTGACATCCGATAATTCGCCGCTGGCCAGCTTGGCTTGTACAGAAAGCGTGTAGGAGCCGTATGGCTGGTTGAGGAACTCCACGCTCCTGTTCTTGCTCCAACTGCTCCATTTGTTGTCGTTCAGGCGATAGCGGTAGTAGACCTGGCCGGAGAGCGGTACGAAGTCGAGGGCATAGAAGAATCTCAGGTGACGCTCGTTGTCGGCCAGTTGGAAGGGCTCTTCCGGCATATTGCCATAGCCTCCCCATAGGACACTGTCGTTGTCAAGGATGATGGAGCGGAAACGGATGGTGTGGCAGTTGGAAAGCTTTGCAAGGTCTTTCTGTGACAAGTCGATAATGGTGAGTTTCTCGTCGCCTCCAATCCACACATGGTTACCGTCGCTATACTGGGCGGTGATGTTCCTAAGTTTGATGGGCGCGGTGAGATACTGGGGCAGATCAGCGATGAGGGAGTGAGGCTTGCCGGGATACTTGCCGATGGTCTCACCATGGACGTTCTTGATCCACATGCCGCTGAGCGAATCCTTGCGGATCTCCGTCGCCAGAGGGAGTTCGTATGCCTTCTTGCGATGACGGAAGCCTTTCTGATAGACATAGACTCCGTCGGGCTCTCCGGCATATACGAGATTGCCGTCGACCATCAGCGAGGTCGTAGAGGTGGTCGTGAGCTGGCGGACGGAGCTGTTCCCCCCAATCCTATATATGCCGTTAGAGGTGGCGGCGAGCAATCCGTCGGGGCTTGTGCACATGTCCCAGCAGATGGTATTGGCAATCTGCCTACACTGGCGCGATTCGACGCAGTGGATGCCATTGGTGTCGCCCACATAGATCTTGCCGTCGAAGGCAGCGATTGACCGTATCTCGCCCATGATGCCGTCTTTCTGGAGGAGATAGGTGTAGACCGATGGCAGCTCAATGGCGAAGATGCCGTGCTCGGTGGCTCCCCACAGGACGCCGTGACCGTCGTAGGCCACACAGGCGACCTTGTCGGAGCAGAGACCATTGGCCTGAGTGATGGTATAGAGTTGGCGGCCGTGGTCGTCGGTAATCGCCAGTCCGTTGTTCTTCCTGACCTGCACCTGAAGGCCGCCGTCGAGCGGCACCGTCTGGGTGATGCCTTCCAGCAAGACATGGGCATGGCCTTTCTTCAAGGCGGAGACAGACACGGCGGCTCGCTCCAGCCGTGACTGAAGATTGGTTTTCACGTGCCGCTTCAGGATGACTTTATTGTCGTGCACCTCATAGATGTTGTTGTCGCTGGCGAAGAGATAGAGGGAGCCGCGGTCCTCATAGATCTCCATCACGTCGCCCTGGATCTCGTCCTGTTCATGGACCATCTGTATGAACAGCTGGCCGTTGGCTTTCTTCTGCAGGCGGGCCATGAAGCGGTAGCCGCCCACCCAGATGGTGTTCTGCTCGTCGCGATAGAGCACCGTGACACGGTTGGAATCGGGCGTATGGATCATGTGCCACTGGGCACGGTCATAATAGAGCAGGCCGCCAAAGTTGGCGACGAAGACCGTGCCGTCGTTGCCTATCTCGATGTCAAAGTTGCGGTTGTAGCCGCCATAGTCAGCCGCCGTGAAGTTCTTGATGAGCGGCAGTCCCTGGGCCATGACGCCCAGCGATACGGACTGGATCATCAACACGGCGAGGAAGAGCCATATACGAAGCCGACGAGCGTCTGTCGCCCTATGATTTATGATCGTCCTTATCATCATTTTCTCTTGATAACCAACATCGTAATGTCATCGCTTTGGCGGGCGTCGCCCACGAAATCGGCGATACCCGTCTTGACGGCCTTGACGATCTCCTGACTGCCCATGTCGCGGGCATTCTGGAGTATCTGTCCAAACCTTTCCGGACCAAGTTCTTCATGGGAAAAGTTCATAGCCTCGGTCACACCGTCGGTGTACATCACCAGCGTGTCGCCAGGCTCCATCTGTAGCGAGCCATCCTTGTATTGTAGCCCGTCGAAGGAACCCAGCATCGGGTTTTTCGAGCCGCGCACCATCGTTGAGTCGGCACCATGCAACAGGTAAGGCGGATTATGGCCCGCGTTGCAGTAGTTAACCAAGCCTGTCCTGATGTCATAGATGGCGTAGAACACGGTGACGAACATGCAATCGACGGAGTTGGCGGCCAACTGGCGGTTGGCATCGGTCATACACTCCGCCGCGCTGAGACAATGCATACCTTTTGAACGGACCATCGTGCGGCTCATGGTCATAAACAGGGCTGCGGGTATGCCTTTTCCACAGACGTCGGCTATCACGAAGGCGATGTGGTCGTCGTCGATGCGGAAAAAGTCGTAGAAGTCGCCGCCCACGTCCTTGGCTGCCTCCATGGAGGCATAGATGTCGAGTTGGTCGCTGACATCGGGGAAAGGGGGAAACTCTCTTGGGAGGATATACTGCTGGATCTCGCTGGCGACGGACAGGTCTTTCTTCAGCGACTCCAGCTGGGTATGCTCTTCCTGCGACTCGTGGACATAATGGATCTGACTGATGGCCTTCTCGACAGTCACGCCCAGGTCTTCCATATCGATCGGCTTGGTGACAAAGTCGAAGGCGCCATTGTTCATGGCCTGGCGGATGTTCTGCATATCGCCGTAGGCACTCACCATGATGACCTGCAGAGCGGGGTTGTGCATCTCCTTCACCTTCGACAGCAGTTTCAAGCCGTCCATCACGGGCATGTTGATGTCGCTGAGAATAATCTCTATATCGGGGTTTCTGTTCAGGACGTCCAGTGCCTCCACGCCGTTGCGGGCATAAAAGAACTCATACTCGCCAGCACGGATCTTGCGCCTGAAGTACTGTCGCATCAGCGATTCGATAGCCTCCTCGTCATCGACGCTCAAAATCTTTATCGTATCCATTATCTCAAATTCTTATTGTCTTTACTTATGGTAAGAACGTTTTCCCCATTGGTATAATCGTACTCCACCTTGTCCATCCTCTTCATGACCATAAAGATGCCGAGCCCCCCGATGCGGCGCTGCTCCCAGGGCTGCGTGATGTCGGGTGGTTCTTTCTCAAGCGGATTGAAAGCCACACCTCCGTCGCGGAAACGGAACGTGACCAGTTCCCCACTACGCTCAATCTCCACATCGAGGTAGTCGCTTCCCGAATAATCCACGATGTTGACTACCAGTTCCTCAGCCATCAGACGGATGTCGTCCCTCATGTCGCCAAGCGATGCCACCTCCTCCGTCTGGAGGATGGCACGGATGATCGAGGGGGCCTTACCCTGAATGGGCTGGAAATGCAGACGAGTCATTTGTCACTTTTGTCATGTATGCGGTTCAGTCGTTTCTCTGCCTCGTCGGCAAGCCAGACCTGATGGCTGATCTCTATCTCTTCCACCTTCTTGTCGCGATACGTCTTGCAGATATCGTCGTACTGGTCTGTCAGCTTCTTCAGCTGATCCGTGGCCTCGTCGGCCTCCTTCTTCGGCAGTTCACTCGTCTTGTCGGCCAGCATCTGTGTGAACTTGGCCTTGACCTTCTCAATCTCCGTCATACACTGGTCGTAAAGCGTCTTAACGGATTCCTTCAGGACGTCGTAGCGGTTGTTGTCCACCTCGGGCATCTTACAGACGATATGTCTCTCGGCTTCATACTCCACGGTGTTTGCCATGAAGAAATGATCCTCGTCCTTGGGCTTGATCACCTCCTGCTTGAACTCGGGATGCGCCTCTTCGATGCCTTTCTGGATGAACGGCAGCATCTCCATCTCGTGGGGTACGATCTCGAACGTGAACTCGTCGGCCTGCATACTGTCGGCCACCTCTTCAATATGGTACAAATTACCCTCAATGTCGGTAATCGTCATCGACAGGAGCGCTGCGGGCTCAGCCTTGACGCAGAGGTTCATGTAACGGTAGTTCAGCATGCTTGAATAGCCTGTGAGCTTGGCGTCCATCTCGCCTAAAAGTATCTGTATGGATTTTCTCATATTTCTTTTTACTTTTTTACCTTTTTATTTTTTTACTTTGACTGAGGCGCATCGTTCTCCTTCAGTTTGGCATTGAGCTGGGCTGATGAGGGCGAACTGGGCGTGGATATGCCATCGCTGATGTTCGGACTCTTGAACGACGAGTTGGCCTTCAC
>Ga0265299_10001746_pt1 | contig 23824 bp, 33 predicted proteins | sample AusTroGonzalo_MG_4_FD_193485 | JGI IMG/M metagenome (GOLD analysis project Ga0265299, IMG submission 193485) | Bovine rumen microbial communities from tropical cattle in Woodstock, Queensland, Australia - Gonzalo_02 | ecosystem: Host-associated > Mammals > Digestive system > Stomach > Rumen ... | reverse complement strand
AGTTCTCGTCGATTACTTTCTCAGTCTTGCCTATCAGGACAGAGACCAGGTGTGTGTGTGTGTGTGTGTGTGTGTGTGTGTGTGAAGAGGTCGGGGACGTATTCCATGACCACGGCCATCTTGACCTTGCCGTCCGACAGGCGGACCTTTACTTTCTCACCGGTTTTATACATGATCGTTAGTTTTGGTTATTGGTGCCCTGGTAGGCGGTCAGGCCATCCAGGGCGGCCGGCGGTTGACTGAAACGAAAATAAACCTATAGCTAACTGCGGGATTTGCACCCGTTCCGTGTCCTTGCACGGAAAATTGGTTTAACATTGGTCCCCGCTGCCGGCGTGGCGGGGATTGATGCTAGAAGACCTCGTCGTCCTCCTCGGTGGCGTCGCCGTACTTGTCCACGTCGTCGCCGAAGTCGGACTGGGCGCTGGAGCGTCCGCCGAGGTATTCGCCGTCCTTGGTCTTGAGGACGTTGTTGAGGCCTGCCGCCACGCCCTTGTTGCCCGCGTTGTTGAACGGAAAGAAGGTGACGGACGCCACGCCGTAGCAGCCGCTGTAGACCTCGTCCTCGTCGGTGACCTCGACGAGCTTCTTCTCGCCGTTCATCTTGACGATCTTGACGATGCCGGGCTTGGACTTGGAGGTGGCGTTGATGAAGTAGCACCCCGCGTAGGTCTCGTCGTCGGGACGTTCGGCGTCACCGTCGCGCAGCGGGTTCTTCCACGTGCCGGGGGCGGGCTGCTTGCCGCCGAAGCGGCTGGCGACTCCCTCCTGGAAGGCGGTCTTGATGGCGGCCTTCACGGCGTTCACGAGGGCGGTGTTGGACTTGGGGATGAGGAGGGAGACGCTGTACTTCTTCTCGCCTCCGTCGGCCACGGCTTCAGGAGTGAAGAGGTGGCAGTAGGACAGACGGACTTCGCCGATCTTGATCCTGGTGGTAGTGTTGTCGTTCATGACGTGTAACGTTTAAATGGGTTAGTTGGTGTATTCGGAAAAATCGTCCTTTGCGCTGGTCATGGCGGGACGGGGGTCGGAGTCCTCGACGAGGGTCGGCTTGCCCTGGGGCTTGACGACGTACTCCCCGAGGATGGTGTTGAAGCCCTTCTTCGTGAGCAGCTTCTCCAGGTCGGAGATGGTCTTGAGCTCACGCGGGCGGAGGTAGGAGTCCTCGGACAGTCCGGCCTTCTCCAGCGCGCCGATGGCGGCCTTCTGGTCGGGGATCGTCCGAAGGGAGCGACCCTCCACGACCTTGAAGCCGGGGACCGGTTTGCCGTCCAGCGCCCTCTCCAGGGCGTAGGCTTCGAGGCTGGCCACCCACGCCTTGACGGTGGACGCCTTGCGCAGGGCCTCGGAGAGTTCCTCGTCGGTCAGCAGGCCATCCTTCTGGGTGGGCATGTAGGCGGCGTTCTCCAGCAGGGCCTTGCACCGGGGGGCCACCGCGCAGAAGCGGCAGTGGGCGCCGACGGAGAACTCGCCCTTGCCCTCCCACGCCAGCACGGCGGCGGGCTTGAGCTCGTCCTCGGCCCAGTCCAGCAGGACGTCGGCGGAGATGATGTCGTTGGACACCCACTGGAGCCTCGGCTGGATGATCGTCATCGACACCTCCTGGATGTCGTAGAGCTCTCCGGGACCGAGGTAGGCGCCCAGGGCGTAGCAGCGCATCTGACTGTTGTTCACGGCGGACACCTTGACGCCCTTGCCGTACTTGAGGTCGAAGACGCAGAGGGTGCGCCCGTAGATGATCACCGCGTCGCTGGAGCCGAAGCTCTCCGGGATGTACTCGTCCAGCTTGAGCCGGGCCTCCACCAGGAGGACGGCCTCGCGGTCACGGTACAGGGCGTCGAGGTAGGACTCCCAGACGTGGCGGGCGTAGTGTTCGGAGACGATGCCGAGCATCTCCTCGGGGTCGAGGCCCTCGCCTTCGCAGTCGTTGAAGCAGCGGGTCAGGGCGTCGCCGCCCATTTCTACGAGGTGTGCGCTCTTCTCCGGCCACTCGAGGCGCTTCTCGTCATCGTAGGCGCGCAGGTCCTTCTGGACCTTGATGGCGCCGAGCAGGAGGGCCTCGGCCATCGCGTGGGCGATGGTGCCCTCACGGGTGTAGGCGGTGTCCTTCTGTGGCTCCAGGGAGCAGAGGCGGGCGGAAGGAGGACAGTGCATCCAGCGGGACGAGCCCGAAGGAGCGAGGATGGCGTGTGCTGTAGGCATGACGGTATTCGCTTAGAGGTTCGCCAACCGTGCCAACAGTTCGCTCCTGCGCTCCTCGGGACACGCCGAGCTGTTCGGGATCTGGAACTCGCCGAAGAGGGCGCGGACGGCCGATCCGCCTGCGCGGTCCTTGGCGCCCTTGACCGCCTCGCGGAGCATCGCGTCGGTCACCTCGCCGGAAGTTTTTTCCGGAGCCGGTGCGGGAGCGGGCTCTGCAGGCGCTTCAGGTGCAGTTTCCTCTGCCTTGCCGTAATTTTCTTCCGGCTTGGCATGCTTGGAGAGCTGCCGGATGACGTCGAGGCAGATGTCGGTGACCCGCTTCTCGAAGTCTTCGCAGCAGTGCTCAGGGAGATCGCCTGCGGGGGCGAGCCTCCGGGCGACTTCCAGCGTCTCGGGTGAGAGGCTGACCTGGATGTTGATTGTGAATAAATTCTGCATAGTTCTATTGTTATTTAGAATGGTTTTCCGTGAAAGGGCCGGACACCTCGCGGCGGCTTGTCGGCCCGTATACGACAGTGTGTTTAGTTGATAGCCCCGCAGACTGCGGGAGAGGCTGGCGAAGGAGACGATCCTTCCTCCCTCGGAGGGGAAAATATTTAAAAAACTTGTCTTGGTTTTAAGGTTACTACAACCTCGGGAGTACCATACCAGCCTTTATCCGTTCATCCACACTGCGACGATGTCCTTGCCCAGGTAGCGGCCGTCATCGGTGTGCGGCACCAGCTTCCGTTCCCTCTTCCACCGGGTGATGGTGTGGCGGTCCACGTCGAGGTGGCGGGCGGTCTGCCGTCCCGTGTAGAGCCCCTGCGGGCTGACGTCGGGTCTCGTCGCTGTCATAATGTCTTCGATTTGCAGGTGATCTCTATCATCCCTCCGTACTCGGCGGGGGACTTGACGGAGAAGGTGCGGTCCTGGGAGATCCGGGAGAGGCGGGAGCAGCAGGAGTAGACGTACGCCAGCTGCACCAGGCCCTCCTCGATGGCCCAGGTCTCTCCGGGTACCATCGTGTTGAGGCTCCGAAGGACGGAGATCTTGCCGGCGTCCTTGCCGGTGGTGTGCTTGATTACTTTCATATTAGACTGTTTCGTTATTGTTCTTGTCCAGGCTGTCGAAGAGCGTCTTCGAGACCCATCCCAGCACGAGGGCTGCGACGAGGGAGATGACGTTCCAGATGGTGGGCGCACCGTTAGCGTCCTCGACGCAACCGGCGAAGAGGAAGATGATGCTGATGACGCCGATGATGGTGGCGGTTTTTCTCTTGTCCATGGCTATGATTCTAGGGTTATATATACTTTTGCGGTTTTTTGGAAAGTGGGGGCTCCGGAGAGCCCCGGTATCTTTAGTTCTTCATTCGTCTCTCGATGGTCTCCTCTGCTTGGATCATCTCGTGGAGGCCGGTGTTTGACTTGCCGTTCACTTGAGAGTATCTTTCCGTGAAGAAGAAGATCGTCTCGTCGTTGAGCTCGGTGCCGTAGGCCTCGAACCAGGTCCACTGCCATTCGGACTTCCCGGATCTGCCGGCGATGTTGTTCATCCCGAAAGACCACCCGACTTGGTAGCGCTCGTCATTCTCTTCGTTTTCCCAAGGAAAGCGGGCGCGGTTCATCTTTTTCTGAAGTTCGTAGCGGACGTTGTTCTTCTCGCAGAAGGCCTTAAGTTCAGTTAATGTTTTCATAACACTGTCGATTATTAAGTTTATTTGTGTATCTTTGCGGCGTGGCTTGCTTGCTTGCTTATCAGTAACCAAGGGCAAAGTTAAGTAAAGTAAACCATAAAAACAACAGTGTAAACGAAAAAATTTTGCCCGAGTAAACGAAATTTAGTTTACCGAGGCCAAAAAAGACAGTGTGTTGATGAACCAAAAGACTGATTTACGCCTTTTCCGGAAGGCGAACGGCATCACGCAAGGCGCTTTGGCAGAGTACCTTGGCGTCACGAAACAATTCATCTCCCAGGTCGAGTCAGGGAAGAACGCCCTGCCGGAAGACAAACTGATGAAAATAATTGACAACCCCGAGTGGTCAATGGAAAAGTACCTCCAGCTCCTTGACACGATCGAGGAGATAAATCGGGCCCACGAGAAAAGGGAAGGAAAAATCGTGGCAGGGGAGACCGCCGACCCGCTCTTCCGCGTCCGGCTCATCCCTTACGAGGCCAGGGGCGGCCTGATCGGGGACTTCGTGGACGGCGTCCACGATTACGACTGCGAGTCCGTCGTATCGCCCATCAAGAGCGTGGACTTCGCCATGACGGTCACCGGCGACTCCATGATGCCGGAGTACAACCCGGGCGACCGCATCCTCATCAAACGGATAGATCCCAACCTCTTCATCGAGTGGGGCCGTGTCTACGTCCTGGACACGGACAACGGTGCGGTCCTCAAGAAGCTGATGAAGTCGGAGGAACCCGGCTATGTCCAGTGCGTCTCGCTCAATCCGGACGTGCAGCCCTTCGAGATAAACATGAGCGCGGTGCGCGGCTGGTACCGCGTCCTGATGGTGATGTCGATGAAATAGACCGCTATGAGAAAAATTGCATTATTCGCCATTTTATTTGCGTTTTCCGCAACTTTATCGGCCCAGGACGAAAGCCGGTTCTCCACGGACGGCTCTACCGTCACGTGGCAGCAGGTTTACCAGACGCCCCTGGACTCCGCTTCCGTCATTGACGGCCTGCTTGGCTCCGGGCGGTTCGACAACGTCATTCTCACAAAGGACGGTTTCACCTGCCGGATCGTTCCGCACGAGGTGGACTACCGTGGCGCCGGCATGAAGCGCGGGCTCGTCTCCATGTATCTGCTGGGAGGCGAGATGGAAGGCCGAGCCGTCGTCCAGATCCGGGAAGGCCGGTACCGGGTGACGGTGGACGGCATCGTCTTCACGACGACCGTAGAGACGCCGCTGTCAAAGACCGGCGAACGGACGAAGCTGGAGCTCTACGCCCTGAACGGCAGCGGGCAGTTCCGCCGGAACTTCTGGAACAAGGGGTCGTCTCCGGTTCTGGATTACGACCTGCTCACCACCTTCGAGATCAAGGAAGACGACAATAACGAGGACTGGTAATATGCAAATCCTCTGCAAATGAAATTCACCCTCATAAAGTGATGATAATCAGGAGGATGGAAAGGCACTTTTTGCTTGACAGGCAAGAGGTCGGCAGTTCAAATCTGCCAGTCCTCACATAACAGACAGTGTGTTGAATATCAGCCGATTAGGTTGCGTTCAGCGCACTGTCTTTTTTGTGCTTTGTCGACAAGAGGTGTCGCGGAAAGTGGGTACAAGCGGGTATATGTGGGTACATTTGGGCACATTTTTCAGCAAATCCTCCGCAAACGGAAAACCGACTAACAAAGAACAATTACACCATGGCTACGTCATTTTGCCTATTGGACAAGCGACGCCCCCTCCAGGACGGGACGTTCCCCATCAAGATCGCCGCAGGCTGCGGCACGAACATTTACCTCTCCACCGGACTGTCCGTCCATCTCTGGGAGTGGGATCCGGACGGCGCGAAGGTCGTGGACCGGAAGGACGCGAAGAAGCTGAACGCCGCCCTGGAGATCCGGCTGCTGAGGACGCAGGCCCGGATGCTACAGCTGCGCGAGGACGGACGGCTCGCCACCGCCTCCGCCCCATACCTCCGGAAGCTGCTCGAGGCCCCCGACATGGGCGAGGTGCCCGAGGAGGAGAGGCGCACCGACTTCTACCGGATAGCGGAGCGCTGCATCGCCATCAAAGACAAGGAGGGCACCCGGCAGATCTACCGCTATACAGTTGACAAGGTACGCGCGTACGCGGGCGACGGGCCCCTCTACATAGAGGAGATGTCGCTCACCTGGCTGCACGGACTCGACAAGTCCATCGGAGGGAAGATGAACGCCAGGGCCGTCCACCTGAGGAACCTCCGCGCCATCTGCAACTTCGCCCTGGACGAGGGGCTCACGTCCTTCTATCCCTTCCGGAAGTTCCGGATCCGGACGGAGGAGACCCGGAAGAAGGCCCTGACCATCGGTCAGCTGCGCGCCTACGCCACCGCCGACGTCACCTATCGTAACGACGCCATGCACCGCGACGTCTTCCTCCTGATGTTCTACCTCCGGGGCATCGACACCTGCGACCTCGGCGCCCTCACCTGGGCCGACGTCAGGGACGGACGGGTGGAGTACCGCCGGCAGAAGACCGGCCAGCTGATGGACGTCCGGCTGGAGCCCGAGGCGCTGGAGATCATCGAGCGCTGGAAGGGCGAGGAGCACCTCCTCTCCGTCTTCGACAGGTACCGCAACCCGCACGACTACGACCGCAGGCTGTGGGAGGCCCTCAAGCGCATCAAGGGCCCGGACGGGGAGCCCATCGAGCCGGACTGCTCCAGCAAGTGGGCCAGGCACACCTGGGCGACGCTGTGCGCGGAGCTCGAGGTGGCCGACCCGACCATCACCCTCGGCATGGGCCACTCCTCGGCGGGACACCGAACCACGGCCATCTACATCAAGCGTAACCGGCAGAAGGTGGACGACGCCAACCGGCTCGCCATCGACTACCTCTGGGGAAAAGTAACCGTCCCGGACCTCACGGCGCAGGACGGCAGAAACTGATAATTATAACACTAAAACTTAACTTATATGATATGAAAAAACTAAAGGGCCCTCACGGGCTTATATCTTGAAAATCCATTTACGGAAGATCCAGACGAGCGCGCCGGCCAGGGCGAGCAGGACCCACGGGAAGGCGCCTATCTTGGCCTTCTGGGCCCACGTAAGCTGGCGTTCGACCTTGACCTCCACCGTGGTGGTGTCGTGCCTCTCACGGACCTGTATGCTGTCCCGCCAGCGGTCCCTGAAGACGTAGCGGTCCTTGAACCTCTCGACGAAGACGGTGTCGCCCTTCATCCACTCCCGGATGTAGACGCTGTCCCTCCGGTAGGTCGTGTCCCGGTGATGCACCATCAGGGTGTCGCGCCGGACCACGACCTTCTCGATGACCTTCGGGGAGCAGGCGGAAAGGCAAATAACCATGACTAAGAGAGAAAAGAAGTTGATAATGCCGCTTCCTCTCCGCCCTGAAGGCTCCTTATGGTGACGGCGCGTCAGCATCGGTTGACCCCTCCCAGACGGTCTGCCCAAAGTTCGGTGTAGAATGAGTAGTAGCTCCGGTTCCGGCCCTCGTTCCACCAGCAGGCCCACAGCAGGGACGGCAGGCCGATGACGAGGAGGTAGAGCGGGCCCAGGTACATGGACTGAACGGAGTGCCCGCGCTCGTGCATCCATGAGGTCGTGTCGCCGGCGTAGCTTCTGTTCATGATGATATACCGTCCGAGGGAGATACCTCCGCGCATCTGTTCGTTCAGGAAAAGAAGCGACGACGGGAGCCGGTGATTGTTTCCCCGGATGTCGACCGGCAGACCAAACCCAGTGATGGCGACCATGATCAGCCCGAGCAGATTCTGCGGGAGCTGCCAGACGTAGAGTAGTATTTCGAGGATCCTTTTCATATACTTCGTATTAAAGACTCCGTTCAGCCGGTGGGTGAAGAAGGACTATGCAGGTGGGCGCACCGCCTTCCCGGAGTCTATGCCGTGAACTCGTACACCTTCGCCGTCACCCCGTACTGGGGCAGGACGTCGAAGTGGAGCCAGCTGACGCCCTTCTCCATCCTGATCGGGCAGGGGAGGAGGTCGGCGCTGGCCTTGATGAGCTCCCGCGCCTTCTCCGCGGACAGTCCGGAGATCGTGAAGTCCCCGGCCTTGCCCAGGACGTGTGCGGAGAGGTAGACGGTGCTCTTGCTCTTGACCATGTCGCAGCGGTTGCATCTCAGGCCGCGCTGCTTCTTCTGGGACCCGTTGCACCACATCGCCCGCTTGACGATGTCGCGCCGGATCACCAGGAGGCAGTGGAGGAAGTCCGTGTCGAGGAACTGCCACGCCTTCTCGCCCCACTTGGCGAAGGTGTGATTGCACACCAGCTCGTCGATGTCGAAGTAGGGCTTGATCGCCGTCAGTATCTCCTGCCGTGTCATGCTTCCTCCTTTTCTTCCCGGATCTCTTCGTCGATGTAGCGCTTGGTGTCGGCGCGGAACTTGACCATCTGGTTCTTGAAGTACATCCCGATGCCGAGCACCGAGGCTGTGTAGATCAGGGCCTGGCCCAGGACCCACAGAACGGAGTCCGAGACCTCGCCTTCAGGAGGGATGATGAAGCCGGCTACGGTTAGTCCCCAGCCGACCACGAAGGCCACCACCGCAGTACCGATGGCGAACTTCTGCTTGATGTCCATTGAGCTCCAGGTTTCCATTGGATTAGTTTGGTTTATGGTTTTACTTGTTCCCATAGTTTAAGCCGTAGGTCAGCTAGTTCTTTATTTGGCGATGGTGGCGCCCCCTATTAGGTCGGGCCTCGACGGGTCTCTACAGGTCTGAAGATTTTCACTCCAGGGAGCGCTCCTTCTCTCGCCGTTTTTGGATCTACAAAATCAGTCAATTAGGGCCGAAAAAAGTGATTATCCTCAAGCGTATCGGAAATACACCGAAGAACTACATAGGCCAATATTACAATCAATGCCGTTACCATAGGGCTATGCGGAAGGGAAGTTGATTCGCTTCATCACGATACCGTAGTCACCCTTGACAAGCATCAGTAGATACTTATAAGTGGAATCGTAAGACCAGGAAAGTGTCGCAGAGCCGCCAGTAACCTCTTCGCTTGTGATGGCGTGATAACCGCCACTCTTCGGGAATCCGTTCGCCTTCACCTGTTCGATGGTAACGGGTGTTCCCTCGTTGGATGCGAGGGAAACGATGACATTGTTCCCGGACTTCGTTGCGGTCATCGTGGTGTCAATGACCTCGAAGTAGGTGTAGTCGGTCGTGTTCGTACCGTCGGTAAGGCGGGCCTTGTACTTGCCGTAGGTGAGGTTGAGCGTCGTGAGGTTCACGGCCACCCAGTCCTCCGTGTTCGGTGTTACGATGGTGTCGGCGGTCAGTTCCGAAATGTCAATCGTCTGCAAGAGTTCGTCGTTCTTGTAGAGTTCCACCCCGGTATAGACGGAGTTGCGCCGGGCATTGAGGTAGATGGTGTCGCCCTCTGCAAAGGCGGCATAGTCTCCGGCGAAAGTCATAATGTCACCGCTCCATTCCGGCTCCTTCCTCGTCTGCCCCAGGAGGTACTGCGTGTATTCGGTGTCCTCCGGCTCCGGCGTACTCGCCCATCCGTTCCAACGGACGACAACGAGGGACTGGTCTGTAACTCTCTTGTTGAAGTCCTCCGGGGTGTAGATGGTTCGGTAGAGATAGGGCGTGGACATTTCGGCCCAGGCGATGAGTTTGACCTTCCCGAACTCGTCCTTGTAGATGTCGGTGATGATGCCGATGTGCTGGCCCTGCTCCCACATAAAGTCAAGCGGACGCAAATCGTCCACGCCGGAATACTGCGGATTGGAAGTTCCGGGAACATTATTATAGCCATATTGGTCGGCAAGGTACATCAAGTCCATACCCATCACCCAGGCGGTAAGGCCACAGCAGACCTCGCCATAGTATGCCCGGCGATGGCCCGTCGTATAGGAGAACCCGTACTTGGACACATTGCTCGCCAAATCCTCCGTATAGATGAGTGAACGCCTGTTCTTGATGGCCGTGGCGTAGGTGCGGATGGAAACATTGTTCGGCACATATTTCCGTGTTTCGGCCACATCGGAATAAGGGACGCCGACATTCACACGCCCGGCGATGAAGAAGTTGTTGTTCACATAGTCAGTCCCGCTGGACGGCGGGTATCCGTCTGGAATTTTCGCTATGGGAGTAAAACGGAGGTTGCAAAGTTGGTCGATCCTTCGGAGGGCAACATCGTAGCCGGAGAGGTCGCTCGGAATCCAACGACGAAGGCCGGAGTCCTCCATCGAAACGAACATCTTCACGGGTTGCTCTCCTTCCGCTATCGTGCTTTGGTCGCTCTTGCAGAGGACGAGCCGTGTCCCGAAGTCGGGGACGGCGTTGTTCTGCGACATAAATGTACGGCTACTCCATGAACCCCTTGCGCCACGATGGGAGACATTCGGGTGGATGTTCTGGTAGCCGACAAGGTTTCCGCTCCTGTCATAGAGGTGGCCTTCATAGACACGCCAGCCGTCGGAAAGGACGATAATGTAGTTCCCGAAGATGGTGTCCGTATAGAGGTACGAAGTGTTGGCGATAATCGTTCCGTCCTCGTCAATTCGTCCGACCTTCAAGTCCGGAGTTTTCCCCGTCACATTGACAATCGGCTCCTTCTGCTCGGTTTCTCCTTCCTCTATCTTCGACATCCGTTCGTCAAGTTCTTTCGTCGTGTAGAACTGAACCGTGCAGACACGGCTCGACGCCTGTTGCCACACGGAAGGATAGTAAGACCAAATGAAGTCCACGGCCCCCTCCGGGATTGCTACAGTCTTGTTGGACGGATCGGATTCCGAGCCGACAACGCCCTCTATGACCTTTCCATCCGCACCGAGGAAAAGACACCCATAGCCATTGTTGGAGGTGTATTTCCTGTAAGTTATCTGCTCCGCTCCCTTCACGGAGATGCGGTAATTCTTGCAGGTCGAATCGCTCCGCTTCGTGACTTGTTCCAAAGTCTTTCCGACCGATGTGGAATCGGCAAGGAGTTGCTTGCCGTCATAGATGACCGTCAGGTCGTCGGAGCAATAAACCTTGTTGTCAATGAGAAGGCCGCCGATGATTTTTCCCTGCTCTGCGGAAAGCGCCTTGTCTGCGCCTCCCGTAGTCATATCGTTGATGATGCCGATGTTCGCCGGGAGACTACCCCCCGTTCCGTATGGATATACCGTAGAGTTTGCCATATCTTATGAGATTGAAGGTCCAGTAAATGCGCCCGTGGAGTTGGCGTTGCCGAAGAAAGAGTCGGACACCCTGTCCCAAAGTCCGTACTCCCCGTTGTAATAACAGGGGACTCCGTCAAAGACAAGCGTCGTGTAGGAGTTGTCCGAATAGATTTTGCAGTAATAGAGCCGAGAGCCATTCGGACACGCCTGGTAAGGAAGGTTCGTGTTTGGATTATGCGCCGCAAATAGGAACAGATTCACGCCTGTCGTAATGGTTGCGCTCTGCGTCTTTGAAAGCGAAGTGAACCCGGAATCGCCCTCCCGCTTGATGGATGTCTGCTGGGAGCCGTTCTTCATCTTCGTCTTTGCCTCATAGACCGTCCCAGCGGTTACTGTAAGGTCTGCGCTCGTATAGAAATACCGATGTCCGAATCCGCAATACCCAGACGAACTGACATAAGCGAGGTAGTAAAGGCTCGTGTTCTCGGAACCATTACCGACGCCAAGGACACATTGTCCTTGTATCGACGCGGGCCTATACTTCAATTCGCACGACCGGGGGTCGTTCCCCTTGATGCCCGAATCTATGTAGGCATCGCCGTCCGTTTCGATATATGCGACAGGCGTATAGGGAAGGTTGCCCCCCTTCTGGAAGACAAGGGCCGTTCCCAGGTACGCCTTCACAATCTCCACGGAGCCGAGGAACATCTTTCCTATTTTCGTTGTACCGAGGTAGGACATTACGATTCCGGGATTAAGTAGAGTGTAGTGGAATCCTTCGTGGTGATGCCCGTGTATTCGGATTCGTCAGCACAAAGATGATATTTCGGATAGGCGAGGTGGTCGTGGTTCAAGTCCACCGTAATCGTGTTGCCGTCCGAAAGCACGATAATAATCGTACCATCATAAGGGAAAGGCGTATAGATGGACTGAAAACCCACGCCCGGCTCTCCCGTGATGCCAGTAACTTCCGTTCCCGAATCGCTCCAATTCGTGCCGTCAAAGTTCCACACGGCGAACGGGTTTGTAGTTCCGACAAAGGCATAGCCAACCGCATCCGCATCATCGGGGAGGTCGGAATCGTCGGCGAAAACGCCGTAGAACTTGCCCGCCAACTGATGCACTTCGGCCTCTAATTGACCGATTTTGTCATTCAGCCTCTTGGCGCCGGCGGCGGTGTGCGCCTTCGTCGCGTCGTTCGTCTCCTCATTGTTCACGAGCTCGAAAGGATAGTCCACGGAGGATCCAGGATTGCCCTGCTCGCCCTGAGGACCCTGCTCGCCCTGGATGCCCTGGACGCCCTGGATGCCCTGCGGGCCCTGAGGACCGACGAGGGACTCCAGCCATTCGGCCTCGGTTCCTTCAAAGCCTTCCTCCACGGCGATCTCGTAGGCGGACTTTCCGTCAGCTCCGTCGGCGCCAGCAGGACCTTCCGGACCCTGATGGATGTCCACCATGTGCTCTGCAGCGGCGGCTGCTTCATCGGCCCGCTCGGCAGCGGAGAAGGCGGCGTTGACGGCCTCCTGGAGGATGGAGCTGGAGACGTCCTCCACCTCGATCTCGACCTCCACGTCCGGGTCGCTGATGGTGATCTCCTCGCCGGCCTGTTCGTCCGTCCAGCGGACGAAGTTGAGGGCGGGCTTGTCGTAAGTCTTCATCTCGCCCAGGTAGGTGGCGGAGATGACGATGCGGTTCACGCCGATGTACTGCGGCTTGTTGGCCGCGTACTGGCAGACGAGGAGGGTGTTGTCCTCCGCGTCGACAGTCACGACGCAGCGGCCAGCCATGGCCTTCTGCGCGTCGGAATAGATGAGGGCACGGATGCCGGACAGCGTGGACCAGTCAATGGCCACTCCGCCGTCCTTCAGGCGAACCTTCACCGTGAGATCCGAGGAGACCCGGATGTTGGGTAGGGTAATTGTGCTCATATTCCTAATCGTTAGGTATTGATGTTATCGTTTCGGAATCGACCACCAGCGTGGCGGTCGGAAGGGTCACAGCCTTGAAGCTGATCTCCGACTCCTTAAGGTTCCAGTCGTAACTCTCCATGATCGCCCAGACGCCGTGGGACTTGATGAAGACGGGCTGGAAAGACCGGGAGGAAGGGAAGTCAATCTTGCCGGTGATCTGAATCCGCGGAGCCGCATAGGTCTTCGCATAGTTCAGCGCCATCAGGGACATGAAGTCGAGCTGGCTGTTGTCGGCATCGTCGAAGGAGGTGATAATGTGAATACCCGAATATCCCTGCCCGGAAAGCTCCGTATAGAAGACACCCCGGAGGAAATCTATCTCGAGCAGATTAGACGCCATTTCCCGTCCACCGGAAATCTCGACAGAGCCAGCCTTTCCTCTTGCCCCGTTATCTATCGTTATCGTATCCTGGAACCCCCTCTCATCGGAAGGAAACACTTCAACGCTATATACGTCTACGTGTATGCCTTTAATGTTTAGCGAGAACCATCCGACGCTATTGTCCTCAAGCGCGGGAAATTCAGCAGAGACTTCCTGGCAAAGGTTAATGTCGTGATTAGGATTCATCGTCCTGATTTCCAGCTCGTCTCCATCAGCGCCGTATGATGTGGACCATCCGCGGCCAGGGCTATAATAGTAAACTTGCTGTGTGGTTAGATTCGTCCACGCGGCAAGGATTTTCACTTTCGGATCAACGCCAACTATACTGCTCTCATAGGCGACGTAATTATTGGCTTTAACAACAACCCTGAAGGACTTCGTGAACTTGTTAAGAACGACAGAGGCCGCTAAAACCCCATAAGATTGTTCATACACATAGGACGATGTCCCAAGGTGATAGTATTTATAAGTGGAGTCAAATGTTGCATAATTCGACGTAGTCCATCCGTCCTCCTTCACTTCTGGAAATCCGTTTTTTGTATGCCATTTAGAAATGACGGTGACGGATTTCTTTGCCGGAACCACGCTTCTGGTGAGGTACCCCACCGGCCACATCTGCGCCACCCCTCTCTGTCCGACAACGGCGGTCATCTCGTCGAAGGTCTGGTTGTAGGGAGTGTTTATTCCCCTGGAGTCGCAGTTGATCATGGACACATCCCCGTTCGACTGCACAGTTACATCGGACTCCCTGATAAGGGCCCAGTCATCCCTCCACTGGGTGAGGACGCAGTGGAACGTGTTCAACAGTTCCTCCAGAGCTTCGTAGCAGCTCTTGCCTTCCATGTAGTCCAGGTCGATAAAGGTCTCGTCCAAGAAGTTGGCCGTGGTATCGCCGTGCTCGTGAATGGAAAAGATGCAATTCAAGTCCAGGGACAGCCCGGTCTTCGCCAGAAGCCCCTGAATCTGCTCACGCACTCTTCGGGCCGCGCCGTAGGGAACGTAATCGTATTCCTTGAGCACACCGATACCGTCCGTGGCGGTGACCCTCACGTCATAAGGCGGGGCGATGTCCGGCTCGCTGTAGAGCTCCGTGGCAACAAAGCCCTGCCAGATGACGGCGGTTTCACGATAGACCACTATCTTGTACTCCTGCGGGTCGCTTGTGTAAAGGAAAGCGAACTCCCCGTCCACCTGACACTCCAACGTAAGGTCACAGCTCGTGCAACGGAAAGGCCCGCTCTGCTGCATACGAAGGACCGGAGAACCGCCCAGAGGGCGCCAGGTAACGCTCCCTGTGTAGTCCTTCTCCAATAGCCGGACCTCGAAGGTCACGCCATAGGTGTCCACGAACTTGAACTTATATTTAGCCCCGTATGCCATCAGCCTCCAGTGTAATAGTTCTTCTTGTTGGTGTTATTAATGACGGCGATGAGCTTGTCACCGTCCGCCTCCAGTGTTCCGGTCACGTAGACTTTCACGTCCCTGGTCTCGTAGCCATTGCCTCCGGATCCGGAATAGTCGCCGGAGTAACCGCCACTACCTCCGCTGAAGTCGCCAGAAGCCACGGAAGACAAGGAGGACTTGACCGCCGCACCAAGGGCCACGAGGGCGGCACCAGCAGCGATGGCGACGTAAGGGTTGCCCATCTTCAGGGCGGTCTCGATACCGAGCATCGCCACACCGGACTTGATGGCGATCTTACCGACCGCGATGGCCATGTCGCCCAGGGCGGAGACCGCCGCGTTCTTGAAGCTGCCCCAGGCGTTGCCGCCCGCCGCAAGCGTACCGATGAGGTTGCCCATGATCTCGGACGTCCGGGTGGCCATGGAGACGAGACCCTGCTCCACCTCGGTCGTGAAGTCCACGATGGCACCTTCCTCGGGCTTGATGCCGACCGCAACCGTCCAATCACCGAGATAAGCCTGGAAGGTCTCCTTGAAATACTCGACGTCCTGCTGCTGCGGAAGGATGCTCAGGGAAGGACCCATGACGGAGCCCTGGACGGACTGCAGACCAGCCGTGCCCACCGTGCCCAGACCCGACCATCTGGAGTAGACGGCGGCCATGGCCTCGGCCTCCTCGCGGGCCTTCTGCGCGGCGGCGGCCTGTTTCGCCGTTGCCGTGGCGATAGAGTTGCTGATCCGGTCGATGCCGCGAAGCTCGTTCTGCCTTGCGGTCTCGATGTCGATGAGGGCGCCCTCCATCTCGGCGGTCTTCTTCGTCTCCTCGAAGGTGTTGGAAGCCTCGGCGTCCATAGCCTTCTGCAGGTTGAGCATCCGCTCCTGGAGATTCGCCTGCTTGTCATATTTATCGTTGACCGCCTGCCGGTAGTTCGCCTCCGCCGCGGAGCGCTCTGCCGCAGAAGCGCTCTTGTCGCTGGCCTGCCGGCGGTACTCCGCGATGTCGCGGTCGATGAGCTTGATCTCGTTGTTGAGGGTCAGCTGCTCCTTCATCAGGTCAGCCATCTCGGAAGCGCGGCCCGCGTTCCTCTCAGCGGCGGCCTCGGCCTCCTGCGACGCTCCCTTGACGGTGTTCCAGGCGCGGATGAGGCCGGAAGGAGTGATAGCGTCGTACCATTTCGAGTCCTGGCCCATCGCCGTGGTAAAGGTGGCCCCGATCTGCGCCTTGAACCGACCGAAGCCCCGCTCCCACTTGTCCATCGCCTCCGCGACCTGCCTGCCGGTGTCGGAGTTGAGGTCGTGCAGCATCTGTTTGTATGTGGCGATGTAGGCGGAGGTCGCCATCGACAGGTTCATGCCGTCGATGGTGGACTTGAAGTTGTCGGCCTCGGCCTTCAGCTGCTTGAAGCCTGCGATAGCGGCCGCCAGACCGAGACCGGCGATGCCGGCCTGCAGCGGCCCGATCTTGGCGAGGACGGAGCCCAGGGCCTTGGCCCCCTCGTTGCCTGTCTCCACGAGCTTGTAACCCAGACCCCGGACTGCGGACGTCATCTGCTCCACCTTACCGGAGGAGACGCCAAAGGCGTTGCTCAGGCAGGAGAGCATCGACTCGGAGCTCTTGTCGAGGTCCTTGAGTCCCTGCTTCACCTGCTTGGCACCCTTGTCGAAATCCTTGGTGTCGGCACCAAAGATGACTTTCATATTGGGGTCTTTCGTGGACATATATCTACCAGTTGGTAAGTTCTCTCAGTTTTTCAAGTGATGCCTTCTTCTCCTCGGGTGTCATCTTTGACAGCCCTCCGTCGTCAGGCGTCTCCTCTTCGTCCCAGGGGTAGGGAAGGAACTCGTGCGGAGTGACCGACTTGCCCCTCGCCAGCTGGAGGTTGAACAGCCTGAGCCCCACTGCCCGGACGACCTCTGCGACATGCTTGCGGTCCGCTGTCCGGTCTTCGTTCCAGGCGACCATCGCCTCCCAGAACTCCCCCTGACGGAGTAGGCCGAAGGCCTCAAGGGTAAGTCCGAGGCGGGCGATGGCCCAGCCCCGGACGTCTCCTATCGTCAGCTTGCGGGCTCCGTCTCCCGCTCCTCTTTTTTTGGCTCGTCCTGACTGACCTGGGGGTTAGACTGCCGGACGTAGATGTCCAGGAACGTGCGGACGTCATCGGGGGTGATGACGGCGCCCAGATCCATGGCGGACGGGGCGTCCTTGCTGCCGTCCAGCCTCTGCCCCTCGGCGATGCAGGCCGCCATCATGGCGGTCAGCTCGGTGGGCTTGATGCTGTCAATCTTGGAGAGCTCCTCGAGGGTATTCCTACCCACGGCTTCGAGGAAAGCTGTGAGCGCGTTCCAGTTGGATTCCACCCGGTAGCGCTTGCCTGCGATTTCTATGTAGTCCTTCTTCATCTTTTAGATGGTTTAAGTGGTGGTCGTCATGTTGCCCGTGACGCGGAAGTCGACGGTGTAGGTGGCGTCATCGGAACTGTTGGAGGACTCCGTGTAGTTCGTGATGATGCAGCTGCCGCCGTAGGCCTGCCCGCCGGTGGGGACGTATTTGAAGGAGAGGACCGCCGAGTTGCCCGTGAGGAGCGCCGTGGCGATCATGGTGTTACGGAACATCTTGCTGGACGTGTCGGAGCCCAGCTCGACGATACCCGTAGCACGGAAGGTGATGTCATGACCGGTGACCGCGACCTGCGTGGCACCGGCGTCGTCCTTGGTGAGGGACTCCTTCGTCCGCGCTGCGATGGTCAGGTCATCCTGGGTGCGACCGGCGAAGGTCTTGTTGCCGATCTTGAAAGCGATGTTGTAGCCGTCTAAGTATGCCATGGTGTCGTGGTGTTAAGAAGAGGTCGTATCGTCGTCGAACTCGGCGTCGCCGACGACCCGGAAGTCGACGGTGAGCGTCGCATCGTCGGAAGAGTTGGAACTCTCCGTGAGGTTGGTGATGACGCACTGACCGGAAAGCAGGTCGTTTCCGTTCGTGGCGTACTGGAAGTCGAAGACCGCGCTGCTGGAGGTCAAGAGGGCCTTAGCGATCAGCGCGTCCCGGGTGATGGCCGTCGCGGACGTAACATCCACCAGACCGGTCGCGCGGAAGGTGATGTCGTGACCGCTGACGGCGACCTGGGCAGCCCCGGCGTCGTCCTTGGTCAGGCTTTCCTTCGTCCGCGCGGCGATGGTGAGATCGTCCTGGGTACGGCCTGCAAGCGTCAGGTAGTCATTTCCCACCTTCAGCCTGAATGCGATGTTATATCCTTCAAGTGCCATTGTTATTCGGATTGATTGAGAATGTAGTCCAGTTCAATGACCCAGACACCGTCCGTGCAGTCCTTGCGGACGTCGGTCAGCCGGGCCGTGTAGTAAACCACCTCCAGGACGGTCGGCGTCTCCTCGGGATCCTCCGGCTCGCTCATGATGTTCACGGGCGAACCGTCAAAACCGGAAGCGATAGCCGACTCGATGCTGGCCCGGAGGCTGTCCGCCTCGTCGAAATCGTCGGAGACCGACCGGATCGTGAGGTTGCCGACCAGCTTGTAGACTCCGTCCTTGTTGTACCGGTACTCCACCGGCAGCTCGAACGTCACGTAGGGATAGCTGTCAATCTCGGCCTCGGAGAGGGCGGGGTCGACACCGGCCGACGTGAGCGTCGAAACGAGTTGCGTATTGAGGTGATTGGTCATCTTTCCTTGAGGTAGTCTTCGTTGCTCTTGATGCAGTCCTCGAACTTGCGGAGGAAGGCGGTCTGCGCGGGTCCGTTCACTGCGCCGTCGTAGAAATTCTCGTGCGGCTGCCCAACATTGTTCCTGCGCCTTTTTGCCGCAGCCCAGTGCGCGGGCTTGACAGGGTAGTCAAACTTGTGATCCCGGTCCCGCTTGGTCAGCGTGCCGTAGTTCTTCCAGTAAGCCTTGAACCAGTCGTCCGGCTCGCTTGTACCGCTCTTCACCTTGTTGAAGGCTCCCACCAGGGCGGAATAGTCACCCGAGAGGGTCCCCTTCACAACCTTGTAGGACACCAGCCGCTTGAACCGCCTGGGCGTCACCTTCCGAATCTCCTTCGCCGCCTCCTTGCCCCCTTCCTTCAGCGCCTTCCTGACGAGCTTCAGCATATTGCCTGGGGCATTGTCGAAGCACTTCAGGCAGTCGTCGAGACCTGTGATGTATGTCCGTGTCTGGGCCATCACTCGACGATGCTGAGGGTGAGGTGGCAGAGGGGCGACACCCGGGAGATCGGGTCGATGCCGGTGATCTCGTAGGCCTTGCCGTCCAGCACAACCCGCCAGCGGGTGGTCAGCGCCGCCACCTTGTAGATGGTCAGCGTGATGTCTACGCCCTGCTCCAGGTTGGTGTTGGTGACGGTCTCCGCGACGTTCCGGTCGACTTTGGCGAACACCTCGGCGTAGTCCTGGAACGTGTACTTCTTCGCGCCCTGCGCACCTTGGGTGATGACGCAGGAACGGAGGAGCACCTTCGTGTCAAGCTCGCCGATGTTAATCCTGTTCTCCATCGTCGTCCAGCTCCCAGCGGTAGGGGCGGAGGAGGTTCTGGGACGCCTTGGCCAGCGTCTCGACCGAATCCGCCGGATTGTTGAAGAGTGTCGTGGCGTGCATCAGGATCGCGGCCTTCATGTCGTCGGGAATGCACTCGTACCCGGCCTCGTAGGTCACGGTCATCGTTTCACCGGTGACGCCCTGCGGGAGGGTGAGGACACGACCGACGAGCTTCCAGCCCGTCACCGCCACCCCGTCGACCTCAAGGCCCTGGACGATGATGTTCGGGACCTTGAGGATAACGGCGGAAGCGAAAGACCTGGTCGTTACGAACTCGGACCGGAGGATCACCTTGCCGATGTGGTGCTCCGCGCTGATCACGGCGGCCATCATCTTCGAGCGGAGCTCGGCGTCGAGGTCGTCGCTGGTCATGCGGATGTGGCGCTTGAACTCCTGGAGGAGCCCATTGGCCTGCATCGAAATGTAAGTCCTCTCGGTCATGGTTCAGTCAGCGATTAGGTGGTGGTGATGTCGACGATCTTGCAGAAGGCAACCGGAGTACGGACGAGCACGTCGTGGTACGCGGCAGCGGAGATCTCGAGGACGCCCTCGGCCTTGGCGGTGTAAGGATCCACGATGATCTGGAGACCGCCCCAGCTGCCGACGATGACCTCGCTCCAGTTACCGAAGATGGCAGCAGAGCAAGCGCTGCTGGTGCTGCCCTTGGTCAGGTTGCTCGGGATGGCGTTGGACATGAAGAACGGGTAGCCGTTCACCTTGCCGTCGTTCATCAGGTAGTACGGATAGCCGGCGATCTGCGGGATGGTCTTGAGCTTGCCCTGGACCTTCGCGTTGGACACGTAGGCGAGGGTGTCGTCGAGCAGGCCGTTGTCGATACCGACCTCGGTCTCCATCTGGACGAGCAGAGCGTAGGTCAGAGGGCCGCCGTTAGTGTCGATGGCGATGGAGTTGACGTTGGCGGCAGAGAGGACGCCGGTAGGCTGACCGCTGGAGCCGGAGCCGGTGAAGATCGCGGCGTCGAGGGCGACGGCGTGGGCCTTCACCATGTCGTCCAGGATGAGGTCGTCGAGGGCCTTGCTGGACTGGTGCATGAGGTCGTAAGTGACACCCTGCAGCACCTGGAGGCGCTTCGGGCTCATGACGACCTTGCTGTACGCAGGCTTCTGCTTGGACGCAGTGCCTTCCTCAGCGACCCAGGCAGCGTCGGCACCACCGGTGACAAAGGCGATGTTGCCCTTGAGGTCGTTCAGGTAACGGACGCCCAGCTTGCTGCCGAGGGTCGCGTTCCGGAGCTTGCCGATGTAGGTGAGGCCGGTCTGCTCGATGAAAGCCTGGCCGTAGGCGGACTCGGAGGCGTTGGTGTAGTAGTAACGCAGGAACGTGCTCGGCAGGTAGACGGCGTTCTCGACGGCGTTGAGACCGCCACGCTTGAACTCCTCTGCACCTTCCTTGGCGATATCTTCCTCGATACCGTCAAATTTGCCGTTCTGCGCCTGACGCAGGAACTTGGAGATGGAGAAGCGCTTCAGCTCCTTCTGCTCCGCGGGAGAGAGGACGCGCTGATTGGCCTGCGCCTTGCGGGCGGCCTCACTCAGCTGGGCGTCCTTGAGCTCACGGGTGAGCTCTTCGACCTTCTCTGCCAGGTCCTTGCGCTGCGCGGCTTCCTGGCAGGCCTCGAACTCGGCCAGACGGGTCTCGAGTTCGGCGGAAATCTCGTGAGAGTTTCTCATTTTGTTAGATGTTTTTTGCCATAAGGGCGCGGGCCCTGGCGGTTATTGATGTATAATCAGGTTCCGGCTCGTGGACGGTGTCGCCCTCCGTGTCCGGCTTTCTGTTTTCTTTCTCTTCCTCCACGACCCAGTCCTTGCGCTCCTCTTCGAGGGCACGCTTCAGGGCGTTGGCATTGGAGGGGATGTTGACGACGGAGACCTCAAGGAGCTCCTGCCCGGCGTAGTAGTAGACCTTCGGATCCTCCCCGCGCTCCTCGTCTCCCATGTGGCCCTTCTTGGTTGCACGGAAGCCGACGGACACGGCATGGAGGGAGCCGAACTGGAGTTTACGGAAGATCTTGTCCGCTCGCTCGTTCAGGTCCTTCGGCTCGAAGGTGATGCGGACGATGAGCTTGTCCTCCTCGATGAAGGCCACGCCCTTACCGATCACGTCGTCCGGATCCGCAGACTTCGTCCAGGATTCTCCGTACACGTCGTGCATGTAGCCGACGATGCCGTTGTTCTCGTACCGTTTGAGATCCCACTTGTCCACGGGGAGGATCGTCCCGTAGGAGTCGACGCTTCCGTCCGAGGCCACGAACTCGATGGTCCGCGTCTCCTCGTCCACCTTCCGGATCTCCGGGGCGTCGTTGAATCTCCTGATGATCTTGATTTCGTCCATAGTTCCGATGGTTTAGGAAGCGGAGGTCGTCACGTCGATGGACTCACCGTACTGGTACTCACCGGCGAACTTGACGTACAGCTTGATGTTGTACTTGGTGCTCGCGGTCAGGCTGGAAAGAGTCGCGTAGATGGACTGGGTGCTACTCTCCTTGTAGGTCCAGTCGGTGTCCGAATCCTTCTTGTAAGCCACACCCCACTCGCCGTCCTTGTACCATACGACGGATCCGGAGATGATGATGCTGTTCTTCGAGGCCGACACCTTTGTCGGCGCGCTGATCGTAGCGACATTGCTACGGCAGAGATTTAATACTGGTCTCGGAAGCATAGTTATTCCTCCTTATTTTTGTCGTCGCCGACAGTTGTGTAATTGAGCGGGATGCGGGGCTTGTCAAGACCGTCGAGGAGCTTCATGCCCTCGAACTCGCGGGCCTCGTTGGGCGTCATCCAGCCGGCGTTGATGCCCTTCTCGTAGAAGGAAGCGCGGGCCGCCGCATCACCGCGCATCAGACCGTTGAGGTCGAACTTGATGTGATAATCGCCCCTCTCCTTGTCGGAGAAGAGCTTCAGCTCCAGCTGGGTCTCGATGCGCTTGCAGATCGGCCTCAGCGAATACTCGCCGAAGAAAATATTCTGCTGCTCGATGTTGCTGAAGGTAGCGTGGGAGAGCTCGGCCAGCATGTGAGGCGGGATGCAGAAGATCCGCGCGATGTCGTCGATGCTGAACACCTTCGACTGGATGAGCTGCGTGGCCTCCGGACTGAGGTTGATGCCCTTGTACTTGATGCCGTACTCCAGCAGCGGAGTGCTGCCGTTCGTGGCCGTCTTCCTGTAGCGTTCCAGGAAGCGCTTGTAGTCTTCCTCGCCCAGGGCCTGCTCCGTCTCCAGGACTCCCCGGATGGCGCCGCCCGTGCGGTAGAAGTCCGCAGTGAACTTCTGGGCGGCGATGCCCTCGCCGATGGCGGCCGCGTTGTAGGAGATCGGGTCGATGCCGATGATGCCGTTCAGGGTGAACAACATGAAATGCAGGATCTCGAAGTCCAGGTAGGTACCGTCGAGGAAAGCGAAGTCCGGGTCGTTCGTCTTGACGACGTACATCTTCTCGCCGTTGACGAACAAGACCGTCACCCATTCGGGACGGAGCTGATGGATGGCCAGCAGCTTGCCCTTGTCGTCGTACTTCTTCAGGGCGAAGGCGTTGCCACGGCCCAGGAGCCAGCCGATGATGGTGAACCAGAAAGTGAAGCGGTCCGTGTATTCGTTTGGACGGACACAGAGCACCTGGTAGGCGGAGTGGTCCTTCGCCTCCTTGTACCCTCCGTCTGCGTCACGGATCAGGACGGACTTCGGGAGGCCCGCGATGTTCTCGGCGAGCAGCTTGATGGCCGCGTATACAGCCGTAAAACGCAGGGCCGTGTCGGCGTTCACCGTCACCCCTGCGTCGATGCCGTTGGTGTAGGCCCCGGTATAAGCCCCGAATGAGCTCACCGGGCCCAGTAACCAACTGCGGATACGGCCCTTAAGGCCTTTATTTTCCTTTACTTGCCTTGCCATTACGCGGGCAAATTAAGTAAAGTTCACTTAATTTCCACTGGACAAATGTCCGAAAATGGGTATCATTTGGGATTTCCACGGTCCCGACGCTTGCGGAAAGCGTCGAACGAGGTGAAACGGTCCTCCCCGAACACCTCGCGGTACTCCTCGTTCAATTCCTCAAACACCGCCTCCTGACTGACCGAGGGATCCTTCCGCCGGCGCTCGCGCAGACGCTCCCAGAAGGCCTCAATGAAGCCCGACTCGGTTACGAGACGATGGATCCAGATCATAGCTCGATGACGCGGAGGGTGTGGTCGTGGTAGGGCTGCTTGTTGTTCGCGGTCTTAGTGAGCCAGCCGCCCACCGCATCCACCAGGGCGACCACGCCGTCTATCTTGTTGCGGGACTTGCCCTTGTCCAGCTTGACATTGGCATTGGGATCCACGTAGATGACGACGTTGCGGAACATCCACCGGATCACCGGATTGAAGAGGAAGTTCAGCCGGTGGGCGAGGACCTCCGTCTCCACCCACTTCGTCGGCACGGACATATACTTGATGCTCTGCTGGTAGGCCATCAGCTTGCTCTCGTACTTCCGCAGCTTCGGGACGATGTTCCACATCGCCCAGGG
>Ga0265299_10001745_pt1 | contig 23827 bp, 17 predicted proteins | sample AusTroGonzalo_MG_4_FD_193485 | JGI IMG/M metagenome (GOLD analysis project Ga0265299, IMG submission 193485) | Bovine rumen microbial communities from tropical cattle in Woodstock, Queensland, Australia - Gonzalo_02 | ecosystem: Host-associated > Mammals > Digestive system > Stomach > Rumen ... | reverse complement strand
TTGTGTGCTCACAAACGCCGTCGTAGCTCAGTTGGATAGAGCAGTTGCCTTCTAAGCAACGGGTCGTGGGTTCGACTCCCGCCGACGGTATAAAAGGTTCGTGCGCCGTAGGCGTGCGAACCTTTTATATTTTTGGTGTTGAGGAAAACACAAGTTCGACTACGGCGCAAGGCGAGTGATGCGCCGACAAGCTCGCTTGTCGGCATATCCGAGCCGAAGCCGGAGTGACAACGCGAAGCGTTGTCACCTCCCGCCGACAAACCTCTGTGTTGTCACCTCCCGCCGAAATCATGGCTGCAGCCTCCCGCCAACCAAACAACAAACCCCGGAACAAGTCCGGGGTGACAGTCGAAAAACGTAAAAGACGAACCTTAATTACTTCTTCAAAATCTTGTTCAGCGTGGCGCGGAGGTGGTTCATGTTCGCCTCGTTGAGCGTCTCGTAGCGGTAGAACGTGCCGTCCTTCTGCACCAGGTAAACGACCGGAATGTAGCCCGTGCCGTAAGCCGGCCCGAACTTGCTTTCGGTATCCTGGAACACCGGAATAACCGCATGGTACTGGTCGATGAACAGACGGATGTCGTTCTTCTTAATGCCTCCGTTCAGACCGATGGCAATACCCGTGAGACCCTTGGATTCATATTCCTTGATCAGGTTCTGGATTTCGGGGAAGTGCTTTTGGCAGTGTGGGCACTTCGGGCTGAAATAGTAAATCAGGAGCGGACGGTTGCTGAAGTGGCTGAACAGAATGCCCGGATCGCTAATGCCAGAAAGCGGCTTAGAAAAGTCCATTTTCATGGGCTGCTGGGTGGCGGAATCCTGCATCAACTTGATGTCAGCGACTTGTGGCTCCGGTGCGAGCTGCGCAAATCCCATGACTGCTGCAAGAACAATCAAACTGAAAACTCGGGTCAACATGCTTTAATACTCCTAAATCCTGTTTTTCGTTGGTCCAAAAGACTCTTCACAAACATGTTGTAAAATACCAAAAAATAAGAGGGTAGATTGTGATTTTTGTCAAAAATAGGCGAAATTAATGTAAAAAAATGCTTCTGCTCCTATTAAAAAATTATTCCATTAAGATTCGCTTGAAAATGGCGGGGGAAAAGTTCCGATTTTCCATAAATTCGGCCTCAAGAAGCTCCATGATTTCTTCGGAATACTCGGTTTGCTTGCTGAGCAATTTGATGGCAGCGATCTTTGCGGTGGGAATGTTTTGGGTGGAACTGGCTAACATCGCACCGAATTTTTGAAGCATGATCCAGAAGTAAATGGCGAACTCGACTTTGGTGAGACTGTTGCCATCGAAAAGACTTTTTCCGTAATAGCGGAACAGCAAGTAGGCGATGATCTTTTCGCCGTCGCAGTCCGTGAACAGACTAGCCTCGTTAGAGTCTGTTTTGCTAGAGGTCGGACCTGGGGCGCTTGTCTGTAATTTTGTTTGTGACCAACCTTCACTTTTGATTAGTTTATATGCTCTATCCCATGCAGGGCCGTAACTTTCGCCTTTGATCAGGATTTCGATCCATGCTTGATGCGCCTCGTCAAGTGAATGACGGTTTTGATTTTCGTCTGGTTCTTCGAAGTCGAATCCGCTTGTTTCGATGGCGTAGTCCATCATTTCGACGAGACGTTTGTTGAGGGGCTTGGAACCATCGGCAAGGATTTTGAATAAATTATTTCGCTCTTCGAAAATGGCATTGCGGGCTTCGATGGCATCGTCAGGAATGTCGTCCGGTTCGTCATCGATTTCGCGTTCGATAAAAGCAATGGGCGAGGAGGCCGTGCCGTTGCATTCGAGCAAAAGTCGTACGCCTTCTTCGCAGCAGAGCCCGATTCCGCGTTCCATGATGTCACCGTAGACTTCGACGAATCGCGGATGCTCACGACAGATGTCGCAAAGGCTTTCTTCGCCGAGGTTGCAAATCATGTCGCACAGTCCGTCTTGCCGTAAAAAAGGACAACGATCGCCTGCGAGCAATTTGAAGTGACCGTCTTCGATGTTCTTGCGGAGCTTTTCCCCGAATTCGCCCTTGACTTTCGCATAACGCTTGGCGCTTGAATCGTCAATGTCAATTTCCCAGCCGACGCAACAAGTGTCTGTACATTTGCCTGCGATGCAATGGAACGAATCGTAAAAATCAGGAACACGGAGAAGCATGGCGTAAAGATAGGATGACAATGTGGGAAATTCAACCACTTCTTTTTACTCTCAACTTTTCCTGTTGTGACATAAAACTTACGGAAATATTATTTGCTTTGTGCTCGGATGAGCAAATTTTTGTGTAAAAAATCACAATTTTAAGGCCAAAAGTATGCTTTTTTTAAGTTCAACCCCTGAATTCTGTTGCCACAGTGGTAAAAAGTGGGTATATTTGTCGTGTGTGATAAGTGTTGTGGTAAAATGTGTCAAATATGAATTTCACTTCTTTCATAGGACAAGCCCAAACGGCGATCGATGGAAAGGGAAGGACCTCCTTCCCTAGGGAATTCCGTCGTCAGCTTTCGGCGTCCGAAGGGAATGAGTTCGTGGTCACTCGTGGCCCGGACCGCACCCTCCGGTTGTTTGTCGTATCGGAGTTTGAGAAATTCATGGCGGACTTGGATGCTAGGTCCGACCGCCGTCAAGCCGATTTAGTTCGGAGAGGCCTCAGCCCCACAGTTGTGGAGATGGATGGCCAGAATCGCATTTTACTCCCAAAGATTTTATTGGAGTATGCCGGCCTTAAAGACGAAGTGCTTTATGTCCAGGCCCGCGGTAAGACTCTCGAATTATGGAATCCTGATCGTTACAACGAAAAGTATGGATTGCAGACAAATGAAGCAATCGACGCTTTCGATGCGGCGTTCTATGGTGAAGGCTTGACGGAGGGGGAGAATGGCAGATAAGAACCTCCGAAAGTCGGTACATGTCAACGAAATCTCGGAAGCCGCGGTCGCAGGAGTTCAAGGGAGAGAATTCTATCACGATCCGGTGATGCTCAAGGAATGCCTTGATGGCTTGAACATCAAGCCGAACGGCACCTATGTAGACTGCACCCTTGGCGGTGGCGGTCATTCGTATGCTATTGCGAACAGGCTGAATTCCGAAGGTACGCTCCATGCTTTTGACCGTGACGAAGAAGCGGTCGCGTTTGCAACGAAGCGCTTGGCTAACGTTGCTCCAAAGTTTATTGTCCACCCGGTTCCGTTTAGCGAACTCGGTAACGAGATTGACGCCGGTACGGTGGACGGAATCCTTTATGATTTAGGAATTAGCAGCCATCAGGTCGATGACTCCAGTCGCGGTTTTACGTTCGTAGGCGACAATCCGCTCGATTTGCGTATGGACCGTCGCGAAGGTGTTTCTGCCCAGGAATGGCTCCGTACGGTAAGTGAAGATGACCTTGCTGCGGCTCTCCGCAAGAATGCCGATATGGATCGTGCGTTCAAGCTTGCTACTCGTATCAAGGAAAAGGTCGCTGAAATTGCCGCTGAAGGTCGCGATGTGCTCCCGAGCGATATGAAGTCGGTCGTGGAATCGGTATTCCCCGACAAGCGTCGCGATGCCAACAGCCTCCTTGCCCGTGTTTTCCAGGCCATCCGTATGGAAGTGAACGGCGAACTCAAGCAGATCGAAGATAGCCTCCGTGCTGCGGTCGATTGCCTCAAGGTGGGCGGTCGTCTCGTGATCATGAGCTACCACTCTGTCGAAGACCGTTGCGTGAAGGATACGGCATCTGAATTTGAAAAAGCTTGCATTTGCCCCGAGAACTTGCCGATTTGCATGTGCGGTGGCAACCATCAGCGTTTAAAGAAAGTCAATCGTAAGCCGATTTTGCCCTCGGCCGATGAAATCAACAGGAACAGCCGGGCACGTTCTGCGAAACTTAGGGTCTATGAAAGAGTATGATCGATAATGAGCAGAATGTAACGGCTAAATCGGGGAGACGCGGTATTATGGGTATCGTGCTTCTCTTTGTGCTTGCGGGCTCTTTGGTCGGCATGGTTCCGGTGTATATGCAGAACCGGATTGACCGTCTTTATAGAACGTTTGATGGGCTTCGTGAAAAGGCGAGCTTGCTGAACCGTGAAATCCTCTTGAGGGATTACGAAATCAACAAGCTTTCGTCGATGGATTATCTTTCGAAGTTTGCGGAACGCGCTGGGCTTGGGCTCAACGAAGTTCCGGTAAAAGTCATGGTAACGGGGGAGTCGAATGAATAAGTACGGCGCAGATCCCCTGTTCATATTGAAGAGCCTGGTGCTTTGCACGATTGGTGTGCTCTTGTTGCAGACTTTTGATATCCAGGTCTTGAACCGCAGTGTTTACCAGGTGAACACCAAGTCTATGGTGACGCACATCAAGAATGTGCATGCCGAACGTGGCTCGATCATGGACCGCAATGGTGTTGTTTTTGCCGAAAGCATGCGCGATACGAGCGATAGGCTTGGTCGTGGCTACAGCCGCCTCTTTTTGCAGGGCTCCTTGGCCTCGCAGATTGTGGGGAAGGTGGGCTATAACGGCAATGGCACCATGGGCATGGAAAAGATTTATGATGATAGCCTCCGTGGTGACGAAGGTCTCCGTGTGAGCGTGCAGGATGCCAAAAAGCGCGAAGTCTATTACCGCTCCAAGAACGTGGTTGAAGCGAAGTCCGGCTTGAATCTCGTGTTGACGATTGACCGTAACATGCAGGAAATTGTCGAGAAGGCCTTGAAGGACGGTGTCGCAGAATTCATGGCGACGAGCGCAAGTGCTGTCGTTGTCGATCCGTACACGGGTGAAATTCTGGCGATGGCAAGCTACCCGACGTTCGACCCGAATTCCAAGATTCAGGGCATCGGTCGTATGGCCAAGAACGAAATCATTTCGATGTCTTACGAACCGGGTTCTACGTTCAAGGTGATTACGGCTGCGGCGGCTCTTGAAAATAACGCAGTCAGTCCCGAAAAGATTTTTGTGAACGAAGGGCGTTGCTGGCAGTGGAACCCGAGATCCGAAAAGATTTGCGATACCCACGTTTATGGCGATATGGACATGAGCGAAGCGATGGTGCAGTCTTCGAACATTGTGTTTGCAAAGATTGCTTCTGAAGTGGGTGCCGATCGCTTGTTCAAGATGGCCCGTGCATTTGGCATTGGGACAAGGGCTTTCGATAATTACGATGGCGAAGAAAACGGTAAGCTTTTGACGCCGGGTGAACTCACTCGCGATGACAGAACTTTAAAGACGATGGGCTTTGGCCATGCTGTTTCTGTAACGCCGATCCAGATGGTGATGGCATACGCCGCTATTGCAAATGGCGGAAAGCTGATGCGTCCGCAAATCGTGAAGGAATGGCGTGACTTGAATGGCGAAGTTGTTGAAAGGAATAAGCCGGTGGAACTCCGTCGCGTGGTTTCCGAAAAGACGGCTTCGACGATCCGCAAGATGCTCAACCGCGTGGTGAATAGCGGTACGGCTAAGCGCGTCGCTTCGCAGAAGCTTACGGATGTGCTGTTTGGCGGCAAGACGGGTACGGCTGAAAAGTACAACCATTTGACCCGTTCTTATGACCGTAATTCCCAGGTGGCTTCGTTCATCGGGCTTGCTCCGTCCGAAGATACGCGCTATGTGTGCCTGGTGCTCGTGGATGACCCGCAAGGAAAGCACGTGGGTGGTCTTACGGCAGGTCCGATTTTCCGCCGCATCATGGAAGGCATTTACTACCACCCGGCACTTTCGCCGATGGCGCACAACTTAAAGCAAGTGAAACTCGGTTCTCCTTGCGACAAGGATTTTGCTGGGATGACGGCTGCTTCTGCTAAGGATTACGCCAAGAAGCACCATTGCCCGGTACGTTTTGATGGCAAGGGCTCGCGCGTGATTTCGGAACGTGTTGATATGGGACTTGTCAACGGCAAGACGCTTTTGCTTGGCGACGCTGTGGCAAGCAAGATGCCGAACTTGCAGGGACTTTCTTTGAAGGATGCTCTCGAAGTGATGGGAAACATCCGCATGAATGTTGAATATACAGGAAAAGGTCGCGTGGTGGCTCAGGAACCCAAGGCTGAAGAAGTCTTGCAGAAGGGCGCCATTTGCAAGTTGACCTTAAAGGAGAAAAGCTGATGATTTCGGAAGGACTTATGGAAAAGTTGTCCGTGACGGGGCTTTGTGATGATTCCCGCCGTGTGAAACCGGGGAATTTATTCTTCTCCGTTCCAGCGGAAGGATTTGAAACGTTTGCCCGTAGCGCGATTGCGGCTGGTGCCGTTGCGGTTGTGGGCGAGACGATGGCTCCGGAAGGACTCACGTCCAAGTGGATCCAGGTGGCGGATGTAAAGGCCGCACGCTTGGAAGCGGCAAAGATCTTTTACAAGGATCCGTTCAGCAAGTTGACTTGCCATGCGGTCACGGGTACGAACGGAAAGACGACGAGTGCATTCCTCATGAACGCGATGCTCGAAGCGGCTGGCCACAAGACGGCTCTGCTTGGCACGATCTTGAACAAGATTGGTGACAAGTCCGTACCGGCAACGCTTACGACTCCGGGTCAGCTCGACTTGTTCGCTTTTGCGGCTGAAGCGGTTGCCGCCGGTTGCACGGACCTCGTGATGGAAGCCTCTTCGCATTCGCTCCACCAGGGACGTGAAGCGGGTATTCGCTTTAAGAGCGGCCTCTTTAGCAACTTGACGCAGGACCATCTCGATTACCATAAGACGATGGACGCTTACTTTGAAGCGAAAAAGTTGCTGTTCACGAAGTACCTCGCCGATAACGGTGTAGCCGTCATCAACATTGACGACGCCCATGGCGAAAAGTTGTTTAACGGCTTGGATTGCCGCAAGGTCGCAGTTTCGAGACTGGGCAAGGCCAAGGCCGACATCAAACCTTTTGGCGATGTGAAGAATACCGAAGACGGTCTGGAATTTACGCTCCCGGCGATTTCGAAGGAAAAGTTCAAAACTCCGCTCTGTGGCGACTTTAACGTGGATAACGTGCTCTTGGTGCTTGCCTGGGCCGATGCTCTTGGCATTCCTGAAGCAGCTATGCGTAAGGCGATTGCGACCGTTCGCGTGCCGGGCCGTTTTGAAAAGGTCTGGAACAAGAATGGCAAGCATGTGATTGTAGACTATGCCCATACGCCGGATGCTCTTGAACGTGTGCTGAACACGGCTAGAGGCCTTTGCCGCGGCAAGCTTTCGACGGTGTTCGGCTGCGGTGGCGACCGCGACAAGACGAAGCGCCCGATCATGGGTGGCATTGCGGAACGCATTGCAGACAAGGCTTGGTTGACCTCTGACAATCCGCGTACTGAAAATCCGGCGGCCATCATTGCCGATGTTCGTGCCGGCATGACAACGGACAAGTTTGAAGTTGTAGAAAACCGCGAAGAAGCCATCAACCGCGCTTGTGCAGAACTCAAGGACGGCGACTGGCTCGTGATTGCGGGCAAGGGTCACGAAGATTACCAGATCATCGGCAAGACCAAACATCATTTTGACGATCGCGAAATTGCGGTGAAGGCTATGGAACAATGCTAAAGCTTGATTTGACAATTGGCGACATGCTCAAGATTCTGGAAACCGAGTCGGTCGGTGTCTCGGCGCGTACGCTGAAGCGCAAGGTGAATCTTTGCATGGATTCTCGCGAAAAAGCCAAGGGTGTTGTCTTTTGGCCGATTAAGGGTGCTCGCTTTGACGCCCACCAGTTTATATCCCAAATGGAAAAGGACGGAGCTCTGATGAGCGTTGTAAACGAAGATGCTATAGATCAGAATGTCAAGATGTACGCCCCGGTCGAAGATACGACCAAGGCTCTCTTGAAGCTTGCCAAGGGCTACCAGAAGCTTTTCAAGGTGAAGAAGGTCGCTATTACCGGAAGTAACGGCAAGACGACGACGAAGGAAATGACGAAGGCCGTGCTTTCGATGAAGTTCAATACCCATGCCACGCAGGGAAACTTCAACAACCATATCGGCGTGCCGATGACGCTTTTCCAGTTGAAGCACAGCCACGAAGCTGCCGTTATCGAAATGGGCACGAGTGGCCCGGACGAAATCCGTCCGCTTTCGCTGGCGACGGAACCGGATGTTGCCGTGATTACGAACATTGGTGCAAGCCATTTGGAACGCCTTGGCGACCTTGACGGTGTCTTTAACGAAAAGATCAACATTACGGCTGGCCTCAAGAAGGGCGGCTTGCTGATCGTGAACGCTGATGACGAACGCCTTTGCAAGGTGAAGTCTACCAAGAACATGAAGGTTGTGACTTTCGGTGTTCGCCGTGGCATCATCAAGCCCGAAAAGCTCAAGTGGAACGAAAACTTCTGCGCCGATTTTTACATCGGACGCACCCACTTTACGCTGAATGTTCCGGGCGACCATAACCTTTATGACGCTCTCGCCGCGATTGCCGTTGGCGAAGCATTCCGCATCCCGAAGGGCGAAATTGCGAAGGCTCTTGCCGCTTTCAGCTCGACGAGCATGCGCATGGAAGTGAAGTTGGCAAATGGCTTCAAGATTGTCTCGGACTGCTACAATGCCAATCCGTCTTCGACGAAGATGGCTCTCCAGACGCTTGGCAACATGAAGCTCCAAGGGAGCCGTATTGCGGTTTTGGGCGACATGCTCGAACTCGGCAAGGAAAGTGCCAATTTGCATAAGCAGATCGGTGCGATGGTTCCGGACATGAATTTTGATGTGCTTCTCGCTGTTGGCGAACAGGCAAAGATGTATGTGGAAGGTGCAAAGTCTCGCGGCATGAAGAGCGTGATGCACTTTGATACCGTCCCGGAAGTGGTGAGTTATTTGAGCGAAACCGTAGCCGAAGGCGATGTGCTTTTGGTGAAGGGGAGCCGTGGCATGCACATGGAACAGGTGGTCGATGCGCTCTTGCACATGACTCCGGTTTTCAAGGTTTAAGGTAGGGTTCAGTAGTCAAGATGTCGAACGGTCAGTCCACAGGAATGAACAAGCTTTTGCTCTTTGTCGCATTAATGTTAATGTGCTTTGGCATTGCTGTCATTTATTCTGCATCCGCACCTGTGGCGGCCTCTAAGAACTTGCCTCCGGAATACTATCTCAAGGCTCATCTCTTTAAGGTTGTTGCTGCTGTGATTGCTCTTGGGTTCTTTAGCAAGATTGACTATGCGCTTTGGAAAGTGCTGGCCCGTTTTGTGTTCGGCTTTGGGGCAATCCTCACGTTGGCGGCTATTGTTTCGGGTGGCTCGATCAAGGGCGCTTCACGTTGGATTTGGGGCATCCAGCCCTCCGAAATTTTGAAGTTCGGTTTTATCGCTTGGGTTTGCGCAAAACTCTCGAACGCGGGTGATGAAATCAAGTCGCTCAAGTGCTCGATTATCCAGCCGGGAGTTCCTCTTGCGATTTCGGCAATCTTGCTGGCATTGCAGCCGAACTACTCGATGTTGATCATGTTCTGTGCGCTTTTGCTTGTGTTGCTCCTGATTGCAGGAACAAACTACAAGTACGTGGGTGTCAGTGTGCTTGCCAGTATTCCGGTGGGAATCTTGGCATTGCTCTCGTCGCCGCATTCCCGTAAGAGAATCTTAGCATTCTTCTCTTCGGACGGAACGATGACGGCTTCGCAGTACCAGGGGAAGCATGCTCTTGCGGCTCTCGGAAACGGCGGTGTGTTTGGAACGGGCATTGGCATGGGTGAACAAAAATTGGGTTACTTGCCCGAAGCCCATAAAGATGTGGTGTATGCTGTGATTGGTGAAGAATTTGGATTTGTGGGAACGTTTGCGGTCTTGCTTGCTTTTGCTATCCTCTTTTCGCAGGGGTACAACATTGCAAGGAACTCTTCGACCCGCTTTGGTAAGTATATGGCGGTTGCCTTGACGACTTCGCTGTTCATGAACTTCGTGATTCATGTCTGCGTGTGCGTGGGACTGATTCCTACGACGGGACAGCCGCTGCCGTTCCTCAGCTTTGGTGGAACGAACTTGATTTTCTCGGCTGCGTTTATCGGGATCCTGTTGAACATTTCGCGTTCGACGACTGGTAAGAGCATCCGTGAACCGTATATGAGTAGCCCGATGACTTTTGAAACGGGTCGGTTAATGAATTTTGGAACAAGAAGGAGTTCTATATGAAAAAGTTCCTCTTTGTTTGCGGTGGCACTGGTGGCCATATTTTCCCGGCAGTTGCTATTGCCGAAAGTTTAAAGAAGATGGGTGTAACGGATATTACGTTTGCTGGCCGCAAGGATTCTATGGAAGAACGCCTTGTCGCAAAGAACTGGCCGTACGAATACATCTCGGCAGTTCCGCTTCACCGTGGACCGTTCCTCAAGAATTTGGCTTTGCCGTTCAAACTTTCGAAGTCGCTCATTCGTGCAAAGAGCGTCGTGAAGAAAGTGAACCCTGATGTCGTTGTGGCTACGGGTGGCTATGTTTCGCTCCCGATCGTGCTTGCTGCTGGTTCCATGGGCATTCCGGTTTATTTGCAGGAACAGAATGCCGTGGCTGGTGTTGCCAATAAGGTCGGTGCCCGCTATGCAAAGATGGTCTTTGTGACTTCTGAAGAAGCGATGAAGGGCTTCCCGATCGAAAAGACGAGAATTTTTGGAAACCCGGTTCGTGAACTTCCGGCAGCTGATACGTTAAAGCGCCCGGTTGAATTCCGCGAAGGTCGCAAGGCCGTGTTCATTGTCGGCGGTTCCCAGGGTGCTGTCGGCATCAACAACAAGATTGAAGAAAGCATTGACCGCATTGCCGCTCATGACGACATTAGCGTGGTATGGCAAGTGGGTGCAAAGAACGTCGACGACATCAACAACCGTCTTGGCATTTTGCCGAACGTCGCCGTCCGTGGCTTCTTGGACAATATCTATGCGTACATGAAGCATGCCGACATTATCATTAGCCGCGCTGGCGCCTCGGGACTTGCAGAAATCCTCGCTTTCGGTAAGCCGTCCATTTTGCTCCCGTACCCGCATGCGACTGCGAACCACCAGGAACACAATGCCCGTGTTGTTGAACATGCCGGTGCTGCCCTCGTGGAACTTGATGATGAACCGAACGATCTTTGGAATAAGGTAGAAGCGCTCCTGTACAATCCGGAACGCCTGGAAAAAATGGGCGAAGCCGCTAAAACGCTTGGCATGCCGGATGCTGCTGACCGTATTGCTGAAATTATTCTCGATAAGGAGAGAATGTAATGCAGATTAATGATTGTAAACGTGTTCGTCGCCTTCATTTTGTGGGCATCGGTGGCGCCGGTATGTCCGGTATTGCCGAAGTGCTCCATGAAAATGGTTTTGTGGTGACGGGTTCCGATATGGGCGAAGGCGCTGTCATTGATTACTTGAAAGGCCTTGGCATCCGTATTGATTCGAAGCACGAAGCAAAGAATGTTGTAGATTCGGACTTGGTGGTCTATTCTTCTGCCATTCCGTACGACAATCCGGAACTTGTCGAAGCTCGCGCTCGCCGCATCCCGATTATCCGCCGTGCTGAAATGCTCGGTGAACTGATGCGCCTCAAGTACACGCTCTCCATTGCCGGTACGCACGGCAAGACGACAACGACTTCTATCGTCGGCGCCATTTGGGAAGAAGCTGGCCTTGACCCGACGATTATCGTCGGCGGTATTGTGAAGGGTAAGTGCAGTGGCGCCAAGGTGGGCCATGGCGACTACCTCATTGCAGAAAGTGACGAATTTGACCGCAGCTTCCTTTCGATGATGCCGTCTTCGGCAATCATCACGAACATCGATGCCGACCATCTCGATACTTACGAGAACATCGATGCCATCAAGGATGCCTTTACGCAGTTTGCGAACAAGATTCCGTTCTACGGTCAGGTCATCGTTTGCCTCGACGACCCGAACGTGCAGCAGATTTTGTCCCAGCTCAAGAAGCCGGTGATTACCTACGGTTTTACCCGTCAGGCAAAGTACCGCGTTGAAAACCTCACGTTCGTGAAGGGTTATCCGAAGTTCGAAATTCTCTGTGACGGCAAGAGCCTCGGCGAATTCAAGCTCCAGATTCCGGGACGTCATAACGTTTTGAATGCGACTGCCGCAGTGGCTCTCGCTGTTGAAGAAGGTATTTCCATCGAAGTCGCCCGCAAGGCCGTGGCTGCATTCGAAGGTGTGAAGCGCCGCTTTGAATTCATCGGCGAAAAGAATGGCGTGATGGTCTTTGATGACTACGCCCACCACCCGACCGAAGCAACGGCAACGCTGCTCGGCTTCCGCGAAGCGTTCCCGGACAAGCGCATCATTGTCGCTTTCCAGCCGCACTTGTTTACGCGTACGCGCGACCAGCACGAAGCCTTCGGTAGCGCCTTTGCAAACTGCGACGTGCTTTTGGTGACGGACATTTACCCGTCCCGCGAAAAGCCGATTGAAGGGGTGACCGGTATGCTTGTGTCGAACAGTGCCGCAGACCGTGGCCATCGCGATGCCCGCTTTATCGGTGATGTGAACAACTTGATTCCGGTTTGCAAGGATTTGCTCCAGCCGAACGATGTGATCGTTTTGATGGGTGCCGGTAACATTTGGAAACTTGGCCAGACGATTTTGGAGAAGAGTATTTGACTTTAGATGATACGAACATGTTCGGTCGACGGATCGGATACAACGAACGCAAGCGTAAGCGTAAACGCTCCCGTATGAGACGGGTGCGGGTTGCCCATGCTGTTCGTTGGTACAAGCGTAGGGGCTGGATCTTGACCTTGCTCCTCGTGATTGCTACCGTCGCACTGTGGCAGAGTCGTTTCTATCTACATCAAATCAATCCGCTTGAACTTAGACACTTGCAGTACATCGAAATCGAAGGCAACCGTATGCTTTCGTGGGAAGATGTGGTGCAGAGCGCCCAGGTGGAAACGGGCATGCTCATGTCGGAACTGGATGCCGACTCTGTCAAGAAGTCTCTCTTGCAGATTCCGCTGATCCATTCCGCCGAAGTCGAAAGCCGCTTCCCGTCGTCGCTTTATATCAAGCTTCAGGAAGCGTCGCCGATCGTGTCGGTTCTCGAAAACGGTAAGGGAACGGTCTATTCCGAAAGAGGGCTGTCGCTCCCGATGTCGATGATGACTGCGCTTCATCTGCCGATTCTCGAGAATGAATCTGTCGGCAAGATCAAGCAGGTCGTTTCGTTCCTCTCTGCCATGCGTAAAGTCGACAAGCCGCTTTACGATCGCGTGTCGCAGATTGGATGGTCAGAAAAGGATTCCGCCTTTGAAGTGTTCTTCAAGGATGCCGGATTTCGCGTGATTTTCCCGGAATCGAACTGGGATAAGGAATTGTTTACTTTGTACGATGCAATCGGAAAAGGCTTCCGCAAGGATTTGCTTTGTGCAAGCGAGGTAGACATGAGATTTCATGGATTTGCGTATATAAAAAACTTTGATAAGAGGTGTGTCAATGGATGATAATAGGCAAATGGTCAAAAAAGAGGACTACATTTTCGGGCTCGATATCGGCGCTTCGAAAGTGAACTTGTTCGTTGGCATCTCGGAAGGTGAATCGGTCCGAGTTGTAGAATGCGGAGACTTTCCGTTGGAATCGTCCGATGAGTACGATTCTGTTGTCGATACGTTGCAGAAAGCCGTCCACATGCTGGAATCATCGGCTGGTGTCGATGTGCGCGATGTCTACGTGGGCATTGCCGGTAAGCATGTATCGTCCTTTAGCTACAAGGGCCTTGTCACGCTTCCGACGAACGAAGTCCGTGAAGAAGATATCATTAATGTCCAGAGGCAAGCAAGTACGCTTCCGGATAAGGCCGGCGAAATCATCCACATCTTCCCGGGTGAATATACGCTCGACGATGCTACGGGTATCCGCAATCCCAAGGGTTATTCCGGCCGTCGCTTAGGAGTCGAAGTTCAGGTGGTTACCTCACGCCCGAACGCTCTCCAGGATATTGCCAAGTGCGTGAACCGCGCTGGTCTCCAAGTGGCAAACTTTGTGCTTGAACCGCTCGCCGCTGCATCTGCCGTTCTTTCCGATGACGAACGCGAACTCGGCGTGGCTTTGATTGACATTGGCGCCGGTTCTGCAGACGTTGCCGTGTTCGTGAAGGATTCCGTGCGCTACACGGCTTCGCTCGACATTGCAGGTAACGTGATTACAAGCGACATCAGCAAGTGCCTCAAGGTTCCTGTATCTCTTTCCAAGGCGGAAGAAATCAAGAAGAAGTACGGCACGTGCTCGCTCAACAATTTAATTGAAGATGAAACCTTCCCGGTCCCGGGTGTGGGCGATCGTGGAGAAGTTCTCTGTTCTCGTAAACTTTTGGCTCAGATTATTACTGCGCGTGTTGCAGAAATCTTCAAGCTCTTGGCCAAGGATCTGGAAAAACATCACCTGGATACGGTTATCGATGGCGGTATCGTACTTACGGGTGGCTGCTGCAACTTGACCGGCATTGAAGAAATTGCAAGCAAGGTGTTCAAGAAGCCTGTGCATATCGGTAAACCGAGAGGCATGAGCGGCATTCAGGAGGCGTTCCAGAATCCGTCTTACGCAACAGGCATTGGACTTTTGTACTACGCGAACAAGAAACATCGCGAAAGAAAGCAGCGTGAAACAGGAACCACCCAATTTGCGGTTTCTGTCAAGAAAGGCATGCAACGTCTTCGCGACATCTTCAGAACTTATTTTTAACAACATAAACCACTCAAATCAGGGAGATAAACTATGAGTGACTTCGCAAATATCAACTTCGAGGCAAAATCTCGTGTCACAGGAGACGATACTCCATTCAGAAACGCCAAGGTGAAGGTGTTCGGCGTCGGCGGTGCCGGCGGCAACACTGTGAACCGTATGAAGCAGATGAATATTGAAGGCGTAGAATACTATGCCATCAATACCGATGCTATGGCTCTCGACCAGAGTCTCGCCGACCACAAGATTCTTATCGGTGAAAAGAGTACGAGAAATCTCGGTGCTGGCATGGATCCGGAAATGGGTCGCAAGGCTGTCGAAGAAAACATCGACGACTTGAGAGAAGCCATGAAGGGTGCTGACCTCGTGTTCGTTACGGCGGGCATGGGCGGTGGTACCGGTACGGGTGCTGCTCCGGTTGTGGCAAACATTGCACGTGAAGAAGGTGTGCTTACCGTCGCTGTTGTGACGAAGCCGTTCCGCTTCGAAGGTAATGTCCGTAATTCTTTGGCTCAGAACGGTGTTCGCGCTCTCCGCGAAGCTGCCGATACGATCATCGTGATCGAAAACAAGAAGCTCTTGAACCTCATCCAGAACACGAACAAGAACGCTACTGTCGATGAAGCCTTCAAGATGGCTGACGAAATCCTCGGTAATGCAGTGCAGAGCATCTGCAGCATCATGTTCCGTCATGGCCTTGTCCACGTTGACTTTGCTGATATCCGCAAGGTCATGCTCAAGGGCGGTTCCGCTCTCATGGGTACGGGTACGGCAGAAGGCGAAGGCCGCGGTGTTGCCGCTGCCGATGCAGCTCTTTCTTCTCCGCTTCTCGAAGACATCGATATCCAGGGCGCTTCTGGCGTGCTTATCAACGTTTCTCACGGCGAAAACTACTCCTTGCTCGAACACAACGAAGCTATGGAACACATCTACGATGCTGTGGGCGAAGAAGGCAACCCGAACATCATCGTCGGCGACATCACTCTTCCGGAACTTGGCGACAAGGTTTGCATCACCATTATCGCAACGGGTTGCGGTGGCACGAACAACGCTGCTGCAGTGAACTACGGTGGCATGGCTTCTAGCTTCCAGCAGGCTCCGGTTTACCAGCAGGCTGCTGTCCAGCAGGCTACTCCGCGTCCGACGACGAACTTTGTGGCTCTCGCTGGCCGTAACACGGCTGCCATGGCTGCTGCTCCGACGGTTGCTGCTCCGGCTGTCACCCAGCGCGTTGCTGCTGCTCCGGCTCCGGCATTTGTCGCTGCTCCGACTTCGAGCTATTCTCGTCCGGCAACTCCGACTCAGCAGGCTAACGCTATGTTTGCTCCGGCTTCCTCCTTTGCATCCCCGAGCTTTGACGCCAAGGCCGGTTATGCAGAAGAAGCTGTCGCCACTGCAACGGCTACGCTCCGCCAGACCGAAGAAATGCCGGGTGTTGCAGAAGCAGATCCGCTTTCTAACGGCAACTATGCAGGTGCCTACGCTAAGCAGGAACAGCATGCTGCTCAGACCGAACAGGTGAATTCCGTAGACTATGGTACGCCGGCATTTGTGCGTAACCAGAAGGCTCCGGAAGATGCTTTGAAGGAAAGCAACGTCGATTACGACTTGCCGGCCTTCATGCGCATGAACGACTTGTTCTAATTGTGAAAGAACTTTAGCGATACTTCGCTATATAGGAATTCGACAGTCTTGTTCGGATGTTTTCGAACATGCCCGTCGAAAATGAACACACACACACGGGTACGTGAGTGCGTACCCACCACAACACAAGGGATCACCCGGGTCTCCCTGCCTGGGTGGTCCTTCTGATGTCCGCTCGGCTCTATTGTAAATAAGAACCTTCGCCTCGCTACTCATTGCTCACTGCTCAAATCTCATCGCTCGTCGCTCGCCGCTCACTGCTCTCGTCTATACTTTAATACATTTACATTATGCTGAATCGTGTTCTTGCTCTTGTTGCGCTTGTTGTCGTGGCTTCGTTTGCTTCTGCTGACGAACCTTCGAAATCAAATGCCTATTTCCAAATCGGAACGGATCTTAATTTCGGATTTAACGGTGGTCCGACGGACCCGAAGTTCTCGGTTGAAACGGCAGAGAATTACGGTGGAAATTGGCTTGGGCTTCGCATTCCTTTGGAAAATGCCCGCAACTACGAGGAACACATTGACCCGTTCTTTACGTTGAGTTTCAGGGCCGGTTACAAGGATTTTCATTTTTTGATGGAAGCTCCGTTGCGTAAGGATCTTGAGGCCTGGTACAATAGCGACCTGAAAACGAATTTTACCTACAAGCCGAGCGAACTCGATATCAATGTGCCGATTAATGCGTACGCCAAGTGGGATAATCCTGTGGGTTTTGTACAAGTCGGTCGCTTTAATCCCGAAGAATTGAAGATTTCCAAGAACGATATTTTCCTTGGTGGATTGCCGTATCACGATGGGCTCCACTGGAAATTGAATATTGGCATTTTCCGCTATGACTTTTTGCTGAGTTCGTTAAACGCTTGGCTTTTTGGCGATGTGATGGATCATGATACCGGTTGTCCGCAAGATTCTTCAAGCGAGGCTTTTGCGCAAAAATGTACATTGCCAGGGAAGCAAGTAAGCAATCAGCGCAACCGCACTTATACCGAGAACGTGAAAAATATGGTGTTCCATAGGCTCGGTATCGAAACACGCAAATTCTGGATTTATGTTGTCGAACAAAGTGTCATCGGTGGCAAGTCCTTGGAATTCCGTTCCATCAATCCTTTCATGTATTGGCACGATAATTACGCGACTGGATACACCTCTGCCGCAACATCTGTAGAATTTGGCTACAAGACAAGCAACGGCGCAAAATTCTATTCGCAAATCAATATGGAAGATATTGCAAGCCCCGTTGGCGAAAGCAAGGAAATGGGCACGAACCGCTCTATCGTCAATTACATGGTGGGTTATTATCATGAACTGGAAACCCGCCGTTATGGTAAATTCTCGTGGCGTCTAGATGTTGTCCGTACGGATCCTGCTTCGAATAACAGCCGATTGCCACTTCTCAAATACACGGGCCGTCGCAATTACCGTAGCAATTACCGTGAGCAGGGGGACAAGGATTACGCCGACGCTTACTTTGTTGATTATCCGATTGGATACCGCAGGGGTAGCGATGCCTTGGATTTATGGCTTGATATGAACTGGAAATGGAACTCACATTCGGCAACGCTTACACTTGCTTGGCTCCGTCAGGGTGATAAGGAACTTTATACGGACTATGATGTGGCGCTCAATGCCAAAAATTCGCTCTCCGGTGTCGTCGAAAAGCAGTTCCTTGTGGACGCTCTTTACGAAAATGTAGTCAATGATTGGTTCAGGTTCTATGTCGGTGGCGGTTTCCGCGTTTATCGCAATCTCGCTCACGATAAGACCGAAGATGGCTCTGATGCCTGGATCCGCTCTGGTGTGAAATTCAACTTCAATCCTGTTGATTTGAGCTTTTAATAAAATCTTTTTACTTGAATAAATTGGTGCTTCGTTTACTAAATTTGTAATTCTTCCTTTATAGAGGATGGAATTATGTGTAAACGAGTTTCAATGATGTTTGTTGGCATTGCCGTGATGGCGATGCTTGCTCCGTGCTGTTTTGCAGAAAATGCCAGCACTATGACGGACCCGCGAGATGGTCAAGTCTACAAGACCGTTCAAATCGGCAATCAAACTTGGATGGCCGAGAACCTGAATTTCGAAGCGTCTGAAAAAACAGAAACGCATCATTATAGGGATGTGCGTAATCAAAGGCCTAAAAAATATACGGTTAAGTTGGCGACGAGCTATTGTTTTGATGACCGTACAACCAACTGCTTGCGGTATGGACGTCTTTATCCATGGGAATCTGCTATGGAGGCATGCCCTGAGGGTTGGCATTTGCCGGATTCCACGGAATGGAATGCCTTGTTTGCTGCTGTAGGCGGAATTGAATCTGCTGGAAAATCTCTTAAATTTACGGAAGGCTGGCGGAATGGCGGCAATGGAACGGATGAATTCGGGTTCTCTGCGCTTCCGGTTGGCATTCGGTATGGCTCAAAAACTCAAAGTTCTGAAAATGAATATGCTTCTTTTTGGAGTTCTACAAAAGCTTCCAAAAAAGGCTCTTATGGAATGTTCCTGAGTTACTATGGCAAAGGTGCTAAATTGGGAATTGATTCCAAGGGTGCTTCTTTTTCTGTCCGTTGCTTAAAAGACTCTAAATTGTCTTCAAGTTCTTCGGTAACGGTGACGTCTTCTTCGTCTTCGCCAGAAACGAGCGTTGAAGCCTCAGCTCCTGTAGTAACAGAATCAGGATCCATGACGGATTCTCGTGACGGACGAACTTACAAGACGTTGACGGTCGGTGCTTGGACTTGGATGGCCGAAAACTTGAACTATAAAACATCCGATAGCTATTGCTTTGAAGATAAGGCTGAAAATTGCGAGAAATATGGCCGGCTCTATACATGGGATGGTATGAAGGATTCTTCCGCTTTGAATTCAGTGCAACGCTTGTGTCCGGCCGGTTATCATTTGCCCTCTCAATGGGAATGGGGACGGTTGTTTGCTGCTGTAGGCGGGGATTCTTTGGCGGGCTTGCGACTCAAAAACTCGACGGGATGGTTTAATGAGTCTAAGACGGATTCTAGTGATGTAGGCTTCTCTGTGCTTCCGTCTGGCATCCGTTATAGTGATGGAATTTATAGCCGCGAAGGATTGTATGCGTTGTTTTGGACATCTGCTTTGAATGGCGTGTTCTTTAACTATTACAGTCCTGAAGTTAAAGTGATTGATGAATCGTCAAAAGTTGGAGCCTCGGTTCGTTGCGTCAAAGATATTGCGATAGGAACGCTCGTCGATCATCGTGATGGACAAACTTATAAGACGGTAAAGATTGGTTCGCAGAACTGGATGGCCGAAAATTTGAGATTCAAGTCGCCGAATAGTTTTTGCTATGACAATGCGGATAGCAACTGCACCAAATACGGGCGTCTTTATTTGTGGACGGCAGCTTTAGATAGCGTTCACCTGTATGAGAATGATGATGAAGATTGCGGTTATTGCAAACCGTGCCCTCCCAAGTACCCATTACGAGGTGTATGCCCAAAGGGTTGGCATTTGCCGACGGAAACGGAATGGATGACTTTATTTGAAACGGTAGAGAAAGGAACGTCATCAGGGGTGGCTTTGAAGTCTACGACCGGTTGGAAACGGTGCGATTATGGTCATCACTTTTTTGAAAAAAAATGCAGCCCGGGTGGTGATGGCTATGATTATTTTGGCTTTTCTGCACTTCCTGCGGGACGTTGGAATAAATATGGTGGCTCGGAAATCGAAAGATCAGCAATGTTCTGGAGCTCTACAGGTTACTACAAGAGTGCTCCGAACTATATGAGTCTTAGTGCAGAAAAGGAAAAAGCCGATGTTAGTTACTGTTCCGGGAGCGATTATAAAGATGATGGATTATCGGTCCGCTGTATTCAGGATGAAGATGAAAGCGTAGACCTCGGCGCACTCCAAACGAAAGAAGAAAAACGAGAAAGTAAGCCATCCGCTCAACCGACTGTAGCAAAAAACGATGGTCGCGGAATAAATTATGGAACACTCAAAGATTCCCGTGACGGACAAACGTACAGAACCGTGACGATTGGGGAGCAGACCTGGATGGCGGAAAATCTCAAGTATAAAACACCATTCAGTACTTGTCATAAAGACCCGGATAGTTGTGCAAAATATGGTCGCCTTTATGAATGGGGCGAGGCGTATAACGCTTGCCCTGTGGATTGGCATTTGCCGACTGAAGATGAATGGAATACCTTGTTTGCAACGCTTGGGGTGGAACGTCGAAAGTATGATGGATTCATAGGGGCGGGAGAAAAGCTCAAGTCCAAAGAGGGCTGGCATGGCAATGGAAATGGTACGGATGAATATGGTTTTTCTGCATTGCCCGCAGGTCAATCTAATTATTATTCTGAAGTATTTAATAGACCGGATACTCATAAGGGCGTGGGAACGAGCGCTTATTTTTGGTCTGTTGATGTGGATCCCAGTTTCAGTAATTCCTTTTTAACGATGGAAAGTGGTACCAAACGTGCTTTTTATATGTCTGGAAGTGATCGCGATGCAATCTCTGTTCGTTGCCTAAAGAATAAGCCCAAACAAAATAAAGTTTCTTCTGAAACTGTTCCTGCGTCGAGTGTCGTTAAAGATACAATTGTCGATGCTCGCGATGGCCAGGTTTACAAGACTGTAAAAATCGGTTCGCAGACTTGGATGGCTCAGAATCTGAACTATGAAACAAAGGACAGCCGATGCTACAAAAATGATTATCACAACTGCTCTAAATATGGCCAGTTTTATACGTGGGATGATGCAAAGAAATCGTGCCCTGCTGGCTGGCATTTGCCCGATACAACCGAATGGAATGCTTTGTTCGCTTCAGTGGGAGGGCGCCTTACGGCAAGTAAATATTTAAAATCTACAAGTGGCTGGAAAACATGCAAAAATTGGTGTTGGGCTAATGGAAATGGCTCTGATGATTATGGCTTTTCTGTGCTTCCTGTTGATGGCTGGGGTGATAATCGCGAATTTGGTTCCGAAGGAAGAAGGGCTGAATTCTGGACTGCTTCAGTAAAAGATCGTGATGCGTATTACATATACCTAGTGGCTCGCTATAGCTATACTATTTACTTTAACAGAAATTTCAATTACTATGGGCGTTCAGTCCGCTGCGTTAAAGATTCTGATTAGATGGGAGGTGGAATATGAATGGAAAATTTTTGACTGTAGCTAGTATTGCTTTGCTCATGATTCTTGTCGCCTGTGGCGGTACGAAATCTGAATCTGTTGATGTGAATGTCACGCCCAATAGTGTTTTGTCGTCTAGCAGTGAATCCGTTGATTCTACGGCGGATTCTGGAATGCACATGGTTGACCCGCGAGATGGCCAAATTTATAAGACCGTAACGATTGGCTCTCAAACCTGGATGGCTGAAAACTTGAATTATGAAGTTGCGAATAGCACTTGTTATGAAGGTTATGTAAGTAATTGCTATGAAAAAGGACGCCTCTATGCATGGAAGGACGCTCTTGAATCATGCCCTGAGGGGTGGCATTTGCCGACGCAATCGGATTGGAATGAACTTTTTAGGACTCTTGGTGGTAAAGTTTCTGCGGCCATAGCGCTTAAGTCAACGAAGGAATGGAATAGTGCTACGAATTCTTCGGGCTTTTCGGCTCTTCTAAGTGGGTCCGAAAATCTCAATGGTGAATTTAGTTCCGACGGAAAAACTTTTTTCTGGGGGTCTGATTATTACAATGATAGTCTTGCGTATTACATGGGCTTGCTTAATGGTAAAGATGAAGCAACCTTGCTTGCCGAAAACAAGGGCTATAAGTATTCTGTTCGCTGCTTAAAAGATGATCCTTTGGCTAAAAATGAATTTGTTGGGAAGAAAGCTTTGCCTATTGGCCAAACGAACCAGCAGTTTGTCGATGTTCGCGATGGAAAAGTCTATAAGACAGTGACTTATGGTAAACAGACTTGGATGGCCGAAGATTTGGCTTTTGAAGCAGAACACGATGATGAATGTTTGAGGTTCTATTGTCGAGATATTGGACGTTATACGTGGAAAACGGCGATGGGAGAGGCGTACGCTCAAGAAAATCGGAAGGGGCCCGTGCGTGGAATTTGCCCTATTGGTTGGCATTTGCCCGACACGACCGAATGGCGTAATTTGATTTCAGTATTGGGAGGTGTAAATGAGGCGTACAAAGTTCTTGAATCGACATCAGGAAACGGATTCTCTATGGTCGCTAATGATAATACGATAATATGTTCTGAAGATAGTGTTGAGAATGTATGCGGCATGACGGCTGCTTTTTGGAGTTCCGACAAAGATAGTGAAGATCCCGATTGTGCGCATCAAATGCTCCTTGTCGCTTATTCAAATGGAAAAAGTGAAGTGGAACTTTCTTCCGAACGTAAACGCAGTGATATACCGATTCGTTGCGTGATGGATGAAGTTGTGCAAGAAGATGCGTCTATTGGTGGGACCGAGGCCGGTGCTGAAAAAGTTGAAAACGCTGCCGTTATGGATTCTATTGTTGATTCCCGTGATGGTCAAACGTACAGGACGACTAAAATTGGTGATCAGGTTTGGATGGCCGAAAATCTCAATTATAAGACCGCAGGTAGTTTTTGCTACCACGACTCCACTCAATATTGCGAACTGTACGGACGTTTTTACACTTGGGCTTCGGCGATGGACAGCATTGGTGCTTTTAGCACAAATAGCAAAGGATGCGGCTCTGGAACATCTTGTTTCCCGACTTTCCCGGTTCGCGGCGCGTGCCCGGCAGGTTTTCATTTGCCTACTTTAGCGGAATGGAAAACTTTGATTGCTACGGCTGGTGGTGAATATGCTGCCGCATCAAAACTTATGTCTGCTAAAAAATTAGAGAGTGGTTTTGATTGGGTGAATGCAGGAACGGATGATTACGGTTTTTCGGCGTATCCGAGTTGCAATATGGAATATAATGGAAAAAGTGGTTTTTGTAACCCGCCGGTAAATTATTGGAGTTCTATAGAAAGTAGTATAGGCGGGGCTTATCACATGAATCTCCAGAACGGCAGAGGTGTTGGATTTCGTGGTATTGGGAAACATTATGCTTTCACTGTCCGCTGCGTGAGAGATTAGACGAAAGAACGGCTCTGCGAGCCTATAGACGACAAATGCGTAAACCGAGAGTCGCGGCAAAACTTGTTTTGACATGACCGAGGTTAGCATTTGGTACTTGTACAGAGACGAAAGATTTGGTATGAGGTATGAGGTATGAAATTTGTCATCCTGAGCGGAGTCCTTAAGGACGAAGTCGAAGGATCTAGTACATTGTGTATTACGTTGTCATTTTGTGCATTTGTATATTGACGTAAAAGTTTTTTTTTGAATAAACGTTTTTCTTTCCTTTTTGCCTGTTTTCTTATGCTTGCTGCACTTGTGGCGTGCGGTGGTACGAATTCATCGTCTGAACTTCTTTTGGTTTTGCCGTCTACTCATGTTTTGTGTAATTGTCCTTTATTGCCCGAATTAGAAAAATTGATTGAATGATTTTTTTTTACATTTACGCCGTAAAATTTTAGAACTAGAATGCGCTACGGTGCGCGTTCTTTTTTGGGAGCGAACGAATGAAAAAATATCTATTACCGTTGGTTGG
>Ga0265299_10001743_pt1 | contig 23875 bp, 22 predicted proteins | sample AusTroGonzalo_MG_4_FD_193485 | JGI IMG/M metagenome (GOLD analysis project Ga0265299, IMG submission 193485) | Bovine rumen microbial communities from tropical cattle in Woodstock, Queensland, Australia - Gonzalo_02 | ecosystem: Host-associated > Mammals > Digestive system > Stomach > Rumen ... | reverse complement strand
CAGAGATGCAGTCGCCAGTGTGGGTACGATGAGAGAAGAGGCTGCCATCAGTTCATACGGTGAAAAAGCCAAGTATGGTGCACTGATTATCACCACCGTCAAGCATCAGAAGGAAATATATAATGAGCAGATCAGTCAGCCTGATGTCTTCGACAAGGTGGATGAGGCACCGCAATTCCCTGGCGGTATGGCGGGAATGATGCAATATCTAAGCAGCAATATCCGTTACCCTGAAGATGCAAGAGAGGCTGGCACTCAGGGACGTGTCATTGTCAGTTTTATTGTTGAGAAAGACGGTAGTATCAGCAACGCAAAAGTGGCGAAGCCGACGTATTCTTCCCTTGATGAGGAAGCTCTCCGTGTGGTCAACGCTATGCCGAAATGGGTGCCAGGCAAGCAAAATGGTGAAGCCGTCCGTGTGAAATATTCAATACCTGTTTCTTTCCGCCTGAATAGCAAAGAAACGCCTAAAGCCGAGGGCGCCCTCAAGCCTACAGAGTCAGCAGAAGAACAGGTAGATCTCGACATGAACGGCAGATTTTTCATCAACGGCAAGGAAGTGAAGAGATACTTGTTTGACGGCTCACATCCCCAAGATAATATACTGACAAGAGCCATCGCGAATATCATAATTAATGATGCTGAGCATTTCGATTACGTGATTGATGGTGAACCCGTTTCTGCTAAGGATCTACAGGAAAGGAAATCCCCAAACAACCCCATCAAGATCATAGAGTATGTCCAGAAAGATAGCGAACATCCGAAGGACAGGTTGCTTATCACGACAAAGTAAGCAGAGAATAAACATGAAGAGAACCATTATCATCGCATTGCTTGCCCTCGTCGCATTGGCAGGGCAAGCACAAGAGATTAGAACGAACGAGCCGACGCTCGGCGACTATCTTCCGCTACTCAAAGCTCGCGAGGAAATCAGACAGGGCAAAAGTAAACGGTTTTCAGACTCTGAAGAAATGAACGCTTGGCTTAATTCTCTTTGATAATGTACACTCTTGTATATTCGACAAAGGAGGGTGGTGGCGGCGACGACTACAACTACAACCCGATCGACACTGGAAACTAATCGCAAAAATAATCCCCGCTCGGCTGAGCGGGGATTGTTGTTTTTTATCCGTTCATCGACATGAGGAATTCCTCGTTGTCGTGCGTGGCTACCAGACGGTCGCGGATGGTGTTCATCGCCTCGATGGGGTTCATCTCAGCAATGTACTTGCGCATGATCCACATGCGGTTGAGCGTGGTATCGTCGTGCAGCAGGTCGTCGCGACGCGTTGACGACTGTACCAGGTCGATGGCCGGGAAGATACGCTTGTTCGACAGCATGCGGTTGAGCTGGATCTCAGAGTTACCCGTACCCTTGAACTCCTCGAAGATCACCTCGTCCATCTTAGAACCGGTATCTACCAGTGCGGTGGCGATGATGGTGAGCGAACCGCCTCCCTCGATGTTACGGGCAGCTCCGAAGAAACGCTTAGGCTTCTGCAGGGCATTGGCATCGACACCACCGGTGAGCACCTTACCAGAGGCTGGCTGAGCCGTGTTGTAGGCGCGTGCCAGACGGGTGATGGAGTCGAGGAAGATGACCACATCATGTCCGCACTCCACCATACGCTTGGCCTTTTCGAGCACGATACCGGCAATCTTCACGTGACGGTCGGCGGGCTCGTCGAAGGTAGAGGCGATGACCTCGGCATCGACGGTACGGGCCATATCCGTTACCTCCTCAGGGCGCTCGTCGATGAGCAGCATCATGATATAGGCCTCGGGATGGTTGGCGGCGATGGCGTTGGCGATATCCTTCATCAGGATGGTCTTACCGGTCTTGGGCTGGGCCACGATGAGCGCACGCTGACCCTTACCGATGGGTGAAAAGAGGTCGACGATGCGGACGCTGGGGTTCGTAGTCGCCTTGTCGCCACAAAGGGTGAACTTCTCTTCGGGGAAGAGGGGTGTCAAGTGCTCGAAGGCCACGCGGTTGCGCACCTCAGATGGGTTACGGCCGTTGATGGCCTTTACCGTACACATGGCAAAGTATTTCTCGTTCTCGAACGGCGGGCGCACGGTACAGTCGACCACATCGCCCGTCTTCAGGCCGTTGGCCTTAATCTGAGCAGGTGACACATAGATGTCGTCGGGCGATGAGAGATAGTTGTAATCGCTGGAACGGATGAAGCCGTAGCCATCGGTCAGAATCTCGAGCACACCATTGGCGGTAATGACATCAGCAAATTCGTACTTGGCGGGAGCTGCTACCTGCTGCTGACCTCTGTCGGGAGCCTGTGAAGCCACAGGACGGTCGAAGATGTCGAGGGTGGGGATGGCTTCCTGATCCTCGATGGGGATATCGAGTACGGTGATGAAGTCTGTGCCGTCGCCGGGATCGCCTGCCCAGACACCGTCCTCGTCGATCTGAGGCTCGTCGGAGGCGTGGTATTCGTGTCCGCGCTCCAGCTTCTGCTTGAGCTGCTCCATCATCTGCTGGTGTTCCTCGCCAGCTTCCTCGGCATTACCGACGGCGAAGGCCTCCTCAGGCACGAAATCGGGAACGGCCACTTCTACCTGTGCTTCTGCTTCCGGCTCTTCAACGCCCATTGCCTCCTCAGCTTCTTGATGTGCTGCCTCGGCAGCCTCGGCTTCTGCAGCCAGTTCGGCCTTGGTCTTACGACCGCGACGCTTGGGTTTCTCTTCAGGAGCCTGCTCAGCCTCCTCACCGGCAGGTTCCTCAGCCTTCTTCTTGGTTTTCGAAACAGGCTCGTCGCTGAACAGAGAGGGTGTCTCTACCTTCTTGCGCTTCTTGGTTGCAGAATCGAGGTTTTCACCATCCTGACCAGTCACGGTATAGACACGGCTCGTATCTTTTTTCTGAATTCGTGTTCTCTTCTTTTTGGGGGCTTCTCCACCTGCGGCGCTGTTCTCAGCGGCCTTATCGAGAATGGCATAGACGACGGTTTCAAGCGAGTCGTCCTGCTTGACCTTAATACCCAATTCATTTGCGATACCCATCAGATCGGGTACTGCCATTGATTCTAATTCTTCTTTTGTATACATACATGCAAAGCAGTCATGATAACTGCGATAAATTTGAAAATTGAGTGAAAATTGCTTCCCGAACGGAAGCGCGTTTTTGAAAATCGAGTGCAAAGATACACACTTTTTTCATAACTTCCAAATTTTTCCAGCTTTTTTTCGTAACTTTGCAGCCAAATCTTATCAGATATGGAGATAAAGAAAGCAGAATTCACACTCAGCGCCCCTATGGTGTCGATGTGTCCCAAGGATACCAAGCCCGAATATGCGTTTATCGGACGGTCGAATGTGGGCAAGTCGAGTCTCATCAATATGTTGACAAACAACAAGAAACTGGCCAAGACTTCGGCCACGCCTGGCAAGACGTTGCTAATCAACCACTTTATTATTAATAATGAGTGGTATCTGGTTGACCTGCCCGGCTATGGTTTTGCCAAGCGCTCGAAGAAAGAGATTGCCAAGCTCGACCAGATGATTCAGGGTTATATCCTACAGCGGGAACAACTGGTGAACGTGTTTCTGCTGATCGACGTGCGGCTGGAGGCCCAGAAGATAGACCTGGAGTTTATCGATTGGCTGGGACAGTCGAGTGTACCCTTCGCCATTGTCTTCACCAAAGCCGACAAGCTGTCGCCCACCAAGGTCAGGCAGAACGTGGAGGCTTACAAACAGGTGCTGTTAGAGAGCTGGGAGGAGTTGCCACCCATCTTCGTCACCTCGTCGGAGAAAAAAGAGGGTAGGGACGAGGTGCTCGACTATATAGAGTCTATCAATCAAGAACTGAAGAATGGCTAAAGAGATACCATATATAGACGTTCAAAACTTGACGAAGTCGTTTGGCTCGCTGGTGCTCTTCGAGGACATCAGCTTCTCAATCGCCGAAGGACAGAAGGTGGGACTGATAGCCAAGAACGGCACGGGTAAGTCGACATTGCTTTCCGTGCTCTCGGGCAAGGAGGGCTACGATTCAGGAAGCATCATCTTCCGTCGCGATTTGAAAGTCGGTATGCTGGAGCAGTCGCCCGTGTTCGACCCCGAGGAGAGTGTGCTCGATGCCTGTTTCAACCATGAAGGCAATCCCGAGAAGGTGCTGAAGGCCAAGCAGGTGCTCACGCAGTTGAAGATACGTGACCTGCAGCAGCCGATGGGACAGCTCTCGGGTGGTCAGCAGAAGCGTGTGGCGCTGGCCAATGTGCTGCTGACGGAGCCTGACCTCCTGATTCTCGACGAGCCCACCAACCATCTGGACCTCGAGATGATTGAGTGGCTGGAGGGTTACCTGGCCCGCGGGCGCAGGACGCTCCTGATGGTGACACACGACCGATTCTTTTTGGATCGTGTCTGCTCGGTGATTCTCGAGCTCGACGACCGCACCATCTATACCTATCGCGGCAATTACTCCTACTATCTGGAGAAACGTCAGGAACGTCTCGATAACAAACGGGCGGAGATTGCCCGCGCCAACAACTTGTATCGCACGGAGTTGGATTGGATGCGACGCATGCCTCAGGCGCGTGGTCATAAAGCCCGCTATCGCGAGGAGGCCTTCTATGAACTGGAGCGTGTGGCCAAGCAGCGTATCGAAGAACGACAGATCCGGTTGAAGTCGCGCAACGTCTATATTGGCTCGAAGATCTTTGAATGCCAGTATGTGTCGAAACGTTTCGACGACCTGGTCATCCTGAAGGACTTCTACTATAATTTCTCCCGTTTCGAGAAGATGGGCATCGTGGGCAACAACGGCACGGGCAAGTCGACCTTCCTGAAACTGCTGTTAGGACAGATGCCCCCCGACGAAGGTCGCTTCGACATCGGCGATACTGTTCGCTTCGGCTATTTCTCGCAAGAAGGACTCCAGTTTAACGAACAGCAGAAAGTCATCGACGTGGTGCGCGACATTGCGGAATATATCGATATGGGCGGCGGCAAGCATTTCTCAGCCTCGCAGTTCCTACAGTATTTCCTCTTCACGCCCGATCAGCAGCATAACTATGTGTATAAGCTTTCTGGCGGCGAGCGTCGCAAGCTCTACCTCTGTACGGTACTGATGAAGAATCCTAATTTCCTCGTGCTCGACGAGCCTACGAACGACCTCGATATCGTGACGCTGCAGATTCTGGAGGAATACTTGCAGGATTTCCCGGGATGTGTGATTGTGGTGAGCCACGACCGTTACTTTATGGATAAGGTGGTGGATCATCTGCTGGTATTCAAGGGCGATGGCGAAATCAAGGATTTCCCCGGCAACTATACGCAGTATCGTGATTGGCAGACCCTCCAACCGAAAGAAGCCAAAGAGCCCTGCCCTTCAAGAGACTCTTGCCCATCTAGAGAATCTAGAGACTCTAGAGATTCTAGACTATCTAGAAGAAAAATGACCTATAAGGAGAAAACCGAATTTGAGCGCTTGGAAAAAGAAATTGCCGCCCTTGAGGCCGAACAGCTTCAACTGGAAGAGGCTCTCTGTAGCGGCACGCTTTCTATCGATGAGCTGACGGAGAAGAGCAAACGCCTGCCATTGCTCAAGGATGAACTCGATGAGAAATCGCTGCGATGGCTGGAACTTTCTGAAATAGAGAATTGACAAACGATAATTAATGATACATCAGAAATATCCTTCACAACTTCTGGAAAAGGCGGTCTCGGAGTTATCTCGACTGCCGGGCATCGGACGTAAGACGGCCCTCAGGCTGGCGCTTCATCTGTTGCGACAGGAAACCGAAGATGTGGAGCGCTTCGCAGAGGCGGTGATCCAGATGAAATATGAAGTGAAATACTGTCAGAAATGCCATAACATCAGCGATACGGACATCTGTCCCATCTGCGCCGATCCCAAGCGTGACAGTTCGCTGGTCTGTGTGGTGGAGAATATTCAGGACGTGATGGCCATTGAGAATACCCAGCAGTATCATGGGCTCTATCATGTGTTGAGGGGCATCATCTCTCCGATGGACGGCATCGGCCCTGGCGACATCGAGATTGATTCGCTGGTGAAGCGCGTGAGCGAGGGAGGCGTCAACGAGGTGATCCTCGCGCTGAGCTCGACGATGGAGGGCGATACCACCAACTTCTACATCTATCGCAAGCTGGTGCCCTTTACCGATGTGAAGGTGAGCATCATAGCCAGGGGTATCTCCGTGGGCGACGAACTGGAATATACCGATGAGGTGACGCTGGGACGCTCCATTCAGAACCGTACACTATTCGAAGGAAAATAAAGAGGAAAAAGATATGAAGAAGATTAGTAAACAACTGACATTCGTTTATGTCCTATTAGTAGCTGTGGCATTGGCTATTGTGGCAATTTATGAGTTGGGTCTGCTGGAGTCGGGTGTATTGGCTGATAGCAAGCAGACGGAATTCGTGGCGATGACCGTCATGGAACTGACATCGATTGGTGCCGCTTTTCTGGGTCTGCGCCTGTTCAAATTCCACATGATTCACGATGAGCTGGTTTGCCTCAAGGAATCCGCCATGCTGAAGTGGGGTATGTTACGCCTGCTGATACTCGAGGTGCCGATGGTGGTTAATACATATTTATATTATATGTATATGAACGCTACATTCGGCTATCTGGCCATTATCCTGCTGCTGACGTTGCCGTTTGTGATGCCGACAGTAAGCCGCTGCATCGATGAAACGAGTGAATATGAAAAGTGAATAGTGAAAAGTGAATAGTGAATAGTGAAACTCTCGATTGTCATAGTCAGCTATAATGTGCGGACGTTCGTGGCTCAATGCCTCGATAGTGTGCAGAAGGCCTCCGAAGGGATGGAGGTCGAGGTGTTTGTCGTTGACAATGCCTCGGCCGATGATACCGTGAGCCATATCGGCAGGCATTACCCTTGGGTGAAGCTGATTGCGAATGAAGACAATCTGGGTTTCTCACGTGCCAACAACATCGCTATCCGTCAGGCGCAGGGCGAATACATCCTGCTGCTCAATCCCGATACGATCGTGGCAGAACCCACGCTCGGCGAGTGCATCAGCTTTATGGATGCTCATGCTCTTGCTGGCGGCTTGGGAGTGAGGATGCACAATGCCGACGGCTCATTGGCACCAGAGTCGCGCAGGGCCATCCCATCGCCTTGGGTGTCGTGCCTGAAGATGCTTGGCTTCACCAAGCGTTATTATATGAGTCATCTGTCGTGGGACGAGCCTGGCCGTATCGAGGTGGTCAGCGGGGCTTTCTTTATGTTGCGTAAGAAAGCGCTCGACCAAGTGGGACTCCTTGATGAGGACTTCTTCATGTATGGTGAGGATATCGATCTGTCCTATCGTCTGCTGAAAGGTGGTTGGGAGAACTGGTATCATCCTTCGGATATCGTCCACTTCAAGGGCGAGTCTACGCAGAAGTCGTCGTTCCGCTATGTGCATGTGTTCTATCAGGCGATGCTTATCTTCTTCCGTAAGCACTACGGGCATCTGAGCATCTTCTTCACCTTGCCCGTGAAGCTGGCTATTTATTTCCGTGCAGCCCTCGCGCTGATTGATATTATCCGAAAGAAACTCCATCTCTAAACTCTAAACGATGAACACCAAACTCCCTATTGTTCATTTGCGTGCCATTGAGCCAGAAGACCTTGACATGCTTTATCGCATCGAGAATGATGTGAAGCTTTGGAATGTCGGCATTACGAATGTACCTTACAGCCGTTATGCCCTCCACGACTATGTTGCCAATGCGTCGGGCGATATCTATACCGACCATCAGGTACGGCTAATCGTAGAGAATACGGAACAGCAGGTGGTGGGCATCGCCGACATCGTGGATTTCGATGCCAGCAACCGTCGGGCGGAGATCGGACTGGTCATTGAGCAGCCTTTCCGTGGACAGGGCTATGGTTATAGCGCCATGCGGGAACTGGAGCGATATGCCCTCAATGTGCTGCATCTGCATCAGCTTTATGCCGTAATCGACGTCCAAAATGAAACCTGCCTTCAACTGTTCCGGCAGTTAGGTTATCGGGAGTCTGCCAGCCTGAAGGATTGGCTCTTTGACGGTCGAGAATACCGCGATGCCATCGTGATGCAGACTTTTTTTTAAAAAAAGACCGAAAAAGTTTTGTGGTTTCGGAAATTATTCATACCTTTGCACCCGCAAAAGAAAAAAAGGCCACTGGTGCGTTAGTTCAGTAGGTTAGAATGCCTGCCTGTCACGCAGGAGGTCACGAGTTCGAATCTCGTACGCACCGCCCCTTTTTTCACCTTGCAATAAGGTGCGTTAGTTCAGTAGGTTAGAATGCCTGCCTGTCACGCAGGAGGTCACGAGTTCGAATCTCGTACGCACCGCAGAACCATCGGATTTCCGGTGGTTTTTTTGTATTATAAAGAAAAACTTCCGTTTTATTTGGATTTTCGTTCATTTTTGTCTACCTTTGCAGGCAATTATGAAAGAAGTGATTGTCAAAGACGAAAGACTGCAACAGGCAGCAATGGAGGGGATGGACGCTTTTGTGAAAGTGTTCGTCGACGCTATCCATGAGGCGATAGGCGGAGAACTGACTGCCGGGACGATGGGTGAACTGAACAGCGACCAGATTACGCTGCTGGCCTGGGACATGCTCCATGAGGAGGTGATGGACGGCGGCTTTGTGCAGCTGATACACAACGGGCTGGGCGAGTTTATCTTCAAGAATCCCTTTGCCAAAGCCGTGAAGCTGTGGGGTATGCGCGACCTTTCGAAACTCATCTACGAGGGACATACCCTCTGGCTCAAGTATCGTGAGGACATAGAAAAAGACTGCACCGAGGATGAGTTTATGGCGCTGTTTGAGAAGTTCCCCGAGTTCGACGACCTCGATGACAAGTTCGTTGAGAGCGAAGAGGCGTGGATGGACGACATTGCGCATTATATCGACGACAACCTCGATCGCTTCGCAATTGTTAAATAATACAATTGCCCAATAAATTGTAAATGGTAAATTGTCAAATTGTATATCATCAAGGTGAACAAGGAACAAGAACAACTGCGAAAGAAAAGCCCAGTACAGATTAAGAATAAGAAGGCCTCGTTTGAATACTTCTTTATCGAGACCTATACCGCCGGCATCGTGCTCACGGGAACGGAAATTAAGAGTATCCGTCTCGGTAAGGCAAGTCTGGTGGATACCTACTGCACCGTGATCAATGGTGAGTTGTGGGTGAAGCAGATGAGCGTGAGTCCCTATTTCTACGGCTCCTATAATAACCATGAGATGAAGCGCGACCGTAAGCTGCTGCTCACGAAACGTGAGATCAGGCAACTGGAGAGCGCCACTAAACAGACGGGCTACACGATCGTGCCCCTGCTGGTGTTTATCGACGACAAAGGGCGCGCCAAGATGGATATCGCCCTCTGTAAAGGTAAGAAGGAGTATGACAAGCGTCAGACGCTCAAGGAAAAAGAAGACCGAAGGGAAATGGATAGGGCGATGAAGGTGTATAAGTGAAGAGAATAGTGATTAGTGAATAGTGAATAGTAGACTTAACGATATAATTAAGGATCGCATTCTCATCCTCGATGGAGCTATGGGAACGAAGATTCAGACCTACTGCCTCGGGGAAATAGATTTCCGCGGGGATCGCTTTATGGATGTCCCCGGGCAACTGAAGGGTAATAATGATATACTCTCGATTACCCGTCCGGATGTCATTGCCGATATACATCGTGCCTATCTCATAGCAGGCGCCGATATCATTGCCACCAACACCTTCAGTTCGCAACGAATCTCCCAGTCTGACTATCATTTAGAGGATGTGTCGTATGAAATGGCTCTTGCCGGGGCGCGCCTGGCCCGAAAGGCTGCGGATGAGTTCTCAACTGATGATAAGCCTCGCTTTGTGGCGGGTTCCATCGGCCCTACGAATAAAACCTGTTCGATGTCGCCTGATGTGAGTGACCCTGCTGCCAGAGACCTTGATTACGATACATTGCTGGCGGCATATAGCGAACAGATGGATGCGCTCATAGAGGGTGGGGTGGATGCCTTGCTGATTGAGACCATCTTTGACACCCTCAATGCTAAGGTGGCCATAGATGCCGCCATGCGGGTGATGGAACGTCGTCACTGTGAGCTGCCTATTATGCTCTCTGTAACCGTCAGCGATCTGGCGGGACGTACGTTGAGTGGTCAGACGCTTGAGGCTTTCCTCGCCAGCGTCAGCACTTATCCCATTTTCTCCATCGGACTGAACTGTTCGTTTGGCGCTACGCAGATGAAACCCTTCCTCAGACAACTGGCCCGTGTGGCACCTTATTATATCAGCGCTTATCCGAATGCGGGACTCCCTAATTCGATGGGACTCTATGACGAGACGGCTGAGACCATGGCGCCCAAGATGGGTGAGCTGGTGGATGAAGGCTTGGTGAACATCATCGGAGGCTGCTGTGGTACCGATGAGACGTTTATTGCAGCATATAAGCCACTTGTCAGAAATAAAAAGCCCCATGTGCCAGCTCCGAAGCCCGATACGATGTGGCTCAGCGGTTTGGAACGACTCGACCTCACACCCGAGGTGCAGTTTGTGAATGTGGGCGAGCGTTGTAATGTGGCTGGCTCGCGGAAATTCCTCAGACTCATCAAGGAAAGAAACTATGACGAGGCGCTCGGTATTGCCCGCAAACAGGTGGCTGACGGCGCACTCGTGATAGATATAAATATGGATGACGGTCTGCTCGATGCAAAGTCGGAAATGGTGAATTTCCTGAACCGTATCTCTGCGGAGCCCGATATCGCCCGGGTGCCTGTGATGATCGACTCCTCAGACTGGGAGGTGATTAAGGCTGGTCTGAAGTGTGTGCAAGGTAAGAGCATCGTCAACTCTATCTCGTTGAAGGAAGGGGAGGCTAAGTTCTTGGAGCATGCCCGTGATGTAAAGCGCTATGGTGCCGCTGTGGTGGTGATGTGCTTTGACGAACAGGGACAGGCCACGAGTTATGAGCGCAGGATTGAGATTGCAGAACGCGCTTACAAACTGCTCGTGAACGAGGTAGGAATGAATCCGCTGGATATCATATTCGACCCCAATGTGCTGGCTGTAGCGACGGGTATGGAGGAACACGACAGCTATGCTGCGGACTTTATCAGGGCGACGGGCTGGATACGTGAGAATTTGGCTGGCGCCCATGTGAGCGGTGGTGTGAGTAACCTGAGTTTCTCTTTCCGAGGCAATAACTATATTCGTGAGGCGATGCATGCCGTATTCCTCTATCATGCCATTCAGAAAGGAATGGACTTTGGTATTGTAAATCCCTCAACAAAAGTTACATACGCAGATATTCCTCAAGAACAACTTGATGTGATTGAGGACATCATTCTGAATCGCAGAAGCGATGCCTCAGAACGTCTCATCGAACTGGCCAATAAGCTCGCGGCAGAGCAAAACGAATCTAGCCAGTCTGGTCTTTCCTGCCTATCTTGTCAGACTAGTGAATCCAGAGAAAATATCCCCTTGGAGGATCGTTTGGCCCAGGCGCTGGTGAAGGGGATTGGTGATCATTTGGAAGAAGATCTTTTGGAAGCATTGAAGAAATATCCCCATGCGGTAGATATCATCGAAGGCCCGCTGATGACGGGCATGAATACCGTTGGTCAGCTGTTTGGCGAAGGAAAGATGTTTTTGCCTCAGGTGGTGAAGACCGCCCGTACCATGAAGCAGGCGGTGGGTATTCTGCAGCCATATATCGAGGCCGAAAAGGCTGAAGGTGGCAAAAGCGCCGGTAAGGTGCTGTTGGCAACCGTGAAGGGTGATGTGCATGATATAGGTAAGAATATCGTGGGTGTGGTGATGGCGTGCAACGGCTACGAGATCATCGATATGGGTGTGATGGTTCCTGCAGAACAGATTGTGCGCAAGGCTCAGGAAAAGCATGTCGACATTATCGGTCTGAGTGGACTGATTACCCCCAGTCTGGAGGAGATGGTGAATGTGGCCCAGGAACTGCAACGCGCGCATCTGAACATTCCTATTATGATTGGCGGTGCTACGACCAGCGAACTACATGTAGCCCTGAAGATTGCGCCTGTTTACGAAGGACCTGTGGTGTGGCTGAAAGATGCCTCACAGAACGCCCTCGTGGCAGCACGTCTGCTGAGTGAGGAGCAGCAGGTGGAGCAGGAACTCTCGGAGAAATACGAGCATCTGCGTGAGGAATATCATCAGGAGCAGGATGCCCTCCAGAGTATCGAGGATGCCAGAAAGCAGAAGTTGAACCTATTTGAAAGTTAAAAACAAGAACATATGGAGAATCGGAAATCAGTTGTAATGATGCGTGTGGTGAAGATGGTATTAATACTATTCACTATTCACTATTCGCTATTCACTCTCGCCCAAAAGCGAGAGATGCGTGGTGCATGGATTCAATGTGTCAACGGACAGTTCCAGGGTATGGGTACCCAGAAGATGCAGCAGACGTTGACCTATCAGCTCAACGAATTGCAGAAGGATGGTGTGAATGTGATTATTTTCCAGGTGCGTCCTGAGTGTGATGCTCTCTATGAGAGCAAACTCGAGCCTTGGAGCCGTTTCCTGACAGGTCAGCAGGGCAAGGCCCCACAGCCATATTGGGATCCCCTCCAGTGGATGATTAACGAGTGTCACAAACGTGGTATGGAGCTGCACGCATGGATCAATCCCTATCGTGCAAAGACAAAAACCACAAAACAACTGGCCTCCAACCACATCGCCGTTCGGAAGCCTATGAGTTGTTTTGCCTACGATGATATGTTTATCCTCAATCCTGGCTTGCCCGAGAACCGCCACTATATCTGTGAGGTGGCAAGGGATATCGTGACCCGCTACGATGTTGACGGTATCCACATGGATGACTATTTCTATCCTTATCCCGCGCAGGGAGAGACAATTCCTGATGATGAACAGTTCCGCCAGTATGGTAATGGCATCAAGAATATCAACGACTGGCGACGCTATAATGTGAACCTTTTTATTGAGCAGTTCTATAAGATCATCCACGAGACAAAGCCATGGGTGAAGGTGGGTATTTCGCCCTTCGGTATCTATCGTAACAAACGCAGTTCGGAGATTGGCAGTAATACCAACGGTTTGCAGAACTACGACGACCTCTATGCTGACATTCTGTTGTGGGTGAACAACGGCTGGCTCGACTACAATGTGCCGCAGATCTATTGGGAGATAGGCAACAAGGCGGCTGATTACGATACGCTTATCCGTTGGTGGAACCAGCACGCCTCAGGTCGTCCTTTGATTATTGGTGAGGATGTAGAACGAACGGTGAAGTATACTGATCCCCAGAATCCCAATAGCCACCAGTTGGCTGCGAAGATGCGACTTCATCAGCAGTTGCCAGGTGTAAAGGGTACGGTTTTGTGGTATGCGAAGGCTGCCGTTGATAATATTGGCAACTATGGTACCGCTCTCCGGAATACCTATTGGCGCATGCCAGCCTTGCAACCTGATATGTCGTTTATCGACAGCAAGACACCTGGTAAGGTGCGCAAGGTGAAGCCTATATGGACTGAGGATGGCTATATCCTTTTCTGGACCGAACCTAAGGGTAAGGACTGGCGCGATACGGCAACGAAGTATGTGGTGTATCGCTTTGCCAAGGGTGAGAAGGTAAACATCAACGATGCCACGAAGATGGTAGCTATCACCACGAACTCCTTCTACAAACTGCCTTATGATAATGGCCGTCAGAAGTACACCTATGTGGTAACGGCGCTCAACCGTTTGCAGAACGAAAGTAAGATCGTGAAAAAGAAGGTGAAGCTATGAAACAGCTAAGGTTGTGTATTCTTCTGCTGCTTGGTGTCTTGCTGGTGGCTGCCTGTGGCAACAGGCGGATGTCGGATATGCAGCAGAAACTTGACAGCATTGCCAGAGTAGAAACCATCGAGCAACTTGAGATGCAGGGCATCCATATTGATAAGGACATCAGTCCCATCCAGCTCTTCTTCGACAGCCTGAACATCCAACCCTTGCCCGTGCGCTATTCCGATGACTATGTGAAATACCTGCCTAACTATACATCGGTGCCCTACGATCTGGTGAAGTTTATGAACTTTGAGGGTCGAACCGATCCGAAAGCCATCGCGCTGCCGGAAACAGCCGGCACCCGCTTGATGATTCTTGCTGCTGATGAGGGCGATGGTCTATACTCACTCTGGCTCTACTCGCTCGACGATGACTATATACCTGTTGACAAGCTTTGTCTTTATGCCACCAATAAGGAAGAACAGAAGGAAAACGAACTGGCCGACCCGGAGGATAAGCTCATCCAAGACTTCGTTATTACCAGCGATTACGAGGTTCGCCTGACCGACTATTCGGGCAAGTTCAAGGCAGAGGTACAGAAAGTGTACCATGTGGATATGTCCCGTAGGTTTTCAGAAGATCAGGAAATCGACTACGAGCAAAACAGTTCCGACGATGTTTTCGAATAGGGGATAGGACTTAGGCGTCTTTCAGCAGGTTGTCGAGAAATTCGTCGAGGTCCTTGTCCAGATCTTGCATCATATCGTCGTCGATGATCACCAGGTCATCGTCTACGATATACAATTCCTCTACCGTCTCCTTCTCGTCGTTCTCTAGCACAAAAGTGAAAGGCTTCATGATACCCATCGCCTCTACCAGCGCTTTCTGACGTTCGATACACTTGCGGATGATGGGAGGGATGGCTGAGTAGAAATCATCGTCTGTATTATCAATCCATTGCTCCACAAGACCGCGTGTGATTTCCTCATCACTATCGTCATAGGTTATCAACTCACCAGAATCTTGGTATACTCTCACGTGGATGTCGGTCATGACCGATGTGTTGGGATCAGTAGGGAATTTATCCGCTGTTTTGCGGATAATACGCTCGATTTGTTGTAATGTCTGTTCAGTCGCTTTCATCTTATTTCTGCTTTCTCACGGCAAAATTAATAAAAAACTTTGAAATCGCAAACGATTACGGCCTTTTTTAGGAAAAAAAATTTGTTTTCGCTTGTTTTTTAATAAATATGTAGTACCTTTGCATAATGTAAAGTCTACATTGCAAATCCATGAGTCAGAAGATCTCGCATACAGGCGTCATAGAATGCATATTGGAGGATTGCATCAAGGTGCGTATCGTCCAGACATCCGCATGTGTTGCCTGCAAGGTGGCCAGCCATTGTAATGCGGCCGAGTCGAAGGTGAAGATCGTGGATGTATTTGGTTGTGACACAACCAATTACTCGACGGGTCAGGAGGTGACGGTGTGGGCTTCGAAGGATGTGGCTGATAAGGCCCTGCTTTTGGGTTTCGGTGTACCCTTCCTGTTGTTGGTGTGCGTGCTGATGATAGCGTTGCGTTTTAGTGATAATGAGGGTCTTGCTGCCCTTCTCGCTTTGGGTTCGCTGGTACCATATTACTTTGCGTTGTGGCTGCTTCGCGACCGCATTCAGCGCGGCATATCCTTCCATATAGAGGAATAGAAAAGAATACATAACTAATAATATTAAGCATTTATGAATTTCATCTTAATTGCAGTAATTGTCTTGGGAGCCATCGGCCTGATAGCTGCTATCGTGCTGTTTGCCGCCTCCAAGAAGTTTGCTGTCTATGAGGATCCCCGCATTGCTCAGGTGAGTGAGTTACTGCCTGGTGCCAACTGCGGCGGATGTGGATTCCCTGGCTGTAGCGGTATGGCCGACGCCCTCGTGAAAGGGGCTGATGCTGGCAGCATCGACGGACTCTCTTGTCCCGTTGGTGGCGCAGAGACCATGGGGAAGGTTGCTGATCTGTTAGGAATGGCGATTGCCAATTCCGAGCCGATGGTGGCCGTCGTGAGATGTAATGGTACTTGTGAGCATCGTCCTCGCATCGCTGAGTATGCTGGTCTGCGTACTTGTGCTGCTATGCATGCCTGTGGTGCTGGTGAAACCGCCTGTGGTTTCGGCTGCTTAGGCTGTGGCGATTGTGAGGCTGCCTGTCAGTTCGATGCCATCAAGGTGAACCCTGAAACGGGTATTCCTGAGGTCGACGAGGAGAAATGTACCTCTTGCGGTGCTTGTGTCAAGGCTTGTCCGCGTGGTATCATCGAACTCCGTAAGAAGGGTCCAAAGGGTAGGAGAGTGTTTGTCAGCTGTGTCAACAAAGACAAGGGACCAGCTGCCATGAAGGCTTGTGCCGTCAGCTGTATCGGTTGTGGCAAGTGCGAGAAGGAATGTGTCTTTGGTGCGATTACCGTTGAGAACAATCTGGCTTACATTGATTTCAACAAGTGCCGTTTGTGTCGTAAGTGTGAGAAGGTATGTCCCAAGCATGCTATTGTCGCCGTGAATTTCCCCGTGCCCAAACCAAAGCCGGAAACTCCAGTAACTCCGGAAAATACGGAAACTAACGAAAAAAAGGAGGAAACTGCATGAATATCAGAACATTTAGAATAGGTGGTATCCACCCCGATGAGAACAAACTCACTCACGAGGCCGTCACTCAGGTGGCAGCCCTGCCTAAGCAGGCCATCTTCCCGTTGAGCCAGCATATCGGCGCTCCTGCCAAGCCCGTTGTCCAGAAGGGCGATAAGGTGAAGGTGGGCACGATGATTGCCGAGGCTGGCGGATTTGTATCTGCTCCAATCTTCTCATCTGTCAGCGGAACGGTCTTCAAGATCGACACCGCCATCGATGCCACTGGCTATCGTAAGCCTGTCATCATCATCAATGTAGAGGGCGACGAGTGGGAGGAGAGCATCGACCGTTCAGATAAGCTCGAGACGGTTGAGGCCCACCCGGAACTCACCCCTGAGGAGATAGTCACCCGTATAAAGGATGCTGGTGTCGTGGGTATGGGTGGTGCTTGTTTCCCGACATTTATCAAGCTCACACCTCCGCCAACGGCAAAGGCTGAGTGTGTGATTATCAACGCCGTAGAGTGCGAGCCTTATATCACAGCCGACTTCCGTCTGATGATGGAGCATGCCGATGAGATTCTCGTGGGCCTTGAACTGCTCATGATGGGTGCGAAAGTCACTACAGGCTATATTGGTATCGAGACCAACAAGATGCCTGGCATCGAGCTGCTCACGCAGAAGTGTGCAGAGAAGTTTGGCGGTTCGGAGTATACAGTCGAAGTCGTGCCCCTGAAGCAACGCTATCCACAGGGAGGTGAGAAACAGCTTGTGGATGCTGTGATTCAGCGTCAGGTGCCAGCACCGCCCGCTATCCCCGTGAATGTGGGTGCAATCGTGCAGAACGTGGGTACGGCCTTTGCAGTCTACCAAGCGGTAATGAAGCACAAGCCCCTTTTCGAGCGCTATACCACCGTGACGGGTAAGAAACTCAAGAACCCCGGCAACTTCCTCGTGCGAATGGGTACGCCGATGCTGGAGCTCATCGATGCTTGTGGCGGAATGCCTGAGGGCGACAACAAACTGCTGGCTGGTGGTCCGATGATGGGTAAGGCTCTCACCTCTACTGAGGTACCTATCTGTAAGGGCACCAACTCCGTGACGATTATCTCTGATGAGGAGGCCCGTCGCAAAGAACCGCAGCCCTGTATCCGTTGCGCCAAGTGCGTGGGCGCTTGTCCGATGGGATTGGAGCCTTATCTGCTGGCAAAGCTCTCTGAGGTGAAGAACTGGGAACGTGCTGAAAGCGAGGATATCGTCAGCTGCATCGAGTGTGGCTCGTGTCAGTTCACCTGTCCTGCCCACCGTCCGCTCCTTGATAACATCCGTCAGGGCAAATCTACCGTTATGGGAATCATTCGAAACCGAAATGCTAAGAAATAATATGGGAAAATTAATCGTTTCACTTTCGCCACACGCCCATGGTACTGACAGCGTAGAGCGCAACATGTACGGTGTGATCATCGCCCTGATGCCCGCACTACTCGTGTCGTTCTACTTCTTCGGCCTGGGTTCGGTCATCGTCTGCTTGACGAGTGTGGTTGCCTGCGTCTTCTTTGAGTGGGCCATCAACAAATATATCCTTAAAAGCGAGCGTAACACCATCCTCGACGGCTCTGCTGCCCTGACCGGTCTGCTGCTCGGTATGAATCTCCCGTCGAACCTCCCTATCTGGATCATCCTCATTGGTGCTCTATTCGCCATCGGTGTGGCTAAGATGACTTTCGGAGGTCTCGGCCATAACATCTTCAATCCCGCGCTGGTGGGTCGTTGTGCGCTGCTTGTGGCTTTTCCCGCACAGATGACATCTTGGCCCTTGCCCGGACAATGGTTCCAATACACAGATGCAGAAACGGGTGCCACACCGCTGGCGCTCATGCAGGAGGCTGTCAAGAGCGGTAATATGGACGTGCTCGCCCAGTTGCCTGATGCTGTCTCGCTGCTCTTGGCCGACGTCTCGCTCAATGGCGGTGCCGGTACCATCGGCGAGGTCTGCGACTTGGCATTGATTGCGGGTCTGATCTTCATGCTCTGGCGTAAGATCATCACCTGGCATATTCCCGTCAGCGTCATCGGTACGGTTTTTGTGCTCAGCGAACTGCTCCATCTGTCTAACCCCATCTATGCTGACCCCGTGGTGGTGATCCTCTCCGGAGGTCTGATGCTGGGTGCCATTTTCATGGCAACGGATTATGTCACATCGCCAATGACACCAAAGGGACAGATCATCTATGGTGTCAGCATCGGTGTGCTTACCATCGTCATCCGTAACTGGGGTGCCTATCCCGAGGGTATGTCGTTCGCCATTCTCATCATGAATGCGTTCACACCGCTCATCAATAATTATGTGAAACCCAAACGATTCGGGGAGGTTGCAAAATGAAGAAACTTGAATCATCATTATTGAATATGGTGCTGGTGCTCACAGGAGTAGCAGTTATCATGGGTGGTATCCTGGCTTATGTGAACCACCTGACCGAAGGGCCTATCAACGAACAGAAGGCCAAGGCTCTCGCCGATGGTATCAAGGCCGTAATGGTATGCGATGATATTACCGTCGCTAAGACCGATACCATCCGTCAGAACGATGCTAAGGGCAAGGAAATGACCTTTATCATCTATCAGACGCAGGACGCTCAGGGCAAGGGTCTCGGAGCAGCCGTAGAGAGCACCACAGGTGGCTTCGGTGGCAATTTGAAGGTGCTCGTGGGTTTTGATCCCGACGGCAAGATCCTCGGCTATACACTCCTGGAACATGCGGAGACGCCGGGTCTTGGTACAAAGGCCGATAAGTGGTTCCAGAAGGGCGAAAAGGGTGACATCATCGGCAAGGATCCGAAAGAACCTCTTACTGTTTCGAAGGACGGTGGACAGGTGGATGCCATCACGGCCTCTACTATCACCAGCCGTGCTTTCCTGCTCGCTGTTAATAATGCTTATAATGCTTACATGGGATCATCCGTCGATGCACGAAGTGGTGCTTCGCAACAAGTAAAGGAGAAATAAGATATGAACGCAATACAGATTATCAAGAACGGCATCGTTAAGGAGAACCCCACGTTCGTCCTTATGCTCGGTATGTGTCCCACACTGGCCACTACCACTTCTGCCATCAACGGTATGGCGATGGGACTTGCCACGATGGCGGTGCTCATCTGCACCAATTTTGTCATCTCGTGTATGAAGACCATCACTCCCGATAAGGTGCGCATCCCCGTGTTTATCGTGGTGATAGCTGCCTTTGTCACCATCCTCCAACTCGTCATCAAGGCCTTCCTGCCTGACATCGACGCTGCCCTCGGACTCTTTATCCCGCTGATTGTGGTGAATTGCGTCATCCTCGGTCGTGCAGAGGCCTTTGCTGCCAAGAACTCACCTGTTGCTGCGCTCTTCGACGGCATAGGTATCGGCCTCGGCTTCACAATTGGCCTTACGCTCTTAGGCATCTGTCGTGAGTTGCTTGGCAATGGCTCGGTATTCGGTCTGACTCTGCTGCCTGAGACTTACAACATCCTGCTCTTCGTGCTGCCCCCGGGTGCCTTCATCACCCTCGGCTTCCTCATCGCGATCGTCAACAAACTTAGAAACGCATAATTATGGAATATATTCTGATTTTCATTAGCGCCATTTTTGTGAACAACATCGTGTTGTCACAATTCCTCGGAATCTGTCCGTTCCTTGGCGTATCCAAGAAGATTGACACCTCGTTAGGTATGTCGGCAGCCGTCGCTTTCGTGCTGACCCTTGCCACCATCGTTACCTGGCTGGTACAGAAATATGTGCTCGACGCCTTTGGCTTGCAATATCTGCAGACTATCGCCTTCATCCTTGTCATTGCCTCACTGGTGCAGATGGTGGAGATTGTCTTGAAGAAGGTGTCGCCCGCCCTCTATCAGGCATTGGGCATCTTCCTGCCTCTGATCACCACCAACTGCGCTGTGCTCGGTGTGGCCATCCTCGTAATCCAGAAAGACTTTAACCTGCTGCAGTCAGTAGTCTACGCGTTCTCCACAGCCATTGGTTTCGGACTAGCTCTGACCGTGTTTGCAGGCATCCGTGAGCAGCTCGAGCTCGTTAAGATTCCCAAGGGCATGCAGGGTATGGCCATTGTTATGCTCTCTGCCGGACTGCTGAGCCTCGCCTTCATGGGCTTCTCAGGTGTCGATGGTGGATTGAAGGTGCTCTTCGGTCTCGATTAAACCTTCATTATTAACATAAGCAACTGAACTATGGGTAAGATATTCTTTTTGAGTGCGGCTGTTATGCTGATGGCATTATCGGCATGCAAGAATAATGCAAACGTAACGGCAGAGATCATCGATCTGCCACGTGCAGAAACCCCTGATAGTGTGGCGGCGGCTATGGACAACTTCTTCCAGGAGGCCACTAACGACTCGATGGATATTCATAGTGTGATGATTGTCAAAGACGGCAAAATCATCTACAGCCGTTGGCAGAGTGAGGGCGCTGACAGCGTGCCTCATGTGCTCCACTCGGTGAGCAAGACCTTTACCGCTACGGCTGTGGGACTTGCTATTGCTGATGGAAAGATGGCGCTGACCGACAAGATTATAGACTTCTTTCCCGATAAGCTCCCTGCTGAGGTGAGTGACTTTCTGAAGACTATGACCGTTCGCGATCTGCTTACGATGACCTGTGGTCACGATGAAGAACCTTCTTTCCGAGGTGGTCCGGATGTAGATTGGGTACAGGCCTTCCTGGCGCATCCTGTAGTACACGAGCCAGGAACGTTCTATCTTTATAATAGTCTTGGTACCTATGTGCTTTCAGCCATCGTTCAGCAAGTGACAGGCGAGAAAGTGGTCGACTATCTGAACACCCGCCTGTTTGAGCCGCTCCATATCGACAAGCCCAAGTGGGAAGAGAGTCCGCAGGCCATCAATTGCGGTGGATGGGGTCTTTATCTCAAGACTGAAGATCTGGCAAAGATGGGTCAGCTGCTCTTGCAGAAAGGCCAATGGAACGGCCAGCAGATTATTCCGGAAGAGTGGGTGAGTGAGATGTCGAAGAAACAGGTGGAAAGCATCAATCCAGGTACACGCATTGAACAGGCTGAGGAACGTGGCATGACCAAAGAAACTAGCGACTGGATGCAGGGCTATGGCTACCAGATGTGGCGATGTCGTCCAGGGTGTTTTCGTGCGGATGGTGCCCGTGGACAGTACATCATCGTTGATCCTGATAAAAATGCTGTCATCGCCATCACTTCCAATGTTGAGGATCTCCAAGGAGAACTCAATCTGGTCTGGAACAACATCCTTCCTGTATTAAAGAACGCTGAATGATTACTTGATAGATAAAAAAATAAAGCGCTGATTTTCAGCGCTTTATTTGTAGTCGATAGGGGAATCGAACCCCTATGCCAAGATTGAGAATCTTGTATCCTAACCATTAGATGAATCGACCAACATTTTTAAGATCGCTTTCGCAGAGAAATCCCACCGGCTGCGGAAGGAGGGGGATTCGAACCCCCGGTACGGGAACCCGTACGGCAGTTTAGCAAACTGCTGGTTTCAGCCACTCACCCATCCTTCCAAAAGGAGGCTTTAAGCTTCAACCGTGGGGTTATCTCCTTGATTGCGGGTGCAAAGGTACTACATTTTTCTGAAACCTCCAAATCTTTTATCAACTTTTTTCGAAAAAAATTACTTAAAGGCGATGATAGCCGATAATTCCTTATCGAAATAGAAGGTTTTCGACAGTTCGAGCGTATCTTTCTGATAGCGCATGCGTATGTAGAGGAGTGTAGTCGATAGGGGAATAGAACCCAGATTCACGTCCTTGAAGAGCGGATCTTTGAGTGCTCGCTGCCTCATATCCTGTAGCAATGAGTCGCTGATGACTTTCGTGGAATCGAGGTCGGAGAAGTCGGTGATGTTGAGTTCCTCGGTGGCGTGCACCTTTACAAAATCCTTGACAAGGTTCTTGGCCTGATACTGCTGCCCACAAGCGGTGAGCAGCAGTATGGCCAGAATACCTATTATATTATTCGCGCGCGAACGGATCATTGCTGCGGGATGTTTTTGAGTATGTCGAGCAGATGATCCCATACCATTTGTACGGTGGGAATATGAAGTCGTTCGTCGGGTGTATGTACGAAACGCAGGGTAGGGCCGAAGCTCACCATATCGAGGTTGGGGTAGCGCTCTGAGAAGAGGCCGCACTCCAATCCAGCGTGAATGCCGCGTACGATGGGCTTGTGGCCGAAGAGCTTCACATAGGATCTGATCACAATCTCCTGCAGCTTCGAGTTGGCCTTCATCTTCCAGGCTGGATAGCCGTCAGACGATTTTGCCTCGGCACCAGCCAGTTCGAAGACGGCCTGGATGGTGGCGCACATATTGTCGAGGTTAGACATCACATTCGAGCGCTGGGAAGACAGGATATCGATGGCGGTTTCGCTGCTGTGGATGCTGGCGATGTTGCTCGATGTCTCTACCATACCGCCAAGGGCCTCGTCCTGACAGATGGCATAGATGCCGTTATCAACAGCCTGCACGGCCCAGACGAACTTCTTGGCCACAGCGGGATCGATGACTGTCTCAGCATCGGTGCTCTCCATCGCGAATACCATCTGAGTATCAGTAACGTGAAACTCATCCTCCACCTCAGCGGCAAACACGTTCCAGTCGGCACGTACGTTCTCCTTCAGGTCGTTGGGAACGGCGATTACGAAGTAGCCGTCGCGCGGAATGGCATTGTGGAGCTTTCCGGAGTGGAACTGAGCCAGCTGCACACCCTCGTAGCGCTTCATGGTCTGGAAGATGAAGCGGCCGAGCAGCTTAATGGCATTGGCACGCTTTTTATTGATATCGTCGCCAGAGTGACCGCCAACAAGTCCCTTGAGGGAGCCTTTCAGGAAGAAACTGCCTGCGGGAGCCTCTACGCGATTAAAGGTAAATTTGGCTGTCGTGTTACGACCGCCTGCGCAACTGACGAAGATCTCACCTTCATCTTCAGAATCGAGGTTGATGAGGTAGTCGCCTGTCATGAAGCCAGCCTTCATACCTTCGGCACCTGTAAGTCCTGTTTCCTCATCGCGGGTGAAGACACACTCGATAGGTCCGTGCTCGATATCGTCGGAAACGAGGATGGCCAGCTCGATGGCACAGCCGATACCGTCGTCAGCACCAAGCGTGGTGCCCTCTGCCGTCAGCCATTCACCATCTACGTAGGTCTTGATGGCGTCCTTGTCGAAATCGAACTCTACATCAACGAGTTTGTCGCAGACCATATCCATGTGACTCTGCAGGATGACGGTCTTGCAATGCTCCATACCCTTGGTGGCGGGTTTGCGGATGATGACATTGCCCGTTTCGTCGACTTTGGTGTCGAGGTTGTGGCTCTCACCCCAGTTTTTGAGATACTCAATCATCTTCTCTTCGCGCTTCGAAGGACGCGGAATTTCGTTAATCTTCGCAAATTCAGCGAAGACAACAGCAGGTTTTAAATCGTTTTTATTCATTATTAATG
>Ga0265299_10001742_pt1 | contig 23877 bp, 29 predicted proteins | sample AusTroGonzalo_MG_4_FD_193485 | JGI IMG/M metagenome (GOLD analysis project Ga0265299, IMG submission 193485) | Bovine rumen microbial communities from tropical cattle in Woodstock, Queensland, Australia - Gonzalo_02 | ecosystem: Host-associated > Mammals > Digestive system > Stomach > Rumen ... | reverse complement strand
ATACCCATCTCCAGAGAAAAACCCTTGCGTATAAGGTATTCTTTTATCTTTAATAGATTTATTATCACCAGACTCAATAACAGGGAAATCATATTTCGCAACCTTATCTCCTACGTGAATTTCAGCGGCTTCCTTCCTTTCTCCATTATTCAGAACGAACTTATGTGTATATGTACAAATCAGCTCAGAACCATTGGAAAAAATAAATCTTTTTACATTCTGGTTTTTACCAGTCACACGCGGTTCTACCTCACTCCATTCAAAACCATTCCATATATTAACCTTCTTGCCAACAAGTTCATCAATTCTTTTATACCCAAATTCAGTCAGAATTAACGTATCTCCACTTACGCACGGGTTGGTTCCAGCATACTTAAAGTCCTTGTTCTCGCTCATCAAATGATACTTCTCAATCCTATCCCAGTACAAGATACCCGGCTCCGCATAATCCCAATTGTTCTTCACAAGCTTGTTGAACAATTCCTTTGCCTTGATTTTCTTAAGATAAACAGGTCCTGATTGCGTATCCACTCTCACAAGCTTTCCATATTCCTTGATAGCCAACATTTCCTGCTCGTTAATATCCATATCACATGGCCAATGCAGTAAATAATCACTGTCAGACTCAACAGCTTTCATAAATTTGTCATTTACCCTCACTGAAATATTAGCATTGTTTATTTCGTCAGTGTTAGCCTTGACATCAACAAACTCGTACACATCAGGATGGTCAACCGAAATCGAAAGCATCAACGCGCCCCTTCTTCCGGACTGCCCGATTGTTCCCGTCACAACATCAAAAGTTTTCATAAAACTCACAGCCCCTGTGGTTTCCTTTGCGGTATTGTTCACACTAGCCCCTCTAGGTCTAAGAGGAGACAAATCAACACCTACACCACCACCATATGAATACGTTCTTGCCATGTCAGAGCAAGTTTTATATATAGCCTCTATATTATCCTTTGTATCAATTACATAACAATTGCTTAAACTTGATTTTACACCTTCTCTGCTCAATCCGCGGTTTGCCAGGATTCTGCCTCCTGGAAGGAATTTTTTCTCCAACAACAATCTTTTAAAATCGGCATCACCGCCAGTTATCCTGTCAACCCAATGGTCAAATTCCTCCCCTTCCTGAAGATATTTTTTCGTGACTATATCGATACCAAGCTGGTTTCCATCAACCCATTCTGTTAACTTTTGTTTTGATTCCTCTGTCATAATATTTATTTTTTATGTGTTACTTTACCAATTTTTCTTTTTTGTTTCGTTAGCAAGCCTCATACGCTCGTCACCAAACTCGTTTTCAGGCCCTTCGTCAACGAGTTTGCCGAACCTGCATGTCCCGTTGTTGAACTCGATATTGGCTACAATACCACCGTTCTTTATGGCACCAGCCCTGAATTTCAGAAGAGCGAAATTAAGTACCGCCATGCCATCCGTACGCGCTCTTGAAGCGACCCTGGCAAGACTTATCACAATATGTCCAATCTGAACTTTCTTGATGGAGCCTCCGGCGTTTTCCATTCCGATAATCTCCGCGTTGAAAGAATTCTTTGTGCCTTGCACAGGAACCCATGCCGCAATACCGAACTCTTTGCAAATGGATTCCATCTTCCTCATGGCAACACCTTCCCTTGAGTACTCGCTTTCGTTTGAGTATTTCGTGTTGTCGAGTTTGAAGCACTCGAAATAATCAGCAATCAGAAGGTCAGGGTAAAATCCCCTTGCTATGTGGTATTTAAGGAGATTCTCTATATCCTGCGCGCCGAACTCTCCGCTTGACGCATGGTGGCATATTATGTTTTCCTTTATTTTCTTCCTGTCTTCCAGCAACTCGGGCTCTGTATTAAGCCTTGTCCTTGCCAATGCGGCATATTGCGGATTTATAAGCTGACCGGCTTCTATGTCTTTGAGAACATAGCCGTAATATTTGCGTTTTATCTCGTTCTCTGTACCCTCGAAGAATATATGTAGCACTTTGTATCCCTCAAGAGCGGCATTCGCGGCGAATCCGCATGTCGTGCTTGTTTTACCTACTCCGGAAGGGGCAATTATTACACCAAGTTCACCTTTGCCTATACCACCCATCAGCATGTCATCTATTAACGGGCTTCCTGTAGGTATCACAATTCGAGAATCCTCGTCCAACGCCATTTCCCAGTCATCATCAAAAACCCTGAATTCGTTATGGTTATGGTAGCTTATGTCCAACGGCTTTCTGACAAGCTCCTCTATTTTGGAATAACTCTCATAATCACCGTTTTCCACTATCTTTCTAGCTTCGTTTATAGCACGGACAAGGCCTTGCTGTTTGAAGAACCTTTCGGCGGTTTCCTTGTATTGTTCGAAAAAAGTATTGTCAACAACATCCCTGACTCTTTTCAGAACATCAAGAGTTTTCGTAAGTCTCTGCGCTTCTGATATTTGAGAGCGTACTGTCATTTCAATAACATCGTAGGTCAAAGGCGCTCCGCAAGCTTCATGATACAATTCTCTCATCATACGGACGATATCCCTGAACTCAGGTGTTGTGAAAGCGTTCTGGTCAAGTATTGGCTCTATACATGAGAAAAACTTGCCATCCTCAATCAATATCTTGATAAGTTTGTATTCATATTCAACACCAAGGAATTCCAACGTGTCTTTTCTGACTTTGCTCACCGCCATTTTTATCTGTTTTAAAAGGTTCTATTTGTTTTTTTAGTTTTTTGAAGGTATAGTTCCGTCGAAATAGTCAAGTGTTTTTTTCATGGTATGTTTTCTCCATTCATTGACATATTTCTTATTATATGAGTTATATGCATATTCTTTGCAATCTGTTATAACATCGTGAACGAATTTCCCGTCTTCGAAATGTCCTTCAACATTGTCATAAATGTCGTATTTTGTATATTTTCTTTCAGGGTCACCGCTCATCGCCTCGCAGATTCTCTTGATTATATAATGCGACAAATCCATCCTGCCATATGTCATGGCTTTATTAAGTGATTGTGAATAACTGAGCATTGTCTGGTCCCTGTCCCTGTATGAAGAACCTGAGTTTGTTATGTCAACACTGTTTCGCACATATTTTGGATAACATGTTCCGTCCCATATGTACTCATAAACGACTTTGTTGTCCATCATGAATTTGAAATTGAATGTGACATCATACGGGTTGAGTTTTTCATCCGGTTCATTGAATGTGACCGCATTTTCCGGATACTCAAGCCAAGTTTTCTCGTTTTTACCGTCAAAACCTGTCATCTGTACCGGAGAGGAAGAGTTGTACCACATATAAACACGGCTTTTTGATTTTAAGTCGTCTTTCAAAAGCATAACACACTCGTCAAGAGCCTCTTTTAGTTCCAGAGAGTTAACGGAGTCGATTATGAAACCGTTTATTTTGAAATACCTTTGACAGATAAAATTGTCGTTCACAGAATAAATGAACTGGAACCTTTCTTTGTAGTTTCTCTCTGCGTCCCTGTAAACAGGTTTTGTTGAATCGTTTCTTTCCATTAGTTTTTGTGTTTTTATTTTTATATTTTAAATTGTATTTTCAAATCTCTTTCTCTCCTTCTCGGCCAGACTCGTGAAATCGGAGAAAAACCTTGAGAACTCATCCTCGTTAAGGAGCTCCTCAACCATGTTGTCTGACAATGTTTTGTAAAGCGCCTCATATGTCCTTCCTTCAGGGTCCATCGGAGCGTACATGAACGACTCCATCGTTTCAACCGCCTCGCTGGTCAGCATAGGTCTTCCCAAATCCATCAGTCTCCTGTTTATCCTGTATAAATCATTGCCCTGTTCACCGTCAGTAATGCCATTCGCAAGATTATCAGCCCACTTTAAATGCGGTTTTTTCTCCTTCTCACGGTTTTCGTTTATCCTTTTGGCTCCTTCAACAATCTCTTCGAGTGTCACAGGTCTTTTCCTGAATTCGGGGAAATTATCCAGAAGCGTTTTTTCCCCAACACCCTTAACACCTTTTATGTTATCTGAAGGGTCGCCACATATCATCTTTTTCAAAAGTACATTCTCATGCCTGTAACCAATCTCTGACGCGTGGTTTTCGGGAGTTATAAGCTTTTTCATTTTAGGTATGTAAACATATACCGTGTCACTTATAAGCTGTGTCAAGTCACGGTCACTTGTCATTATAACACACCTTTCTTTCGGTTTTTTATGAAGAACATAATAGGCGATTAAATCATCACCTTCCACAAAATCTTCGTATATATTCCTTATGTAAAGATTTTCCAAACATTCCATCACAACAAGACGCTCCCTTTCGAAACGTTCGTCATCACTCTCACATCCGGGAACCCTCTCTGTTCTCTGTTTTCTTGATTTCTCCATAACTTTCGCGCAGAAAGCGTCCATTGAGCGATTGTACGGTGTATCATCTCTTCTTTTGGTAAAATTCTTGTTCCTGTTCGCCTTATATGTAGGAAGTATGTCATAACGCATTATACCAGACTGCTCTCCGTCATAAAAAGCGTATACATATTCAAACGGCATAAGCCTCATGGCAAGCTTTATCTGAAGAAGTGTCTGGAAAACCATCCCATAATCAACACCGTCAGAAGAAAGTCTCAAATCCACAAGACTCATCTTCATGATAGAGTTCATATCAAGCAAAAGCGTGTTGAAAGAAGGCTCTGCAAAGCCTGGATTCTTATCGGTAACCCTTTTCGGGATGGGTTGCATAGTATAAAAATATACGGTTCTGTCCGCACTATCGCGGTTTCAGTTTAACGATGCAAAGATACGAATTTTTTCCAAATGTTGCAAGAAAAAAAATAAAAAAATCCGGAAAAATTTTCCGGATTGATTATCAGTCGTTTACATCACCATCTCGCTCTTCGTATTCAATTTCACCGATTTCATTTTCACTCAAACCGTTGGTTTCTGCGAGTTTTTTTCGTATTTCGTCGGAATATGTTTTCTTGTACTCGTCAAGCTTGTCAGGGTCCCAGAATCCGTGAGTGAGAGAGCATATTTCCCCTGAATAGGTGATATCGTTGACATGGTTCTTCTCAACCTTGATTTTAGTCTTGATGCCATACTTGTATTCCCTTCCGCCCGAAGTAGCCGTAAGCTCTTTTATGCTCGCAGAAGCTATCCCACCATAATATATGGAAAGACGTACAGACCAGTCCAAAGACTCGCCACCCTTGCTGTTTACCTGCGGGATTCCTGTAGCTGTTGTGCTGTTCCATATCTTCTGCACAAAGAAAAGACTGTTTGTGTACTCCGAATTGATATTCCTGCTTGAAGGTATAAGGTCGTTGACAATTATATTGAATGACGTTGATACCGCCCCGGCATACCACATCGCGTTGTTAGTATGGTTAATAGCCGCACGATAACATACGCCGACACCTATTGAATCAATGATAAAGAACATGTCAAAAGGAAGCTCACCTTCCCTTTGTTTTGAAATCAAATCCTGTATACACATAGCCACATCCTCGATGACATATGTGTCCCTTGCGGGCTTGGAAAGCCATTTTCCATGTTCATGGTCATACTTTCCGTAAATCTCATAAAGCTTAGCCGTGTCATAATAAAGCATGTCATCACCGGGCCCATAAACCACCTCTCCAGTCTCGTCATCAAAAGTTTCGGTAATGTTAACTCCAATTGACTTTGCGTGCGACCATGCGAAATTGTTCTCAAGCTCAAACACAACCGGAATAATTCCCTGTCTCTGGCAAGCCTTGATAATCTCCAATTTCAATGTTGATTTACCAGTGTTGCTCTTTCCTCGGCAACGGCTTACATATCCGCAAGGAATGTTAGTTTTAACAGCCTTTACGAAAGCTTCTGGCATGATGAGCCATTGAGGTTCTTTCTCCTTAACCTCTATAAGGTTGTTTTTTTCCTTGAATTTCTTCAATGCCGCTAATTTGTCCTGCGACGTCAGTGCTTTCGTACCGGCACCTTTTTTTACCGCGGTCTTAACCGCCTGTTTTACTGCCATAATAAAAACTTTTTAATGTTAAACGCTTTTAAAACTTTTCCTAAATGTTATATCCGCAACCTTTTTGATTGCATCCTTTGGTATTTTTGTTTCTGTATATAAACCCATATCCATATTAGGGTCGTAATATATCCTTACGGAATCATCAAGTTTTCTTGTATCAACAGAAACCAATGTATATCTACCGTCATTCCTATCGTCATCATTATGTATGCACAGAGTTTGCCCAATAGAATAAATCTCTTTATCATTGGCGTTACCTTTTATCAGATACACACGATTAGGGTATGAGAAATTACTGTTTTCGCTTGATGGTTTCAAACCTGACGCCATGATACTGTCAATCTTATAATATGGTGTCCAGTGAAACAACAGCACATAAACTTCTTTCACCCAGTCCGTTACATCTGCCTGCATCCTACTTGTTGGCTCGAAATGCAAAATCCAGAAGTTCATATTATCAATAGTTCTTCGTGTTTTTGAACCAAGAAAATAGCCCACTTTCTCCATGTCGTCTTGTATCAGCTCATCGTTCATACCTTTATCCGCAACAACAACATATATTGCGACATTGTTATAAGCTTCTCGCTTTCTCACCATCAAAGGATTGAGATTATATTTCTCAACAAGCGTTTTAATTATATCATCAGCGGGATATTCTCTTCCAAATTCTTCATCGATTGTCCCTGGCTCATACATCGGATTTCCGTAACACTGCATCACAGGCTCGTATCTCAAATCACGATACTCTCTTCTAAGTATATTGATATCTATTTTAGACAAATCAATAACATCGTCTATATTTTCATCATTTCCAACAAATTTTGCGATAGATTCCGCAACAATCCGTTTTAAATCGGATTTTGTCAGATATACTTTTCTTTTCACCATGTTAACCATGTTTTTTGAGGTTATTTCACTTTTAAAACCAATGTGTCATAGCACTTTCTACACAAAGCCCTGTACATCCCGTTTCCGCCTATGGCTATGGTCTCACCGTCAGTGATAATATTCCCATCCTCGTCAAACCTTGCGTTCATGGTGGCTTTTCTCCCACAAGAGCAGGACATCTTTATTTCCTCAATACAATCAGCCAATTCCATAAGCCTCTTGCTGCCAGGAAACAGTTTCCCAGTAAAGTCCGTCCTTAAACCGTAGCAAACAACGCTTAATCCATGTTTGTCCGCCAATAGTGACAACTGTTCAACTTGTATCTCCGTTAGAAACTGGCTTTCATCCACTATAATCCACTTCGGAGGTTCCATAGCATGCAGAGTAAGGTTCACAAAGTAATCCTCAATGTATTCGAGTATGTTGAGGTCATCCTCAATCATCACACATTCTTTCTCTATACCCATTCTGGACCTGATAACACCTTCACCATCCCTGGTGTCCGCTGAAGGTTTCATACATAAGACAGGAACTCCCTGGTCTTCAAGAGAATGTGCCTGCGATAAAAGCATCAGGCTTTTGCCTGAATTCATACAACCGTATTTGAAATATAATTTTCCGAACATAAATTATTTTTTTAAAATGGCAATTCCGCATCATTGGCACTCGCATCGGCAACACGACTGTTATCCTCAAGGATTTCATTCCCTTTAAGGTCTTCATCGTCATTGTTTTTATCCTCTTTTTTTATTTTAGCCACATAATGATTGACAGAACTATCCCATACAGGCACACCACCGTCTGCGATAACACTCAGATACTCATAAGGTTTAATCTTATACATATCCCTCCATTCTTTCGGGTCATTAATCCAGGCATCCGCCTGAGCAGTGTCATTGGATAATTTTGACGGAAACTTCGCATCAGTGATGTTTATCTCCGTTTTCTCAATGCCTTTCTCACTGCTCTTCTCGCTCTTCGTTATTGTCAATATAAGGTCATACCCTTCTTCATAATCGAATATATTAAGCCTTCCTCTTCCGGCCTCAAGAGACTCCCTGTTCCTTTGTTCAGCCAATCCCCTGATTTTGTCATAAATCCCGTTTCCGTTAGACCAAGAATTGAATCTCCAAAACTTCACACCCTCATCCTCTTTTCCTCTTTCAATACATCTTGCAACATAGGCAACCCTTTTTGTGTCTTTGAGTTTGAAAGCCTCTCTGCATAAACTCTTTCGCTCAGGACTGCCTTTTTCAAACTTGTTGGCCTCCTCGAAAAGCTCGTCAACACGCTTGCACAAAGGACACCCCCTACTATCATGCTCCGGATAATTCAAGCTGTCACCACATACGAACGTCTTGAATCCGCTTTCAGCAACCTCCTTGTCAACTGTCATGGTATGTACATCAACAGGGATTGCGAATTTAAGTTTGCCTTCACTGTTCTTTGTCAGGATAATCCTGACTGTTATCTCCCTTTTAGTCTCCCCTTTCGCAAGTTTTGTGTTAAGATAGTTTCTTTCGTCAAATGTTGACACTTTTTTCTCTTCTTTGTTTTTTTCGTCGAAGTAATCTTCAACATTACCATTATTTTCCATAATATCCATTTTAATTTTTTACGCCGCAAAGATACAAAAAAAATAAACACAAAAACAAAAAAAACCACAAAAAATGTGGTTTTTGTCAAAATCGTCTAATCTTCGGAATCAGAACTGGAGAAACCTAGGATTCCAATTAAGGCTTAAGCCTATCCCTATATAAGGAGACATTTTTACCGGTTTTGAAAGCGTTGCTCCGTAACCAACTTGCAATCCTATACCAAGCCCGAACTGTTTCCTGCTCTTATACTCATAATTTTTATCAGTAACCAGAATCCCGGCTCCATTATTGAAAGTGCAACCAGGATAATCAGTCTTGAGTCTTATGTAAGTAAAGCCCTTCTTATCCCTGTAAAGAACACTCTCAACCCATATGTCCTGTTCTATCCCGATATCCGCTTTCCCGTCACTTTCCAAAATACCAGTCTCACAGTCCACCCTGTATGGAATCGACATTGAAATCTCCCTGCTTGAATTACCGAATATAGTAACGTCATTAGCCGTTATCCAACCCTTGTCAGCCCATTCTTTGTCCAGATAAACGGTGTCATGAACAACAGTGACCGGAAGTTCCATGCTGTCTGACACGGACGCCACATACTTTATTATGGTAACAGGCGTTTTCCCCCTTTCCATCTTCAACGAGTCGGCAAGCTCTTCAATTCTCAGCTGCATGGCTCGCATCTCCGCTATGTTGTATTTCCCCTGTTTGTAATTTTTCAGGGTGTCGTTAACAGCGAGAAGATTGTTTTCGAGACGCTCGTTCTCTGCCTTCTGCCTTTTGGCGTTCTCACACTGCCTAACAGTTATACAGCACAAGACAACAAACGCCAACACAATAATGTATTTGGCGTTGTTTTTAACTGTATCAATCGTTTTTTGAAATATATTTGTCGCAGACATTCTAATATTTGTTCAAAAGTATGTTCTTGTCTATGTATGAAGGTAATTTTTGTGAAGCTATCGTAAGAGAAGTCCTTATCCTGGACTCCTTTTTTATTTCATCCGAAGTCGTGTAAGCTATTCCAAGCATCCCAAGTTCACCTTTCACACCATTTATAGTGATAAATGCCAGGTATTCGTCATCATCATCTTCCACTCTCTGGGCAAGTTTCGGGTCTATTACAGCAAGCTCTTCTCTCGTACCGCACCAGAATATGTTCCGTAAAAGATATATCGGGAGATTGTAATTTGACATGTTCAGATTCGTGTATGTCTCACAGACATATCGTGTACCCTTGCTAGCGTCCTCATATGTCATCTGTGCGAACTTGAAAGGCAATCCAGATGTGTTATTTGTTCCGTTGTGCATTTCGAATATGAAAACACGGTCACAATCCAAATCAGCCAATATGTCTTTCAGAATCAAATCAACATCAGGCTTGTGTTCGTCCCTTAATCTGTTAAGGAGCTCATGTTCAGCCCTCTCTTCGTTCTCCATCTCCTGTGTGGCTTCGGTTACAACCCTCTTAACGGTTTTTGGGAGCACAAAAAGCTCGTAAACACTTATAACAACACCCACAGTGACTATGATTATGCATAAAGATTTAATAAAACCCACTTCCTTGATGTTGTTCCAAAGTTTCATAAAAAGCTCACCTATTTTAGTAAAAAGCTCAGCGTTCTTGAATAATGCAGCAATTTGAGTTAACATGGCAGTTCGCGGAAGTGGGTTTAGTTGTTAGCGTCTCTTTCGAGATTCCTGACAGTGTTTATGTCACTAGCCAGGTTGTCGGCCCTGTTTGGCTTGTTGTAATTTCTGCTGTCATATGACGCCAAACCCCTCATTCTGTCCAGTTCCTCGTTTACTTGGCCCATATTGACACTCTTTTTTATGTCTGTTTTGATATAACCGAACATGCCGTCCGCTTTACATTCAACAATGTAATCAGTATCGTTCGCGTCTGTCATATGGAACTTATTCCCGTCAACCTTGTAATCCTCCGGTATAAGCTGACGAACTTTATCCTCGCTTAAAAACACCGTGTTTTTGAAACGCAGCCTTTTTGTCACTTTACTTTCTTTGAAAGCTGTTTTTGTTTTGTAAATGTCCGGTTGCTCTTTGGCTATCTCTCGAGCTTTAAGACCCGCTTTTGTGACATCCTCACCCTTCTCTGTCATTTCTTTTGAAATCTCTTTCCTCTTCTCATAAAACTCCTTGCCGGATTTCCTCGTGTCTTTTTCAGCGTCAGTTTCCTCACCCTTATGATTCTCTTTTTGCTGTACAGAATCATAACCCTCGGCTTGGGCTTCAACCCTTTCAACCCACTCTTTTCCCGGTTTAACACTAAACCTAGCATCAAGTGTGGTTTTGTTGATGTCCGGATTTCCGTTGTCACTGATTCTTCTACCAGCTTCAGGTTTCTTAGGTCCGTATGAATCCTCTGAATCCTCGAGCATTGTCTCAACCGCTTCACTGTTTATTTTCTTGTTCTCCTTGTTAAACATAACCGGTTTGAACTCGTTGCGGTCCTTTTCTTCTTTCAAGATAGCGCTCAGCTCGTTGAACGTGTATCTTCTTTCCTCTAATTTTGCCATTTTTTTATGTTTTGTATTTAGTTTTTAGTATATGCTTCTGTATGGTATTATTGACATTTTCAGAGCCTCCATAAGTCTTTTGCAACGCAGTTTCAACTCCCTCTCCTTGCTATACTCTTCTTTCGGTTTTCCAATCTCCTTCTCTATCTCACCGTTAATATCACTTATAGAACCCATTAATTCAGCCTCGTTATATTCAAAACCGTTTAGCATCATTTCTTTTTCTTTTTCTTTCCTCTCGTCGCATAAAACGAACCACGGGTTATTATTTGGTTTGAAATAGGTTGTATAAACCCCATTCCTTTACCGTCACCAGAAACAGTTGAACAAGTTGTCGCACCACTTCCACTGTTTGCTATATCGCATCCAAGCCCACAATCTCCTCCGGATATAGCACCTCCGGACTCACCATCCTCATTAATCGGTTTTGAGTCAAGGCCAACATTATTACCTGTAATATCAATATATAGCCTATTCAGTTTTTCTTTGAAACCTTCTTTCGGAACTGTGTATTTAACTTTTATCACAGATTTTCCGTCAATTTCTGTCAACTTTGACTGTCTTTTAACAATCCCTCTATCAATCAGCTTCCCCAAAAGTTTTCTTCTGTCAAGCCCATTAGACTCAAGCTCGTATCCGGGTTTGCTGTTTATCGGGTCTTGTAACAACGACTCCAGGAACTTTCCGACATTATTGACAAAACGATAATGCGTCAAACACGAGCCTTCACTTAAAATCTTGGCTTGTCTCTCGTTTACTATGAAAACTTTGCCTCTCGTCATCAGTGTTTAAGCATTGATTTCCAAAAACCTTTCCTCTGCCAGAAATTTGTCAGAAGCTCGTCAATAACATCGGCGGTTATCTTTGAGACTTTCTTCTCAAAATCTCGTCCATCCATATAATCCTCTATCCTGCTGTTGATTAACGAACGAACATCACTCTTCGTGAGTTCCTCGTTAACCATTCTTCTTATAACCGATTCGTTGACCATATTTTTGTTTTATAATAAATATCGCATAAAACAAAAAAAGCCCGGCGGTTTCACCTCCGGACTCTTTTCTTCCATATCTTGTGTTGCGTCAATCCAAATCGTCACCAGGTACAATGTTTTTCCCGTTCAAGTTTTCGCTTTCAACAGTATTTTGGTCGTTATCGCTGTTGTGCATACTCATCGGTTTTATGTCTTGCATTGAATCAAGCGTTCGCTCTTTCCAGTTTTTATACACACCATACATCTTGTTAAGTTTTGAAAGCACATCCTCGTTAATAACAAGAGTGTTTGTGTGTATGACACACTCCTCACCGGCATGTTCTGGCCTGTAATGGAACTCAAACTTTGTTTCATTACCCAAAGACGGTATGTCACCGTAAACAACAACATCCTCGGTTGAGGGTACATAGACTACAGGGTTCTTGTATTTGTCAAACTTTGCTCCGAATTCTGTAGATGAACTGTCAATTATGTCATTAACCACCTGTTCAGTGTGTTCGTATGGCACAACTCCGTCATCTTCGTTTTCCGAAACGGACTCGCATACATTCCTTTTTTTTGCGTCAAGAACCTGTCTCCATTGATTGACAAGTTTTCTTACTTCTTCTTCTCGTGTTCCCATGGATTATAGTTTTTAGTCGTAAATCATTCCCATATGGTCATAGCCATACAGTTGTCTTGTTGTCAGCTGTTGTTTCTTTTTTGAACCGTCAATATCAGCTCTGAGGTCGAAAAGGGCTTTTTCGGCATAATCTTTTTTACCTGTTTCACGCTTTTTATCACCGTCTTCATTATCTTCAGCAACATCGCCTCCATTCTTATTCTCTTCAGCAACATCGCCTTCATTCTCATTCTCTTCAACAACGTTGCCTCCATTCTCATTCTCTTCAACAACTTCTGGAATAGCTTCTGAAACAGACTCGCAGTTTTCAGGTGTTGTAACGTTTTCAGTAGAACCCTCACTAACAATATCTTTCTCCTTCACTTCCGTTTCTTTCCCGGTTTCTACGGAAACACTTTCTTCTATAGCTCTTATACTCTCCAAAGCGTCAGCAATGGATTGTTCCTCAATTTCAGATTCTGTCAGCTGTTTAACTTTGGAACGACTTCTTCCACCGCTTTTTGTTGAAGCTTTGGGCATCTTTTTTTTCATTGTTTTTTTTGTTTCTGCCATAATGATAAATATTTTGGTTTTATTTTTTTAACTCATGCTTCTGTACTCTGAATACTTCCCGCTTGAGACAACTGCAGATTTGAGTTTTGTCATTGACTTACCTATTATCTGCCGTACCCTTTCAGACGTTATGTCCTCGTCTTCGGCAATATCAACAAGAGATTTGCATTCTTTTCCACCTATCCCGTAATATTCCTCCAGTATTCTTCTTTCCCTGGTGTTCAGTTCATCAAGTAATTTCATCACACTTTCCTCCCTGCTCATACCGTTGGTGAATTTCTCATATACCTCGTCACTGTATATCCCTTCATCCGTTTTTTCCTCGTTGTCTGTCTTTTCTGCAGAATAGTCATATTCCATAACCTCAGGATGTAGAAGTGTGTTTCGGTATCTGTCCAATGCGTCTGTTATAGCCCCTTTTATCCAAAGCACAGCGTATGATATGAAACGAACCCCTTTTGTCTCATCAAACGTAGTCGCCGCTCGTATAAGCCCTAGATTTCCCTCGGCTATCAGGTCGGAGAAAGAAAGTCCCATTCCTCTGTACGGTTTAGCTACCGTAACAACAAATTTAAGGTTTGCGGTTATAAGTTTGTCCATAGCCACGGTGTCTCCGTTTTTAGCGTCTCTCGCAAGTTTTGACTCCTCTTCTTTCGTAAGAGGTTCGAACCCCTTGATTCTGCTGAAATAAGCGTCTATTTCCTCTAATCTCTCATGTTGGTTACTCATTTAAATCGGATGAATACTGTTATTTTCGCTACGCCACCGCAATCTTTGAGACATTACCCTCTTTTTTTACAGTGACGGTCATGTCATGCATATCAGCAAGAAGCTCGTTATGCACAATGTGTATGATAAAGTCATATCCTGACAAAATCCTCCTGTACAATTCCTTCAAATTGTCATAATTCGAAGATGCTATCGCCGAATCCACTTCATCGAGCACAAGGAAATTCGATTTTGGCATCGTTCCGATACGGCTTAAAGCAGACCTTAACGCAAGGGATGTGAAAGTTTCTTCAAAACCAGAAGCCCCTACACTCATGTCCAAAGGTTTGCCATCCCTAATCATATCGACCGTTATCTCATTCTTCTCACTCACATCAAGGTCAACCTTGAAATCGCACAAACCGTTCAAAACCCTGTCCACCTCGTTGTTTATTATCGGCAACGCTTTCCTTAAAACAATCTTTATAATCCCGTTCCTTCCGACCATCTCCAAATATAGGTTCCAGTTTCTAATCACAGTTTCCTCTTTCTCAAGTCTTGATATTATTTCAAGGTTGTCTTTGATTTTCGTTGCGCACCTTTCGTTTTCGCTGATAGCCTTTTGTTTGTCAGCTATGGCACTGTCCTTTATCCTGGTTTCCTCTTTTATAGCTTCGTCTATCGTCCTGGATTTCAAATCAACTTCATTGTTGAAGCGTATGTTCTCCGCGTTATCATTTATTTCCTTCCGTGTTTTCTCCTGTGCCTCTACCTGCAACTTGATGTTCTCTATTGTTGTTTTCATGGCCGAAAGTTTGAGCTCAAGATTTCCCCTTGCCCTTACTTTCTCCCTGTCTTCCTCCATGGAAATCTTTACTTCGTTCAGCGTCTGTTTCTCCTTTTCTATCAAACTTTTTTTCTCGTTGTTGGATTTCCCCTTATCTATCAGTGATTTCATTTCAACAGTATTCTTTTCGATATAGTCGTTTTGGACACTGTTGTCTATTGCCTGTCCGCATGTAGGGCAAGTTTTTCCGTCTATAAGTTTCTGTATTCTGTCACAGTCTTTCTTCAGTGAATCATACTTAACCCTTAACTCGGCGTTATCCACATCAATAGCATGGGAATCTTTTGTCTTCTTGTCAATATCAACCAACAAAGCGTCATAACCCTCCTGGTTGAACACAACGTTTTTTAAGGCTTCATATTCTTTTTTCAACAATGAGAATTCTTCCCTTTTTCCTGTTAATTGCCTGTTAAGATTCTCTATTGCCGCGTCAACTGTTGTTATGTCAGTCTTTGAAAGTTCATCGCTAACCGACCGTCTTGTTTTCAAAACCTCGTTCTTGTCTTCTCCGAGCTTTGCTATTCTGTCATTTGAAGAGTTGATTTTCCCTTCAAATGTCTTTATCAGACGCTCGTTTTCTTCCATGTTTGTCTTCTGCAACTCATTGTCTTTCTCGAGATTTTCCCTTGAGTATGTGTTTGAAAGAAGTTTTGTTGAATAATTATCCTTCCACAATTTCCTTCCTATCTCCTCTTTTTTTTCTATCGAAAGCAAACCAAGCCATTTCGAGAACAGTCTTCCCCTGTCTGTCTGCCCCAAGTGTAGGAGATTCCCAAGACTGTAAGATGTCGCCGATATTACCATGTTGTAATCATCGACACTCCCAACTGTCTCCCTTATGATATTGTTGGTTTGCTGCACGTTTTCACCCTCGCAGTTCTCCATGAGTTCATAATCACCGTTAACAACCCTGAAGTATTCAACCGTCTGTTTGCACTTGCTTTTCGCTGTACGCCTCTTCAATGCAGGTCTTGTGACAGTTCTCCTTATCACATAATCACACCCATCTATCTCAAGGCACGCTTCAACCATAACCTCGGTCTCTTCAGGTCTGTATATGTTGAACACACTGTCAAGTGTTGGCGATTTCTCAGCCTTGCCGAAAAGCGCGAACCTTAACAAGTCTATTGCGAAAGTGGTTTTTCCGCATTGGTTTTCAGGCTGCCCGTTAAGAAGGACCAACCCTTTCAGCTTTGTGAATTCGAAATAATTGTCATCACCGTAAGACAAATAGTTTTTCCACTTCACGTATTTGAACCTATATGGTTTGTATTTTGAATACTGGTCGTAATCGATAAAGGCGTTTACCTGAGAGTCAATGTTTTTTATGTCTTCGATTTTGACATTGGTTATTTCTTTCGACTTCATATATTCCTCGAAAAGGGATACCTGGAATTCCGGATTCTGCATGTTTTCCACAACATCGGAAGCCAATGAAATCCTGTCTCCATTCCTGTCAACCGTTATAGGGACAAAATTTACGACAACATTCCCTAACGGAATGCCGTATTTTTCAGAGATTTCGTGCCGCATTGACTCTATTTTCTCCTTGTTATGGTCCACCTGGTACATTTCCAGGTCGAGAACTATCCTGTCAGTAGGTTTAATTCCTTCGTACATACAATTAATGTTATTTCGTTTCCAAAACTCTTTTTTTCCTTATAGGAGTTGCTTTTTTTGTGCTTTCACCGTTATTAATATCGTTTTTAGACTCAACAACACCCTCCGGTTTGAACGCTTTTGTTTCACTTTCCGTATCAGCAATAACCGTGCCATTTTCTTTTGTCTCACATTCATCCACAGAAAACAACTCTGGAGCCTGTCCGTTATCGACTTTCTTTTTCTTCCTAGTGGTTGTTTTCTTAGGCTTTACGGCAGTGGTTTCCGTTTTGTTATCTTCAGTCTTGTCAGATTTGTCCCCAAACATTATTATGTTAAGGTCACCATACCTGTCAAGATTGAACTGTTTCTCAACACATTCGGAAACATAGGCGTTGGCATCGCTTATACCGTTTAAGGAACACCACTGCCTTATATCCTCTTCAAGCCTTTTTGGTATGTCAAACATAACTTTTTCTAGAATGGTAGCTCATCGTCAAAATCAGCTTCCGGTTGTTTCTGTACTGGTGCGGGTTGTGAAGTTTTACCCTGTTTTTGCAAAGGTGCTTTCCCTGAATCTGCGGGTTGTGCAGGCTGAAGATTTTCTTTCTCTTCGTTTTGTTGTTGGTTACCGGCTTCTCTCCGCTCACCGGAACTGTCACCCCTTCCGAAATTCGGGAACGATATGTTGTATGCGTTCACTTCCCTTGAAATCTGGTAAGTATTGTTCTTGTCAAGATAAAGGCGGTCACTGTAATCACCTACAATCTCAACAGTCTTCCCTTTTTTCAGATGTTGGCTAATGTGTTTGATGATAAAATTGTTAAAACATCTCACACTGAACCACATTGTGTTGTCATCTGTGTCACCGTTAACAGCGATTCTCAATGTCATGTACTCAGTTCCTCCGTTAGAGGTCTTTACAACGGCGTCAGAGCCGAGGTTTCCTGTAATTGTAATAATCTTCATAATTAAAAATATAAATTATTGTTAATAAATTGTTTTGTTTAGCCAATTGCTTTCCACTTCCGTACCGTTTTCTATCACTATTGCGGAATCGTAAGTCACTTCATCAGCAATCTCAATCAGTTTTCTGATTCCTTCAAGTATGCCTTTTATTTTCCTGTATGCTTTGAGTTTTGCCTTTGAAACGCATATCCTTCTCCCTTTATCGGAATCAAACTCGTCCTCAGGGGAACATACAGCTTTCCCTTTCACGGTAAAACACTCGTTTATGACTTTTTTTGTTATTGTTTTCCCACCCAATGTCTTGTATGACAAAGTGGACAAAGGTATGTACCTGTCGATTATGTCAAGGCTTTTCTTCGTGAAACCGATACCGTGTCTCTCGAAAAACTCCTTGATATTCACTTTGCATCTGACCTCACACTCACAAGTCCTTTCTCCGTTTTTGATACCGTTTTCAGTGGGAATTGTCACCTTCTCCTCACCAAAACTAAGTTTCAAAAGACCGAAATCTTTTCCAAGCTTATAGAAAGTTTCGTTTTTCTTATTCATTATTTTCCTTTTTTTCTTCACTTTCAACGCCTACAATATCGTTGAAATCATCTTGTATTCCGTTATATTCTGAAATAGTATTTTCCGGCACCTCATCCTCTTCCTCCTTATCCCACTCATCATCGTCGTTAACCTTGAATTCCCTGAACAGCTCAATAATCTTGAAATCGTTGATTTCGTTCAGGCATTCGGCATAACCATCAATCTCATCACATATCGCCTGTACTTTCTCAAAAAACCTCTCGTTTTCGTCAAAATAGTCAGGTGTCTTTACAATTTTTGACAGTATCAGAAGTTTTTCAATAGTATTCTTCTGAAGCCACTCCGCATCCAAATCACTCTCTTCTTTTGAGTATCTCCATCCATAAAATGTTATCTCACCATCCTCTTTCCAGCTGTTGTAGCACCATTCTTTTGTCTCTTCGTATGTCACGTTCTCAATATACCTTAACTTATAGCCCAAATCCCTTATCAGATTGTAGGTACCTTCCGAAGAATGGTCCGCAAGGCAGTACAGAAGTATGTCCATCCTGCTTTCATGTAACAAGTCGTTTTTGAAAAACATATTGTCGTCTTTCCTATCAGCCTTCCACGGCTTTATTTTGGAGATTGCCTCCTCTGTCGGTTTGAAAGTTACTGAATATCCCATATATTTTCATTTTTGCCTGCAAAGATACAACTTTTTTTTGAACTACACAATACATTTTAAAAAAAAAATCACTCAAAACATGAAATTTTTCTCACTTTCCTCATAATATCAGCGATTCCGACTTTTCCGTATTGCCTGTACACATCAGACGCATCAAGTTCTTCAGGACACTCTGCCATCCTGATTCTCCCCATCAAATCACCACTGTCAAGTTTTCTGTATAGCCTTATGGCACTTTCTTTCGCATCAGGGTCAAGCAGCACGTTTATATTACATCTTGACCTTTTGTATATAGCCTTATATATAGCACTGTCATAATCAAGAGTTTTCCCAAGCAGAGGGATAGAATTCGGAACCACTATGTGGTCAAACGGACCTTCCACAAGCGTTATCGGTTCGTACCAGTTCACCAGGCCCTCGTTGAACACGATTGATGTTTTGTCCGCAGAAGGGTTTTTAACCTTTATCTTTGATTTCCCCGTGTAATCCCTCGCTACCCAGTAATTGAGCGAGCCATATCTGTCATACGACGGTATGACTACTCTTCCAGCGTATCTTCCTTCTGTCACATAACCCATATTGAACCTTCGTATCATAGAATCCGGAACACCTCTCATATGCAGATAATCCAAAGCCCTTTTTTCATTGTCAGAACCTGAAAAGAACATCCTGTACCCTTCAGGAAGTGTCACAGTCTCTTCGGTTATCTTCTTGTCACCGTCAGGGTCCGAGAAACTGTTACCGGCGTTTATAATGCTTATCACATCCCTTAACCTGTCAATATCGTAAGGAGTTCCGTTTTCCTTCACAAGCCTTGTCAGGTTTCCGCTATATCCACATCTCCAGCAATGCCCCCACAATTTCCCATTGTCATCCGGGTCAAGAAGTATAGCCAGATTATGCCTGTTGTCGTCAACACCTCCATTCTCTTCCCTGCAACAAGGGCAGTTGTACTCATACCATCCGCTTGAGCCATAGTCGCTTTTCGGTCTTCCGAAAACGGAGTCTGTAACATCTTTAATTTCACTGTACATGTCTATCAGTCATCCAAATCATTAAGCGAAAAAGAACTTTGACTTATATTGTTTTGCCTTTTTTGTGTGGCTAAAACATCGCTTTCCTTTTCAGTGTTTTGTGCCGTGTTTTTATTTTCACCGCTAATATGTTCAATATCAATACATTTCTCACCGTATATGTTTTTTATCACAGATTCCAGGAAATTCATTCTTCCGACTATCGTGTCCGGCTTCATCGCGGCTCCTGAAAGAGGAAAATCATCCTCGCTCACATATCCCAGTTTGTGTTTGGCTCTTGTTATGGAGACATATATAAGGTTCATCTCCTGTGATTTGTCAAAATCGCTTTCAGCAAGAACTGAAGGCATTGACGACGGGCATATGATATACACATTGTCGGATTCAAGCCCTTTGGCCTTGTGAACGGTAGACAATAAGACGCCTTCGTTTTTCTCCGCGAAAACGCTATTTATCTTTTCAAGGAGCTCTTCCTTGTTTCGGCATCCGATTGACAAATCCCCGATAAGGGATACTGTATCAAACATGGATACAATCTGTTTTGACAGCGAAGCCTGGCGTTTGTCCATTCCTGAAACAGCTGAAATCCTGTTTCTCTCTTTCAGTACCTTAAGATACAATTCCGCCATGATTCCTTTCCCGAACATTCCTCCAACTTCCGTCTCTTCGCAAGATTCAACCATGTCTCTCACATACTCCCATCCGGACTCCCCGTTCATCCTGCATTTCACCCCCATTTTTCCAAGGGTTATATACAGTTTCACAAGTGGCGCCCTGTATCTGGAAAGAACCATGTCACCCTCTCTTATGTCGGAAAGTTTTGCGTTGTCATCAACAATACCTACCTCCGCATTGTCTCTGCATTGTATTCCTGGAACTATTCGTTGCGCCCTCCTTATGATATTTGAATCACACCTATAACAAATAGGCAAGTCCAGTGTTATGGTATGCGGAAAAGATTTAAGCATCTCCACTGCCTCGGGGCAAGCTCCGGCAAAACCGTTGATTGACTGTCTTTCGTCAAGTACAGCCATCATTCTCGTTCCCCTTTTGAAGCATTTTTTCACCAACTCCACATAAGCTAGCGAGAAGTCCTGACCCTCGTCCAGGAAAACCCAGTCATACTGAAGCCCTTTAGGAGAAAGTCCAAGCTCGTACGGAAGCCATACCATGTCAGTATAATCAACGCTTTGTGTGTTATGGCTACCCCATCTCATCGCGCTTACAACCGTTTTGCATTCATCGTCAACACATGAAATTCCGTATCTTCCGCATATGGATAAAACCTCACGCTCTGTCTGGCATAGGTTCATCCTTGAAAGTTCCATAAGCCTGAGACAGTTGGAGAAATAAATGGATTTGTCTGTTGTAACGTCTTTTCGGTCAGCCTCTTTTCTCAGATATGTGTTGTATTTGTATTCATCCACTGTAGGGGAGGTATCTAGGTTTCGCTCTATCATTTTCAGTCCGAGAGAGTGTACTGTCGATACCTCGCAGTTCGTATTGCCGGAAACTTTGTTTCCGAGTTCCTCGACGATGCTTTTGTTAAAAGCTATGAACAGACATCTCTTTGACGGGTGCACCATTCTCATGGCGGCTACCATTGTCGTTGTTTTCGCGGAACCTGCTTTTGCGCTTACAACAGCATTTCCTGTCCCATGTTTGACAAAATCGAAAACCGCCTGCTGATACACAGACGGTGTAAAACCTAAATCTTTATTATAAGTAGTTTTCAATTTTTAAGGCTTATATTATACTTTCATTAATAAAATCCTGCTCTTTTTTTAACGGCTCCGTAAGCTCGCTCATCTTGTAAGAGATTCTCATGCTGCTAAACAGGTTCACGATTGACACATGTCCCTCAATCCCCTCATAAATCGTGTTTCCGTTGATTTTCAGACGGAACTCTCCGGTCTTTTCGTCAACCTCAAGCTCATACACCATGTTGCTTGTGGATTCTTCAAGAACCTTGTTATCCTCTGTGAATTGTTTCTTCACTTCATCAAGTTTTGACAGGTCTGTGTCAGAAATCCTGACACCCTGGTACTTCTTGATAATTTTGTTGAACATTGAGCCGTTTGACTCGGCCATCTTGAACATGACATAGTCTGTGTCAGAAACACCTTTATAAAGGTATGTACGCCCCTCTTTGAACACAATCTTGAGAGTCTTCTCCGGACCTTCGCTGTCGTAGCACTGGCTGTAGACAATGTTGGAACTGTCATACCAGACATGGTCCACCTTGTTTATGTATTTGTTGAATGTTATCATTTTTTTAAATTTGTTGCACCGTTATTCTGACTTTCTTACCCTTTAACCTGTCAAATACAGGGTGTTTCCCGTTCACATTCGTTGAAACTACGCTTATATCCATCACCTCACTGTCCTCATCCAAGCCACATCCGTCAATTATGAAGAATCTGGTTCCAACCATAACACCATCATCACTCACATTTAGCAAGTCATCAACATACCCTTCGGTACTTAAAAGTACCAAGTTTGAATTTTCCTCGTTTTGCATTAGTCATGTTATTTTTCTTTTATGTTTTTTCAAGTTGCAAATATACGAAAAATTTCGATACGAAACAAACAAAAAATCAGTCTTTCAACGACCTTACCTCATAAATTGTCAACAAATCGCTCTGTCTCAATGTTTTTACGAACCTGTCGTAAAAACCTGAAACCCATTCCTTGTCCGTAACCGTCAAATCCGGCTCATGGTATTTTCCATTCTTGTCTATCACACCGTAACACCAGAAAGAGCAGCTGTGTCTGGCATACTCCTCCGCGTCAGAGAAATTGGAAAAATAATCCCTCCTCATGCACATTCTCTCGTAAATCTCCCTCTCCGTACTGTTGATTGGTGTTTCTCCATCAACACACATGGCCCACACCCTTTCGTATAGCTCTGTATTATGCATATGCACCATATGCCAGTCAATGTCTTTCACTTTCGCTGAATAAGACTTCGTTCCGTCCAAAAGTATAAAAGGGTTCGATAGCGGACCTTCTTCCCCCGTGCTTAACAGCCTGTCCTGATAACATTTCTCGTACTTGTATTTGGCGTCAGGGTTCTTTGTGGAATAGGCGTCGAATGTCTCCTCGTCGAAACGGCATCCTTTACACATGCTGACGTAATTCTCGAAAACGTCCATAGACGCTATCTCAAGATACTCGTCACGTCTCATTTCCATTTCGGACTCGGTCATCCTCACAAGCCCGGACTCAATCATTTCCCTTAAAAGACGAAGTCTGTTCTCCTTGAGCTCCGCGGCGTCGGTATAACGCCTGAAAAGATATTCATTAACCCTTGTGTCCGCACTGTATCTCGCCGCAATCTCGGCATGGTTCTCTCCAGTCACAAGCAATGTTCTCATAACGCTTCTGGCCATTACTCCTCCTTTTCTTTTTTGGTATTTTTATTTTCATTGAAGATTTTGCCAAGCTTTATCAAAGTGTAGCAGACACCGAATATTATAGCCAAAACCACAGTGACAATAGCGGTGGCTACAAGGCTCGCTGTGATGAAATACGTGAACAGCGACACTATGATTACAATAAGAAGAAATAAAAGTATCATTTTTTTTGTGTTTTTTGTTATGTTAATTTTCTTTTCGCGTATACACACCGAATGCAAGCATAGGGAAAGCGCCAACCCCAACAAGAAGCTTGACCATCTCATCTAGCGTTCCGTTAAAATTACATCTTTCAGCGTCTTTTACAGTTTTGGTGTTAAGCCCAGTATTTTTTGCGATATCATTCGCACCATTTCCAGTATCAGTCATATGCGTTTTCACAGCATTGTATATGTCTATTTGAATTCTGGTCTTGATATACTCCGGTGTCAAGACTAAATCTTTATTTTTTATCATTTTTAAAACATTTGTTTGTTATTCTTTCTGAAATCTTCCAAAGCGTTGCTGAACTCAACTTCGGCGTCATGCAGTCTTTTTGCCGTCTCTTCCATTTTATTCACTTCTGACTCCGGAACCAAATCACAACCGCTAATCCATTCTAACAACGAAGGGGTTTTGATAGTATCGTCAATTCCTATGAGCCTCATTCTGTATGAATACCATTTGTTAAACTCTTCAAAACTTAACCCATAGTCCACACAAGCACGCATATCTTCGTAGCTGATATAAAAGTCGTTTATCTCATAAACTCCTCTTCCTTCTTTTGAAATCCACCCACCCTTCACTGTCATGTACTCACCTTCCTCATTGAACAATCTGTCAAATTCGATTGAATACTCATCCATCAGCCAATCATACTTGAATGCAAGATTTTTGTCGTTATTACCACCCATTTTTATTTTTTTTTATTTCTTTGTTAAGCCCAAAACATCCTCGATACTACC